>Ga0210391_10004454_pt1 | contig 11667 bp, 8 predicted proteins | sample IncBWC12OmetaG_FD_160573 | JGI IMG/M metagenome (GOLD analysis project Ga0210391, IMG submission 160573) | Forest soil microbial communities from Barre Woods Harvard Forest LTER site, Petersham, Massachusetts, United States - Inc-BW-C-12-O ...
CAAAGCCTTAGAGCGGTGACGATCGAAAAAACGGATCTCTTGTGCGAAAAGTCGTTGTCCCGTATAGAAAGATGCCCTCAGCGGCTAAAGCCGGCTATGGCAGTGTCATTTACGGCACTCGGCTGAACCCGTGCCCTTCCAGGACCCATTTCTCACGCAGGGCTAAAGCCCGACATGTGGTCTATCGTTTACGGCCCGACTAAAGTCGTGCCAGATACAAAGCCTTAGAGCGGTGACGATCGGAAAAACGGATCTCTTGTGCGAAAAGTCGTTGTCCCGTATAGAAAGATGCCCTCAGCGGCCAAGGCCGGCTATGGCAGTGTCATTTACGGCACGGCTGAACCCGTGCCCTTCCAGGACCCAGTTCTCATGCAGGGGCTAAAAGCCCGACATGTGGTCAATCGTTCACGGCCCGACTAAAGTCGTGCCCTGATACAAAGCCTTAGAGCGGTGACGATCGAAAAAACGGATCTCTTGTGCGAAAAGTCGTTGTCCCGTATAGAAAGATGCCCTCAGCGGCTAAAGCCGGCTATGGCAGTGTCATTTACGGCACGGCTGAACCCGTGCCCTTCCAGGACCCAGTTCTCACTCAGGGGCTAAAGCCCGACATGTGGTCAATCGTTTACGGCCCGACTAAAGTCGTGCCAGATACAAAACAGAGCATTTGTGCAGCCTGTTGCAGCCGTACTTAACCAGTGGGACGGTATAGTGTGGGATTGTTGGGAGCGAAAGCAAAGATTTCGATTGAATTCGCGGCCGTGCTCATGATGGCGGGGGGACAGATTTCATTGCCTCAAACTGCGGCAACTGTTGATCAAGATTTGAGCAGTTGCAGAGTTCATGAGGTCAGGGATCTTCCCGGGAGTCACCAGTTCGCAAGCGGCTTCATCGAAGCCATGACTACCGATCCCGCGGCTAAAGATCCCAATGCTCTTTGGGGCCTCACTGCGGACTTGAGTAGCAAGGTTCCGGCAGAGGGCCGTGCGTTGTATGTATCGAAATCGATCGATGGCGGAAAAAGCTGGACCGAAGTGGCTCGGGTAGATTCTAAATATCTCGATGCGGGGATTGGTGAGGGCGAGCGTAACGGCCTGGGTGTCGCTCCCGGTGGCAATGAGTTTGTGATCACGACGCAAAGAGGAGCCTTCCAGGTGGTTCCGCAAGGAAGCCCTGCCAATGCGGTGGTGAAACCGATTGAGGGTCTGCTCGAATCGCAGCCGGTTCCCCAGGTGACGATTACCAAAAGAGTGGGTGAACCGATTAAGGGCGGTTCAGTTCTAATCACGGCCGACGGAAAACACATGGTGATCAGTTATGGTTACTTTGATCGGGACCCGCACATCTTTGCGTACCACAAAGCTGACGATGGGTCATGGGTGAAGGACGGACCTCTGCCCGCCCTCCCCACGACAATGGATATTCTCTCCATGCAGTTTGGCGATCAAAAAGGTCCCTATCGACACTATCTTTTTGTGGGTACGGGGGATCAGGCCTACCGGTTTAATCCGGAAACGAAGAAATGGATTCGCATCGGTGGAGTGGGCGCAGATTCGGCGATCCACGGAATGAGTACCGTCGGCGGACTTCATTTAGCAGCGTGTTGGGGGATTTATAACCCGGCAGGCGGAGTGACCGTGGACCGGGTGACCCATGCAAGATTTCTGCTGCACCGGGATAGTGATGAGACTGGTCCCAATATTCGGGCCTACTCGATTGAGGTGGACCCGCTGAAGCCGAAACGAGAAGTGATCACCGCCATCACCGGGGTCTATGCCAGTAGCGATGGGGGAAAGACCTGGAAAAGGCTGAATGGGCTTCCGGATGAAGAGTTCCGTTCGGCCCATTTTAATGCTGACGGAACAGTCATCGTTTCCGGGATCGCGGGAACGTTCCTGACTAATCCGTTTTCAAAGGCTTGCTCATTTCATCTGCGAACCCGTGACGAATAGCGATAATAGGTTATGAGAATACTGGTGGTGGGAGCCGGCGCGGTGGGTGGATATTTCGGCGGCCGCTTGCATGAAGCCGGGCGGGATGTCAGTTTTCTCGTCCACAGCCGGCAGGCGGAAGCCCTGCGAACCCATGGCTTGCGCATCCTGAGTCCGTTCGGGGATGCGACGATCCACCCCAAGCTTGTACTGGCTCATGATATTTCCGGTGCGTACGACCTCATCCTGCTGTGCGTCAAGGCATACTCGCTGGACGCGGCAATGAACGATTTTGCCGGGGCCGTGGGAGCGAGCACGATGATTCTCCCTTTACTCAACGGGATGCGACACATCGATCTTCTGGCTAGTCGGTTTGGGGACGGTAACGTGATCGGGGGAGTTTGCCTGGTTGTCGCCGAGATGGATAAAGACAATCGCATTCTTCAGCTAACCAAGACCCAACAGTTGGTTTATGGGGAACGCGGAGGAAATACTTCTCCGCGCATGGAGACCTTAAATCAGACGATGCAGGGGTCAAAGTTCGAGGCCAAAATATCGCAGAACATTGAACAGGAGATGTGGGAGAAGTGGGTGATGCTCTCCAGCCTCGGCGCCGCTACCTGCCTGCTGCGCGGCAACATTGGAGAGATTCAGGCGATAACCGGGGGTGCAGGCGTGGCGATGGGAATTCTTGACGAATGCAGTGCGATCGCAGCTGCTTGCGGACATGCGCCAAGCGACGCATTTCTCACCCGGGCAGAGAAAATAATGACTGCTCCGGGATCAACCCTGACTTCTTCTATGTATCGCGACTTAATGAATAAGGGCCGGGTAGAAGTAGATCAAATCCTGGGCGATCTGCTGAGTCGAGGAAGGAAGCTCGGACTTGCGACCCCACTGGTTGAGGCTGCCTACGTTAATCTGCGTATTTATGAGGCACGGCTGGCCGGCAAATGAATGAAATCGGACTAGAGCCGATTCCAGCTTTCAACCATCTCTAATACAAATAAGGCTGCCAGTTGACCGCGCGAGTTGAGCAGGATGAGGTGGTCACCATGAATTTCGGCAGTCGCGGCAATAACTATGCGCGTCGAGAACCCGGGTGGTTTCAATTGCAGGAGATATGTCTTGTCAGGCATGACTCACAGCACTCACGCTTGGATAGGACGACTCAACCCTAGTCTTGTCTGGTCTGTTTTCCTATCCCCCGTCGGTCATTTCGACACGCCATATTGCGCCGCGGAGCAAAGAGTCTAACCGGTTCGGGACAAGAACAACCAGAAACAGTGCTTCGCTTATGGATATTTCGTAACTTTGGGTGTGACACGTGGGTGAATTGAGGTTGCTCCCCCGGTATCGTTGATGACGTGGCTGATTTCGCCGAGATCGCCAAGAGCGACCGTAATCATGTGGTTAAACTGCACATTGCGGGTCTTTGGTACCTCAATTGCGCGAGTCAATACAATACCGGGATGAAGGAAGACGCTGTATATTCCAAGGCCCCACGCCTCATGGTTGGACACGCCGTCCGCAACTTTGTAAGACGCCCAGCCGTTCGTTCCGGGAGTACTTTGGTAACTGGCCTGGTCGGGCGGATCGTAGGGAATTTCGGATTGGTAGAAATAAGTTCTGCCGTGATTACCATTCCAGAGCACTTGAAATTGTTGATGATGTTCCACGAACAGACCGTACACGGTGACGTTGTCTCCGTTGACAACAAGCCCGTTGGCGCTGGTATTGCTGAGCCAGCCCACGCCGGACCCGTGATCGGCGCGCCAGATCCAGGTGTGATCGATGATGGTGTCGCTGCTGTTGACTTTTAGATTGACTTGCGTGCGGCCCACCCCGGCCCCACCGACGCGGAAGAAAACGTCATGCAGAGAAATTGGATTCCGCAGATGCCCCGCCTTACTGCCATCCGGTCCCACTTCGAGAAGCACCGGTGATCGTTTCTCACCTGCATCGAAGAGAAGACCAGCAACGATGATTCCATCCACATCTTCCGTTGTCATTGCTGCGGTACCGTTGGTTGGCTTCAATGTGGCAAAGCCAAGGCCCAACACCACGGTGTTCGGCCGGGTGATGTGAAGCGACTCTTCGAGTTGGTAGACGCCTGGGGTGAAGAGCAGATTCTCTCCCTTGGCCAGGTGTGCGTTGATGGTGGCGGCGGTGTCAGTTGACGGTCGCGCGATGTAAAAACGGCTGATGGGTATCGATTGCCCGGGTGTTGTGCCGCCATGCCAGGTGATTCCCACGGTCCGGGTACGCAGAGAGGGAATGCAGACGCTTAGGTTTCCAGACGGATCTGTCTGGAGAAAGGGCTTCTCGCGAACGATCGGTGTGTCGGCGATTTTGGTATAAGGCGGCAGAGGCCACTCACCTGGCGGCGGATGGGGAACGCCAAGGAAGACCATGTTCCAGTTAGAGCCACTCCAACTTCCCCATTCGGTGTTCCGGGAAAGGAATTGCTGCTGCGGACCGGCATCCACCTGGCCATCGATCAGATCGTCGGACATCCATCCACCGCTAGCCCAGCCGTGGTGCTGATGAAGCACAATATCGCCGCGGACATGCATGCGCCGAAAAGGTACAGCCTGAGAGACTGCCCATTGCATACTGCCGCCAGTGGGAGATATGGAAAAGCCTTCGGCCGCTCTCCAGAAGGTGGTCGTCGCATTGTTGTTGGGCGCGCTGGCATCCGCATGCACGTTGCCGACGATGCGCACGGCGTCCGGCGACGCCCCTAACCCCAGAACTTCGGTGTAGAAGCCTACCGGAATATCCACCTTGTATTCGCCCGGCAGAAACAGTAGGGCATTTCGCTCGGCGCCAAACTCGTTGTGTTGTTGGGTTGCGTAAATGTCGTTGATTCGGCGTTGAATGGCCGAGGCCGGCATGGACGGGTCGAATACAGACACGTTTGGTCCCAGGTCGGGATTGTTACTGCTGGCGGAGATTGCCGGAGTGGCGGAACCAACCAGCAGTACGGCGAGGAGCGTCGCCATCGGCCCTGTGTTACCAAACATAAGTGCCTACGGATTCGGAGGGCAACGTGGTTGTGAACCATTTGCCGTGGTACTTGACGTTGAATGCCTTGGGGAAATTGGCGGTGTTCGAGGCAACGAGAACGACCTTGCCTTCAGGGGTAAGAAATGCGACCGACGCAAGCTGCTCGATTTCAGTCGAACCTATGCGCACGGATCCCGGCGGAACGAACCTTGAAAAGTGTGCCACCGTATAGAATGCCACGTTGCGAGCGACGTGGCTGCCGTCCAAAGTGATCGCGCCCCGGCAAAACGTACATCCGCCATCGTTGGTGTGCGGGCCATTTTGCGGGTCGGCGGCGAGATTCCAGAGCAGTACATTGCGGCTCCAGTTGCGGATAGCGTCGATGGGTACTCCACTCACCGAGGCGGCAATGGGTAGCGGTTCGCCGGGAGAGCTGGAGATGGATTGCTCGGTCATATACAGGTTCTTGTTTGGGTAGGCATCGTGCACTTCCGTCAGAGCGGAGGGCGCTCCGCCGTATAAGTGGAAGGCAGATCCATCTACGTATTTGCTGGCATCCGGGTCTTGCAGGATGGAAAGGACGTACGTCAAGACGTCGGGATTGTGGTCGTATAAGAGGATTTTGGTGGTAATCCCTGCCTGGCGAAATGCCGGCGCCAAGTATTTAGCGATGAAGGTGTCTTCTTCGTCCGCAAACATCACCATGCTGGGTGTGTTCTTGGGATTCAATGGCTCGTTCTGTATGGTGATGGCTGTGATCGATATGCCCTCAGCCTTCATCTGCTCGATGTACTTTACGAAATAGGCCGCGTAGGACCCATAGTATTCGGGTTTGAGATGGCCATCCTTGGTACGGCCGTTGGTCTTCATCCACGGTGGAGCGGACCATGGAGATGCAAGTATTTTGATGGCCGGATTGATGGCCAGAATTTGCTTGAGCACCGGAATGACGTCAGCCCGGTCAGGACCTAAGCTGAAGTGGGCAAGATTGGCATCCGTCTCACCGGACGGCAGGTCATCATACGAATACACGCGCTCATTCATATCGGAAGCGCCAATGGTTAGCCGCAAATAGCTGACGCGGACAGTGTTGCCTTCTGATCCGAAAAGCTCCTTGAGGAGTTCTGCCCGAGGGCCGGGTTCCATGCGCATGAGCAGTTGCGCGCTGCCGCCGGTTAGAGCAAAACCAAATCCATCAATTTGCTGGAACTGCTGCATGTCGTTTACGTCGATTCCCGGGGAGTTGTTCACGGTCGACGAGAAGGGCAATGGGTCTTTTTGTTCGGCCAGCAATGCGGATTGGTCGGGGGTGGTCAGCCACATCCGCGCGTCAGAAGCTTGCTGCGCAGTCAGTCCGCGGTGACAGACGACCAGGAGCGCACATGTGAAAAGCCATCGGGATTGCTTGTTCATAGAGATTCCTTATCCCCAGAGATACACAAGAAGTTGCCGAGTAATCATAATCAAACGATTGTCTACTGACCAGAGTGTTCTTAACGGGAATTTTTAAGCAGAGTTCTCACGCAGAGTTTTGTAGCCGCGCACCTGGTCGAGGTTTATGTTCGAGCCAAAGTCCGACCACCAGGGCTAAAGCCCGAATTTATATACCGTGGCGTTCCCGCGGGTTTGAAAACCCGCTCTCCCGGACTGAAGTCCGGGGCTAACGACAGACCCTCCGGAATTTTTCTTGCATAGGCCTCGAGTATCCCGGAGTATCTGGATGTGCTTCAGGAGCGGATTTTGAGACATCTTGTTTTTAGTGTGATGATTGTGCTCGCGCCCTATTTGGCGGGCGGACAAGCGAAGGTTGCGGACCTGGCTGTGCCGCCGGCAAATGCGGAACACTTCACCATCATGTCGACGGCCGGCGTGCATGGTCACTCCGCCCGCTGGACAGCACCCGATGGCTCTCTCATGGGACGGGAGAGTCTCCTGCTCCGCGGCCAGGCGAGCGAACTTGATAGTAAGACTCACCTCGGGGCCGACCACATGATCGACAGCCTCAGCATTCGAGGCTTTACCCCGCAAGGGGACGCAGCGGAAACCTTCTCCATCGACAAAGGGATCGCGACCTGGAAGAGCCCGGTGGACGCCGCATCGACAGCCTACACACGGCCTGCTTTGTATAGCTCGTTCGGTGGACCCATCGACGAGGCCGCCCTGCTTGCGGAAGCAGCGCTTGCGGCACCAGACCACGCCGTCCCCATGCTGCCTGGCGGGGTAGCCCGGCTGGAAAAATTAACTTCCCTGACAGTGGGTGAAGGCGCAGAAAAGAAGACAGTGACCGCGTACGCCATGTCCGGAATCGGCAACACGCCTTTCCCGATCTGGATGGATGAAAAGGGCAAGTTCTTCGCTCTCGACGGCGGTCTCACATGGATCCCCGCAGGATACGAGTCCTTTCAACCCCAACTGGATAAAGCTCAGGATGAAGCACTCGCGGTCCGCTCGCGCCTTGAGTCAAAGCAACTGTCAACCTCTCCTGCCGGACCGCTGGCCTTCACCCACGTTCGCAGTTTTGTGGATGGATCGCAGTTCGTCGAAGACGAAACCATTGTGGTGGATAAGGGAATCATCACTCAGGTTGGTCCCTCCGCCACGACACAGGCGCCGGCGGAAGCCCGGATCATCGACGGCAAGGGGAAAGCGCTGGTACCGGGTTTGTGGGATGCACATCAGCATGTTTCGGATGACGCCAGCGCCACCATGCTACTGGCGCTGGGCATCACTTCGGTGCGCGATCCGGGTAACAACAACGCGCTCACGCTCGCCCGCGCCGAACGCCGCGCCCGGAGCGAGTTGCTGATGCCGCATGTCTATCCATCGGTACTGATCGACGGAAAAGGCCCGAACACGGCTCAGCTTGGCAGTGTAGCGACCTCACAAGAGGAAGCGCTCGCGTTCGTGCGTAAGGCAAAGGCAGAGGGATTTACCGGCATCAAGTTTTACGGAACCTTCAATCCCGCGTGGGTTGCGGCTACAGCCGCAGAAGCGCATCAACTGGGCCTTCATGTGCACGGGCATATTCCCGCGGGCATGCGCACGATGGACGCTATCAACGACGGATATGACGAAATCACGCACATCTACTTCGTGATGATGCAGGCTATGCCCCAGTCAGTTGTCGATCACTCCAACGGGATCGAACGGTTGAGTGGGCCTGGCCGTTACGCAAAAGATGTCGACCTCAATGCAGACCCGATGAAGTCCCTGATCGCAACTATGGCCCAGCGGAAGATTGCTTCAGATCCCACCCTGGTTGTGGTGGAAACTTTGCTGGTGCCGAACAACGGGGATCTCTCTGCCTCGTACGCTCCTTACACGGGTACATTGCCTGTTGCCATGGAGCGCGGATTCCGGCAAGGAGGCCTGACTGTGCCCCCAGACCTGACGCGTGCGGATCTACGGGCAAGCTTTGCGAAGATGTGTGCCCTGGTAGAAGCCATGCATAAAGCAGGCGTACCCATTGTTGCGGGGACGGATGGCACCGGCCTGGAACTGGTTCACGAACTGGAACTCTACGTTCAGGCCGGGTTTAGCCCGGAGGATGCTCTTGCCAGCGCTACTATCGTCCCTGCCCGCCTGGTGGGGGCCGACAGCAAGACCGGCTCCATCGCGGTAGGCAAAGCTGCCGACCTGGTGCTGGTGGATGGAGACCCCGCGCACAATATGGGAGACCTGAGGCAGACGCGAATGATCCTGATGGACGGCAAGGTGCTCGATGCGGATGCAATTCGCACGGCCAGTGGAATCTCCGGCCGAGCGCACATCGGCTTTCATTGAGCCTGAGGTATATGCGGAACCATTTGCTGCCACTTAGCGTATGGCATCCCACGGGCAGACATGCGACCACCGCGGCCTGCCCAGGTACGATGATTGGTCCGTAGTTCCGGAGGCTTACTCCATGGCAATGTGGAACGATCAACTAAAGCAAATTCTACGCAGACTTTGCCGGGCTCCCCTCTTCACGGCCATCACGCTGATCACGCTGGCCGTTGGGGTAGGCGCAAACACGGTAATTTTCAGCGTGGTGGAGGGTGTGCTGCTGAGGCCGTTGCCTTACCCCCATCCGGAACAGTTGATCGGTGTTTGGCATACCGCGCCTGGAATCGGCATTCAAGAATTGAACATGGCACCGTCGATTTACTTCATCGACCGGGAACAAAACACCACGCTTCAGGATATCGGCGCCTACAGTGGCGACGCCCTGAATGTAACCGGCGCCGGAGAGCCAGAGCACGTGCCAGGCCTTGACGTCACCGACGGCACCCTGCCGATCCTGGGAGTGGTTCCGGCGTTGGGACGGCTATTTACACGCCAGGACGATTCGCCGGGAGCTGCGCAAACCGTCCTGCTCTCTTATGGGTACTGGCAGACGAAGTTTGGGGGCGAAGCTTCTGTTATCGGTCGTTCGATCACGGTGGACGGAAAGCCGCGCACAATTATCGGTGTGCTGCCCAAGGGATTCCACTTTCTCGACCAGCGGGACGCAGCGCTGGTGCTGCCCTTTCAATGGGATCGCAGTAAGACCGAGCTTGGCCACTTTAGCGAAAAAGCGCTTGCCCGGCTGAAACCAGGAGTGACGAAGGCGCAGGCCGATGCGGACATGGCGCGACTGCTTCCCGTCGTCATTCGGAGTTTCGCCGCCCCGGAAGGATTCAGCGCCAGCTTATTTGAAAAAGCACGGATTAGCCCGGCTCTACGGCCGCTGAAACAAGATGTGATCGGCGACGTGGGCAACGTGTTGTGGGTCCTGATGGGCTCGATCGTCCTGGTTCTGCTGGTGGCCTGCGCGAACGTGGCCAACTTACTGCTGGTGCGGGTGGAAGGCCGGCGGCAGGAATTGGCAATTCGTTCTGCCCTCGGAGCGGGTTGCGGAAGGATCGCGTCGGAGTTGCTTTTTGAGAGTCTCGGCCTTGGACTGGCGGGCAGCCTGATTGGTCTGGCATTCGCCTACGGCGCATTGCGCGTTCTGGTGGCGATTGCGCCCACCGGCCTGCCCCGCATTCATGAAATCGGCATTGATCTGCCTGTTCTGCTGTTTGCGTTTGCGCTGGCGCTCTTAACCAGTTTGCTGATTGGGATCATTCCGATTCTCAAGTATGCGGGTGCTCGAGCGAGCAGCGGGTTGCGCGAAGGCGGCCGCGCCCTGAGCCAGAGCCGGGAACGGCATCGGGCACGCAAGGCCCTGGTGGTGGTACAGGTGGCGCTGGCGCTGGTGCTGCTGATCTGCTCCGGGCTGATGATCCGCACTTTTCTGGCGTTGATGCATGTGTCTGCGGGTTTCTCTGCGCCCGATACCTTACAGACATTCAGTTTCGATATCCCGCAAACACAGATACCCGACTCTGAACCGGAACGGGTAGTACGCCGGGAGGAAGAGATCCTGAACAAGCTGGCGGTGATTCCGGGGGTTTCTTCCGTCGGCTTTTCAACAGCCGTTCCTCTGGATGGCGCAACTCGAACGATGTTTTGTATGCGCAGGACCGCGTGTATGGCGAGGGCGAACTACCGCCGATTCGGCGGTTCAAATATGTCTCCCCTGGATTTTTCGCGACCCTGGGCACGCGTCTGCTCGCCGGGCGCGATCTCACCTGGACAGACACCTATGAGAAGAGACCGGTTGCAATTATCTCGGAGAACTTTGCGCGCCAGTATTGGCATGACCCGAACGGCGCGCTGGGGAAAAGGATCCGCGTAGCCAGCAATGACGACTGGCGCGAGATCGTGGGCGTGGTTCAAGACATGCACGATGATGGCGTAGAGCAAGCGGCACCCAGCTCGGTTTACTGGCCGGTCATGATGGACCACTTCGAGGGGGAAAAGCAGAGCCTGCAGCGCAATCTCGTTTTCACCATGCGTAGTTCGCGCGCCGGCTCACGCGCGTTCATGAAAGAGGTTCAGGAGCGGGCATGGTCCGTCAATCCCGATGTTCCGCTGGCGGATGTATCCACCCTGGGAGAGCTTTACACGAAATCCATGGCTCGGACTTCGTTCACGCTGGTGATGCTCTGCGTAGCTGGAGGCATGGCCCTGCTGCTCGGGATTGTGGGCATTTATGGAGTTATTTCATATTCTGTGTCGCAACGCAGACGGGAGATCGGCATTCGCATGGCGCTGGGGGCGCAGCGGAATACACTCACGGCATTGTTTGTGCGCCAGGGACTGTGGTTAACGGGAATGGGTGTAGGATGCGGCCTGGTGGTCGCATTTGTGGTGATGCGCCTGATGTCGTCACTGTTATTCAACGTGAGCCCGGTCGATCCAATCACTTATGTCGTGATAACCACAGTGGTGATGGCGACTGCTTACCTGGCTTGTTATTTACCGTCGCGCCGCGCCGCGACGGTGGATCCGGTGGATGCTCTGCGGGCCGAGTAGTGGCCGCCGCACCTACTGTTTGCTGGTCTCAGTAAGGAAAGTTGCATTCGCTACCAGGATGTCGCGGCCCTGATTGTTGAGAACCGCGTGGGTTGACGTAATTGCCGTCGGGAACCATCTGGTGCGACTGAACGTATGGCATAGCACGGGCCCCGGAGGCTTACTCCATGGCAATGTTGAACGATCAACTGAGACAGACTCTACGCAGACTTAGCCGGGCGCCCCTGTTTACGGGCATCACGCTGATCACGCTCGCGATTGGTGTAGGCGCAAATACGGTAATTTTCGGCGTTGTAGAGGGTGTGCTGCTGAGGCCGTTGCCTTACCCCCATCCGGAGCAGTTGATCGG
>Ga0210391_10004455_pt1 | contig 11667 bp, 9 predicted proteins | sample IncBWC12OmetaG_FD_160573 | JGI IMG/M metagenome (GOLD analysis project Ga0210391, IMG submission 160573) | Forest soil microbial communities from Barre Woods Harvard Forest LTER site, Petersham, Massachusetts, United States - Inc-BW-C-12-O ...
GCGGCAGGCCACGAAAGATGCGGGCAAGATTGCCGGGTTGGATGTGAAGCGCATTATCAATGAGCCCACGGCGGCGGCGCTGGCGTACGGTCTGGATAAAAAGAAGGATGAGACCATCGCGGTGTACGACTTCGGCGGTGGAACCTTCGACGTTTCGATTCTCGAAGTTGGCGAAGGCGTGATCGAGGTGAAAGCCACCAACGGTGATACGCACCTGGGCGGCGACAATCTTGATCAGCGCATTGTCGATTGGTTGATCGATGAATTCAAGAAGGACGAAGGTCTCGACCTGCGCGGCAAGGGAAACGAGATGGCTTTGCAGCGTCTGCGGGACGCGGCGGAGCGGGCGAAGATCGAACTCTCGACCACCATGGAGACGGAGATCAATCTGCCGTTTATCACGGCGGATGCGAGTGGTCCGAAGCATCTGGTGAAGAAGTTGACGCGGGCGAAGCTGGAATCGATGGTGGAAGACATCATCCAGCGCTCGGTTGGTCCTTGCAAACAGTGCATGAAAGATGCGGGCGTTGACACCAGCAAAATCAATGAAGTTGTGCTGGTCGGCGGACAGACTCGCATGCCTCGCATTCAGGCGCTGGTGAAAGAGTTGTTTGGCAAAGAGCCGCACAAGGGTGTGAATCCGGATGAAGTGGTGGCGATCGGCGCGGCGATTCAGGGTGGCGTGCTCGGCGGCGAAGTGAAGGATCTGCTGTTGCTGGACGTGACTCCGCTGACTCTGGCGATTGAAACGCTGGGCGGCGTGGCGACGCCGATGATTCCGCGCAACACGACGATTCCGACTCGCAAGACGGAGACGTTTTCGACTGCGGCCGATAGTCAGACTTCGGTTGAAGTTCATGTGCTGCAAGGCGAGCGTCCGATGGCGGCGCAGAATCGGACTCTGGGCAAATTCCATCTGACTGGATTGCCTCCGGCTCCGCGGGGCGTGCCGCAGATTGAAGTGACCTTCGACATTGATGCGAATGGCATCCTCAACGTGACCGCAAAAGATATGGCCACGGGCAAGGATCAGAAGATAACGATTACGTCGTCTTCCGGTCTAAGTAAAGAGGAAGTCGAGCGCATGGCGAAAGAAGCCGACGCGCATTCGGCCGAGGACAAGGCACAGCGCGAAACCATCGACGCCAAAAACCAGCTCGATTCCATGGTGTATGGAGTGGAGAAGATGCTGCGCGAGCAGGGCGATAAGATCTCCGGCTCGGAGCGTGGCGACGTCGAGAACGCGATTGCTGATGCGAAGAAGGCGCTGGAGTCGAACGACAAAGCCAGCATGGACAAGGCTCGCGAAACCCTGACCCAGGCTTCGCACAAACTGGCGGAGCAGATGTACAAGGCGGCGCAGCCGCCGCAAGGCGCGCCGGGAGCCGGTCCTGGAGCGGGAGCGGACGGCTCGTCCAATGGCAACGCCAAAAAGGACGAAGGCGTCATCGACGCAGAGTACGTGGACGTGGAAGACAAGAAGTGAGGTTTAGCGCGGGGGATTTTTACCCGCGAAGAGCTTGGCCACGGATTGGCACGGATCATCACGGATCTAAAGTCCAAGACATCCGTGAAATCCGTGGCTTGTTTTTTCTGAAATAGGGGGAGATTGAAAGTGCAATTTGAAGTGAATGGACAGGCATATTTCTTGAATTTCGCGGAGGACGAAGGGCGATGGTACGTCTTCGCCCAGAGTCTCACCGGGGTGAACCGGATTCCGGTCTACGTCGATTCACCGAAGTACGAGCGCATCGGTGTGCTGGAAGCTGGGAGACATAAGATTCAGAACTGATGAGTTGGTGGCGTAAAGATCCTTCAGCGGAGTCGTTCGCTTTGCGAACGATTCCTCCGCTCAGGATGACAGGTTTGTTGGGGATGACGGAGTTTCGGGGATGGCGGAGTTTTGTTAGCGAATAGAGATGGCGACCACTACTAAGAAAGACTATTACGAGATTCTCGGCGTTAAGAAATCTGCGTCGGCCGAGGATATCCGTAAGGCGTTCCGTAAGCTGGCGCGGAAATACCATCCGGACGTCAATCCCGGGGACAAGGCGGCGGAGGAAAAGTTCAAGGGGCTGTCTGAGGCCAACGATGTCCTGAGCGATCCGAAGAAACGCAAGATTTACGATCAGCTCGGGTTTTACTCGGACAACATCGATCCGGCGACGGCCGATGCTTATGCTCGTGCAGGCGGCGGAAGCGGAGGGTCTTCCTCCGGATTCCCGCCTGGCGGATTCCCGGGAGGACAGGGCGGCAACGCGGGCGGGCAGGGCGCAAATTTCGACTTCAGCGGCTTCGATTTTTCCGATCTGTTTGAAGGCGGCGGGCGTGGCCGCAAAAGCGGGGGCGGAGGCAGCGGAAGCGGAGGGTTCAAAGACATCTTCTCCGGGATGTTTGGAGGACGCGGCGCAGCGCAGGAAGTGCCCGAACCGGGATCCGATCTGGAATATCAGGTCAATGTGCCATTCTGGACGGCGATCCGCGGCGGGGTGATGCGGCTGAACATTACCCGGCAGGATGTTTGCGGAACTTGCCACGGCAATGGCTACACGGAGTCGCCGGGCAAGTGCCCCGAGTGCGGCGGCTCGGGGCAAGTGACTCAAACGGGCGGACGGATGAAGTTCAATACGACCTGTCCGCGATGCCACGGCACGGGCAAGAATATTTCGACCTGTCCGACCTGCCACGGAGTGGGCACTCTCGAGAAAACCGAACCGCTCGAGGTCCGGATCAAGGCGGGAACCCGCGACGGCCAGCGCATTCGCATTCCGGGCAAAGGCAACGCCGGTTCGCACGGGCAACCGGCCGGCGACCTGTATGCGATCATCCGCACGGGAGATCACCCTATTTTTCACCGCGAAGGCGACGACATTCAGCTCACCGTTCCTGTAACTGCGGCGGAAGCGGCGCTGGGCGCGAAGGTTGAAGTTCCGACCATCGATGGGCGCGCCATGCTGAAGATTCCGCCGGGAACCCAGTCTGGGCAGAAGCTTCGGTTGCGCGAGAAAGGCGTTCCATCGGCCACCAAAGAAGGCTTGCGCGGGGATGAGATCGTCGAAATTAAAGTCACAGTGCCCGTCCTGCGCGACGAGCGCGCGAAGGAAATTCTGCGGGAGTTGGCGAAGTTGAATCCGGAAGATCCGCGGGCGGAGCTTTGGAAGGATGTCTAGGAAGAAGCATCAACCTCAGGAAAAGCTTTAACCACAGAGGACACGAAGGTTCACGAAGTAAATCCGCATTCTCATCAATCTGAGAAAAGGCTTTAACCACAGAGGGCACGAAGGTTCACGAAGTAAATCCGCATTCTCATCAATCTAAGAAAAGGCATTAACCACAGAGGACACGAAGACTCACGAAGTTCGGGCCCTCTGTGATTTCTGTCGCTCACTTTTTGCTGGGATCGTCCGCCGGGTTCACATAGTTGAACTGCAGAGGCGACATGCCATGCACCTGAACCACGGTTGCCGTCAAAGCCATGGCGTAATGGTGCATGTCGGGATCCAGATAAGCGAAGCTGCCGGCGGGGAAGGTCCCCATTTTAGTCGCGTCGAATTTGTCCCCCATGCCCACCTTAAAGTTCCCTGAGATGACAGTGACGTTCTCCCTGTTGGGGTGATAGTGAGGTGCGATCTTGTATCCGGCAGGCATCTTCAGGCGGATGGTGAAATCGCCAGTGGAGGCGGTCGGATCGCCTTCGAGCACCGCGAGCTGCGCGCCCGCGGCCACAAACGGCGGGGGTGGTCCCCACTTGATTTGATCGGGGGTAAAGGTGTTCTGCGGTTTTCCTGATTGAGCGAGCAGGAAGACGGTAGTCATCAAGCAAGCAGCAACGAGCATTTTCTTCATGGAATTTTCCTCGCGAAAGAAACGGATTTTCGAAATTCCAGTATTTATACCAGATCGTTCGACCTTTCTGACTCGTAGCCGCGAACAGCGGCGAGAACGAGCGAAGAATCTGTGCGCTCGGGGTTCGCGGCCAAGTTGCATAGATCCTTCGTTGCCCTCGCCGCGCTATCGCGCGGCTCGGGGCTGCCTCAGGATGACATTAAGAAATGGGACGGTACGCGTGCTGGCGGCGGATGAGACATTACCTCCGTCGCAGCCCCTCCGAGAAAAAATTCGCTAATTCTGATCATTTTTTTTCCACAACGCATCTAAATTGCCGTATTCTCACGAATGCGAACTAACTTCACCGAAATGCCCGGGAATCGCAGTGACCCGGGAGCCGCGAGCAGAAGGCAATTCAAGGGAGACGCGGTGGTGAGAGTGAGTCGCTTGAGGAGGAAGCCATAGAAATTGGCAACAGCTAGCGCGCCACGTCAACAATTCCAGCCACCCGCCATCGTTCCCCGCAGGAAAAATTCTGTCCGTCTAACTTTGTGGCCATTGGTGGCTGCGACATTTTTTATGGTGTCTGGGGGGACCTACGGCACCGAGGACATTGTTCGCGGAGCCGGCTATGGCAAAGCCATCCTTATTCTTCTGCTGACTCCGATTCTCTGGAGTCTGCCCACTGCCTTCATGATTGGCGAACTGTCGAGCGCTCTGCCTTACGAAGGCGGCTACTACGCCTGGGTGCGCCGCGCCATGGGAAACTTCTGGGGATTTCAGGAGGCGTGGCTCTCGCTGGTGGCTTCGATCTTTGACATGGCGATTTATCCGACTCTGTTCGTGCTCTATCTCACCCGCTTGTTTCCCTGGTTTGCCGAGGGGTATCGGGGATGGATGGTCGGACTGGCGGTGGTCACCGTCTGCGCGCTGCTGAATATCGCTGGCGTGCGCGTGGTTTCGACGACGTCTTTGTGGCTGCTTATTGTTTTGTCTGCGCCGTTCATTCTGATTGTGGCCATTGCTCCGTTCAAGATTGGGGCGCTGGCTCATGCCGTGACCAAGCCGACTACTTCGTCGGTCGACATTCTGACCGGGCTGCTCATCTGCATGTGGAACTACATGGGTTGGGACAATGCCTCGACCATCGCGACTGAAGTCGAACGTCCGCAGCGGACGTATCCGCGCGCGATGCTGGTTGCGGTCGCGATTGTGGCTTTGAGCTACATCGTCCCGGTAGCTGCGATGTGGATGACGGGACTTTCGTCCAGCGCATGGGAAACCGGATTCTGGGCGGACATCGCCGGGCTGCTGGGTGGGCCACTCTTGCGCGTTGGACTGGCACTCGGCGGGATGATCAGCGGCTTTGGCATGTTCAATGCCTTAGTCATGAGTTACTCGCGTCTGCCGCTGGCCATGGCGCAGGACGGCATGTTGCCGCGTGTTTTTGGCAAGCTGCATCCGCGTTCAAGGGCGCCGTGGGTAGCGATTGTGGTTTGCGCTGTTGGATGGGCGCTGTGCCTGGGTCTAGGTTTTGAGCGCCTGGTGACCATCGACATTCTTCTTTACGGAGTCAGCCTTTCGCTGGAATTCATCGCGCTAATTGTTTTGCGAGTGCGCGAACCTGAGTTGCCTCGGCCTTTCCGTGTTCCCGGGGGAATGTTCGGGGCGGTAGCTGTCGGGATTGCGCCCATGCTGCTGTTGGGATTCTCCGTGGTGCGCAGCGAAACCGAACAGGTTCTCGGGATGAGTTCTTTTGCTTTTGGGATGATTTTAATCGTAGCGGGCGTGGTGGCTTACTTTTTGAATCACGCCTTAAAGCCCGAGGGATGGACTCCGGCTGCACAGGAAAAACCGGAAGCGGTCGCCTAAAGAAACTGCGCCACGGATTTGCGCGGATTAGCACGAGCCGTGGTTATCAGCGTAATCCTCTTCGCCGCAGAGACGTAATTAATTACGTCTCTACAACCTCTGTTGTAGACTCTGAACAATGACCAAGCGGAAATCCAAGGGCGCGTACATGATTTCGTCCGTGGCCGAGATGTATGGCATCCATCCGCAGACACTGCGGCTGTATGAGCGGGAAGGCTTGCTGAAACCGTCGCGCACCGAGGGCAACACGCGTCTTTATACCGATGAGGATTTACAGCGGCTGGAGTTTATCCTGTCGCTGGCACGGGATCTGGGCGTGAACATCAGCGGCATGGCGATTATTCTGCAGATGCGCGAGCGCATGGAAGAAATGCAGCGCCAGATTCAGGACTTCGTGAAGTACATTCAAGAAGAAGTGTTGGCGCGAGCCAGCGCGGCGGCCGATCCTGCGCGGGGCGCGATTGTGCCGGTGCGGCGGGCGATTGTGGCATCGCCTGCGCCGCCGGCTCGCAAAAAGTAAATCCCCAACGAAGTCTAATCAACCGTAAATTTGTGCAGGCGCAGGGGCTAGGACGGCCTCGCCTTCGTTAGCACCAAATTACGCCGCGGTTTTTCCGTGTTTGCTGCCTAAACCCGTACCTACTTTCATCTGCGGATCGGTTCCGTACTGGTAGATGGGCGAACCGGTTGCCGGGTTGGTACAGACCAAAGCACCAGCGTTGAAACTGTAGGAGTTGTCGCCTCCGTGGATTTCGCCGAGGCAGTAGGTCCAAGCACCATCGGCGGAGGTGGGGGCTGACCAATACTGTTGCTGCGCTTGCGGATTGCTGGCAAAAGCCAACTGGAAACTGTCGATGACTGTGCGGGGGTAACCATTCACAGTCAGGGGAGACTGCAGAAGATTCGTGGAACCAAGGGACTCCGAACCGGTCCCCTCACCAAAGACCGCGTTCAACACTAAACTGGGTCTTGGCGACGCCTGAACGCTCACCTGGAATACGCGAACCAGGATTAGATCTCCTTGCTCCACTGCCAATACGCTTGAGGTTCCCGCTAAATAGCTCCAGTCGGATGCGCTCATGGCTTGCGATATCTGATAGAAGCTGTCCGCCGCGGGAGGGAGAAGCAGGCCTCCGGTCAGCCAAACTTCGGATCGAAGCAATGGATTGGCGTTGCCGTTGTCCGCCTGAAAATTTCCGTCATTCAGAACGGCGGACGCAGTCGAAAAACCCAGGTTGAGAAGATAATTGGCCATCGCGGTTCCTTTCTTTTGTTTCAGAAGTGGCTTTACCGGGGAAGGGTTGCGGGATAGAGTTTTGCCTTGCGGAGTGCAAAAGTCAAGGAAAATCCCGCGCTGCAAGCGGCTCAGTTCGATGAGAAAGCGAGGTAAACCCCGCGATTATCGTGGTCCTTATGGGGTAGGCTTGGATGCCGTGGCGCTCAGGATTTGCAGGTGGTAACGGGGATCAGCGCGGAGCGAGACGAATTCCGGTTCGTTCTTGATGTCGTTCAGATCTTGCCCCGCCTGCACCGCGGCCAGCAGCGAATTCAAAGCCTTGTCGCGGTCGCCGCACAACTCATAAACCACGGCAGAGTTGTAAAGGACGGCAGGGTCCTTGCTGGGCGCATCTTCCATCGGCTTGAGAGCCCGCAAAGCCGCGCTCTTGTCGCCGGACTTCGCCAGATACAATGCCAAGTCTGACTTCAGATCAGCCTGCACGGGATTCTTGACCATATCTCCGCGCAGCAATTGAATCGCTTGCTGGTAGGCGGCTTTGGCTTTATCCTTCTGCCCGCTCGACCAGCGGTAGGCATCTCCCAAGTTGCCCCAACTTTCGAAATCATTCGCGCTAAGAGCTACGGTTTTTTCGAATGCGGGCACTGACTCATCGTATTTGCCCTGGTAGAACAAGATGGTTCCGAGGTTGGAATACACGTCGGCTGCAGGCTTAACTTCGAGTGCGTGTTGCAGTGCGGCGACGGCATCGTCGTCGCGATTCAGCGCATGGTAAACCGCACCCAGGTTGCGCAGCACCTCTACGCTGTCGGGCTCAAGACGCAATGCTTGCTCCCATGCCGTGGCCGCGTCTTTGTAGTTGCCGGTGCTGTACGCGTTTCCGCCTAACTCCAAAGCGAGTTGCCAATCGTTGGGATTCAGTTGGCGTCCGAGGGTTAGCTCTTTCTTTGCTTCGTCAAACTTGGCTTCTTTGTCATAGACGCGCGCCAGCCAGCGGTGTGGCGTGGCGCTTTTCGGGTCGAGGTCGGCTGCAGTGTGGAGTTCTTTTTCGGCTCCCGCAGCGTCACCGGACTGCATCTTCACTAAGCCGAGAGAAACGTGGCCAGCGGCAAGATAGTTATCGAGGGCGACCGCTTTGTTGGCATACTCCGAGGCCAATTTCATCCACTGCGGGTCAGGGTTCGCCCGATTCTTCAGGTAGTAGGCCTCACCCAGAACGGCATAGCTCGCCGCAGACTGGGGATCGATCTGCACGGCGCGCTCTCCTAACTTGATGGCGTTGTCGACGTTGCCCTCGCGATCCCAATGATCCAGGTCTTCGCGGGCGCGCCGGTAGAGGGCATAGGCGTTGTCGTCCACGGGAGCTTCTTGCGTGCCGGCTTGTTCGGCGGGCTTCGATTTTTTATGCCAGCGCCAGCCGGCAATCCCCGCAAGAATCACGAGCGCAAATAAGGCGGCAGCAATCCAGACTTGCCATTTAGGAAAACGCCCGTGCCAGGAAATCGGCGACCGAGCCATATCGACGGTGGCTTCGCTGGGATGCCAGGTGAGCGGACCGTCGACCAGACCGGAGGCGCCTCGGCGCAGTTCAGTCGAGACTTCGGCCATGGTTTGAATGCGCATCTCAGTTTTCTTCTCAAGCATTCGCGAGATCAGCGAGACCAGAGGCTTGGGAATGTCCGGCCGCATCTGGGATAGATCGCGGGGAGGACTGAAATGAAGATTGTGCAGCAGCGCCATCGAGTTCGGGCCGGGGAATGGCAACTGGCCGCTGAGCACTTCGAACATCACGATGCCGAAGGAAAAAATATCGGTTCGCGCATCCACCCGCTCGCCCCGCGCCTGCTCGGGCGACATATACGCCACGGTCCCTGTGACTGCGCCCGGCAGCGTCAAGGTGAACTGGTGCGTGGCCTCGGCGTCGGTTGTCTCGCCGTCCGCGGTTGCCATGGTCGGATCGAACTTGGCTAAACCAAAGTCGAGCACTTTGACCAGGCCGTCCTCGGTAACCATGATGTTTCCTGGCTTGAGGTCACGATGAATGATTCCTGCAGCGTGGGCTTTGCTGACCGCGTCGGCGATCTGAATGCAATAGCGAATTGCCTCGCTCAGTTCGAGTTTTCGCTTCTTGAGCAGCGAAGAAAGCGTTACCCCGCGCACATACTCCATGACGATGAAGTCGGTGTCGCCGTCGGAGTTGACCTCGTAAATGGTGATGATATTGGGATGATTCAGGGCCGAAGCTGCCATGGCTTCGCGCTGAAAGCGACGCCGGGCGACCTGACTGAGCGGGCGATCGGTGGGAAGAACTTTGATAGCGACGTCGCGGTCGAGCCGGGTGTCATGAGCACGGTAAACCACGCCCATTCCGCCTGCTCCAAGATCCGCGAGAACATCGTAATGCGAGAGCCTTCGGCCAATCACCGTTCCGTCCCTCGATTGCGCTTTGCGAAGATTTTACACTCAAGTGAAACCAAGCGGCTCTGGTCGTTATCTATATTGTTGATTTCGAGCTTGGAGATTCCTGTGAACGGTTCACCTCGGATGTCGATGGTGTCGGCCATACTCCACCAGATGTGTCCCAGATGTCATGCTGCGAAAATGTTTCGCAGTTCGATTTTCGCTGGATTTCCGCGCATGTACGAACGCTGTCCAAATTGCGGCTTGAAGTTCGAACGGGAAGAAGGCTATTTTCTGGGAGCCATGTACATCAGCTACGGCTTGGCTTTGGTCACGATCGTGGCCATTGCCCTTCTGCTGTGGGGGATCACTCAATGGTCGATGCAGAAAATAGTAGTGTGGTCTATTCTGCTCTTCTTGCCGCTTGCGCCTACGCTTACGCTTTTCTCGCGCGTACTTTGGATTTATTTGGATTGGGCGATCGACCCGGTGCTGGGTTCTTGGGAGCGACCCTGAAAGCCGTCAATGGCGATTACGGCTCGTAGACTGAACTGCCAAGCCCGGCCTTACGGGCCGATTCCTGCATGTCTTCTAGTTTTTGTTTTTGCTCGTCCAGTTGTTTTTGCATGCGCTCCGCTTCATCCTGCTTCTTGAGCTGCTGTTCGTTGTACTGCTCGCAGTTGGCGACGCAATTTGGCCCTGCGAAATGGATGGAGGAATTTAGGTGGTCCAGTTGGCTTTGTAGAGAGGCAATCGAATTCTTCTGTGCTTCGATTTTCGATTTCCACTCCTCGCCAGCATGGATATCGTTCGAGGCCGGCGTTGCGGGAGCAGCGTCATGTTCTTCGATCACCGAGGTGCTGGTGGAATCTGAATTCGCGCTCTCAGGGATGTCTTCGTTGGTGATGACTTTGTGAGCTGCGGGCACGGCCTTGGCCTGCTTTTGGCGCTGTTCACGAGCTACGTCTCCCAGCGACTGCGCGTAGCAACCTCCAACCATAAACAAGACTGCGATTACGACGATGATTTTGTGCGCTTGACGCATGGGGATATCCCTCGATTTCATGCTATCGCCGCAGGCATGGGGTGACGAAGTTACTGTCGTACCGGGCCTAGCGGTTGTTCGACTGTGCCGCTGGAGTTGACAATAATTCGGCATCCGCCTCAGCCGTTTGAGTGGTACCATCCTTCCGATAACCATGAAACAGCTACAGATATTCCCTGCCCTGGCTGTGTTTCTAGTGGCCGGCACCATCGTTTCCCCCGCCCAATCTCAGACCGAAGCAGCGCGCGCAATCGTCCTCCATGCGGCACGGTTGCTGGATATCGAAAGCGGGCACATTCTGAAGCCCGGCGAAGTGCTGGTGCGGGATGAACGGATCGTCGAAGTGGGATCAAAGGTGGCCCACCCCGCTGGCGCGGAAGTCATCGATCTGGGCGACAGTACATTGCTGCCTGGTTTAATCGACGCGCACGTGCACTTATTTTTGCATCCGGGAGCCGAAGACCTGCAGACGGTGGAAGAGTCGGTGCCGCAACGGACCATCCTTGCCACGCTGGCAGCCCGGGCCGACCTAATGGCCGGCTTCACGGCGGAGCGTGACATGGGTACCGAAGGCGCGGGTTCAGCCGACACAGCGGTGCGCAACGCGATCAATCAAGGCCTTATTCCCGGACCTCGCCTCCGCATCAGTGGCAATGCCATCGATATTCTTGGCGGACACGAGGATGCCAATCACTTCAACCCGGCGCAGCATGTGCTATCGAATGCTACTTATGCGAACAACCGTGCCGAGCTTGTGAGCGCGATCCGCGAGCAGCTCAAAGAAGGCGCCGATTTCATCAAGATTTATGAGACCGGGCCGGACACGATTCGCGACGGCCACTTGTCGACGATTTATCAGTATACCGAGGCCGAACTCACGACTGCTGTGCTGGAAGCCGATCGCGCCGGCAAGCGGGTGGCCGTTCACGCCACTGGCGAACCTGGCACGCTGTACGCTGCGCGGGCCGGCGTGGCATCCATCGATCATGCTAATCAACTCAGCGACGAAACCATGCGGCTCATGAGTCAAAAGCAAATTTTCGCCGTGCCGACCTTCACCATTTTCGAATATTTCTCGGAACACGCCGATTCGCCGGAGCAGCGAACTCACGAACGGCAGATGCTCGATTTGCATGTCATCGAATTTCGCAAGCAGCTTGCGGCGGGAGTGCCCATGGCAGTCGGATCGGATGTCGGACCGTTTCCTCATGGCACCCAGGCGCGTGAACTGGAACTGATGGTGAAGTACGGGATGACGCCGCTGGCCGCACTGCAGGCCGACCTG
>Ga0210391_10004456_pt1 | contig 11664 bp, 9 predicted proteins | sample IncBWC12OmetaG_FD_160573 | JGI IMG/M metagenome (GOLD analysis project Ga0210391, IMG submission 160573) | Forest soil microbial communities from Barre Woods Harvard Forest LTER site, Petersham, Massachusetts, United States - Inc-BW-C-12-O ...
TTCGTAGCTTCCTTCTCCGGCCTCGTACGCTCGCACGGCTCGCTCTCGAATCTCGATCGAATGCGGGTTCGGCATGACCTCCGCAGATCACGCCCGCGGCGCGAACGCAAGCGGATCCTGGGTTTAGTGCGAGAGCCGCCGAGCCCCCACGAACGGAGGAAGTGGCACCTTTGTGTCCGAAAAGTGCCCTGAGGAACCTCCTGGATCACCAGACCTTCATGCCGCCATCGACGACGATGTCGACGCCTGTGACGTACGAGCTTTCGCCGGAGGCCAAGAACAGCGCGACACTTGCGATCTCTTCCGGCTTCCCCAACCGACCGAGCAACGTCTTCCCCAGCATGGTACCCGCCCACTCCGGATCCTTCAGCTGCTCTCGGGTCTGATGGGTCTCGATGATCCCAGGCGAAATGGAATTCGCGCGAATTCCGTACTCGCGGCCCTCCATGGCGAGCTGTCGAGTCATCGCGATGACCCCCGCCTTCGCGGTGGTATGAGCGAGCGAGCCGAGGTTTTTGAAGCTGATCAAAGCGGTGAGCGACGCGGTATTCACGATCACACCACGGCTGCTCTTGAGGTGCGGCCACGCCGCGCGAGTGAGGTAGAACACGAGGTCCACCTCTTCTCGACGATTGCGATCCCATTCGTCGTCGGAAATATCCTCGAGCCAATTGAAATAGGCCATGGCGGCGTTGTTGAATAGTACGTCGAGCCGGCTGAAGGTGCCCACGGCAAGTTCGACGAGAGCCTGACAGTCGGTCGGACGACTGAGGCGACAGGGATGCAGCGAGACCATCGTCCCTCCCGTCTTGCGAACCATTTGCAAGGTCGCTTCCGCCGTTTCCGCGTTCATGTCGCATCCGATGATCGACGCTCCTTCTCGCGCGAAGGCCAGAGCCGCCTCGCGGCCGATGCTTCCGCCCGTGCCCGTGATGATGCAGACTTTTCCGGATAGCCTCGGCGACACGACTCGTCTCCTTGCGCAGGTGAGTTCCGGTTACACGCCGGATTCGGAGATCATTTTCGTCGTAAACTTTTCAATGCGCCGCTCCGGGCGATTGCGTGTTCGAGCATGGCGTTCACGCACGCGTTCGTGCCTCTCGCAGATTTTTCCTGCCCGTTGTTCATTGGATTGCCTTTCGGTTTGGACTAAATGGAGCTTTGGATCAGCGTCGCGGCGCGGCCGCCGATCATGATGGTCGGCGCGTTCGTGGCGCCCGCGACGATGGTCGGCATCACGGAGGCGTCCGCGACGCGTAGCCCTCGAACGTGGTGGACGCGCAGAGCCGGATCCACGACCGCGCCCGCGTCGGTTCCCATCCTGGCCGTGCCGACCGGGTGCCCGAAGCTGGCCGAACCGGTCCGGGCCAGATCGAGAACGTCCTCCTTGCGGGTGGCTCTCGGGCCGGGGACCACCTCGGCCTCGCGTACGGCGTCGAGTGCGCTTTGGCGACCGAGCTCTCGTGCTGCCTCGATCGCGCGCACGATGGCGTTGAGATCGTGGTCGGTTCCCAGGTGATTTCCTTCGATGATCGGGGCGTCCCGCCAATCCGCGCTCGCGAGGCGCACCCGGCCGCGACTCGTCGGTTGAACGAGTGCCGGCGCGATCGTGAAGCCCTCCTGCGGGGTCGCCCCGAAGCGCGCCGCGACCTCCGGTGTGGCGATCGGGAGCTGTTCCAGCACCAGGCACAGGTCGACGGGGTGGCTGGACAGGCCGCTGGGCAAGAAGACCTCGGCCTCCACGGCGTCGCTGTCCGCCGGGCGGTCGGGCATCTTGCCCCTGTACTTGTAGATCACGCCGGACACGAGCACGTGATCCTGAAGGTTCTGGCCGACGCCGGGAAGATCGACGATCGACGGGATTCCCAGTTTTCGAAGATCCTCGGCATTGCCGATGCCCGACAACATCAGGAGCTGCGCGGAGTGAATCGTCCCCGCCGTCACGATCACTTCGCGCGATACGCGGACGTCGCGCGCCTCTTTCCCCGTGACGAGATGCACGCCGACCGCGCGGTCGCCCTCGAAGACGACCTTCGTCGCGCGGGCATTCAGGAGGAGGGTGAGGTTCGGTCGCACGAGATTCGGATGCAGGAACGCCCGCGCCGCGCTGACGCGGGAGCCGTCCGCGGCGATGTTCATGTTGATGTAGCCGGCTCCCGCCTTGAGCGGGCCGTTCACGTCATCGAGTGTGGCGAAGCCCATTTGCTTTGCCGCGTCGAGGAAAGCGGGTGCGGTCGGGTGTGGCTTGCCCGGCCGACGAACGTGGACCGGACCGCCCGCGCCGCGCCATTCGTTCGCGCCCCCCTCCCAATCCTCCTGGGTCTTGAACGTCGGGAGCACGTCCTTGAAGCCCCACCCGGAGGCGCCCTGTCGCTCCCAGCTGTCGTAGTCGCGATCCATGCCGCGCGACCACACCATTGCGTTGATGGAACTGCCGCCGCCGAGAACGTGGCCGAGGGCCATGTTGAACTGGCGGTGATTCAGCTGCGGGACAGGCGCGATCGGCAGCTTCCAGTCGAGGGCGCCCCCGACGTTGTAAAACCAGATGCTCGGGTTGCCAATCGTCGGTGCGGAGTCGATTCCGCCCGACTCCACGAGGAGCACCTCGGCGCCCGTCTTCGACAGTTCGCTCGCGACGACGCATCCGGCGGCGCCTCCTCCGACGACGATATAGTCGTACGAGCCCTTCAGTGTGGCGTCGTTTGCCATGTCTCGTTTCTCGCTTTCCAGCAGCCCTCTTGGACACCGAACGTCGTTGTTCGGGACCCCGCGACATTACGAATTCCGGCGGTTGACGGCCGTGAAACCTCGTTCGACTCGGCGTCAAACGTCGTCAATCGCTCGACCCCGGACGAAGCTTCTCGCGTGCGCTCGCCCCAGGGCGCGAAAGACGAACGCGCCGCCGTATCCGGAGGGCTTGCGGCTCGAGGACGTGGCGATCGGCCGGAGGCTTCGCTTGACGACCGTATCCGTGGTCGAGAGCGCGCCGAAGCCATTCGCAGCGGGACTGTGCGCGCACGGCCACCTGGGACCGGGTGCGATCGTTGCGATACAGACGGAAGACAGCGCCGACCTTTCCGCCGAAGTCGAGCCCCCCGCCTTCGAAGAGGAGGCTCGCAGCGTCGGGCCCGAGCGCCACCGAGGCGACGCCCTGCGTGTAAAGGCCGAGCCAGGCCGTGATGCGCACGGCGAGATCCACGCGCTCCTCGAAATCGACCCACGAGGGGTTGTAACGAGGCCGTCTTGCGGGGACCCGGAGGGCTGGACATCGTTCAACCGTGAGACTCAATACGACGTGGTGACGAAATCGGTCCTCGCGTTTGCTTTCCACCGCAAACGACGAACGGCGCGGTCGATGCACGAGCCAACGTTTCTGTTGGATGGCTCGGTCCGGACCGTGACACCGACGGCCTTGCCGGCGCGTACGGCGGCGTGCACCACGACTTTCATATCGTCTGGGGCGCCGCAATCGCTGATGAACGGCGCCGTGGCGAGGGGGGCTGCGAGCTCGGACTGCGTGAGGTCGGGCACCCCAGGCCCCGCGCCGATCGTGACGGTTTCGCTATTGTTGGCGAGCACGCTCTCGTAGCTCGGGCCGTTTCCGAGCGGAGGGAAGCTTGCTTCCTCGACCGCCTCCTTCAAGCGCGCTGGAACTTCGATATCCCCCTTGTCGAGGGCCGCGCGCAAGCGGGAGATCGTGGCCAAAGCCCAATCGGGGGCCGCCAGGTCGGCACACCAGTCCGGTTTTTCGCCCGGACTGCCGCACACCACCGTCATTCTGACCGCTGTTCTGCGACCGCCATCCAGCGAAGTCAACTGAACGCTCGCCATCGATGGGGCCCGAGGCGCTCCCGTTTCGGCGGCGTCCTCGAGACTCCCTTGTCGAAGCTCGGCTTCGAGCCGGAGCGGCGCCGGCCGAACGGCGAGCTTCGTCCCCAGAGTGACGTCACGGGCCTTGGCCTTCTCCGACCGGGAGGCCATGCGCGCTTGCAGAGTGTAGTGCTCCTCGTCCTCCGTTCGCACGACCGTGATGTCGAGCAGACCGCTCACCCACTCCGGCGCGCGCGAAAGATCCAGCATCACGCTTGCCACGACGAGGGGCGGCCGCGAGACGTCCATTTCGGCGCGCACCGAATCCTCGGTCTCTTTCGTGCTGGGCCGCGTCGAGATCAGAATTCCGTCCGCTTTCCGAAGCCGGACCCAGGCCGAGTCGCCGGCTGCCCTCGGAGCTCCGACCATGCCGGCCATGGCCGTCTCAGAAACCGGGCTCGGTGACGGCGCAGAAGGCGCCAGTGCGATCATCAGCAATGCCGGCGCGAGCACCTTCATGGCCAGAGCGCGCCGTGGCTGACCGTTCCGGGGCGGCGGCACGGGCGTCAGATCTCCCAGGGATCCCAGGACCAGCGGTCAACCAGCACCGGGCTTGCGTCCGCGGCCAGCGGATCTTCGAGCCCGATGACCCACGCGTCCACGCGCCGCCCGTCGCGCCGCACTCGCATCCGTACGAAGTGCTTGAAGCCGGGGTACGCGAGCGCCGAGATGGCGAGCGTGCTCTCGAGGCCAAGGGCGGACAAGGTTCCGAGCAGTGCGCCAAGGCCAAAGGTCGCCAGGGGAATGGAGACAGCCAACACGAGGCCGACATACGCCCATCCGGAAACATGAAAGCCTGCAAACGTCCCCATGCGCAACACGAACTCGGACGCCGCGATGGGCGCCCAGGCAATCCAAAGGCCGAACGCGACGGCGAGCGGAATCGTGAATCTCTTTCGGTTCACTTGGTGTCCGCTCGCGAACGTCGAAGCCATCGCCAGAACGACCGCTGCCAGCGCGGTGGCCACACGCGTACCGAGTGGCACCTCGAAGGCCCATGCTCCCACGGCAAGCAGGGGGGCGAAAAGGAGCAGAAGCACGACGTGAGGAATGAATCCCGCGCTGCCCAGGACGACCGCAAAAGGGACCCGCCCAATCAGAGCAAGCGTCGTCCGTTGTCCGGGCCACTCACGATCGGGCGCTTTGCGCCCGCGTCGGTTAAGACGGGCGCCGTGCAAAAACGCACCTCCTCCTCCGGCCGTTACGTGAAGGGACGCGCCTTCGCGAAGGCGCTCGTAGTGGTGAAGATCTCCCGCGATGCACAGGTGCGGGATTCTCCGTAGGTCCAATCGTACGGCGTGAGCCATGGCGACACCGGTAACGCTGGGCTCCAGGTGGGCGTAGACCGGATCGGGAAAGAGTACGATGCGCCTACGCCCGGCATCGGAGCCTCGCCACCGTTCGAAGTAGCGACGCTGGCGATAGTCGATCGAACGTAGCTGCCGGTCCAGCCCCCAGAGATCCAGTTGGGGCGCGATGGGCAACGCAAAGTAGCTCGCCTCCTGCACGGGCACGTACCCGTGGAGCACGAGCGTGCGCCTTTTTTGGATCTGCCGGACACGCAAAAATTGAGCAGCCCAATGCAAACCATGCCGCAAGTGGCCCCTTCGGCGCTCGCCATGGTTCGCGGCAGGCGAAGGATCCGTGCGATATCGCATCAAACGGTTGAAACCGTCGAGGCCATTGTACCAATCGTGGTTTCCGGGCACGCCCATGAGCACCCGCGGCCGCCCGTCGTCGGCTTCGACGAGAGCGCGGTTGAACGGAGCGACGAACCGATCGTGGATCTCCGTGTCGGTTGCCACCGGGTACGCGAGGTCGCCTCCGTGCAAAAGAATGTCGGCCCTCTCGGCGATCACCGTTCCATGCCGGCCTCCAGGATCGACGTCGGGCAGCGTGTACGTCGACGCCAGAAGTCGCCCCACGGCCTCGCTGACCGATACGTCGTCCCCGGTGTCCGCGACGAAATCGATCCAGACGTCCCGCTCGAGCAAGTCCGTCAACGAACCCGTGGCGAGTCGCTCCGGTTCGACGCCCAAAAGGACGCCGGCGACGCGGACGGCGAGCGCACTCGGTTCATCCGCCTTCATCCAGTCCCGCGAATCGATGTCCTCGGTCGCGATGACACTCGCGACCAGGTGATACAAGGGGCCCCAGAAACTGCGGAAGCCGAACCACGCGACTCCGCGAGGGCGCTTGGTACCGCGCGTGACGAGCCACTTGGCTCGGTCGCCCTGCGCCGGACGGAGGTCTACGGAGCGCATCATGACAGGTCATCGTCCGGCCGACGGATCTCCGTCAATTCCCCGTCAAACGATCCGACGTGCACGTTTGGGGTCGGCGGCTTCGCCAGCGCATCGCCCCGAGTTCCGACCAGCGTCTCCGCATCCAGCTCGTCGAGCCTCGCGCAACCCATACGGCGGGTCATACGCACGGAACACGTTGACGTCCGTCGAATTTGCCGAAAATCGTCGCGCAATGCCCATTCGCGCGTTCAGTCGCGAGCTGACGGAAATGATTTTGCGCAAGTTCGACGAACGTCAACGCCTCTAGTGACTATGGCTGGGCGCATGAAGCGGGTTCCTTGCGCGGCGAAACGGTCGCCCCGACACGGGTCGAACCGCTTGCCTTTGCGGTGTGCCACCCCTAGGTGGGTCTCGCTTCCCTTGCGAGCGGCGCGTTGCAAGGGCGACTCCCCGCGGCGCGCACGCGTCTCACCCGCGAGCCTTTGACGAAAGTCGCCTGTGTACTCCACGACGGTCAATCGGAAGACGACGCACTAGTGCACCCATGACAACGGCATCCTTACCGTCGGGCCTGGAACGAGCCCTCGCTTTCGTGCTGCGTCCTTTCGCGAAGGTCGAGCCAAGGGAGGCGGTCAGCGCGACGCTGCTTACTCTGACCGTCTTCCTGTTGCTGACGGCCTATTACCTGCTGAAGACCGCGCGAGAACCGCTGATCCTCTTGCATGGGGGGGCCGAAGTAAAACAGTACGCGGCGGCCGGCCAGGCCTTGATCCTCGTCGTCGTGATCAACGCGTACGGCGCGCTCGCCCGGCGAGTCGGCCGTCAAGCCCTCATTGCGACGGTCTACCTTTTCTTCGCGTCCAACCTCGTGGTCTTCGCTCTTCTCGTACGCGCCAACGTCGTCATCGGCGTCCCGTTCTTCCTGTGGGTCGGCGTCTTCAACATGACGGCAGTCTCCCAGTTTTGGAGTCTCGCAGCGGACGTCTACACGCCGGAGCAGGGCAAGAGGCTGTTCGCAGTCCTCGGCATCGGCAGCTCCGTCGGCGCGGTGGCCGGCGCTCGGATCGCGAAGTCGCTGGCACCGCTGGGGCCCGCGATGCTCATGGCCGTTGCGGCCGCGTTACTCATCGTGTGCACGGGCCTATTCGTCTGGGTGGGAGGGCGTGAGGGGTCGCCCGGACGAAAGACCGACGAGAGTCACCACGAAGAGCCTCTCGTTCACGACCACGCGGCAGCGGTTCTGATGCGCGACAAATACCTCCTCCTCATCGCGGGGCTCACTCTCCTACTCAACTGGGTGCGGAGCAACGGGGACTACTTGCTCGACCGCACGCTCCTGTCCGGACTGGCCGACGCCAAGAGCCATGGGATTGATCCTTCGACCTTCGTGACCTCCTTCAAGGCGAACTACTTCGAGTGGGTCAACCTCACCGGAGTCGCTCTTCAGCTCTTCGCGGTCTCGCGGGTCATGAAGCGCTTTGGCATACGCAACGCGCTCCTGTTCCTGCCCGCGGTCGCGTTCTTCGAATACGGCACGTTCCTCGTTGCGCCCATCTTGTCGCTCTTCACGGCCGCAAAGGTGGTCGAGAGCTCGCTCGAATACTCTTTGCAGAACACGGCACGACAGGCGCTCTTCCTCGTGAGCTCGCGCGTGGAAAAGTACATCGGGAAGACCACGATCGACACGTTCGTCGTCCGCGCGGGCGACGCGCTGACCGCCGTCGTCGTGTATGCCGGCAGCCGCGCCGCGCTGTCGACGCAAGTGTTCGCGGCGCTGAACCTCGTGCTCATCGCAGTCTGGATCGCGGCCGTCTTTGCCATAGGCCGGGAAAACGCCCGGCGCAGCGGGGAAACCGAAGACCGCATCGCGGCCGAGCCGTTGCCGGCATGAAGACCGCCCTGCGCCTGGCCGCGGTGGGTCTTCTGGCATGGGCGAGCTCGCCCGGCGTCGCGCGGGCGGACGATCCGTCGGCCTCGCCGTTGCCGTCGTCGCCGTCGCCTCCGTCACCGTCGCCGTCGCTTCCGCCGGCCTCACCTTCGCCGGCCTCACCTTCGCCGGCCTCACCTTCGCCGGCCTCACCTTCGCCGGCCTCGCCATCGTCGCCGCCGTCTCCCAAGCGCCCTATGCCCGACTATGACGGTCGGGGCGCGCCGCCCACGACCGCCGGCGAAGTGGCATTGTGGATCCCGAGGGTTTTGCTCGCCCCGCTCTACCTTCCGACCGAATATCTGATTCGCCGCCCACTCGGCGCCGCCATCACCGCGGCCGAGCGCGCCGACCTGCCGAATATCCTCTACGACTTTTTCGCATTCGGTCCCGATCACAAGGCCGGCATCGTGCCAGTCGCCTTCCTCGATTTTGGGCTTTATCCGAGCGTGGGAATCTACGCGTTTTGGGACGATGCCTTCTTCAAAGGCGACAACCTTCGTCTCCACGCGTCGATTTGGTCCGAAGATTGGCTCGCGGCGTCGCTCGTCCAGCGCATCGTTTTTCACGATAAGGACAGCGTGCAGGTGAAGCTTTTGGGCGTCCGCCGCCCGGATCACGTGTTTTTCGGAATCGGGCCGACGACGCTTCAATCCGACGCGAGCCGCTACGGCGAGGACAAGCTCGACGGCGAAGTGCTCTTCGACGCGCCGATATGGCGCGGCAGCAAGATCGACGTGGGTGCCGGGGTACGCTCCGCCACGTTCCGAAATGGCCACTATGGAAGCGACCCGGGCATTCTCCAGAGCGTGGCCACGGGGGTCTTTCCCTTGCCGGACGGTTTCGCGGACGGGTACACCGCGGAATACAACGACATCCTCGCCGCGCTGGATACGCGGCGCCCCTACCCGGAGGAGGGGTCGGGCGTACGCATCGAGGCGCAAGCCGAGCAGGGCAACGATTTTCGTCGCTCGCCGGGCGCGGAATGGATTCACACGTCCGCCGGTGCCGGCGGATTCTGGGACGTCGACGGCTACCGGCGCGTTCTCTCCTTGTCTGCGCTGGCGATGTTCTCGGATCCGTTGGGCAGGCAGCCCGTTCCATTCACGGAGCTCGTCACCCTCGGAGGCGACATCCCCTCCACGAATACGTTCCCCGCGCCCATGTCCGGGTTTCTTCCGGGCCGGATGGTGGACCGCAGCGGCGCGGTCGGCACGCTTCGCTACAAGTGGCCGATCGGGCCCTGGCTCGATGGCTCTCTGAAGGCGGAGGTTGGCAACGTCTTCGGCGAACACCTCCAGGGGTTCGCCACGAAGCTACTGCGCTTCTCGGGGTCCTTCGGAATCGAGAGCGACAGCTCCGTCGACAGCAGCTTCGAGTTCGTCTTCGGCGTGGGGACCGAGACCTTCGAACACGGCGGCCAGATCGATTCTTTGCGTCTCGCCATCGGGGTCACCCGCTTCTAGGGAGGACAAGCCAATGACTCGACTTCTGCTGCTCTTGTCGGTCCTCGTCGCGAGCGGCTGCGCTCCGGCGGTCCGAGAGTTTCCGCTGCGCGATCCGATGACCGTCGACACCGACTTGCGCCCCGTGACCGTCGCCTGCCGGAAAGTCGCGACGCCCAAGGACCCAAAGCACATCTCGTGCGCTCCCGAGGTCTACGTGTCGCCGCTCAACTGGGACGGTGCGGACAACATTTTTTTCAGACCGCTGTCGGAGGCCCTCGGCGTCGAGCATCACGGCGAGGCGCCCAATGCGAATAGCCTCGACGAAGTCCCGGATTCGTCCTGGTTCCAAAATCGCATTGGCGTTCACCCGGTCGCACCGGAACGGCTCGCCCGCGGTGCGTGCAGCCCCGCGCTCATCTTGGATCCCAACGGATCGGCGGACGGCACGTGGCTCATCGACCGCGGAAAGACCGACGGATCCTCGCCGGGTTTCCGCGTGACCATCCCCGGAAAGGGAAAGTTCCTGTTCAAAGGCGAAGACCCCGACGAACCGGAGCGCCCGACAGCCGCGAGCGTCGTGGGCGCGGCCGTCTACGACGCGGTGGGGTTCAACACGTCGTGCGAGCAAATCGTGTACTTCCGTCCCTCGCTGCTGAAGCTCGCGCCCGGGCTGAAGCGAAAGGGCAACTTCGGCGCGATTGAGCCCTTCGATCAAAAGGGGGTCGACAAGATCCTCGCCGACTGCCCGCACCGCGGAGAGCTCGTGCGGATGCAAGCCTCCGCGTGGCTCTCCGGCTACCTCGTGGGGCCGTTCCGCTACGTGGGCACGCGCGACGACGACCCCAACGACATCATCGCGCACGACGATCGGCGCGAGCTACGCGGAGGGAGGCTCGTGGCCGCGTGGCTCGACCACTTCGACGCGCGGGAGCAGAACACGATGGACAGCTGGGTCACCGCTTCCCCCGACGGCAAAGACCGCCCGGACGCGTCCCCCGGCCACATCGTCCACTACTACCTCGATACGAGCGATTGCTTGGGGTCCTGGTGGCCTTGGGAACAAATTTCGCGGCGCCTCGGGTACTCGTACATCGGCGACTGGGGAGACATGGGGCGGGATCTGGTCACGCTGGGCATCCCGGTACGTCCGTGGGACCGCGTACGCAAAAAACGGGGACTGGAGATCTTCGGCTACTTCAACGTGGAGGACTTCGAGGCGGACCAATGGAAAAACGAGTATGCGAACGCCGCGTTCAGCAGGATGACCGAGCGTGACGGCGCCTGGATGGCACGCATCCTCGCGCACTTCACGCCGGATCTCGTCGCAACCTTGGCCCAGATGGGGCAATTCTCCGACCCGCGCAAAACCGCCTACCTGACGAGCGTGCTCCAAGGCCGGCTCGACAAGATCTTGCGCCGTTACCTCGCGCACTTGTCTCCACTGACGGACGTGCACGTCGGAAGTGACGCCCGGCTGTGCGCTACCGATCTCGCCCGGTGGCGCGGGATCGCCGAGCGAGATCGCTTTCAATACGCCGCGCATTCCGGGAACGGCGTGCCGCTTCCGATCACGGCGAATGACGACGGGTCGCTATGCCTGCAACTGCCGCCATCGTCGGCTGACGGCAACGCGGCGGACTCCGCAGCCCCCCGAACCCTCAGCGTGCGAATCGAGGACGGGTTCGCGCCGGGGCCCCTCGTTGTCCATCTGTACGATCTCGGTGCTTCACGTGGCTACCAACTGGTGGGTCTCGAGCGTCCAGAGTGATGAGGAGGCAATTCTGCATGGGGTCGAATTGGATCCGCCGCACGGCGTCCCGCGAGCACACTCGGCGATGGTTACGAGGGATCGTCGCGATGGGCCTCGTGTCCCGTGTCGCTCTGGGAGACGACGCCGCAAAGCCGCCCGCACCGGGGCCCGCCGCGATCGTGACCGATGACAGGGCCTCCGTGACGGCGAGCCCCGACGCCTCCAACATCGCGATTCGCCCAAGCGAAGACGATGGCGACCGCTTCTGCCGAGACCACTGGATGGCCATGGGGAACTGTCGCAATCGAAGATGGACCCGGCCGGAGCTGTTGCTCGGAGGGGATCTCGGGGTTTCTGCGATGACGGAAACGAGCCCGTTCGGCTTCAACAAAGGGGTCGGCGGCGTCACCGGAGCCGGTCCGG
>Ga0210391_10004457_pt1 | contig 11663 bp, 11 predicted proteins | sample IncBWC12OmetaG_FD_160573 | JGI IMG/M metagenome (GOLD analysis project Ga0210391, IMG submission 160573) | Forest soil microbial communities from Barre Woods Harvard Forest LTER site, Petersham, Massachusetts, United States - Inc-BW-C-12-O ...
AGGCCGGTGTACCCCGGTACTTTGACGTACACCCCGACAGTTCCTAACATCGAGCGAGTTAGGCATTTTTGGTTGAGACGGTTGTCACGACGATGATGCGCCGAGGTTACAGGGAGTAATTCCTCGACACGGCGTTTTGACGATTTTGTTTTACGAAGCGGAAACCGCGGATACGGCAAATGCTTATGAGAAGCCTGAAACAAAACGGAGGTCGTCCCCGGCATCGGGAGCGCGGCTTCAGTCTGCTCGAAATGATGACGGTAGTGGCACTCGGCATTGTCGTGACGGCGATCACCTTCATCAGCATGGTTCCTGTCTTGAAGCAAGGCCGCTTGAACAATGCGTATAACACGACGCTAGCGGCAATGCGCCAAGCCCGCGACAATGCCGTCTCACAGCGAACCTCGTATTCGGTAACTTTCACCACGACCACATCGCCAGTCACGAACACAATTACGGTAGCGCCGACGCTGACGACATTTCAGGGAGCGCAAAATAGCGTGACCTATCAATTGCCCTCGGATATAGCATTTCTCGCTCAAACCGGGCTCCCCACAACGGCACCCGACGGCTACGGTACGGGAGTTGTGGCGATTGACCTGGGCTACACCGCACACGCATCCGGAGGATCAACAACGGTTTACTTTTGCCCGGACGGTTCCGCGCAGGATGACAGCACCGGGAATTGTCAAGGCAATGTGGATGGAGGGGTGGTGTATATCGCGCGCGCAGGAGATTTGTTGAGCTCACGGGCCGTAACGCTGTGGGGCGCTACGGGACGCATCCGAGGATGGCGGCTCTACCCTCTCGGAGGAGGAGGTTATCAATGGCTTCGTCAATAAATAGGCGCGGCAGAAATGATCAGTTGCGAAAGCAAATGCAGCGTGGCTTTTCGCTGATCGAAGTCGTGATCTCAATGGCAATACTTACGGTGGGGCTGGTGAGTCTGCTTGGCGTGTTCGGCATAGCCATGGCGGCGACACAAACATCGCAGCAAGACATGATCGCCAAGCAACTGGCCAACGAGTCCTACGAGAGTATCGTAACCGCTCGCAACACGTCGCAGATCAACTGGGATGCCATTCAGAATATAGGTTCCACGTGCTCCAGCGGCTCCGGTACCTGCGGCATCTTCGTGCTTGGGTCGACTCCGATCTACAACGCGGGTGCGGATGGCATTTTTGGAACAGGAGACGATTCGACGGCCGGCTTGCAAACTCTTACGGAGCCGGGACCCGATGGAATTTATGGGACTGCGGACGATGTGCAGGTCCCTTTGGGTAGCTATCAGCGCACCATTCTGATTTCACCGGTGACTAGTGGCGGGGTGGTGGTGCCTTCGCTGCGGGCGGTAAATATCACGGTGCAATATTCAACCACCCAGAATTTCGCAAAATCGTATGTTCTGAGTTCGTTCATTTCGCAGTACCAGTAAAGCTACACCAGTAAAGAGGATTTATGGGCGATCGCTCAAGAAAACGCGCGGGTGGTGGATTCAGTCTGCTGGAAATGACCATTGCCATGGCTCTGGGTACGGTCGTGCTGGGCGCGGCGGTGCAGCTTTACAGCCAGGGCGTGGCTGCGACATGGACGGTTTCGCAGCGGGCGGAGCTGCAGCAGGATTTTCGCGCGGCCGCCAACATGATGACCAAGGATCTGAGCCTTGCGGGGGTAGGTCTCGGTCAAGGCGTGGCAATCCAACTGCCTACGTCCTCCACTATACCTGTGTATGGCTGCGTTCAGACGGGCGGAACACCATGCTACCTCGGTGCCGCCAACGCAACCGGAGCAAGCTACCCTAAACAGGGCGCGACTCCATATCTTTACGGGCTGCTCCCTGGATACAACGCCGGCCCGACGATCAACAGTTTGCAAACCGACACGGTCACGGTGGTATATACGGACTCCGGGTTTTATTTGGACTGTTACACAGCTGCGGTCGCGAGCGCGACGTCAGTGACCTTTACGGCGATCGTCCCTACGCCGCCCGCCACTTCGAGCACAAATTGCACAGCGCCGACTGGCAATGCCGGGGCGCAAGCTGTGAATGATTCGGTGACTGGACTAACGTCCGGCGATCTCGTCTTATTTAACTTTGGCACATCGCAAGTGGTGGCCGAAGTCAACGGCTCGGTGACTGCCACTTCTGCCACCTTTAGCAGCGGTGATGCGCTGCATATGAACCAGGCAGCCGCTGACCCCAAGAGCCTGGCCAGCATTGCAACGGGTACCAGCGGATATGCGACCCGCATTCTGGTGATCACTTATTACATCGATAACACCGTCAGCCCTCCAAGGCTAATGCGGCAGGTTAGTGGACACGCTCCCACGCCAATCGTGGACGGTGTTACGTACCTGAAATTCACCTATGACTTATTTAACGATGCCACCACCTTGCCAGCGGTGGCTTGTAGCAACCCTGGCGCTACTACCGATGGTTGCGCCGGCGCTTCGACGGGACTCCTTCCCAACCAGATCACCAAGATCAATATCGCCCATATGTCCATGAATAGCACGCTGAAGGGCGCCAAAGGTGGTTTTCAAGGATTGGATTTGGAGACATCGGTAAGCGCGCGGGATTTGACGTACACCAATAACTACCCAATTGCCCCGTAGCCACGAAGAATACGCGTCATGAGGAGCGAGACGATGGGAAGCGAATCGACGAGGATTGATCTCACGGAGAGTTACGGATCTATGTACAGAAATATGAACACCAAAGGATTCACGCTGATCGCATCCTTGATGATGCTGTTGCTGTTATCGGGAATCGCGATCGGGCTCATGATGATGGTCAATACCGAAGGTAAGGTAGGCGGCACTGATCTGCAAAACAACGTCGCCTTTCACAGTGCCGAGGGCGGCGTGGAAAAGATGACCTCCGACCTGGCGCAGACCTTCCAGAACGCGCTCTCCCCTACCGCATCCCAAATCTGTGACCTGGGTCTTCCGACTCAAACTGGGCCGTCGCTACCCGGAGTCACCTGGACCGACTACCAGATAACCCCAGGCCAGCTCGGGGCGGCTTGTCCGACATCGCTGGTGCCGTATCAGAACTGGGGACACATCACTGGCGGACCGAATCAAGGTTTGTATGCGCAGATCGTCCCGATCAACATGCTGGCAACTGCAGCCATGACGGGCGGGCAAGAAGTGAGTATGACGCGAAGCGCACAAGTAGCGCTGATTCCGGTGTTCCAGTTCGGCGTGTTCTCGGATAGCGATATTTCTTTCTACGCAGGCTCTGCCTTTGATTTCACCGGTCCGGTGCACACGAACGGGGACCTGTATCCTATCGCTGGAAGTGGCGCCACGCTGACGTTCCACTCGAAGCTGTCGGCATACGGCAACATTGTTCGCACCCAGTTACCCAACGGATATCCCACCACCACCAACTATACCGGCACCGTATATATTCCGAGCGCCGACGGGGATTGTTCGACTCCGGGCACGGTAGTGGCGGGTAATTGCACGGCCATGGCCGCGGTCGGCACCAACTACGGGGACGGCAGCGTAACCGGCGCGGGGTCATCTACCGCACAGGCACCAGCGACCTACAATGGCACCAATTGGACTCCTTTTTCTAACGGCACGAACTTAGAGATTATCAACGGGAACTACGGAAGTACGGTGACGAACGCCACTGGGACAGGGGGCACAAAACTGTCGATGCCATTCGTCGGCGGCGGCGCCTTGCCGAACGAAATTGTTCGCCGGCCCCCACCGGGCGAGTCGCCCACGGGAGCGCTGGGCGCGTCCCGCGAATATAACCTGGCGCAGATTCGCGTTCTGCTGAGCGACGATCCGACAGAATTTCAGAATGGTACCGGATATTCGGATTCGCAAAACGTGCGGCTGGCAAATCTGTCGGCGGCGCAGATGCAGGCACAGTATGGCAATACCACTGCAGGCGCCAACCTGCAGTTTGGAATTCCGATATCTTCTGGCAATTTCAACGCGACGACGTTTGGTTCGCCGACGAGCGGCAATACCTTTAACCTTTATTTCGCCGCCGCGTCCAACGTGACTCCGTCCACCTGCACGAGTTCAACGGCGTGCACCATGGACTGGCCCTATGCTCCGCTGCCATGGACTGCGAATCCAACCCCCACAACCCAGGGGCTTCAGCCTGCGCCTCCCGCAACCGGGCCGGCCGCCCCAACCTATGAACTGCCGGGCAGTGGCGCCCCAGTGCTGGCAACCGGCCTTTGCCCACCGATAACTTATCCGTTAGGCACAGGAGTCGTATCACCTACCGGCTGCCCAACAGCAACTGCGCCGACTTATCCGTATTACGCTCCGCCCAATCAAAACGGGTCCAATCTATACAGTTCGGCATCGGCATCGGCTTGGAGCCTGATCGATGGCTATCTGCGGGTGGAATACAAAGATTCTTCAGGCGTCTGGCATCCTGTAACCAATGAATGGTTGTCGCTGGGATTTGCGCGCGGCTCTTTACCGCCCGTATCCGGAACCCCTAACCCGATTAATCCGAATGCGATTCTGCTACTGCAAGAGCCAGCTGATCGCACCGGCACCGGTGCTTGGCCGACTACCACTGCGACTGCACCCACCTGCACCACGACAACGGGGACTGCGCCCAACAAGAAGTGCACGGCGTGGACCGGCACAACGCCGGAAGTTGCCTACGATCTCCCTGCGCAAGCGGCAGGAATTACAGGGACAGGCGGAGAATGGGCGTTTGGCCTTACTCCCAACTCACCGACCGCAGCTCCCCCGGCATCGGCGACACCACAGAGCCTCACCCAGTACAACTGGTATCCCATTAACTTCTACGATGTCCGCGAAGGCGAGGCTCGTGATAACGCGGTGGCGGCAACAGACAATAGTTGCGCGCCCAATGGAGTAATGAACGCCGTCGAAATCGATGTGGGCAATCTGGCCAAATGGCTGGCTGGAACGATCCCCGGAAGTGGCACCAGTGTGGATTATCTGGCGCAGAATGGATACATACTGTACTTCTCCGATCGCCGGGGCATGCTGCTGAATCCAAACCCGCCTCTGGGCGGGGCGGCCTCTAAAAGCGGAGACGCGGGCCTGGAGGATGTGATTAATCGCGCCAGCGGCGCAGGTGTACCCGACGGAACGCTGGAAACGATTCCCGCCAACCGCAGCTTTTCTCCTGAAGACGATAATGAGAATGGAGTCTTGGACAAGTTTGGCGGGGCGAACATGGGATTGGGCTTTTGGGGCACAGTGTCAACTTCGACCCAGAATCTAAATTCGATGATCATGACGAACACCGCGAAACCCAATATTTTCGGTGCCGACACGGCGGGCAACGACAACAGCCGGATTGCTAGTTGCTCCAACACTGCGCGAAAAAACTGGGTCAGCGGGGCGCGTCACGTTCTGCGGCTGGTGGATGGTGCACTCGGCCAAGTGCCGCGTAGAACCGACGCCGGAGCCACTCTGGATAGCCCTGGCGGATTCACCGTCGCATCGGAAAACCCACTTTATATCTGGGGAGATTACAACAGCAACGCGACCGACGCATCGGGATGGGCCGGCGACACCGTCGAATTTCAAGGCGATGTGACCGGACACTCAGCCGCCGCGGCAATCGCCGACGCGGTTACTCTGCTTTCGGTCGACTGGAATGATTTGTACAGCGTAGGCGCCGCCGCTGCGACCAACGCCCAAGTCACCAACCAGGCCAACCGCAACCCTAGCCATGATGGCCACTTCCGGCTGGCGATCGCCGGAGGTAAAAACATGAACTTCCTACAGCCGACGTACACAACTCCTGCGGCACCCGGAAATGACTTCGGCACCGACGGAGGCGTACATAATTTCCTGCGCTACCTGGAAAACTGGGGCGGGCAGACCATGTACTACAAAGGCTCGCTGGTAAGTCTGTTCTACGCAACCTACGGCACTGGAACATTCAAGTGTTGTAACGTCGTATACGGTGTTCCAACGAGAGCCTTCCATTTCGACTTGGACTTCACCAGTCCTGGAGGCCTGCCTCCGGGAACGCCTATGTTCCGCGACGTGAACGCCTTGAGCTACCGGCAGGCGTTTACGACGCGCACTTACTAAACGCGGGTTTCATCCCGCTCCACAAAACCCCGATCCGCAAAGGATCGGGGTTTTTATTGGTCGTAATGTGAAACTACTATTTTCTTTATTACTCCTTGCATGTAGATACGCATGTAGACACTCATATAGACACGAGGGAGAGGAATGATCGCCCCAAACTATCGATCCAAAAATAGCGGGCTCTGGCTGGCGCTCACGCTGCTGACGCTTTTCTCGCTCAGCCTCTTTCTCATTCCCGGATTCATCATCCGCCCCTTCACCCATCAGTCGGAACCCGGCCTGCGCATGGCCATCGCGGTGAAGCTGATTGCGCCCGCGTTCACTGTGGTTGCATTGATCGGGCTGCTGGCGCTGAGTTGGCGTCTATGGCGATGTTCATCACTATGGTTGCGAACGGGCATCGTGACCGCACTATTGCTGAGCGTGACCTCGACGGTGATGGTACGGCAGAACTATTTCGAATGGATGTTCAATCCGATCAAGGCGGCCGGTTTCGTCTCGGCTGGCGATGCGCATCTTGACGACAAAGAAATGGTGATGGCGGTACGAATCGCGCAGGAAGCGCGTGCTTATCCGATCCTGCAAATGGCCTATCACCATATTCTGAATGACACCGTGGCAGAGGTGCCCATCGTCGTCACTTATTGAACGCTCTGTCACACCGGTCTGGTGTGGAAGAGAACAACGCAGGGACGCGAACTCCATTTCTATCTGGCGGGAATCAATAACCAGAATTTTCTGATGCGCGATCGCGAGACGGGATCGTGGTGGCAGCAGGTCACCGGACGTGCGATTGCGGGCAAACTCGCAGGCAGCGCGCTAGAGTTGATGCCGAATGACGAACTCACGTTCGCGTTATGGAAATCGGAGGCGCCCCACGGATTAGTGCTGGCACCGGTCGCGGGGCACGGTGATAAGGACTATGACAAGAAGTGGGAAGAGGAAACGGCGAAGTATCCGGTGCCGCTGACTTTTCCTGAGCAGGGACTGAAAGATCGCGACGTGATTCTGGGAGTTGAGATGAGCGGACAGGCGCGGGCTTTCCCGTTGGAGAAACTGCGTGGCCCGATCCCGGTTGAAGACAAAATCGCCGGTGTCCCGGTGGTGTTTGTGACTGGGCCCGATGGCGAGTCGGTACGCCTGTTCCGTTCGCAGTGGAATGGAATGGATATCGACCTCTACCGCGATGCCCAGCGCGGTCCTCAGAGTGCCGGCAAGAGTGACGGAAAGAGTCCGGAGTGGCAACTGCTCGATTCGCTCGGCAATACCTGGAATTTTGCAGGGTGCGCTACTAGTGGGCCTGCTACGGGACAATGTTTGGAGAAGATCAATTACTTGAAAGATTATTGGTTCGATTGGAAGAACTACAATCCGCGGACCACTGTGTACAGCCATTAGCTGAAAGCTGCGTCGTTCGGTGAAGGGATATCTCGCCTCGCCACAATAGCGGGTGGCCGCACTGGACACCGGCGCTCAACTAGCAAAATCGGTCGGCTATTTTGTGGTTTTTGACGCTGGCGCGTTGACTGGTAGATCAGACGACCAGCAATCGGCGAGGATCTTCCAGGTACCGGCGGGCTGGCGCACGAGGACAATTAAATATTTTCCGCGCTCCTCGCGGCGTTTGCCCATTGCGACGGGCACGAGCATTTTGCAACGTCCTAAATCGAGAGCGATCTCTCCCATTATTTCTAGGCGCAACGATTCCATCTCTACGTCGCCCAATCCGGCTTCGAGCAGCGAAATAAGAAATTCGCGGATTGCAGGCAGACTGCGAACCGGCGGAACGCTCGAGCGAATGAGAGTGGCATCGGCGGCGTAAAGCTCGATCAGATCGTCGATATGTTTAGTGTTGCAAGCTTGCGCCCAATCCTGGACAACCTGACGCGCACCGGCTTCGGCGCGGCCTCCAGGAGGGCTGCCGGAGGAACCAGGCGCACGGCCACGCGGCGAGGAAGACTCGGACTCGGCGGCTGGCGTTGCGGATGCGGTCCCCCGGCTCGGGACCAGATGATGATAATGGTGGTGAAAGTGATGTTGCGCAGCGCCAGAGGCTTGAGATTGTGCAGCATCGCCGGCAGCGGGTTGACTGGGAATTCCGCACCAGACACAAAAGCGAGCGCCCGCAGGCAGCACACCTCCGCAGGCTGAACAAGCATTCGCCGATTCATCCGCTGGTTCACCGGCCGCTGCCAAGTCGTCTGCGGCGGCAGCGCTGCCGGACATTCGATGAATCGCTTCTACGGCCGCAGCCACAGCTTCGGCATTGGGCTTGGGCCAGCGAAAGTTGCCGGGCAGCCGTTGAAAAAAATCGTCGACGTCCTTGCCCTCGAGGAACTGGCCATTGTCTGGCTCCGATTCCAACTCTTGGTCGGGCTCCAGTCCGCGATTGGCAGGGTTTGGATTGTCTGGGCTCAAGGCACCCTCAGCAGATATTGTAGGAGAATTCGCGCGCTAACGGACAGTGAATCTTACGAGCGCCTCGGAGTCTGTGGGAACGCCGTTACAGAGCGCGGGTCGATAACGCCAGTAGTGAACGGCATGCAGCACAATCTGATCTTCGTCAGGGCCACCGCTGTCCAGGACAAATGCGCTATGCACGTGTCCGTCGGTCCCGACAATAAAGCTTACGCGCACGCGCAGATCGTCATCCTCCACTCGCAGCAGGGGATCAGGCGTGAGCAAGGCCTCTGGCGGGCGAACGTTTCCACATTTCGGCAATGCCAGCGGCTCAGATACAGGAGCAAACTCAGACATGTGCGCGGGCACACGGCGCAGGTTCTTTTCCAGTTGTGAGAGTGGAATCCGGGGCGGCATGGCGGTCGATGTGGAGGTCATTGCACACCATGCGGAGACGCCACTCAGCGCCGCCACGAACACAGCGGCGGCTAATGGAGCCGGCTGCACCTTCCTTACTTTCGTGCTCGGCCAGAGACACTTCATCCCTAGCTATATGGCAATTCGCCTGCCAGCTTTCAATAAAGACGAACATCAAAGACATCAATCACTTACATGAGCTTCCTTTGCGATGTTATTGAGCGAGGGTGAAATTCATTGCAAAGGAGTCGAACAGAGTCGGGTCGTCGGGGAGAAGTGAATGTTGCACGGGACCAGTGGGCGTGCGAGAACGCCCACTGGGCCGAGGACGGGAAGGCACGAATCCTTCGCCTCTAGTTCAGGCCGTTCTGGGTGAATTGAAACGCGGTATTTGCACCCCTTGCGCCGAAGTAGATATTGGCAAAACCGTAGTTATCGATAATAATCCCGCTGGTCCCGCCGGCCACCGCCGCCGCAGTCGTCGTCGTGCCGGTCGAGCCGTTGACGCCGATATCAACCACACATCCGGTCGCGCCCGCGGCAAAGGCGGTACAGTCCGTGCTCAGCCCGAAGAAAAAGAAATCGGTCCCGGCAGATGGGACCGAAACGGTACCCGTATCTGAAGGGTTAGTGTAGTCCGAAGCAGTGAAGCTCGCGGTGAATCCCGTGTATGTCGGGCCTGCGCCTAGTAAGCTGGTGACGGTTACCGTCTGACCATTCAGAAAACTTTCAGCCGTGCCTTGGAGAAATACTTGTTCTCCAACAGTGAGATTGCCGTTGCTCGCCGTAACCGTGAGAACGTCGGACGCGACCGATGTGGCGGTGATAGTGTCGACCAGACCGACGTTGGGATTGAAGAACTCTGTCCATGCTCCCGTGCAACGGTCTGTGGCGGTGGTGGAAAGCTGTTGTTTGATTGAAGGCGACTCACTCATCGTTCCGTCAGCGGAGAATCCGAAGGCATATTCGTAGGGAGTGGTATCGGATGTACCGGTTCCGCAAAGAGTGATTAACCCACTCGATGGATCGTTGTAGTAATTGTTATTGAAGGTGGGCTCGAAGAGCTTGACTGGAGGCGTAGTGGGGCCGCCGGTAGAGCCTTGGCCGATATTGGCTGTCGAATGCACGAGATTCGTGGAGGTCTTGACTTGTTCAAGCACAGCGGACGTGCCGTTATTCGCAGTTACGACGAAGGTCACGCCATTGGCGATATCAACAATCGGCGTAGCTACGATACCGGGAGTGGTGCTTCCGAGATCTCCAACCACAAGCGCTACGGGCGCACCGGTCGTGGTATTAACCTGATACAAATTTCCGTTCGCGCTCCCGACCATCAACACACCTAGATTCGAGTCGAGAACGGGAGGAGTCAAGTGGTAGCCGGTACTGACCGCAACTGGCCAAGGCAATCCACTAAGCGCCGGCGTTCCGTTGAAGACACCCGTGATTTGGTAAACAGAGCCACCGTCATCGCCAACGTAGACAATATCGTTGCCGTAGTCTATCCACGGCGAGGATGACGTGTCATTGGCGGATGAGTAGGTCAATGAAGACATAGCTGTGGGCGTGGCGGGGGCAGTGATAGTGCCTTGGTTAGCCGTCCAAGTCAAGACATGAAAAATGGCTTGAGGGGTGGCTCCAGGGACGCTTTCAACAAACGCGATCTTCGTTCCATCCAAGGAAAGGATGGGAGAAGTGTCGATCCTGCCGCCGGTCACCGTGGCGATGTTATAGGCGAACAGCAAGTTCGGAATCGGAAGCGCGCCAGTACAGGTGGAATAGAGATTATTGAAGGCGACCAGATTGGCATCACCGGTAGAACTTGTCAGTCCGAACACAACATAATCATTGACGCAATCGGGGGCTGTGGCCGGGTTGAAGGAATATTTAGCCGGAAACATATTGGCGTTAACTTTGCCCGTGCCCAAGCTGACATTCCAATCGCGATGTTGACCGGGGTTGCGTGCGGAGGCTGCCGTGGAGTTGACACCCCGGAGCACATCCGAATTCGGAGCTCGCCAGCGCTGCATCGCCTGATTGAAAATACGCGGCTCGCGGAAAATCAGGTCAGGGTGTCGAGCAAGCGCGTCGCGGCTGAACACGATATGGCGATCAGACCAGTCTTGCGGAACCCCGACGTGGGTTGGAACAGGCGCTTTTTGCGCAAACGCACTGATTGCGAAACCAGAAAACACTAGACACCACACTGCAACAACATCATAAAGATGCTTGGGCTTCACAACCACCTCCGACTGCGATTGGATTGCCGCCATTGTAGACGCTTTTCGTTCAATTGGGGGATAACTGATTTTAGACGGCTCGCTCCTCGTGTGCACAAACTTTCCTATACGATGTGCCACGACGGTAACTTTGCCGGAATCGGAAGCGAGCACACGAGACTCTCGACACTCGATTTGCATGGACGTGATTTAGCGACGTGATCGATGCCAAGGGGTGAGAGGTCGGGTAGCAGCGCACGGTACGGTCGTCACACTTTGTATCCATGGACGATAGTAGTACTAACCTCTATAAGAGGAATACGTAGAACCATGGCGCTACAGATCTTCATGAGCGTCTTAGCGCAAGTCTTTGTCGCGCAAAATCGTTATCACGCAGATTTTTTATCCTCGGGTCATGATTCTCGTATCATCATTTTCGAATTACGGTGCTCGTATCATCAGCCTCATAGTCGTCAGGTGACACGTAACGATATGTAATCAGCCTCCGTAATCTACTTTCGGCAGCAATAAATCCTGACAGAACCGACGACTTAGTAATACAAT
>Ga0210391_10004461_pt1 | contig 11657 bp, 9 predicted proteins | sample IncBWC12OmetaG_FD_160573 | JGI IMG/M metagenome (GOLD analysis project Ga0210391, IMG submission 160573) | Forest soil microbial communities from Barre Woods Harvard Forest LTER site, Petersham, Massachusetts, United States - Inc-BW-C-12-O ...
GAAAGCACTCTTGGGTACGGCGGCGTTGTCCCTTCCGCTCGTGGCCTCGGCGGCTTCGACTTACACAACGGGCACCGGCGCCCTCACGGCATCGGCGACGGTGAATTTCACCGTGGTCATTCCGCAGGTTCTGTACTTGCGCGTGGGCACGGGTTCCGCCTACACCACCGGCACCTACGCGACCAACGCCACCACCGATCTGGTGACATTCACCCTCGCTCCGGGCACGTCGGGCAACGGCACCGCGGTGGCAGGCACGGGAGGCGATCTCAACAATGGCGTCGAGACCGCGGCCGTCGTCAGCAACGGCGGCAACGTCACTCTGACCGCCACAGCCGCCGCAGCCGGTCTCTCCGACGGTAACGGCGATTTCATCCCGTTCTCGCAGATCACCACGGCGGCGACCGCGCTCACCGGCACCTACACCTTGCTGCCGGCGCCCATCCTGGCCAACGGCACCAGCGCCAGCGTTCTGCTCACCGCATCGGCGGCGAAGGTGGTGCAGGCGGACGCGAAATGGACCTTCGGCTTTGCGAACACCGCCACCTACGCGAGCGGTACGTACGGCGGCGTCGGCGTCAACAACAGCCTCGTGACTTATACGGCGACGATGCCGTAAGCGTCTCAAGAACGCGATGTCCCGATGCGCGCCACCCCGTTATCGACCCGGGCTTGCCAGCCCGAAATGATTCCGGCAGGCCGGACCTTGCGGTGCAGCCTAGATTGGCTGCACCGCGCTTCGCTCGGGGCAGTGTTTCTCGCGGTCGCGGGGTCTGCCGCCGCGTATACGGTCACATTGACTCCCGCTTCCCCTGAGGCGGTTTATCTCCAGGTCGGCAACGGCACCTTTGCCGGCAACACCAACTGCATGGGTTCCGGCAGCGATTGCTATTCATCCGGCGGCACGCCGGTGAACAACGCCACGGTCAACTCGGTATCGGTGACCGTGGCAACCGCCGCGGTGGGCAACGGCACCGCGCAGGCCATGACCACCAACAGCACGCAGGCCGACAGCTTTTGGGACGGCTATGCGTATTGCACGGTTCCGGCTCAGCTGTACATCGGCGGCTTCTATCGCACCACGGGCGCAGCCACCGCCGCGGCCAAGGTCACGGCCACGGTACCGGCCGCGTTGACCAACGGCACCGGCGGCACCATCAAGTTCTCACAAATTTCGTGGACGTCGAGCGGCAACGGCGACACCACCGCCAACGGCTTCCTCCCCGAAATATTTCCCGGCGGCACCTTCGTCAGCGGCGGAACTCAGACCGTGGGCTCCATGGCCAGCAACACGTGGAACGAGAGCTGCTGGAACTTTTCCTACTTGAACACTTCCGTGCCCGGGGCCGGTACCTACACGGGTTCAGTGCTCTACACGATGACTTCCCCATGAGCACCGTTCAGCGTTCAACTTTTTTTTTGAGCCTGGCATTTGGCATAATCTGGGCCGCAGCGGCGCACGCAAAATCGATGACCGTCGATGATTCGGGCTCGGTGACCATCGAGCCGACAGTGCTCATGCGCTGGAAGACCGCCGTGCCGACGCGCACGGCCGGGGGCAAATTGATGGTTGGCACCACGACGATTCGGGTGCGCATCAACGTCATGCCCTGGCTCAAGCACTCCGGACGGATTTATCTGGCGCTGCCGGCACAGCAGCCCGGCCCCATCAGCCTGTCGTGGACCACTCAAGGGCGATTCCTACCGGGGCAGCTCGTCTCCGGCAATCGTGTGCTGGTCTATGCCGGCCCCATCACGACGCCATTCATGGAGGACACGTTGACGTTTCAATTCAGCGTCGCCGGGACTTTGATGCAGCGTGCCGTTCCCGTGACCTATCACTTCGAGATGGATGAGGAATGATCATGCGACGCAATTTCCCGCTTCTGCTCTGTCTTTTCGGGCTCGCGCCCCCAGGCGTCGTGCAGGCGCAGGGATTTGCGGCTCTGGTGTCGCCGCCGCGCTTCGAACTTGCGGCCAAGCCGGGCAAGACCTTGCGCGGCGTGATCGAGATAAGCAATCGATCGACCACGCCCGGCCGCTACGTGATCCATACCGCGGACTGGAACCTGTCGCGGGATTTCAGCGTCAGTTTCCAAGACGATCTGCAGCCCAACAGTTGCCGGCCCTGGGTCGCACTCGAGCGGCCCAACGTCGAGATACTCGGCGGCGGAACCATGCGCTACCGCTTCGACGTGGCGGTGCCTGCGGATGCCCCGGCGGGCGAATGCCGCTTTGCGGTGATGATCGAAGGAGCCGAACCGTCGGTCGCGATGAGCCAGGGGCTCAGCATGCCCGTCACCGGACGCATCGGCGTCATCGTCTACGTGAATGTCGGCGACGGCGAGCCCCAGATCGAAATTCTGGGACCAAAAATCGCGACGCTCAATGGTCAGCGGGTCCCGACGCTGCGCATACACAACGGCGGCACCGCGCACGGCCGCGTGAGCGGCTTTCTGACCGGCACGGACGCGAAGGGAAACTCCTACGACTTTACGCCGGCGGACTTTCCCATTCTGCCGCACGAAGAACGCGAGCTGTTCTTGACTCCTTCGACACCCACGAACGATCACCCGACGCTCATCTTTCCGGTCACCGTCAAGGGAACTCTGGAGTGGGGGAAACAAAAGACCGAGCTCGATCAGCGCTTTGAATGAAGCCCCACGCCAAACTCACCCCCCGACTCGCGTTCGGCCTGTGCGGGCTGGGGGGGATGTTTTGGCTGGGCGCGGCCCATGCGCAGTCGGCGACGCCGTCGCCGGACACTCCGTCGCCGGTGACGGCATCGCTGACCACGCCGACTACGCCGACCGCGTCGACCGCGTCGACCGCGCCGACCGCGCCGACCGCGTCGCCATCGGCAGCCACGACCTGGAGCGCCGCCAATCTGCCCGGCATGAATGTTTATCAGGATAAGTTCATCAACGGCGGTACGCTGGTCCCCGATGTTTCCAAGGGCGAGGCGGACACCGGCAACGACCAGGGGCTGGCGCGATCACTGCAGATCGATGGCGTGGTCAGTGCGCTGAGTTCGCGCGGCGGCGGCGCCTCCACCAATCTCGACGAGAATGGCATCATCGCCAAGTCGCAGTGGGAAACCGTCAGCTACGGCGCCTGGTCGCTCGACGGCTCAGCGCGTGCAGGAGGATCCGGCGGGCCCAACGAACAGGGTCAGGGCGGTTCGATCACGCTCCGGGAGCGCGCCATGCCCTTCGACGGCGGTTGGCAGGCCGACAACGGCGTGGGCGACCTCAACACCCCTGACATCGGCCTCGCGCGACTGGAACCGCGCTTCATCTTGCCGACCAGCCTGATGCAGGGCCTCACCACGGAATGGCGCGGCCCCGAGGACCTGCAGGTGGTCGCCGGCGGCGGAGTACCCGGCTTATACAATGGCATCGTGGTGCCCGACTTCCAGACGATGGGCGGAACTACCGCGACCGCAGGCGCGCAGTGGTCTCCGGCATCGCACTGGACGGTGGGCAGCCAGTTCATCGAAGCTCACGATACCAATCTCGCCATTGGTACCGCAGTCGATGCCGACACGCGTTTTTCCTCGAACACAGAACTTCTCACGGCCGCATGGAAGGATGGCGGCGAGCGCCTCGACCTGAATCTCGTGGATGGCGACATCAGCGGCAAAAGCAATGCGGTCGGCGGCTGGGCCGACGGCTCGATAACCCAGGGTCGCTTTCAGCAAAGCGCAGGGCTCTTTCGGATAGATCCGAATTTGACCTGGGGCAATCAACTGATCGCGAACGACATGGAAGGCGGCTATTACCGTCTCGACTACCAGGGCCGGCGTTGGATGACCGATGTCGGCATCGACGAAGTGCGTTCGGTCTCGGGGCTCGGCTCCGACACCACCTTCCTGACCGGCGATGCGCACTATCAATTGTCGCGCGACTGGGGTGTCGGCAGCATCGCCAACGTGAGCCGCACCGACGGCGGCACGGCCTGGTCATTGGAAGGCTTTGTCGATCACCCCAATGTCTGGGGTGCCGGACGCGCACAGGCAGATTTCGCAAAGACTCAAATGGGCCAGGATGTCCGGCTGACGCTGAATCAGGCGTGGGCGACACCCGTCGGCATTCGGTTCAGTACGTCCGCTTACGTCGAGCAATTCAGCGGCGCGATACCGAATGGTGTTCAGCAGGACAGCACCGTACTGGGTCTGGGCGCGGTCGGCGGCGGCCAAATGACGTCCAAGTTGGGGCTGGAGGGAAATGTCAATTGGGCGGGCGCCGTGCAAGGCCGAGCCGCACCGGGGGTGTCGGCCGATGTCTCCTTGACCTATCGTCTGTCTTACGCGTGGGAGATCCTGGTCACTTATTACGACAGCCGTACCGGGTCCTGGACTCCGCCAACGGTGGAATCGCCGCTGTCGCCGCCGGTGCCGACCACCATCCCGGCGCTGGACGAACGCGGAATATTTCTGACCTTTCGCTACAAACGGGCCGCGGGATCGCACTTCGCTCCGCTGGGCGGCGCGCCCGGGGCGGGTTCAGGCGAAATCGCCGGCGTGGTCTTCCTCGACGCCAACTACAACGGGCAACCCGACGCCGGCGAAGCGGGCGCGGCCAACGTCACCGTGGTGCTGGACGGACGATTCTCGGTGCAGACAGACGCGGCCGGCCGTTTCAGTTTTCCGGTGGTCGCGACCGGCCATCACGTCATCACGGTGGTGCCCGACAACCTGCCGCTGCCCTGGTCGCTCGTCAACGAAGGCCGCAAAGACATCGAGGTCACGACCCGGGATCGAACCGAGATCAGCATCGCCGCGCAGCGCCCGCGCTAGAATCGATCGGACTGATACTCGACGCGCCCGCCGACCACGGTCTGCAGTACCTTGATGTCGGCGATCTGCTCGGCGGGAATGTCCAGGAAATTGCGGTCCAGGACGATCACATCCGCCAGTTTCCCCGCCTCCAGCGAACCGGTCTCGACATCCTGATGCAGCTCGTAAGACGAGTTCATGGTGATCGCCCGCAGTACTTCGCGGCGCGACAGGCCCTGATCCTCGCTCAAGCGGCCCGCGTACTTAGCTCCCGCCGAGGGTGCATTGGTGCGCGTCACTCCGACTTTGAGCGCGAACCATTCATCGAGAGGGTCCACCGGCCAATCGCTGCCATACGCGATGCGCGCGCCCGCGGCCGAAAGGTATCCCGCCGGCTCCATGTATTTGAAGCGCGCCGGCCCCAGATACTCGCGCGCACCCTCCATGGTGTCGGGCGCCTGCTTCTCCCATTGAAACGACAGTACCGGTATCACGTTCAATTGACGGTAGCGCGGGAAATCCGCCGGATCGACGATCTCGTCGTGAGCGATGGCGGCGCGGATGTCGCGGTCGGGATATTGCCGCCGCAGCGCGGCGATTCCATCCAGGCCTTCGCGCACCGCACGATCGCCGTCCGCATGCATGTGCGGCTCGAATCCGGCGCGCGCCGCTTCCACCAGCAGCGCACTCAAGATGGGGGCCGGGAAGTACACATCCGGCCCGCGGCTTGGGCTGGGCGCCCAATGCGGATTGGCGGGAGCGCCCTGCAGGCTCAGGTATGGCGTCAACATGGCTCCGGTGGATGCGGGCGCGGTGATCACGCCGTCGAGAAACAACTTCACATTGCGTACCGTGAGCGTGGGTGCGGCCGCAAGTCCGCCCTGGTCGTAGCGCTGAGCCAGCGATTCGACCATCGCCACCGCGGATTTGGGATCACGCCCCTGAGGCGGAGTGATGAGCACCGCGAAGTGCGCACGCGCCGTGAGCTTGCCCTGGTGCTGTATCGTGGCGAAGGCTTCGAGCGACGGCGGCTCCGCCGCGGCATCCAAGAACGTGGTGATCCCCTGCCTGCGAAGCGCGTCCAGCGCGGCCGCCGCCGCTTTGACATTGTCGGCCGGTGTGGGCGGCGGAATCAGCTTCGCGACGGCATCCTGCGCGGCATCCTCGAGAATTCCCGTCGGATTGCCCGTGGCGTCCCGGCCCACCTTGCCGCCGAGAGGATCCGGCGTCTGCGCGGTGACTCCCGCCATCTTGAGGGCCCGCGTGTTGACCAGCGCCGTATGACCGAAGGACGACTCGACGAAAATCGGCCGCCCCGTCTTCAGCGCGTCCAACGTCCGGCGATCGGTGTGAGTGCCCGCCGGCACCATACCCTCCTGGAACCAATTCACCACCTCGAGCCAGGCATCCGGCTCTTTCGCGCGATCCCGATCGAGACAGACCTGAATCCGCGCCTGCATCGCGGCGACGCTCAGCAGCTCGTAATTCAAGTTGCACTTGAGCAGCGTGCCGCCGCCCTGCAAGGGATGCATATGGCCGTCGACCAGTCCCGGCATCAGCATCCGTCCGCGCAAATCGAACACCATCGTCTTGGGACCGATGTAAGCGGCGAGACCGGCGTCGCTCCCCACATAGACGATGCGGCCCGCGCGAATCGCCAGCGCCTGCTGCACGCTGTCCTGCGCATCGACGGTATACACGAGCCCATGCCGATACACCGTGTCCGCGGCGCCGGCGGGCACGGTGGCGCCGGCGGGCGCGGTGGCGGCGGACGCAGCGGCGGCGGCGGGCGCCGCGCCCGGCGCGCCGGCTGCCGCGATAGCGGTCATCAGCGCCGCCATCGTCCCGATCATCGCGGCCGCGGCCGGCGCCGGAACTTTCTTAGACGGCATCGAGCGCCGCTCCCAAGTCCGCAATGAGGTCGCCGGCATCTTCGATGCCGACCGATATGCGGATCAAGGCATCGGTGATGCCGATACGGTCCCGCGTTTGCTTGGAGACGCCCGAATGCGTGGTGCTGGCCGGATGCGACATCAGAGTTTCGGTGCCTCCCAGGCTCACCGCGAGCTTGATCACCTGCAAGGCGTCGAGCAAGCGAAACGCCTCCGCCTCGCCGCCCTTGACCGCAAATCCGAATGTCGAGCCGGCGCTTTGGCACTGCCGCCGGAACACCGGGTATCGCGGGTCGTCCGCACCCAGGAAGCCCAGGTAATTGACGCTCGCGATCTTAGGGTGGCCGCGCAAAAAACTCGCCACCAAGGCGGCGTTCTCCGCCGACTTGTGCATGCGCAGCGACAGCGTCTCCATCGAGCGCATGATCATCCAGGCGGTGTTGGGGTCGAGCTGCGTGCCGAGAGCGCCGCGCAATTTTTTCACCGGGCCTACCGCTTCGCGCGATCCGACGACGCCGCCGGCGACCAAGTCCGAGTGGCCGCCCACGTACTTCGTCAGCGAATACATGACGAGATCCACGCCATGCGTCAACGGACGCTGAAAAACCGGTCCGAGAAAGGTGTTGTCGACCACTACCGGCGGCCGCCCGCCCTTCTGCCGTGCGCCGATCTGCAATGAGGTTTCCCGCATCAGGTCCAGATCGACCAGGCTGTTGGTCGGATTGGCCGGCGTCTCCACGATGATCAGGCAAACACGGCCGCCGGATTCCGCGGCCAGCGCCGTCGCGCGCTGCGCGGCCTCGGCGACGGCGCTCTTGTCGTGACCCAGAGTGAAGCTGACGGCTTTGACCCCGAACCCGGGCAAGGTCTTCTCGATGAGAGTTTCGGTGCCGCCGTACAAGGGCTGGCTCATGAGCACCACGTCGCCCGGCCGCACGTGCGTCCAGAGCACCGTCGAAATCGCGGACATGCCGCTGGAGAAAACCGCCGCCGTCTCGCCCTCCTCCCATAATGCCAGGCGGTCCTCGAGCACCTCGAGGTTGGGATTGTTGAAGCGCGAATAGACGAGACCCGAGGATTGTCCGGCGCCCGGCTCGCGCCGGCCCGAGGTGTAGTCGAAAAAATCCTTGCCGTCCTGCGCCGTCTTGAAGACGAACGTCGAAGTCAGGAAGATCGGCGGTTTGAGCGAACCTTCCGAGAGGCTCGGATCGTAGCCGTATCCCATCATCTGGGTTTCGGGCTTGAGCACGTGTTTGCCGATTTTACGTTTATGATAGGAGTCGTAACTCACGCTTCCCCCAAAGAGTCGATTGATTGAACGCAATATAACCCGTCGGCGAGAAGGCGTGGAATGATTCAACCCTTGACAATACTCATCGCGGGCGCCGCCTTTTTCACCACGCTCGCCGGCGGCCTGCTGGCGCTCAAGCTGCGCGACAAGCTGCATCTGATCCTGGGATTCAGCGCCGGTGCGGTCATCGGCGTGGCGTTTTTCGATCTGCTGCCCGAAGCGGTCGATTTCGGCGGGAAATTTCACGGGCCCGCGGCGATCCTGTCCTGCAGCGCACTGGGATTCCTGTCGTACCTGGTGCTGGATAGAATCTTGCTGTTTCACGGCGACGACGCGGCTCGAGGCCCTTTCGCCGCCGCCGTGCTGTGCATTCACAGCCTGCTGGACGGAGTCGCCATCGGATTCGCGTTTCAGACTTCGCATCAGGTGGGAATCGTGGTCGCAATCGCGGTGCTCACGCACGACTTCTCCGACGGCATCAACACCATGAACGTGGTGCTGAAGAATCAAGGGCGCACCTCGCAGGCGCTTCGCTGGCTCATCGTGGACGCGCTGGCGCCCGTCGCGGGAATCGCCTCGACTTATTTTTTCACGCTTCCCGGCCATGAATTCGGCGTCGCGCTCGCGCTGTTCGCCGGTTTCTTTCTGTACATCGGCGCCAGCGACCTGATTCCGGAGAGCTACCACGCCCATCCGAAGTTTCTCACCACCGTCATGACCCTGGCGGGAGCGGCCGTTCTCTATCTGGCGATCGCGCTAATCGGGCAATGACGACGGGACGGCATCCCGGCCGGTCGCCGCGCTGCCGGCGGAGGCCGCCATGATGCTGACGATCGCCGCCCACTGGATCCAACTCAAGGATTCGCCGAGAAACAGCAGACCCGCGACGGCGCCCAGCGCGGGATCGAGGCTCATGAGTACTCCGACGGTGCGGGTCGGCAGCCGGGGCATCGCCAGCATTTCGAGCGAATAGGGAATCGCGCTCGACAGCAGTGCCACCCCGAGCGCGGCCGGCAATATCGCCGGCGACAACATCTGCATGCCGGCCTGCAGGGCGCCGATGGGCACGATCACGATGGCGCCGATCGTCATCCCCAAGGCCGTGGTCTGGCCACCGTGCGCCGCGCCGGCCTTGCGCCCGAAATGAATATAGAGAGCCCAGCAGGCGCCGGCGGCAAGCCCGCAGCCCACCCCCAAGAGGTCCAACTGCGCGGAGCCCACGCCGAGCGGCAGCAGGGCGAGCAATCCCAAGCCCGCCATCAGAATCCACACGAAGTCGACGGCGCGCCGCGAGGCGGCCATGGCCAACGCAAGCGGTCCCGTGAATTCCAGGGCGACCGCGATGCCGAGAGGAATGAATCGCAGCGACAGGTAGAAGAAGAAATTCATCCAGCCGAGCGCCAATCCGTAGATGAGGATCACGCGTATCTCGTCCCGGCGCAGCCGCAACCTCCATGGGCGCCACACGGCCAACAACATGATCGCGGATAGAGCGAGGCGCAGCGCGGCCGTGCCGGAGGCGCCCACGGCGGGGAACAATCCCTTGGCCATCGTGGCGCCGAGTTGAAAGCAGAGCATGGCGACGATCAGAATCGCCACGGGCAAGACGACGTTATCGGTCTTGAGCCTCAAGCGTCGGAACTGTCCGCGTGCACCTTGTCGATGAGTTGCAAATGCTTCATCACGCGATGGAGATTCCGGCGAATCTCGTTGAGGTGCCCGATGTTGGCGATGGTCTTCATCGCCTCCTTCAGAGGCTGCAGTGGATAGCCGCCGTAGGCGCCGGCGTCGGGAACATCGCAGGTGACCGACGATCGGCCGGCCAGGACCACGTTGTCTCCGAGGGTGATGTGCGCGGTGACCACTGAATTGCCGCCGGTGACGAATTGGCGGCCGATCTTGGTCGATCCCCCCATCATGAAGCCGGCGGTGAAGAAGCCGTTCTCGCCCAGGTCGCAGTTGTGCGCGATGTGGCAGATATTGTCGAGCTTGGTGCCGGAGCGGATGTATGTGGACGTCAGGGTCGCGCGATCGATTGCGCAGTTGCTGCCGATTTCCACTCTATCGCCGATTTCCACGTTGCCGAGATGGGCGATTTTTCGCGGCCTGCCGTCGGCACCCACGGCGTAGCCGAAGCCGTCGCTGCCGATGCTGGTATGCGGGTGAACCTCGCAGTCCTCCCCGATGTGGCAACCCGCCCCCACGAACACATGCGCGTGCAGCACCGAGCGCTCGCCGATCCGGGCGTCGTTCTCCACGACCGCGTGGGCGCCGATCATGCAGCCGCTGCCGATCACCGCGTGCGCTCCGATCACGCAATAGGGCCCGAGAAACGAACCCTCGCCGATCACCGCGTCCGGATGTACCACCGCGGTCGCGTGGCGCTCGCCCCATTGCATGAATCGATAGCACTTGCGGTCGAAATACTTCAAGAGGATGGCCATGCCCATGGGTATGCTGCCCACCGAAAAGCAGCAGCTGTCCGCGTCCATGGATGCATCGAGGCAGCCGATCATTTTCGCCGGAACGATGAGAATCGCGGGCTTGCGCAGCCGCGCTTCGGCCAGTTGCTCGGCGTTGCTGGCGTAGACCAAGCTTCCTACGGAGGCCGCTTCGGGAACGTGGCAATGACTTGCGGACAGCTCCAAGCTGCCGTGCAAATAAGTAAAAACGTCAGAGTGCGTATTCTCGATGGTCTGAGCGGTGAGCATGTCTTGTCCCTCACAGATCCCGCGCGTAAATGCCCCGCGGAGTATGATCGTAATTCGCGCCGCGCGGGAACAATCATGCATGACCCAATCCACAATTTTCTTGCGCAGCGCCCGTTGATGATCCTGGACGGTGCCCTGGCGACCGAACTGGAATGCCGCGGCGCGGATCTCAACGATGCCCTCTGGTCCGCAAAGTGCCTGATCGAGCGGCCCGACCTGATCCGCGAAGTGCATCTCGACTACTTCCGTGCCGGAGCCGACGTTGCCACCACGGCAACATACCAGGCGACTTTCGAGGGCTTTGCGCGCCGCGGCGTCGAGCCGCCTGAAGGGGCGCGGTTGATGCGCGAAGCGGTATCGCTTGCGCTGGCCGCGCGCGATGAATTCTGGGCTGTCGAGGCCAATCGGGGCGATCGCCTGCGGCCTCTGGTCGCCGCATCCATCGGCCCATACGGCGCGATGCTGGCCGACGGCTCGGAGTACCGGGGCCAATATGCGCTGGATGACGCCGCCTTGGCCGATTTCCACCGCCCGCGCCTATGTGCGCTAGCGCACATAGGCGCCGATCTGCTGGCCTGTGAAACCATTCCCAGCTTGCGCGAAGCGCGGGTGTTGGCGGGTCTGCTCGGCGAATTTCCGCAGACCTGCGCGTGGATAGCCTTTTCCTGCAAGGATGGCGAGCACAACAACGAAGGCGAAGACATCGGCGATTGCGTCGCGGAACTCGCTCGCTTCCCGCAAGTCGTCGCAGTGGGTGTGAACTGTACTGCGCCGCAATACATCACGCCGCTTCTACGCCGGATGCGCACCAGAACCGACAGGCCGCTGGTGATCTATCCCAATTCGGGCGAAATCTACGACGCCTCGACCAAGCAATGGAGCGCCGACGGCAGCGCCCCGCCGCCGTTGGGCCATCGGGCGCGGGAATGGCAGCGGGAAGGCGCCCGCCTCATCGGCGGCTGCTGCCGCACCGGACCCGAGTACAT
>Ga0210391_10004464_pt1 | contig 11653 bp, 8 predicted proteins | sample IncBWC12OmetaG_FD_160573 | JGI IMG/M metagenome (GOLD analysis project Ga0210391, IMG submission 160573) | Forest soil microbial communities from Barre Woods Harvard Forest LTER site, Petersham, Massachusetts, United States - Inc-BW-C-12-O ...
TGCGCGACGGTCATCCGCGCGGGCCATCGATGGTCCGGGCTGCTGCGAGCCGTCGTCGCGTCCGCCTCGAACGATCATCGGCTGGGCGCCAACGAAGCGCCGCCGGCGATCATTTCGGTTTTCCTGGGTGAACAGCTCGACGATATTTTCACCCAGGTGACCAAGGGCGGCGCCAAGAGCTCAAAAGGCGGCGAAATGCTGAAGGTCGGCGTCGACTCGCTGCCGGTCATTCCGAAGGATGCCGGCGACCGGAATCGTACGAGTCCTTTCGCCTTCACCGGCAACCGTTTCGAATTCCGTGCGGTCGGATCGAGCCAGTCGATTGCAGGGCCGATGATTGCGATGAATACGATCGTGGCGGAGTCGCTCGACTACGTTGCAACCAAGCTCGAGAAAGCGGTGGGCAACGATCCGTCGAAACTGAACGACGCAATCCAGAAGGTGCTCGAAGAGATCATGGCCGAGAGTGGCAGCGTCGTCTACAACGGCAACGGCTACTCGGAGGCATGGCATAAGGAAGCGGAAAGCCGGGGACTGCCCAACCTGCGCTCGTGCGTCGATGCGCTCCCGCTGCTCGGTGGCAAGGAAGCTTCAGACCTCTTCGCCAAGTACGGCGTGCTGAGCGAGCGCGAGACGAAAAGCCGGATGGATGTGGACCTTGAGCAATACTGCCTGGTGGTGGGGCTCGAGGCGCGGACCGTGATCGAAATGGCCAAGACGATCATTTTCCCGGCTGCTGTCCGCTACCAGGGCGAGCTGGCGCAGACCTGCGCGCATCTCAAGGCGGTAGGCTACGTGTTCGACACCGACACGCTCGACAAAATCACCGTGCTGGTGAAGGACCTGCAGGACGGAATCGTGAAGCTCGAAGGGATGCTGGCCGAGGGCGGAGGGCATAGCAAGCTCGATCACGCCAAGCATCTTTGCAACGCGGTGCTGCCTGCGATGTTGGCGATACGCAAGACTGCGGACACGCTCGAGGGCACGGTTGCCGACGATTTGTGGCCGCTGGCGACCTACCAGGAGATGCTCTTCATCATGTAGCCCGGCTGGGGGTTCCCATGAAAACGAAGGAGAAAAAACACAAGAAGGAGAAAAAGAAGGAGTCGCCGAACGGTCTCGTCGCGGAGGGCGTGAGTGCGATCGTCGCCGCGACGCTGCCGGCGACCGGCGCGGCCAATGGCGTCCCCCCTGGAAAGCCACCACGGGGACGTCAAAGCCGCAGCTCGCAAAATCAAAAACGACATCTACGAGAAGGAGTTGGAGCGCCTGCAGATCGAGCTCGTCAAAATGCAGAACTGGATCAAGCACAAAGGCTTGCGCGTGCTGGTCCTGTTCGAGGGGCGCGACGCGGCCGGCAAGGGCGGTGTGATCAAACGGATCACGGAGAGTCTCAATCCGCGGATTTGCAGAGTCGTCGCGCTCGGCACGCCAACCGAACGCGAGAAGACTCAGTGGTATTTTCAGCGTTACGTGGCGCAGTTGCCATCGGCCGGCGAAATGGTGCTGTTCGATCGCAGTTGGTACAACCGCGCGGGCGTCGAGCACGTGATGGGATTTGCACGGACGGGCAATACCAGGAATTTCTGCGCAGTTGTCCGGAGTTCGAGCAGATGCTGTGCCGCTCCGGCCTGCTGATCGTGAAGTACTGGTTCTCGGTCAGCGATGACGAGCAGGAACGGCGCTTCCAGGGCCGCATGAACGATCCGACGCGCAGCTGGAAGCTCCGCCCGATGGACATCGAGTCGCGCTCGAAATGGGTCGAGTACTCGATGGCGAAGGACATAATGTTCCGCCACACCGATCATAAGATGGCGCCGTGGCGGGTCGTGAAGGCGGACAATAAGAAGTTGGCGCGGCTCAACTGTATTCGGCATTTGTTGAGCCTGATCCCTTACGAGGACCTGCCGCCGACTCCCTTCGCGCTCGCGCCGCGGCCGGACATACCGACCGACTACAAGCGTCCGCCGCTCGAGGATCAGACGTTCGTGCCGGATTATTATTGAGCCGAGGCTGGCGGGCTAGCCGAAGAAGTTCGCGAGGATGGCCGCGTTTACGAGGAGGAATACTCCCGGGTAGATCCATCGTGAGATTCTTCGCAGGTTAGACGCGCGGCGATGGTTGTTACGCTTGACCATCGTGTGGATCAGGATGAGGACGAGCAGCGCCAGGAAGACGATCACGTAGGTGGCAAGAAAGAAGCAGTCGATATAGGTCAGGTACGGAACCTTGGGCATGCTGCTTTCGACGGAGAAGGAAAAAGCGATTACGGTGAGGATGGTGGTCAGCGCGATCGTTATCTGGGTGTAGTGGTCGGTGACGTCGATGAAGTAGGCGCTGTAGGAAACAATCACCATCAGTATCAGCGGAAAAAAAATCTTCCACAGGTAGTACGAGTACTCGCGCTTTACCGTCAGCGTGAAGACCAGATCGGGACGCGTGGGCATGCGGCCGCCGTAAACCAGGTTGCTGTTGACGATGCTCACGCCGACGATGTTCCATTGCGCCAGCCCGGTCCATCGCTCGTTCGCGACGCCCGTCAGTGTAGGGTCGGCAATCAGCCGCACCCTGTTGGTTTCCGCATCGGCCAGCACGGGCTGCAAAATTATGTGCAGGTGCTCGGTATCGAAGGGGAACTTGCGCAGATTCAGCTCTGCGCTCAGATGCGAGACGAATTCTTCCTGGTAACGGACGGTGCCGTCCGGATCGACGAAGGCAAGCTTCGAGATGGATTCGCGCGCGCCGTGATGATTGACGAGAGTGAGCGTAGGAACCCAGATGCTGTCCAGCGCAACCTCGCGGCGCGTTTCCGAAGATGCGGGAGTGTAGGACAGCCGCGGATCTCTCCACGTCATAAATAGATAAGCGGTCACAGTAAATTGCTCGGCCAGCTCGTCGAGCTCACTCAGGTTGGTCATGAAGACGGCGACGCTGACGCTTATCGGGGAACCTTGCGCGGGGATTTCTTTGACGCCAACAGGCGGCCATTGCGTCGTTTGCGATTGGGCGTGTGCAGTACCATGGGACAGCGTCGCGCAAAGAATCGCGATGAGCGCAGCGACGGAAGATCGCGCTGCAAGACGAAGCGGAGAACTCATCCAGCGATATCGCCTACCGGCCCGAAAGGCGGAGTTCGCTAAGGCCGCGCAAGGCCATTGAGCCGCGATATTCCAGCTTGGCTTGCGGGTTGGCGAGTTGCAGGCGCGGGAATTTTTCGAGCATCAGCTCCATTGCGATTGCGCCTTCGAGGCGTGCCAGCGGCGCGCCGAGGCAGAAGTGGATTCCCTCGCCGAAGGCTACATGCTCGTTGGGATCGCGCGCGACGTCGAAGTTTTCAGGCTGCGGAAAATGCGCGGGATCGCGATTCGCCGCGGCCAGCAGGATAAAGCACAGGCTGCCGGCCGGAATGTCGGTGCCGCTGACGTTGGTAGCAGCCGTCGGCACCCGCAGCGTCATCTGCACAGGCGGGTCGAAGCGCAGCATCTCTTCGATCGCGCTCGGAATCAGATCGCGATTCGCGCGGAGACGTTGCTGCTGTTCTGGATGACGGCATAGCGCGAGCAGGCCGTTGCCGATGAGATTGGTCGTCGTTTCGTTGCCGGCGAGCAGCAGCAATACGACGAATGCGAGCAGCTCGTCCTCGCTGAGCGCATCGGATTCGTCGCGCGCGGTAACCAGTGCGCTGATCAAATCTTCGGCGGGATCCGCGCTGCGTTGCTTGATCGCCTCGGCAAGGTAGCCTCGCAGCGCATTGCGGGCCGCGATGCCGGCGGCTGATGGTCCGCTAGTGATGCTTTCCTGGCCGAAGGAGCTGATGAGATCGTTAGACCATTGCTTGAACTGCGCGTGATCGCCGGCTGAGACGCCGAGCATTTCCGCGATTACAATGACCGGTAGCGGATTGGCCAGCGCGGCCATCGCTTCAATCTCTGAGGAGTTGTTCGCCTGGCTCAACAGGTCAGCGGTTATCTCGCGAACTCGCGGCTCGAGTTCACGCACTCGTCTTGGCGTAAAGGCCTTACTGACCAGTTTTCGCAGGCGAGAGTGAATCGGAGGATCGGCGGTCAGTATCGTCGGCGCACCGCCGAACGGATCGATCCGCTGGCGGCCGGGAATTTCCGGGCGGCGAACGGTGAAGCCGTCGTGGTCGTGCAGCACGGCGACGACGTCGTCATAGCGGGCGATGAGCGTGGTCGGCATCATTAGATTGAGCTGTCGCGGCGGACCGTCGAGCAGCGCGGGAAAGTGCGGATAGGGATTGGCGCGGAAGTCAGGATCGAAGGGATTGAAGTAGAATTCGGATTGGGACATCGGCACCTCCGCAAGCAGATTAAGAATGAACAGGAACTAATACTATGTGAAACCCGCTATGGGATTCACGCTGCCATGGGCAGGACGTGACCCTCTGCAGCCAGTAGTAGAAAATTTCTGGTCGGGCTGTGCATATGCTGCCCCGAGCTGTGCATTGACAGCGAAAAACAGCATCAATAACATCGCAATTCCTGCACGCAGGCTGCTAAAGTCGAAATGTACGGGCAGGCCCGCCGTGACGTTGGTGCAGTGCGGGATCGCGGCGGTTCGGTCCGAAAAGATTGTTGCTCGAATGCCGGCTGAGCGCCCGAATGGCGTTTCGCCGGTTGTCAATTTTAATGTTACACGGAAGTGACTGGGAGAGATTCGCGGACGCTGAGCCTTTGAATCCAAATGCGCTGGGCGGTCGCCAAGCTGGTAAGGCACCAGGCTTTGGACCTGGCATTCGAAGGTTCGAATCCTTCCCGCCCAGCCAAGCTCAAGGTGATTTGCGAGAACTGACGGATCGCATGATGATCGCGACGCGGGGTAACTGAAGATGTCGGACAGGGTTAAGGACCAACTCGAAGTTTTCACCGGGAACTCGAATCCCGCGCTTGCGCGCGAGGTGACGCAGCACCTCGGCGTGAAGATGGGTGAAGCCGAGGTTGGGCGCTTTCCCGACGGCGAAGTGATGATTGAAGTCCGCGAGAACGTTCGCGGCGGCGACTGCTTCATCATCCAGTCGATATGCACTCCGCCCAACGAAAACCTGATGGAGCTGATCCTGCTGACCGATGCGCTGCGGCGCGCGTCGGCGGGACGTATCACCGCAGTAATCCCCTACTTCGGCTATTCGCGGCAGGATCGCAAAGTGGCGCCGCGCGTGCCGATCAGCGCGAAAGTCGTCGCCGACCTGATCACGACGGCGGGTGTCAATCGTGTGCTGACGGTCGATCTCCACGCCGGACAAATCCAGGGCTTCTTCAATATCCCGGTGGACAACCTGTACGCGATGCCGGTGTTGCTCACGTACTTGCGCAAGCGAATCGACGGCAAAAAAGTCTCGGTGGTGTCGCCGGACGCGGGCGGCGTCGAACGCGCGCGCGCCTACGCGCGGCGGCTGAATGCGAACCTCGCGATTATCGACAAACGGCGCCGGCGCGCGAGCGAAGTGGCCGAGATGCAATTGGTCGGCGAAGTGAACGACTCGATCGCGCTGCTGGTGGACGACATGATCGACACGGCCGGAACTATCACCGAAGCGGCCAAGGTCGTCTCCAAAGCGGGCGCGACCGAAGTGATCGCGGTCGCGACGCATCCGATATTGTCGGACCCGGCGTGCGACCGTCTCAACAAATCGAACATCACTGAAATTGTCACAACCAATACGATTCCGCTGCGCGCCAAGGCGCAGGCTGAGCTCACCAAGATGCACAGCCTGTCGGTCGCGAGCCTGCTGGCGGAAGCGATGAAGCGAATTCATAATGAGGAGTCGGTGAGCTCGCTCTTTGCCTGAGCAAGCCGAACCATCAAGCGAGGAAACAATGGAGACCGGTGAATTAGCCTGCGAGAAACGTGCGACCCGACCCAAGGGTCAGAACAACGCGCTGCGGCGCAGCGGCCGCGTGCCCGCGGTATTGTACGGACCGACGACGGTGCCGATGGCGCTGGCGATCGATCGAATCGAGCTGAAGGCGAGAATTTCAGCCGCCGCGCATACGCGGATCATCAAGCTCAAGTCGAGCACCGCGGAGCTCGATGGCAAGCACGTGATTTTCAAGGACGTGCAGCGCGCCCCGGTCTCGGGCGAAATCCTGCACGCGGACTTGTACGAAGTGGATCTCAACCGCGCGATTCGCGTCGAAGTTCCATTCAAGTTCGTCGGCAAGGCCAAGGGCGTCGCCAACGGTGGAATCCTGGCGCCGCTCGAACGCACGGCGACGGTCGAATGCCTGCCGCTGGAAATTCCCGACTTGATCGAAGTCGACGTCACCGAAGTCGACATCCACAACGTTATTCACGTCTCGGCGGTGAAGTTCCCCGACAAGGTGAAGCCGATTTTCGATACGGATTATCCAGTGGTCACCGTGCTGCCGCCTACCGTTGCGGAAGTCGCGGTTGCCGCAGTCGCGGAAGCAGTTGAAGGCGCTGCAGTCGAAGGCGCGCCGGCGGAAGGCGCTGCTGCCGCAGCTCCCGCCGAGGGTGCGGCCGCTAAAGAGGGCGGCGACAAGGCGGCCGGCAAGAAGCCGGAGGCGGCCGAGAAGAAGAAGTAGTTTTGGCGATTCACTCGCGCGCGTCGCGCAGCCTTCGCGGGCCGCGACGCGCGCGAGCAATATTAGATGTGAGGGGAACGGGCGCGCAGCGCAACGCTGCAAACCCGGTGCAGGGGGAGGGGCCGCTATGAGTTTCGTCCATCTTCACGTCCACACGCAGTACAGCCTCCTCGACGGCGCCAACAAAATCGGGCCGCTAATCGAGCACGCCAAGGCGTCGGGGATGGAAGCGATCGCGATGACCGACCATGGCAACATGTTCGGCGCGGTCGAGTTCTATCAGAAGGCGAAAGCGGCCGGGATCAAACCGATCATCGGATGCGAGGTGTATCTCGCGCCGGGCAAGCGGACCGATCGCACGCAAGTTCCGCGCAGCGACGACTTCGACGGCGGCGGCAACTTCCACCTGATAGTCCTCGCGCAGAATCGCGAGGGCTACCGGAATCTTTGCCGGCTGCTGACGACGGCGTACCAGGACGGCCTTTACTACAAGCCGCGCGTCGACAAGGAGATCCTCGGCGAGCTGTCTAACGGATTGATCGTCCTGTCGGGATGCCTGTCGGGTGAGATTGCGCGGTGGCTCCGGCAGGATCGCAGGGACAAGGCGCGAGAGACGGCCGAAGCGTACGCGAAAATGTTTCCGGGGCGCTACTATCTCGAGCTGCAGGACAACAAACTTCATTCGCCGTACAACGATGCCCTGCGTGAAATCGGCAAGCAGGTCGGGCTGCCGCTGGTGGCGACCAATGATTGCCACTATCTGCATCGCGACGACGCTAAGGCGCACGAGGTCCTGCTCTGCATCCAGACCGGCAAGACGATGGCCGACGAGACTCGCTGGCGGTTCGACACCGACGAGCTCTACGTCAAGACGCCCGACGAGATGGCGAGCGCGTTCGGCGCGGACGCCGAGGAGTTGCGCAACAGCGTCGAGATAGCGCGGCGGATCGATTTCGAATTCGAATTCGGCAAATTTCACTTTCCGGTTTTCAAGTCGGGACCGGGCGTTGACCTCGACGCCGAAATGGAGACGCGTGCGCGCGAGGGTTTGACCGCGCGCCTGACAGAAATTCGCGCGCGGCGGGCGGATGTCGACGAGTCGCAGTACCAGGAGCGCATCGATCGCGAAATTCCCGTCATTCGCGACATGGGCTTCTCCGGCTACATGCTGATCGTCGCCGACTTTATCGGTTACGCGCGCGGGCTGGGAATTCCGGTAGGTCCCGGTCGCGGCTCGGTGGTGGGCAGCCTGGTTTCGTACGCGCTGGGAATCACCGAGGTCGACCCGGTCGAGCATCGCCTGCTGTTCGAGCGATGGCTGAATCCGGGGCGCAAGTCGATGCCGGATATCGACGTCGATTTTTGCTTCGAGCGGCGCGACGAGGTGCTCGAATACGTGCGCAAGAAGTACGGCGACGATCGCGTGGCGCAGATAATCACGTTCGGCACGATCAAGGGCAAGCAGGCGATTCGCGATGTCGGGCGCGTGCTCGGGCTGTCGTTCGCCGAAACCGACAAAATCGTCAAGCTGTATCCGGCGCCCAAGCAGGGCCGCGATTTTCCGTTGGTCGACGCACTCGAGATGGAGCCGCGGCTCAAGGCCGAGCGCAAGCTGCATCCTGATCTTTTCAACTACGCGTTCAAGCTCGAAGGACTGCTGCGGCATGCGTCGCGCCACGCAGCGGGCGTCGTCATTTCCGATCAGCCGCTCACCGACCTGGTGCCGCTGTACGTCGATAAGGAACGCGACCAGGCCGCGCTGGCGATCACGCAGTACTCGATGAAGGGCGTCGAGGAAATCGGGCTCATCAAGTTCGACTTCCTGGCGCTCAAGAACCTGACGCTGATAACCGACACACTCACCTTGATCAAGGCGGGCGGCAAAGAGGCGCCCGACCTGAATCGGCTGCGGCTCGACGACGCCGACACCTACAAGATGCTCTCGCGCGGCGACACGGTGGGAGTGTTCCAGCTCGAGAGCTCGGGCATGCGGCGGTTTATTACCGAGCTCAAGCCGACCTGCTTCGACGACGTGATCGCGGCGGGATCGCTGTTCCGTCCGGGTCCGCTCGACGCTATTCAGGACGGCAAGACGATGGTGCAGCACTACGTCGATCGCAAGCACGGCAAGGAGCCGGTCGAATACGATCATCCGCTGCTGGAGCCTGTGCTACGCGATACCTACGGCGTGATCGTCTACCAGGAACAGGTCATGCGCGCAGCGCAGGCGCTGGCGGGATACTCCCTCGAGCAGGCCGATATCCTGCGCGCCGCGATGGGCAAGAAGAACAAAGCGGTCATGGAGAAAGAGCGCGTGCGATTTATCGACGGCGCCAAGAAGAATGGCGTCAACGCTGCGCTCGCCACTTCGATTTTCGAAAAGATCGAAACCTTCGCGTCGTACGGATTCAACCGATCGCACGCCGCTGCCTACGCGCTGACGACCTACACGACCGGCTACCTGAAGGCGCACTATCCGCACGAGTTCATGGCGGCGCTGATGTCGCTCGACATGGACGACGTCGACAAGACCTACAAGAATATCGCGGCGCTGCGCGATATGAAGATTGCGATTCTGCCGCCGGACGTGAATCAGAGCCGGGTGAAATTCGCGGTTACCGATGGCGCGATTCGCTTCGGGCTGGCCGCGATTCGCGGCGTCGGAGCCAAGCCGGGAGAGGCGGTTGTTGCCGATCGCGAGGCCAACGGCCCGTTCGAGAGCATGGCGGATTTCTGCATGCGCGTAGGCACGCAACTGATCAGCCGCCGCGTGCTCGATGCGCTGATCAAATGCGGCGCGTTCGATTCGGTGAGCGCCGTGCGCGCCGCGCTGATGGCCGAGGCGGAGCAGGCGATCAAGCTGGCGCAGAAGGCGCAGAGCGACGCCGAGAAAAATCAGATCGGGCTGTTCGGCGGCGCGGTCAAGGTGCCCAAGCCGATGGCGCGCGAGCCGATTCCCGAATGGGACGCGCGGGAGAAACTGAAGTACGAGAAAGAAGCGCTGGGGTTCTACATCACGGCGCATCCGCTGGACAAGTACGATCGCGAGCTCGCGCGAATCAGCAAAGTCACTACGGCCGACCTGTCGTCGGCGCCTGACGGCAGTCCGGTGCAGATTGCCGGCGTGATCCACGCTGTGAAGCTGAAGAACAATAAATCGGGCAAGCGCTATGCGACGTTCTCGCTCGAGGATCGCGAGGGGGCGGTCGAGGCGATCGCGTGGTCGGAGACCTACCAGAAATTCGAGGCGATCATCATGGGCGACGAGCCGGTGGTCGCGCGCGGCAAGCTGGACGTTGACGACGAACGCGCGCAGATAATCCTCGAAGGGCTGGTACCGCTGGATTCGGCGCTGGTCGATTCCATTCGCGAGGTAAGAATTTCAGCGCCGATGCGCCGGCTGGAAAAGGGTGGCCTCGACGCGCTGAAGGCGATGCTCGCGCGGTATCGCGGCAAATCGATGACCTATCTGCATCTGGGGCTCGACGACGGCCGCGAGGCGGTAATGCTGTTGGGCGACAGCTATCGCGTCACGCCGACCGACACGTTCGTCGCCGAGATGGAGCAAATACTGCCGCCGGGTTCCATAGAGTTGAGATAACACAGCGTACCTCGGAGCGACGGTATCTGATAAGCTGAATTCCTTAGATCTTCGACGATTGAGGTATCCACCTGGCTAAGTCTTACGACGTTGCTCACGAGCATCACGAAAGCGCCGTCCTGGTTGGAATCGAACTTGGTTCCGAAGCGGGAATCGGCAGCGAAGAATCGCTCGACGAACTTAAAGCTTTGACCGAGAGCGCTGGCGCCGAAGTGGCCGGCGTTGTTCGGCAGCGCTTGAAGGCGCCGGACCCGCGCACTTTTATCGGCAAGGGCAAGGCGGGCGAGGTCCGCGAGCTGGCGTCGGCGAAAGGCGCGACGCTCGCGATTTTCGACGACGCGCTCAGCCCTGCGCAGGCGCGCAATCTCGAGAACGAACTCAAGATTCGTGTGATCGATCGCAGCCAGCTGATTCTCGACATTTTCGCGCAGCGGGCGCATACGCTCGAGGGCAAGCTGCAGGTCGAAATCGCGCAGCTCAGTTACCTGCAGCCGCGGCTCACGCGCCAGTGGTCGCATCTTTCACGCGTTCGCGGCGGCGGGGCGGGCGGCGGCGGCGTGGGCACCCGCGGTCCCGGTGAAACGCAGCTCGAAGTTGACCGGCGCCGGTTGCGCGAGCGGCTCACGCGCCTCAAGGTGCGGCTGGGACAGGTCGAGCGAACGCGCACGATTCAGCGCCGGCGCCGACTCGAGGTACCGTTCCCGACCGTCGCACTGGTGGGTTATACGAACTCCGGTAAATCGACGCTGATGAACGCGCTGACCGACGCGGGTGTCGAGGTGGCGAATCGTCCGTTCTCGACGCTCGATCCGACGATTCGGCGCCTCAAGCTGCCAGGCGGAATGAACGTGATGCTGGTCGATACGGTCGGATTTATCCATCGCCTGCCCCACATGCTGATCGACGCGTTCAAGGCCACGCTCGAGGAAGTGCGCACTGCGACGATGCTGCTGCACGTGGTCGATGCGAGTTCGCCGCTGGCGTCTGAGCGCATGACGATCGTCGACGACGTGTTGCAGGAAATCGGCGCGGGTGCGTCGCCGCGAATCGTTGTCATGAACAAGGCTGACCTGGCCGAGCATGGAGCGAATCGAAATGGGGCGCATGATGCGGTCTCGATCTCAGCGCTGAAGAAGGCCGGCCTCGACGACTTGCTCGGCACGATCGAAAGCCATCTCGGCGGCTCCCGCGAAGAAATATCGGTCACTTTGCCTGCCCGGCGTGGCGACCTCGTAGCAATGGCGCGACGGGACGGAGAAGTGCTAAGCGAGGAGTACCGCGACGGCGTGGTTTCGGTGCGGGCGCGCGTGAGCGCATCGGTCGCGGGGCGCCTCCGCAAGGCCGCGGACGCCGCAATCTGAGCTTGATTTGAAAGTGATTTACGATGGCAGCGCCTTCACATAGCAGCATCCGCGCGCGGCAAAGCTCGCTGCCGACGGTATCGTACGGCAAACTGCTGAATGTGCCGAACTTCCTGACCCTGTGC
>Ga0210391_10004465_pt1 | contig 11652 bp, 13 predicted proteins | sample IncBWC12OmetaG_FD_160573 | JGI IMG/M metagenome (GOLD analysis project Ga0210391, IMG submission 160573) | Forest soil microbial communities from Barre Woods Harvard Forest LTER site, Petersham, Massachusetts, United States - Inc-BW-C-12-O ...
ACATGGACGGTAATGAAGTCGAGCGCTGGAACCGTCTCCACCCGCAAGAGGCGCCACGCGTTCCTTACGTCACCGAATGTCTCAAGGGCGCGAAGGGCGTCCTCGTCGCCGCCACTGACTATCTAAAGACGCTGCCCAACGTGCTTTCGAAGTGGGTGCCCAACCGCATGGCGTGCCTCGGCACCGACGGCTTTGGCCGCAGCGAAGGCCGCACCGCGCTGCGCGAGTTCTTCGAAGTCGATGCGCGCTTCATCACCGTCGCCACGCTGAACGAACTGTTTCTCGACGGTAAGATTGAAGCCTGCGTGGTCGATAAAGCGATTAAGGATCTCGGCATCGACGCGGAGAAACCGAACCCGGCCATTTCGTAACGCGTAACGCACAGTGATGAACCCGGCTAGCCTCACGGCACTGATCTCGCTACCTGTCGGAACGTGGGCTCTCTCTCTCTTCTCGACCCACGTTTCCAACCGTCTCGCGGCGTCACTGCGCTCCGGTCTTACGGCTTCCACCAAGCGTGACGCCGAATCTGCAGCGCAAAGCTGGGCCCTCGGAAGCGTTGCGATTCATCTCGCTGTTCTCGGCGCCGTCATCTTTCTTCCTGGTTTTCATTATCATTATTCGCCCGCTGCTCGCATCCCATGGCCCGTCGCCCGCCAGATCATCGCCGGCTTTATCTTCGGCCTCGCGATCGGCGGCGTGATGCCGCTGATCCGCCAGATCCTGCCGAAAGAAAAGCGCTTCCGCATGCAGACTCTGATCGCCCTCGGCGGCTCGGTGTGGTTTCTCTCCGGCGCGCTCGCGACCACCATCTTGATTCAGGAATATTGGCGCGTGATGTGCCTCCGCTCCCTCGTCGCCGACGGCCACTCCAACGAATTCGCTCTCGTCGCCGTGTCGCTCGCTTACGGCATCGCCTTCGCGTACTCCGGACTTTCCGGCGGAATCACTGAGACCTTTGTCGGTGCTGTATTTGCCGCGATTTATTTGTGGTCGGGATCGTTCGTGCTGGTCGTCGTCGCGCGGCTTGCGCTGCAATTCCAGTACGCCGCGATTTTGTGGGCCACGGCGCCGTCGTTCTCGCCGGGGGATGGCTTCGGCTACGGCTCGGTCCGCCGAAAATGTCCGAATTGCAAAGGACCGGTGTATCTCAACGTCGGTCCCAAATCCGGTCCGCTACGCTGCGGAGCCTGCGGCGCCTTACTCAGCCCTCGCGACTCGCGCGCGAGCCTGTTTCGCTGGTGCGGCATCTTCATTCAGTGGTTCCTTACTGCCGCGCTTTTCTTCGCGCTGATTCCGTTGCTCGGCCGCCACGAAAAGACATTCTGGGTGGCGTTCCTCTCCGCGCTCCCCGCGTTCTTCAGCGTGATGCTAGTCCTCCAGGTCGTCTTCCCGCCGAAGCTCCAGCTAGGCCTCCCAGAATTCGTCGGCCTAAACCTCCACATCTCGCTAAAGTCTCCCGAGTCCGCCGAACGCGAACTCGAAACCACCAGAAAATCTGGCGACCGCTGACGGAGCCTCGTCCCTGCGCGCAGCGCCTTAGAATGCGGTGGCTTGCCACCGCCGTACCTAATGCCGCGCCACTACCACTCGCCTACGCGCCTAGCGGGCAAGGCACCTAGTCATCCCGCGTCGCGCCTTATCGCGATCACACCAACAGCCTCCCTCCATCCACCGCCAGAATCTGCCCCGTCACAAACGGCGCCGTCGCCAGATACAAAGCCGCCTCTGCGATGTCGTCCCCCGTTCCCACGCGATGCAGCGGCACGCGCTGAATGAAATCCGTGTCAGGCGCTTCGCCCTCAAACTGGATCGTTCCCGGCGCGATGCTGTTCACCGTAATTTCCGGTCCGAGCACCCGCGCTAGGCACTTCGTCAACATGATCGAGCCCGCCTTCGAAACGCAGTAGTGCGTGAACCCCGGCCACGGCAGCAGCCCGCCAAGCGACGAAAGATTGATGATCCGCCCGCGTCCGCTCTTCTTCAGCAGCGGCGCCGCCGTCTGGCTGCACAAAAATTGCGACTTCAAATTCGTGTTCATGATCCGGTCCCACTGCTCTTCGGTAAGCTCCTCGAATTTCGCCGGAAAAAACATCCCCGCGTTGTTCACCAATATGTCCAGCCGCCCGAACTGCGCGTCCACGGCGCGGAACAGCTTCTGCACATCATCGCGATGCGCCACATTCCCCTGCAGCGCGGCCGCATTGACGCCCTTCGCCTTGATTTCCTCTACGACAGCCTCCGCCTCAGCCTTCGAGCTGTCGTAGTTCACCACAACATGCGCCCCCGCCTCCGCAAACCTAAGCGCAATGCCCCGCCCAATCCGCTTCGCAGCCCCAGTCACAACCGCAACCTGCCCCTGCAGCACCTTCTCACTCATCGCTCATCTCCCAAAATTCCCAAGTTCAGTGCTTTCGTCCCACAGGCTTCAGCCTGTGGCACAGGCATTCGTGCCCGTGCGCGCGCCAGATCCTCTGGCGTGCGGGTTGAGCCATCGCCAAAACGCCGCCGAACTCACACCCTCGCCTACCCACGCTTAACGGATTCTTTCGCGTCACAGACGTCAGTCTGCAGCCCACCACCAAACGGTCTCCACCATACCATCGCCACAAACAATCCCGTCCCCACCCCTGGTGTAGAATCTCTGTTCTCTGGAGGCCTGATGAAAGTCGACCTACTAGCAATCGCCGCGCACCCCGACGACGTCGAACTCACCAGCGGCGGCACGCTCCTGAAAATGGCCGACGCCGGCTACGCCACCGGCATCCTCGATCTCACTGGTGGCGAAACCGGCACGCGCGGCACTCCGGAAACCCGCGAAAAGGAAGCCCAGGCCGCCGCAAAACTCCTCAACGTCAAAGTCCGCCGTAACGCCAATCTCCCCGACGCTAAACTCGCCGTCACCGACGAATTCAAAATCCGCGTCGCCGAAATCATTCGCGAACTCGAGCCTCACACGGTGATCGTCCCTTACTGGGACGGCCGCCATCCCGATCACTACAACGGTTCGAAGCTCGCCTATGAAGCCTGTTTCATTGCCGGCCTGAAAAATTATCCGATGCAGGGCTCCGCCTACCGCCCATTCAAAATTCTCTACGCCGTCGCGTACGAATACGCGCAACCTACGTTCGCTGTGGACATCACGCCCTACTATGACCAGCGCAAGCGTGCCATCCTCGCCTACGAATCGCAGTTCAATCCCGCGAGTAAAGCGCCCGACGGCCGCGTAAAAATCCCTCTCGACGAACTGGAAGACCGCATGAGCGTCCAGGCCATGCACTTCGGCCGCCTCATCGGCGTCAAATACGCCGAAGGCTACGTCGTCAAAGAAACTCTGCTAATCGACGACGTCGTAAAAATGCCCGTCAGCTCGATGTAGTCCTGGAATCCCGCGCGGCCCAAGCACGAGCGTTCGCTCGCCGCCTGTGAAGGCGTGTCGACTCGACGAGCATCGACGCGGCAGCCGTTGCGTTTGTAGTGCGATTCAATTTGTCTCGGGAATTTCGAAAAACGCTTCAGCCCAGAACGGGCCAGCGCACAATTAAAACTCGCTTGTCTCTTGCGCGTGCGTAAAACCGGGCAGTGCGCCAGTCGCAGCCTGTCGATTGACCTTCACCTTCACCGGCGGATCGTTCTCCGACCCAGCCTTGCGCAGCACCGCATAGGTCGCAAGCGCCTCGCTATACACTTTCGTAATCAGGTAGGAGTCGCCCGAGCTGTCCTGCTTCCAGACCTCGCCGACCTTGATTCGATTGGCAGCCACACCTCGACTCTAATCAGGTTCCCGAACAGGGTCAACACACGTCCGTCCCACGTTTTCGAGGTCGTTACCGTCTATCCCCTACTGATTCCGCCCGATCGGCGCCAGCTCCGTGCCTGTGACGTCGCTGGTCCCGAGATCGCCGCCCCGCCTATTCCGCCGCTCCGCCACCACACATTCACGCGCACCCAGCCCACTCTGGGAGTGCGGGAGGCCTTAGAACCGCTGCTTTCCCGAAACTCAGCCCCACCGACCAAACCCGCACGGCCGGAGGCCGGCCACGCACACTCCGCCCCTCCACGCCTATGAGTCCCCGGGTGTGTCATATTTTCGTCCCCGGAAAACTCTTCCGCCGCCACCCACATCATAGAACTTGACCACATCGGACGTCTGCTCGGGGTGTATAATCCGGGTCGATCCCGCCGGAGGTACCAATGAAGAACAGCTTGGCGGTTCAACTAGGCGCGATGGTTATCGCTGCCTCCCTCGTCACCGCCTTTCCTATCACTGCCAGCCCGCAGCAAAGCGGCTCGTCCACGCCGCAAACTCAACAGGGTTCGACGCAGCCGCCCAGCTCACAGCCCTCCTCCGGATCACAAACGCAGACCTCCGGCAGCCAGCCCTCGTCTCCCAACACTTCACAAGACGGCCAAGCGCAACAACAGCCGCCGAGCACCGCGCCCTCTCAGACCCCTCAGCAGGGCGGCGCTCAGAATGGCAACAATTCCGTCCAGCAAGCCGACCAAACCGTTCAGCAGCAGGAAAACCCGAACGTGAAGTCCGGCAGCAAGCAGGACGTGGACGCCATCGGCAACCGCAACGTCGGCCACGGTATCAACTTCTACTCGCTCGAGCATGAAATCGCCCTCGGCAAGCAGCTTTCCGCCGAAGTCGAGCGCCAGGCCAAATTCATCAACGATCCGGTCGTCAACGAGTACGTGAACCGCGTCGGCCAGAACCTCGTGCGCAACTCCGACGCGCAGGTTCCCTTCACGATCAAAGTCATCGACTCGGACGTCGTCAACGCCTTCGCGCTTCCCGGCGGCTTCTTCTACGTCAATAGCGGCCTGATCCTGCACGCCGATGAAGAATCCGAACTCGCGGGCGTGATGGCCCACGAAATCGCCCATGTCTGCGCGCGCCACGGCACAAAGCAAGCCACCCATCAGGACATGGTTCAGTTGGCCATGATTCCCGCGATGATTTTTATCCCGTACACCTGGGCCGGCTACGCCATCTATCAAGGCATGCAGTTCGCCATCCCGATGGCTTTCCTGCAATTCACGCGCGTCGACGAACGCGAAGCGGACTACCTCGGCCTTCAGTACATGTACAAGGCCGGCTACGATCCCAACGCCTTCGTCGCGTTCTTCGAGAAAGTCGCCGCCGACGAAAAGAAGCAGCCCGGCACGGTTCCGAAGATCTTCTCCACGCATCCACCCACACCCGATCGCATCGAAGCGTCGCAAAAGGAAATCGCGACGATTCTCCCGGCGCGCGACGAATACATCGTCACCACCTCCGAGTTCGATCAGGTTAAGTCCCGCCTGCAGATGATCGAAAACAACATGAAGGTGAGCGACAAGAATCCGAACAAGCCGACTCTGCGCAAGAAGACGCAGCAGGGCGGCGGCTCTCAGACCGGTGGCCAGAACGGCGGCAATAATCCGAACTCGACTGGCACGGACCCGAACGATCCGAACGCCTCAGACCCGGATCGTCCGACGCTCCAGCGCCGTCCCGACCCGAACCAACAGCCGTAAGTTTCATCGCAAGGGAAAAAGTAGCAGACAAAAATAAAAAGGCGCCCGGTGACCACTCCCGGGCGCCTTTTATCTTCTCCCGCTTTTGACGTCATCCAGAGGCCGATTCATCGGCCGAAGGATCTCTCCCCGCTTTCTGCCGCGTACTTGGGAGCCCCAATAAACAGAAACGGCGAGCACCCTACGCTCGCCGCAACAAATCCGCTTAGTCCCAACTTACCGATTCCCGCGCACCTCGTGCTTCTCCACTACCTCAACCACTCCCATCCTCTTCAAACTCTCCACATAATACTTCCTGAACAGGATGTCCCACTCTTCGCTGCCTTCCAAAATCTCTTTCTTCTGCGACGCGATCTTCGCCCGCACTTCCGCGTCCACCTGCTCTTCCACCTTCAGCAGCGCCGTAATGATGTTCACAATCTCGTTTCGGATCGTGTCACGGTCCTCAACGAAATCCACATCGGGGCTCGACACCAGAAAATCGATAACTTTATGGGAAAGTCGAACGGTTTTTTCTCGAGTCAGTCGCATTAGCGGAGGATCAGTTTCCTTTGGCGGGCGAGCTGGGCCTTTACTTTCTTGAACATCTCCTGGTACGAGACGCCGGTGTCCCTCATTTCGTCCTGGTGCTTAGCCAAAATCTCGCGGACCTCTTCGTTCACCCGGTCTTCCACGGTGATTTCTTCGGCCATCACGCCACGCACCTGCTGGGTCGTCGTCTCCGCGCTCTTCACTTCAATCATCTTGGAGGCCACCAGGCGCTTCACCACCTCTCTCGCCATGTAGCCGACGTAGTCCCGCGACAAAAGCATCCAGTTCGTCTCCCAACAAAAGTCGAGCTATGCAGTCTAACGGCTGCCCGCGCGGGGTGTCAAGACAGCCCTCCGCGGAACCGTCAGACGCCTATCGAAGTGTCAAAAATGTGAGAAGCTCTCAGCTCTGGAAGACGGTCATTTGGAAGTCGCTATCGTGCTCGGGGTGTTGGCCTTACTTTCAGAGGAAATTCTTTCGACCAAGTGCGGGGGAAGCTGCGTGGGATTTTCCGCGGCCATCGCCAGGTAGCGCGTCGCGTTTAGCTGGTTCAACCGCTGTGCCACTTCCGTCAGTCGCTGCGCCGAACCTGCGGCGCCCTTCTCGTCGCTCATCCGTCACCTCGCCCCGTTCGATTGACAGTGCCGACTGAACCCGATGTGTTGCCGACACTTTAATCGAATATCGTGCAAAGTGAGCTGAAACTTTACGCGTGTGCTTCTCTGTGCACCGGTCGTGCCGCCGTCGCTTTCCGCGCCAGCAGCTTCACAGACAGTGTAGCCACTACGATCCCCGCCAGGGTCGCCAGGCCCACCACCAGGTAGAAGTCCGTCGCCGTCACGTTCTCCGGCCGCGTGAACAGGTGTGTCCAGATCTTCGCCAGGAACAGGTAGCCACCCACCTGTCCCACCGCGAAGCTCACCAGCGCGCCAATTCCCAATTTAAGTTTCTGCATGGATGCCCCCAAAACCACTTCCCCAAGACTTCTTCCGAACTCCCCACCCTTGAGCCGAGTGTGCCACACGCGTACACGCGCGAAACCTCTCAGACGCCGCACAGTGTTCACGTTGTAACCTCCCCGTAACGTTTTGCACACGCACACTCCCCCACCCGCCTCGCGCCAATTCCGCGCGATTTCCGGCCACTTTTCAGTTTTTCGCTGGAATCTGAGGAAGGAGGTGAACAACTCATGTGCGTTGCGGCGGACAATCGCCACCTTTTCCACGAACGCGCAACCCGCTCGATCCGCGTGCGCAGCTTTTCAGTCTGTGCACGCCTCACACGCCTGTCCCGGGCCGCGGCGGCGTGCGACCGTCAACCCAGGTAATCGACGCGAGTCTTGTCGCATATAGTTTTCTACTCGGATTTACCGCTGCGGCGCAGCGCCGGGCGCAATCCACACGAAGTGCTCGACACTCGGCGCTTCACCGGAACTTCAGACCACGCGCGACCCATTTAGTGTGCGGCGGCGGGCCGCGGCTTTTGCCACGGACGCGCGCGTTACCCAACTGCCAACTCGCCAACTGCCGACTCGCCAACCGTCGCCCAGTCACAGCCTCGCGAAGCGCAGACGCACAGCGACCTTGCGCAGCCCCTAAGGACGAGCGCTTCAGCGCAATGTCCTTGCTTATTTGCCGGTCACGGTTTCAGCCGTGACAAACTAAAAAAAATCGCTGCGAAGCGGCGCACCGACAAGACGCGCGAGTTCTCTGTCTTTCAGAGGGCTCGCGCAATTGTAGGCGCGGACTTCAGTCCGCGCCCCGCCCCCGCGCGCCCACCCCTCAACTTGCCTTCTTCGCCGCCAACATCTTCCGTCCCTTCGTCGCGCCGCTCTTCTTCGGCACTGCACTACTCGCCGCCAAACTCTTCTTCAACGCCGTCATCATGTCGATCACCGGCGCCCGGTTCGTCGACTCTCCAATCTCGATATGCTTCCCCTGGCTCTTCGCCTCGATCAATTTTTTCAGCCGCTCCTGAAATTCGTTGTGGTACTGCTTCGGCTTGAACGGTTCCGTCAACGAGTGAATCAGTTGCTCCGTCAGTTTCATTTCCTGCGGTTTGAACTGCACCGGCTCCAGCACTCCGTACTGCGGCAGCGACCGAATCTCGTTCGCAAAGTACATCGTGTGCACCAAAATCCCATGCTGGTACGGCCGCAAAAACACTGTGTAGTCCCGCTGATGCATCGTCAGCTTCCCAATCCCAACCGTGCGCGTATCTTCCAGCGCCTTCAGCAGCAAGTAGTACGCCTTCTTCCCCTCTTCATCTGGCAGGCAAAAATACGACGCGTCAAAAAAAATCGGATCGATCTCGCTCATCTTCGTGAAGGCCACGATCTCCAGATGTTTCGACGACGCTGCTTCGATCTTCTTCAGCTCCTTGCCTTCCATCAGAACGTACTGCCCCTCATCGAACTCGTAGCCCTTGATCACCTCGCTGCGATTCACCTGCCGGTTGCACACCGGGCAAAAGAGCGGCTGCTTCAGCCGCGAGTGGCAAACGTTGTGGATCTGGTGCAAATGCGTGCGCTCCGCACGCGCCGCTGCGTACAATTTCACGGGAATGGTGACAAGGCTCAACACGATCGAGCCGCGCCACACTGACGAAGCCATAGGATTCTCCTTTCCTGCCATTTTCCGGCCCTCCGCTTGCCCGCAATATACACGCATCCCCCTATGCCCGCCTGTGATTCGCGGTACATCAAAACTCCCGATTGAATTCGCGCGCGAACCCGCGAATACTCACCGTTCACCGTCAAATGAGCCGACTCAAAAACTCATGCCCACCCATCCCGCCAAACTGACCAACGCGAAGAAAGCCCCAATGCCGGGCTTCTTCCCTCCCGCTCTCGCCACGCTCAGCCAGGATCCGCCCACCGACGACGCCTCCTGGTTCTACGAAATCAAATTCGACGGTATCCGCGTCCTCTCCTTCATCGACGGCGGCAAGACCCGCCTCTTCGCGCGCTCCGGTCGCGACATCTCCCGCGAATATCCCGAACTCGCCACGCTCGCGAAACAAGTCCGCGCCCGCCGCGCCATTCTTGACGGCGAAATCGTCGTCCTCGATCGCGACGGCCGCAGCAATTTCCAGCGGCTCCAATCGCGCTTCGGCGTTCAAAACCCACCCAGCGAATTGCAGCAACAGGCCCCGCCACGCTCTACCTTTTCGATCTCGTCTACTGCGACGGCTACGATCTCCGCCGCACGCCGATTCTCGAACGCAAAAAACTTCTTACCGAAATCGTGCGCACCAGCGACCAGGTCCGCATCTCCGAGCATCAGACCGGCGAAGGCCGCAAACTCTACGCCATCGCGATGGAGAAAGGCCTCGAAGGCATCATCGGCAAGCGCGCCCTAAGCGCCTATCCCGATGGACGCAGCACCGAATGGCTGAAATTCAAGGGCGTGCAGGAGATCGACGGCGTCGTCGGCGGCTGGACATCGCCGCGCGGCACGCGCGAATTCTTCGGCAGTCTCCTTGTCGGTCTCTACGAAGGCGCCGATCTTCAATTTGTTGGTGGGGTGGGGACGGGCTATTCCCGTGAAGTGGAACAATCTGTCTTCGACAAGCTCCAGAAAATCGCGACGCCGCGCTGCCCATTCTCGCCCGAGCCGCGCACAAAACAAGAGGCCCACTGGGTCAAACCAGCAATGGTCGCGCGCGTCGGCTACGCCGAGTGGACGTCCGATCGTCACCTGCGCCAGCCGCGCTTCCTCGGCCTTCAGCCCGACCGCAATCCGAAGGAGTCAACGTTCGTGAAAGAAAAAGCTCCCGCGCTTCCAGTCGCAGCACCACGACCCGCCTCGAAGACGCCTGCAAAACGACGCGGCGCGACAAAATCAGCGCGCTCGGCGACGCGCAACGCCTCCGCGAAACTACGCAAGCCAACCACCAAGCGGCCGCCGCACCCGCGCGTGGGCAAAGTCAGCGCCCGTAAATCCCCATCGCGCGCCGCCTCCGCCGACACAGAAAAAGTCCTCGCCGAACTTCGCAAACCCGCTAATCACGAACTCAGCCTCAACCTCGGCGGCAAAGATCTCAAGCTCACACATCTCGACAAAATTTACTTCCCCAAAGACGGATACACCAAGCGCGACGTCCTCATCCACTACGCCGCCGCCTCTGAATACTTGCTCCCGTATCTCGCCGACCGGCCGCTCGTCCTTCACCGCTATCCCAGCGGCATAGCCGCCGGCGCCTTCTACCAAAAAGATTCCGGCCCCTCGATCCCCGACTGGATTCGCACCGTCAAAATTTACTCCGATTCGAAGCGCGAAGAGATCGCCTACTTCCTCGCCGACGATCTCGCCTCGCTTCTCTACCTCACCAATCTTGGCTGCATCGAGCAAAATCCCTTTTCCGCGCGCCTCGACGATCTCGAAAAGCCCGACTACATGTTCATCGACCTCGATCCCGCCGAAGGCACCGGCTTCCCTCGCGTCGTCCAGGCCGCCGTCCTTCTTGGCAAGGTTCTCGACGAAGCCAAGCTCGAGTGGTTCGCGAAAACTTCCGGCGCCACCGGCATTCACATCTTCATTCCCATCGAACGCAAATACCGCTTCGACCAAGTCCGCGGCCTGCTCGAAATCGTCACGCACATCGGCGTCGAACGTGAAAAAAATCTCCTCACCCGCATTCACACCGTGCGCGACCGCCCGAAAAATACCGTCTTCGTCGACGTTCGCCAAAACGCCTACGCCCAATCCCTCGCGTCCGTCTTCTCGATCCGCCCGCGCGACGGCGCCCCCGTCTCCACGCCCATCGCCCGCAACGAGCTAAAGCCCACGCTCCGACCCCAGCAGTGGAACATCCGCACCATCGCCAAACGCCTCGACCAGCGCGCCAAAATCTGGTCCACGTTTTGGCGCAAGCCGCAATCGCTGGAGTCCGCCCTCTCCTCCCTGGAAAAAGTGGAATAGCCGACCCGGATGTCGTCGTACGACTTCACTCGACGCACGCGCGCACGTCCACCGCCGGACCAGCACCCGAATTCCGTTGCTTTCGTCTGTACGCTAGCGTACGCTCGCGCCAGATCGAAGAAACGGGCCCGTCGCGCCGTCAAACGCCCGTCACGACGCATCACTCTCCGCTTTACGTAGTCGACCACTCAACTCGGTCAACGCGCGATCACATCAGTTCGCCGCACAACATGGGTCCCCCGCAGAGCCCATGCGACGACCAGCGCAAAAAAGCGAGTCACACCATGTCCCCACATAAATGGCATAAAAAGTATCGGATGGCCTGCGAGGAATTTGATCCCGTGAAATGCCGCATGCACATTGAAACCGCGGAGGAACTGGCGTTCTTCTGCACCGCCGAGTTGCGTCTCGGCGCCGGCGCGCCCATCTCCGAAATCGAAGAATTTGCGCGCGTGCTATTAGCACTCGGCGAGCTTCATCGCCTCAAAGGCCAGCGCCTCGGCTGGCCCGGCTACCACTAACCGATCGTCCGCGATTTAGCGGTCCGGTGGCACAGGGCCACCCGCGTCACTTTCCGTCCTTCATCTCATCCAGCTTCTTGGCGATCGCGCCCAGAAAAATAATCACCTGCGCCACATTGCTCCCCCACTTCGGCCCATTCGCCGCAATCGCCGCC
>Ga0210391_10004466_pt1 | contig 11651 bp, 9 predicted proteins | sample IncBWC12OmetaG_FD_160573 | JGI IMG/M metagenome (GOLD analysis project Ga0210391, IMG submission 160573) | Forest soil microbial communities from Barre Woods Harvard Forest LTER site, Petersham, Massachusetts, United States - Inc-BW-C-12-O ...
GAACCACCGCTTGAGGGTGATGCAGACAATAGTTGAAACCTTCGAAAGCTATGCCCGCTTCGTCAAGCGCAGACTCAAGTCTATTGTGAATACCTTCGAGCGCGTCCAGCGTAACTTTGCCTTTCGCGTAGTTAGGCTGGTTCGAAACGAGGAATAGTAGAAATCCGGAGTCCCGCAAAACGGCGAGCGACTCGAGCACGCCTGGGATTAGTCTGAAATCCTCTGGCCTCAGCGGCGCTTCAAATTCGCCGGTTAGCGGATTTAGGACGTTGTAGTTCAGGACGCCGTCGCGGTCGAGAAAAATCGCGCGCGGCTTTTTTATTTTTCCCGCTCCCACTTCATCTCGTGCTTTCGCAAATCCGGATGTGAAACGATCAAGTGCCAAACCACGGCCTGGAATGCTTCAGTGTGAGCCGTAATAGTTTCAGCCGAAGCGGTAGGTATGATCACGCAAGCATCGGCAACGGTCGCCGTATAACCGCCGTCCCGCCCGACCACACCAATCACTTTAGCGCCGACCTGCTTGGCCAGCTTGAGAGCCATCACAATGTTAGGACTGATGTTTTTTTCGAGGTTTCCGCCACCGACGGAAAATATGAAGACCACATCGCTTGAGCGAAGGTTGCTATCCTTGAGCCAGTTCGCAAAGCATGACTCCCAACCGTCATCGTTGATGCGCGCGGTCAGCTCCGAAACGTTGTCGGTTGGCGTAAAGCTCTCGATTCCCGCAATCTTTCGGAAATCGTTCACCGCATGCCCGGCGTTGCCAGCACTTCCGCCGACCCCAAGAAAGAAAAGACGGCCATGAGCCTTTCGGAGCTCGAGCAAAATTTCAATGATTCGATCTATCTGCCGACGGTCGATGGCAGCCGCAATCTCACCAACTTCCGCCAAATATTTTGATGTGTAGTCGATTGGAGAGCCCATTCCTCCGCCTCGCATCAACCGCTTGACGTCAGACCGTCAGCGACTCCGCCTAGCGATTTATTGTCACAAATCTACTCACGTGACAACTAGTAGCATAATCTTCCTATGCGTGATTTGATATTCCAAAGCGGGTTGAGGGCGATGATGGGATGAGTGACGTGGGCCGCCAAATCACAGTAGCGATGATCACGCGAAATGAAGAGCGTGCTGTCGCTAAAGTCATTAGTGACATTCGCACTGCCGTTCCTGACGCCGAAATCGTCGTCGTCGACAGCAGCACGGATCGTACGGCACAGATAGCCGAGTCGCTGGGCGCCCGAGTCATCTTGCAACTGCCGCCGCGTGGCTATGGTCCTGCGATGGACACGGCTCTGCGATCGAGTGAACGCGGAGTGGTCGTGACGCTCGATTGCGACGATACCTACCCAGTGAACTTCATCGAGCCGATGGCCCGAATGATAATCGACGACGGTTACGATCTCGTCGACGGATCGCGCCTGGCCAAAAAGCCCGACGCGATGCCCTGGATCAATTACCTGGCCAATTGGTTCTTCGCGTTAGTCGCTTCAGCATTGTTCTTTCGGCGCGTGCGCGACCTTCACAGCGGGATGCGCGCGTATCGGAAAGGATTGATCGAGAATCTTCACTACGATGCTCAAGGTGCGGCTCTGCCGGTGGAGCTTCTACTGCGTTCGATTCGAAGTGGCTACAAAGTCAAGGTGATAAGCATCCCCTATCGCGAGCGAATCGGCCAAAGCACCATGCGGCCGCTCTCAAGCGCTTGGTGGACGATGCGTCGAATTCTTGTCAGCCGCTTCGCGTAGGCAATGGAATAATCAACTGAACTGACCTTCTGGAATAAAATGAAGCCATCTTCAAACAGCGGCGCGAATAAGTACCTGATTGTAGGAGGGGCTGGATTCATCGGCAGCCACTTCACCGACGCGCTGCTTTCAAATCCAAATATTGCAAGGGTGACTCTTTACGACAATTTGTCGTCTGGTCGCGAATGGCACTATGAGCAACATCTTCGCGACTCGCGCTTTCGTGTCGCTCGCGGCGATGTCGCCAACCTCGAGCAACTGTGCGCTGTCATGGAGGGTCACGATGTCGTGATCCATTTGGCGTCCAACCCGGATATCGCGCGCGCTGCTCGAGAGCCAGAGGTCGACTTCTATCAAGGAACTCTTCTTACCAATAACGTCGTCGAAGCGATGAGAAGGACCGGCGCCAAACGCATCCTCTATGCTTCCGGCAGTGGAGTATACGGCGACCTTCACGAGCATGAAGCAGCAGAGGATCATGGCCTGCTCGAACCGGTCTCGACCTATGGAGCCAGTAAGCTTGCCGGCGAGGCGCTGATCAGTGCCTATTGCTTCATGTTCGACCTGACCGGCTGCGCGTTCAGGTTCGGCAACGTCGTCGGGGCGCGACAGACTCATGGAGTCGCCTTCGATTTCGTTCGCCGATTGCTCGTCGATCCGACCCGGCTCACGATTCTCGGCGACGGGACCCAAAGTAAGTCCTACATTCACGTCAGCGACGTTGTTTCAGCAGTCCTGACCGCAGCCAACAATCCTGAGAGTCGCCGATTTGAAGTCCTCAACGTAGCCACCGGTGATTACATCACAGTTTCGGAAATAGCTGAGCTCGTGGTCGAATGTCTAAAGCTAAAGACTCACCCTCGATTCGAATACTCCGGCGGCGATCGCGGCTGGAAGGGTGACGTCCCGATCGTAAGACTGAATACCAATCGCATCCGCCAACTGGGTTGGACGAACAGATTCGGAAGTCGTCAGGCTCTCCACGAATCAATAATTGCAATGATCGGGGACGAACGTGTCAGCCACCAGTAAAAACATGCCGCCTATTGCGATTCTGGCGGGCGGCCTCGCGACACGCCTTCGACCGCTCACGACGAGTATCCCCAAATCGATGGTCGAGGTCGCTGGCGCGCCTTTCATCCAGCATCAATTACGGTTGCTCGTGCGTGAAGGCTTTAAAGATATCGTAATATGCACCGGTCACCTGGGCGATCAGATCGAGTCATTCGTAGGCGATGGCTCACGTTTCGGTTGCTCGGTTCAATATTCCAAGGATGGCGCCGTGCCGCTCGGCACCGGCGGTGCACTGCTGCGGGCCGCGCCCCTGCTGGGTCCAAGCTTTATGGTCACGTACGGTGACAGCTACCTGGATACCTCCTATGCGAAACCTTGGGCGGCATTTCGTCGGTCAGATTTACCAGCTCTGATGACTGTGCATCGAAACGAAGGCAAGTGGGATGCGAGCAACGTCGAATTTTCTGAAGGCGTGATAAAACGCTATGACAAAATCGTCAAGACTCCTGCGATGAATTATATTGATTACGGTATGGGAGTCTTGACTCGGGAGGCCGTGCTAACTCTCACACTCGAAGAATCATTTGACCTGGCGCACTTGTACTGCTTGCTTGCTAAACGAGGACTACTCGCCGGCTATGAGGTTCACCAACGCTTCTACGAGATTGGATCGCCGGCTGGTCTGGCAGAGACCGATCGATATCTTCGTGCCGGTGTCACTCAATGATAATCACGCGGACACCCTTGCGGATATCTCTCGGCGGCGGCGGGACTGATTTACCCTCCTATTATCGCGAGTTCGGCGGCTTCGTTATTTCAGCGGCCATCAATAAATATATCTACATCAGTATCAATCGAAGTTTCTTCCCCGGCTATCTCCTAAAGTATTCTGAACTCGAAGAAGCTCGCAGCTACGACCAAATCCGACATCCGCTGCTGCGCGAAACACTACGCCTGCATCAGATGCCTGACCAATTGGAAATCGTCAGCATAGCCGACGTGCCGGCTGGCACCGGCATGGGTTCGTCGGGTGCATTTCTCGTTGGACTGGTTCACGCCCTTTACGCATTCAAGCGCCAGCGCGTGTCAGCTCAGGTCCTGGCCGAGGAGGCATTCGATATCGAGGCTAATCGGTTGCAGCAGCCCGTTGGCAAACAGGATCAATACAGCGCTGCCTATGGCGGTATCACCTGCCAGGAATATGGATCCGGTGACACTCCTACTGTAACACCATTGACGCTGAGTAATATCGCACTCCGCCAGTTAAGCGAATCACTGATGCTTTTCTTTGTCGGATATACTCGCACAGCTGCGCAGCTGCTCAACGATCAAAAGACTCGGTCTGAAAAACGCGACCCCGAGATGCTCGCCAACTTACACTTCGTCAGAGACCTGGGTCGTGAAATCAAGCAGCTATTGACGAGCGGTGACGTGGGCCGTTACGGAGAGCTGATGCACGAACACTGGATGCGAAAGCGACTTCGCTCGACAGGAATGACCAGCGATCGTGTGGATCAGCTCTACGAGCTCGCGCGTGCACGTGGCGCAGCGACGGGAGGAAAGTTGGTCGGGGCGGGAGGCGCCGGCTTCCTGCTATTCCAAACGAAGGATCGCAATCGGCTGCGTGCAACCATGCTTGAGGCTGGTCTGAGCGAGATGGATTTTACGTTCGACTTCGATGGGTCGGTCGTGTTTCTCAGGAATTGATCAATCGCGCGAGCATTACCGTTCGAAACGCCAGCAGCCCTGGCGCAACTGCTGTGACAGCTTTCTCGATCGGCAATAGATATTGCTGATAGAAGCCATAGGCCTTTGAGTCCAGTATAGAACCTGGCGATTGTTCTCCCTTTCCCATGAAACGCTTGATTACTGGCAGAAAGGCCCGGGCGATGCCTGGCTCAAATGTCGATTTCTCGGGAGCAAATCCGCAGTCGACGACCAGTTGGCGCGCAGAACGAAAAGTAAAAAACCGAAGGTGAGTGCGGTCCATTACACCGCTATCTGTGTAATCGAATCTTCCGAAAAGCGTTCGAAGGCGATTGTCCCAAACAACTACATTTGGAAGAGAAAGCACGAGATAACCGTTTGGTTTGAGAAATTTACGATAAAACTTCAGTACTCCATAAGGATCTAAGGAGTGTTCAAGTGAGTCCGCTGCCATCAGAAAATCAAATCGTCGATCAGCCAGGGTTTGCTCCACCCTGCTGTAATCCGTGATATCGAGTTCAATGACTTCGGTGATTCGCTGACGGGCCACTTCACACGCAACCGGACTATTATCCAGCCCTGTAACTTTGAAGCCGAGACCTTCAATCTCGAGACCCAGCCGCGCTCGACCGCATCCTATGTCCAACACCGTAGGTGACTCGGAATAAGATCCGCGCGCGCCGCGCAGCAACGCGACGATCGCATAGTTAATATCTTCGTAACGATAATAGTCTGGAGTGTTTTCGGCTGATACGTTCAAATGTTCAACGCTCCATTGTTAGACTTCCGACTCGAGCTGCTTTACAGCCGACAGGCCACGACGGATCGCTTCGTCCATGTTGATGTATTCGAACTCGGAGTTTCGCCCCACACTCACGATTCCGATGCTTGACAAGTAGTCGAGGGCTTTCGATAGCTTCTGCTGGTAGTCGAATGTGCGCACCACATAAGCATGCTTCGTCCTATGGACCCGCGTGAACGTGACTTCGCCACGCTTCAGCAATTCCATTGTTTCCAGACCGTCAACCACCTGTCGAATAATCTCATCATCGTCGAGTTCATGGAATCCATCGCCAGGGTTGGTCGTTATTTCCGCGGTTATAGCGAAATGTCCCGGCGGTGCACCCTCGTCCGTGAAGTTCAAGGGAAACGAAAGCCGATGGAAAGGAAAGAGCTTGCTTGGCACATAGAGTGCCGTAAACGCGATTGGACGCCGGCTGATGGCTCCGATCATGACGACGGTTAGTGAATTAAAGCGTAGATCAGATACGCTCGCTCGAACTTCTGCGGGCACATCGGGGAGCGCTTCCACAAGATCCTGAATCGGTATGGTAGAAACGAGACGGTCATAAGACTTCTCCGTGTCCCCGCTGCTCACATGCCACTTGGCACCTTCCGTCCATGCTCGCTCAATGCGGAATCCCGTCGTGATATTTTCGCATTCACGGGCATACGTGCGCGGCAACGCCTCGATTCCTCCCGACTTGGGGTAGCCGAAATAAAGCTGATGTATATTGCCTTCGGTTTCCACTCCTACTGCGGACTTGATTACGTCTTCGATAGGAGGGCGCGGCACGCGACCTTCCACCCAGTCCATGGACATTGACTCGGCGGGAACGTTCCAGATTTTTTCGTTATAGGGAAGCATGTACTTTTCGGCTATTCCCTTGCCGAATACATGGTAGATCCATTCCTTGAAATTACTAGGCGGCGGGTAATCGTTCTTCAGATAGTGATATAGGCATTCAAAGCGATCTTGAGGTGATAGATCATAGAGACCATTTTCAAAGGGATACTTTACCAGCCTTCCGTCATACCATATCCGATTGTCGCGTCGGCGCTGGGCGAGATTGTCTCCCAGCCGCCGGTAGACCAGGTCGAGGATTTCCTTATTTCGCGAAAAGAGTATGTGCGGACCACCCAGATCGAATGTGTACCCTTCAGCAACAAGACTCCGACAGTGGCCGCCGACTACAGCGTCACTCTCCAATATCTCGCATTGATGACGACGGCATTGGCTGGCAACCACCAGTCCAACTAATCCACCTCCTAGGACTCCGATTCTCATGGGGCAGAAACTTGCGGGCTCTTAAAGACTACTGCCTGACCCGAATGAAGGACGAGCGGAATCTCAGGTTTGTCTCGAAAGAACTCATCGACCGCCGCTCGTGCTCCCGGACACGAAGGGAATCCATAGTCATCAAACAGGAGAAATCCACCGAGAACCGTCCGCGGATAGAGAAACTCGCAACAATCCAGGACGGATTGATAAATGTCGACGTCGATGTGAGACAAGGCAACGCGCACGCTTTCGAGTCCTTTGAAAGTCTCTGGAATTAATCCCTTGTGATATGAGATCCAACCTTCTCGACCAACAAAACTCGAGACCGCTTCAGTGCTGGTATTGGAAAAATCGCCTGCCTGATGATGGTCATGCTCCTTGTTTGTCGTAGGCATGCCGAGGAAGGTATCGAACAGATGGAGGCATCTACGGTTCGGCGAGCTTTCGATTACCTTCCGAAGAAGGCGCGCGGTCCCTCCCTGGTACACACCAGCTTCGACGAAATCTCCTTGAAGCGTAAGCGCCTGGCGCGCCAAAGACTGAAGCGTCCACGCTCTCTCCTGCGTAACTAAGGTGTGTTGACGAATTTCGTTGTAGGTCGTTTTGAATTCCGAGGGACCTCGCCAGGGCTGGAATCTTGGGTTGTACAGCTCTGAATCGGGTACCCCCTTCAACGCAGCACGCCATCGAAATAGAAAGCCCGGCAAGACCTGGTCTTGAAGTGCGATCTTCAGTCTTTCTGAAAAGGACACCATATGAGCCGCATCCGCCCTGCCTCAACCGCGACCGAATCGATGGGTGTGAGAATAACTGTGTGAGCAAGACCGGTCAATTCGCTCTGCACAACTGCCCGCAACGCATTACCAACGCATTTCCAATTATGAAGACAATGAGCCGCGCGCATCTTCCGATCCATGCTCGTACTTATCGAGTGGTTCAATCACTATTTTTCTCACGCCTTCTGCGGGTCCTGCTTCCATCGGCCACAACGTCGTCGTTCCGTCATCCTCGAGGATCCAGGCTTCTCGAGTGGGGTAGTAGCGCAATAACTCGTCGTCTTTGCCATTGGGCAACGACCGCGCCCATACAATTCGGGATTCATCGATATTGGCATCGTTGAACACCCATTCAAGGTGAATGTTATGCTTCGGACCATAACGGACGAACACAAGGACTTTGCCTGGCTCCTTGTTCAGGCGAGCGATCACGAGATCCCGTTTTGCGATGAATTCGCGCGAACCAGCGGGTTCGAGGTGATGCATAATCCGCGACACCCCAGATAGAGCAATCCAACTAAATAATGCGATGGTTGTCAGGTTTCGCACCTTACCTTTTGGGAATCGCGAGGAAACATCACGCACCGCCGCAGCAATTATCAGGAACAGCAATGCTATTCCCGGTGCAAAATAGTGCGGCAGAAAAGCAACTTCGGCGGCCACGCCTAGGTAGAACAGCAACAGAAGTACCAACGGGATTCGAAAACGGCGACTCCGTAGGAGCCTCCAAGAGCTATACACCAAACAAAGAACCAGAGGTATCGACAAGCAAAAGAAGTAGAGCATCACGAGGGCGCGCCCATGTGCGAGAACGATGTGGTGCCGGTCAAATTGTTCTTGTTGTAAGTACCAGTCTACCCAGGTGCTCAGTAGTTCGTAGTTGTATTTTCCTTTCGGTTGAAGGTTGCTCGACCAAAGAAACATCGACGCAAGGGAATTCTGACGGTCGTATGCCATATACGGCATCAGCAGAGCATTCCCTGTTATCCGATAGTTGTAGTAACCCATCCAAAGGATGGTCGGCAGTAAAACAGCCAGCAAGGGCACGCCGATCAAACGAACCAGGTGCGACGCGTCCTCACGTCCTCGACGGACTAGCGAGATTAAACGGGCGAGAACGAAAACGGTACACAACCCACCGAGAACGAAGCCCTCGTACGGACGTGTATTTGCCAATATCGCCAGCCCGAGGCCGAAAATAATCGCTGGAGCGCGAGCCGGGCGCCGCATCAGTCGCGCCATCGCTCCGACCAGGAGCGCACCGCCAATGGCGGCCAACGTCCCACCCCAATAGCTGTCCCAGTAGCTCCCGGTGAGTTGAAGAGCAGTCAGAAGTCCGCCGGCGGTCGCCCATGCGGGCGGCAACCAAGCCCAAAGCGCCCAGGTGATGAGCCCGCAGAGAACGGCCATGCTGATCCATACCGTGACCCAAGGCGCGTGAAATACCACTTGTCCGACGGCCAGCATCAGGCCCATGCCAGGAGGATATTTCGAGGCATAGGTAGGGCGGGACAATTCATGGAACGTCTCAAAATGGATCCACATGGGATGAGTCGGATTGGTGAGACGTCCATGCGAAAAGGTATCTGCCGCCAGCAGATAACTGAATTCATCGGGAATGGCGGGTCTTGGCGGCGGGATGACGGTGAGTAGCAGGAGCCGCAGACCAAGAGCGATCATTCCGACAAAGATCGACGCGATTACGGCATGGCGCGTTAGTAGTGTGACTGCTTTCTTGAGAGATCCCATGAAACTAATCGAGCGGCATGCGCCGAACTACCGCACTGGTATATTGGCCCCCGAACTCGCAGGCAACATTCAGCACTGAACGCTCATTTTTTCTTCCATCTCGGCACGTAATCAGGCATAATCCCGCCGCAAAAGCAGGTTGAACCTTATTTCATGGGCGGAGACACGTCTTCGCAAGGTTTTGTAAATTTTACCGTCCGGCCAACCAGCCACCTGATTTTTAGGCAATCGCAGTTTGAGGAGTTTGTATGAGCTTCAGGTTTGCAGACCCCCGTCACACAGTGAATAAGTTCGCGCGACCGGGAAATGCCTTGTGGATGCTGGTCGCCGCATTGTGGCTCGGCCTCCTGCCGGGATCCTCGTCGGCAAATGCGCTCGATCCGACTCAATCGACGGTGGCCCAAAGCGGCGACTTCGTTCGAATTCCCGGGCACGTGCTGCCGGGCCTTGCGAAGGCGACGATCATCCCATCGAAGTCCGAAGCCGACACGCAACTCATCACGCTGACGCTCGTCCTCAAGCGCGACGACCAGCCGGCCTTCGAGCGCTACCTCCACGAGATCTATGACCGACATTCAAAAAACTTCCATCACTTTCTTTCCCAAGGCCAGATAGCGGATCGTTTTGGCCCCAATGCGCAGGAGTATTTCTCGATCCTGGATTACTTGCGCGCCAATGGATTTGAGCTGGCCCGGGGATCGGCGAATCGGCTGACGCTCACGGTCCGAGGAACGCGGCTTGACGCCGAACACGCCTTCGGAACGCGAATTGCTGACTACCGTATCGGTAACGACTCGTTCTATGCCAACCAGGCAGCGCCGGAACTGCCCGCACAGTTGGCCGATCGCGTCCAGACGATCGCTGGTCTGTCCAACCTCGCGCGTCCCCGTCGTGCGATACGGGCTTTCTACAAGGCCATCTGCGACGTAATCGGCGGCTTGTGCTCGGTGCAGAAGGGTATCTTGAACCAGACCAACCTCGACGAGTGCCGAGCCGCAGCCATGCAAGGGAACGGATACTCCAGCTTCTATCTGATCTGTGCAGCGCCGTCGGCCACGCCGGGTGCCCTGCGGGAAGACTTGAGCAAATTAAATGTTGCTCCATCCTCTCCCGCTGCGGCCTCGCCGGCAGTGGCCACGCCATGGAGTGCGGTGGACGGCACAGGTCAAAAGATTGGATTGCTTGAGTTCGATACCTTCTCGCAAGGCGACGTAGTGAACTCACTGGCGTATTTCGGCGAGCCGACATCGCTTATCAACCAGTTAAGCAAGGTCGACGTAAACGGCGGCGTCCCCACACCGGGCGCAAATCAGGATGAAGTTTTGCTGGATATCTCGGCGACGCTGGGCATCGCGCCTGGGGCGCAGACGGTCGTATATGACGCCCCGTTTGCCGGTGGCTCGAGTTTCGAAGCGCTGGTCAATCAGATGATCGAGGACAAGGTCACCGTGATCAGCAACAGCTGGGCGTATTGCGAGGACCAGACTACACTGGCCGATGTCGAGGGCATCGACACGGTCTTTCAGAACGCCGCGATGGCCGGGATCACCGTTTTCAACGGCACCGGCGACGATGGCAGCACGTGTCTGGACGGAAGTCCGAACACTGTTGCCGTTCCGGCTGACTCGCCAAATGCTACCGCCGTCGGCGGCAGCTCCGAAAATCAGGGTCCAAATACCACTTACGGTCCCGAAACTTGGTGGAATGATTCCGATACCACTCCGCCGGCGGGTATGGGCGGCTTCGGTGTAAGCAAGTTCTTCGGCACGCCGGCCTACCAGACCGGGCTGACCGGGACGATGCGATCGGTACCTGATGTCGTAGTGAACGCGGATCCCCTGTTTGGCATCCAGATTTGCGAGGCTAGCGCGGGCGGCTGTCCCACCGGGCTCCTTTATGGCGGCACCAGCTTCGCCGCTCCAGCTTGGGCGGCTTTCGCGGCGCGGCTCAATCAGGCGCTCGGCACCAACCTGGGACTTCTGAATCCGACGATATACCCGTTGGCCAACACAAATGCTTTTCACAACGCCACTGCGCTCGGCAGCGACTTCGCCCAAGTGGGACTGGGCTCGCCCAATCTCGACGTCCTTCACCTGATGCTCGGTGGTCAGGCAGTGGGCACCGTTAGCCCGACGGCGTCCGGGATGTCGCTGTCGCTCAATCTCCCAGCCAGCGGACTGGTACCGAACGGCATCTTCGACGACGGCACGACGGCCGGAACTGTTACCGTGGTCTTGCGCGACGAGAACGGAGACAACGTTAGCGGCAAGACGGTGACACTGCAGGGCAGCGGTAGTGCCGTGATCACGCCGCCCAACGGCGTCAGCACCCTGGACAACGGCAAAGTGAACTTTCAGGTCACCGACGATACCGCGGAGAACGTGACGTTTACGGCCACCGACACGACGGACAACGTCGCCCTTACGCAACAACTCTCGGTTGGCTTTGTGGTTGCGGCGGCCGCCTCCGCGAGCATCAATGCGTCGCCGCTCAGCGTCCTCAACGACGGCCTGACGTCCACGACGATCACCGTCACGCTCAAGGATGCGAAAGGGAATGCGACGCCCGGCAAGCTCGTCAATATTGCTCAAA
>Ga0210391_10004467_pt1 | contig 11650 bp, 5 predicted proteins | sample IncBWC12OmetaG_FD_160573 | JGI IMG/M metagenome (GOLD analysis project Ga0210391, IMG submission 160573) | Forest soil microbial communities from Barre Woods Harvard Forest LTER site, Petersham, Massachusetts, United States - Inc-BW-C-12-O ...
GGCGGGCGGAGGAGACGTCGGTCTGAAACTGCAGAAGCTGCAGCTTGATTTTTAGATAGTCGCCTTCTCCGATGTAGCCTGCCTTTAGCTGTGCCTCACCAATGTCGACCGTCTGCTGAAATCCCTTTAGATCTTCAAGCGCGAACAGAAGCGTGGATTCAGCCAGTAAAATGCTGACGAACTGTTGGCCCACATTGAAAGCCAGGGTTCGTTCTGCGTCGGTAACTTGGGCACGAGTGACGGCAGTCTGATCGCGAGCGGCTTGCAAACGCCGTTGCCGCTTGTGACCACGTTCGAACAGATAACCGATCCCGACATCGAACTGCTGAGTCTCGTTCAGATTTTCTCCAGAAAAATCTTGCGGGCTAAAAAATGGGATGAATTGGCTATCCGCCCCAAGCGTTGGATTAGGCCGCAGGCTCGCGGTAATCTCTTGGGCTTGGTTCTGGAGAATCAGAGTTCGCGTCGCTTTTATGGAATGGTTGTGCGCTAGCGCCAGATCAATGGCCTGATCAAGGCTGATCAGGGTCGTATTTTGCCCACTGCCTGCCCCCACTAGTAGCAGGAAAAACATCGCGGCCGGAGCGAATATCCGAAAGTACCTGGAGCGCATAAGGGTTGAGATCAAAGCGCACTGACTTTGGCCCAACAGAGCTCGAACGGAGGCTCAAACCTGACGAGCCCTTCGCCAAGCTCTGTCGTTCCCTATCATCCTCCTAGGTTAAGACTGCGACTCCAGGCTCAACGGATGTATTCTAACTCAGCGCATTCACAATTCGGGCCACACTTGCGATCCTTCTCAGAGGTGCCAGACCGGGGATGGGGAGGTGCTGGATTAGTATTCCGACAAATTCCTCGTTTTTGTACTGCATCGGAACGCGCTGGTTATTTCGTGTATCTTTCGCCAGGTACTCGACGCGATCGACGCCCTTAATCACAAGCCGGTGTTGGGCGACTGGTGGACGTCGTATGTACCGTCCATCGTGCTTTAGCCAATAGGCTTTTGAACCCATCCGACTAATAAATACATCCCACGTCCTTCTATGTTGCGTCTCAAACATCTTGTGAAATTGCTCACGCGAGAGGCTGGATCCGGCAATTTGATCACCTGACGACCTCGCGTGGATGTCGACAGTTGCGCTACATATGCCGCTACGAGATTGCGCGATCGGCGGGAAATGGGTGGCCTGGCAAAGGAACCATACCAAAGGTTCATATGGGCTGAAACCAACCAGATATCAGTAACACTTCGGACACTCGACGCCATGGCGAAAAACGGGTTTTCATGACAAATATCAACCAATCTAGATTCGTTCGCTAAATCGAACGAAATGGGAATTGGAAATTTCTCGGCCCTTGGTCGCGCGCAACTTGCGATGTGAGGCTGCGCCTCAAGGTAAGTGTTTTTCAGGTCAGGCGACGATCATTTTGTCCCCGCTCCCCCAAGCATCATTCGAGTGAAGATTGGAAGCTACTTTCGCATACGTTCGGTGAGAACCACCCGGCGGGGATTCGTTTCCACATTGGCTTTGGCGATGATGTCTGGATTACCGCTGCCGTCGAACACCGGCACCGCGAGGAACCCAACAGTTTGGTTCGTTGTTGTGTCGATTGCGCTTCCGGTGATCTCGCCAGCATCATTGATGCCCTGCGCCAGGGTCAGATAGAGAGAAGTGGGCTGAATGACAAGCGTATTCAGGTCGTTCAACGTATTGTTTTGCCAGAGGGTGGCGCGGGAAGTGCCGGTGTTTATATTGAACGAGTTTCCGACAACCTGACCCTTCTCGTTAATATCGAAGGCAGCATTGTTCGTATCTGTTCCGTACGGAGGGATCTCCTGTATTTTATTGGCTTTCGTCCAGATGAAGGCGGCGGGATTTTCCGCGGCATTTTCGTCGCCAGAGATATTTCCAAAACCGACGACTTGGCCTTGGTTGTTGATGGCGAAGGGAGTGTTCCAGGCTTGGCCGCCGATATTTCCAAGGTCGGTGGGAACGCCATTTTCCCAGAGCAAAGCGTGCACAGCGCTCGCTCCTCCAACCGCATTTGAGCAAAGGCCAGAGATCCCAACTACCTGACCCTTGTCATTGATAGCAGTCGCAGCCGAATCCGGGTCGGGAGAGAGCGGAGGAAGTTGTGTCATCTGGTTTAGACGTGGCCCCCAAATGACAGCCTCAAACTGGAGGACTTGGCTGAACGGAGGAAGATTGTTACAGGTTGGATCGTGAACACCGTTTTCTGCCCATCCAACCACTTGCCCTTTGTTATTGACCCCAGCGGCATAACTGTCAATCCCACCGGGAAAAGGCGGAAGCGCAGTCATCACGCCGTCCTGCCACGCGAAACCATTACACACGTAGCCATCGGGACCGAAGAAAAAAGCTGAACAACTCCAAGCCTCGCCTAACGGATTCTGTTCCGCAGTTTCGGCAATACCGACAATCTCGCCCTTAGTGCTGTGGTTTGGCCAGGAGACGTTGCTGTTGGGCCCACCCAGAGTCCCGAGATCCATGGGTACTCCTACCCATAGCACAGCGTGCACGCTGGTATTGCTCGCCTGATTGTCGCCGCCAGAGATCCAGCCCAGGTCGTTAATTCCGACGGGCTCTGGAACGCCGCCGAACGGTGCTGTGCCCAGATTGAATACGTAGTACTTTGACGGCTGCTTGTTTCCCTGCGCCTGAACCACTTGAACCGGGATCGTAATCGCTGCGAGCAGGGCCATTGCGGTGATACATATCCATTTTCCGAAATGCATATTTCCTCCATAGGGTCTGCTTCTGCGTCGAAGAACTGACCTGCCGGTCGGCGCTTTCTGGCTGGCCGTATCGCCTCCTTCGAAGAAGCGCAAACCTGGCAGCGCAAGGACGACATTACCGGAATGGATGCGGAAATATTGGACGGCTGCGGACATCGCTCCCGAACATTGGACGTTTGCGGACGTTACTCTCAACATCGGCATCAATATCACGAAGACGTCACTGAGAGCGTAGTCCGAAAACGTCCATATCTTCGCCCGGTTCGGGACTATCATCGCTTGAGAGGAAATGGAACTGGATTGGCAAGTTTGTTCGCGAGCCCGGTTGACGCGCGATGCGCGCTTCGACGGCAAATTCTTTATTGGTGTCTTCACCAGCGGAGTTTATTGCCGCTCCATTTGTCCCGCACCTCCGGCGAAAGAAAAAAATGTTTGTTATTTTCCAACCGCGGCCGCCGCGGCCGCGGCGGGCTTCCGGCCCTGTTTGCGTTGCCGGCCGGAATGTTCGCCCGGGACTCCGGCTTGGGTGGGGACTCCAAATACCGTTTCGAGGGCGCTGCGGCTGATTAGTGAGAGTGGCCTGGACGATGGCGGAGTAGAAGCGCTCGCGGAACGCCTTGGAGTTGGCTCGCGTCATCTTCGCCGTCTGTTTCTCCAACACTTGGGAGCTACGCCGAGTGCGGTGGCAAGGACGCGCCAGATGCACTTCGCAAAGAAGCTTCTCGACGAGACGAATCTGCCCATGAGTGAGGTTGCCCTCGCTTCCGGTTTTGGCTGCGTTCGAAGATTCAACGCCGGAATCCGCAAGGTCTACCATCGAACTCCGACTCAGATTCGGCGTTTGGCCCGGCAGAAGATGGTGCAACCGGAGAATCAATATTTTTTCCGGCTTCGTTTCCGTCCACCTTATGACTGGAAGGGTATGTTGGCGTTTCTTGCGCCTCGGGCCACGCCCGGCGTGGAAGCAGTTGTAGATGGAACCTACCGTCGAACCATTTCTTTGAACGGGAGCGACGGATGCTTTGAGGTTTCACTTGATGAGGGTAAGAATGTGCTTGTAGTGCGGCTGCAGTTCGGGGATCCACGCTCCTTCTTCTTTATTACCGAGCGGATCCGCACAATGTTCGACCTGAATGCGGATTGGGCGGCCATCGTGCAAAGTCTTAGGACCGACCCTGTGCTGGCAACACAGGTTGATTCCGGTCCTGGGCTCCGGGTGCCGGGCTGCTGGAATGGGTTTGAACTCGCAACACGAGCGATTCTCGGTCAGCAGATCACGGTCAAGGGTGCAACCCTTCTGGCCGGTCGAATGGTGAGCAGCTTTGGGAAGCCGTTCTCCTCGGGCAATGGTCTCACTCATCTTTTCCCCACACCTGCGGCGCTGGCCGACGCGAAGCTTACCCGCATCGGACTCACCGGGGCTAGAGCGGAGACAATCCGGGCTCTTGCCGGGGCTGTGTGCGATGGACGACTCACTTTCGAAGGTGTCGTCGACTCGGACGATTTCTTGAATCGGCTGTGCGAAATTCCAGGGATTGGAAAATGGACGGCACAGTATGTGGCTATGCGAGCGCTTGGGGAGCCCGACGCGTTCCCCTCTGGCGATCTAGGACTCTTGCGGGCCATGGCGCTTGGGAACTCGCACGAACTGGAGAAACACGCCGAAGTCTGGAGACCGTGGCGTGCGTACGCCGCGATGTATCTCTGGAGAATCGTAAGCCACCGCGCGCTAAGCCACGGGTCTGTTTCCAGCACGGGAGGGCCGCACGACTCCTGCCTGGCAGTTCCGCTGAGCATTTCCGATGCCACTGAGATTTCACTCGCCCAACCCAGTCGAGAAGCGATGTTGCAATACCATAGTGTTGTACAGCCGCGTAATCTCCGAGTGGTGGGTAGCGGGAAGTCGGCGCTTGCCGACGATTAGCGGATGAAGGGAAAGAATCTTCGGAAAATCGCCAGCCATTCGCCTCCCGAAATGTCGCCAGACAGCATAGTTTAGCGTGTCGACCAGGGAGCGGCCAGTCAGCGGAGAATTTCTGAACTGATTGATTCCGTGCAACTTGCGCAAATATCGACTCTTCTTAGGTTTCAGACCTGTACCGAGGGCTCGAATCCCTTTCCCTCCGCCAGCAAGGCTTAACTGCAGAGAAACTCCGCCTCCTTGCTCCGAAATACGCGAAATGCTTCCCCACTCTGTGCTTCCGACAGATTCCACAAAAGGCAGGTATAGATTATTGCCATTCGTTCGACGGATAAGATCGAGCGATGGCGAATTAAGATTCCTATAATCCACGATTTATCGTGTTGGAAGGTTTCCATCACTAACACTACTCAGCATTTTTTCGAAAGGCCTAATACGGGTTCTTTATAGAGAAGATTGCGCAACAAGGGATGCCGCGTCCGCAGCAAAGATGCTCCGAAACGTCCTGACCTAGAATAGACAAGGAGTTCAAGAATTAGGCCTCCTCGCCTCGGACGGCATTTTTCGAAGCGCAGCAGAGGGCATTTGCTTAAGGTGTCTCCTCTTCCACTTCGAGGGCATCCACGCTCGCGTAGTTGACGTCAGGGACGAAAGAGACAATTAACTTGCCTTGAGCGTTGGGCCGAAGGCCATGATAAGTCTTGAGTAACGCGCGTGCAGGACCTACTACTTCCACAATATCAAGGCTGCGCGTCAGTATGATGCCATTGCAAAAGATATCGAAGACGCGGCTGCCCACTCCACCCCTCTTTGAGACTTCCGATCCCCAGTATTTCTCAGAAAAATATAGAGTCAGCCTGTAACTTCCCTTATCTACAGGAAGGGCGTAGTTGAAGTTACCGTACCGTTCACCGGCATATAGGCCCGGCTCCGAAGTACCGCCAATCGTAACCTTATCTGACGCAAGCTGGCCGCTGCTGTAGTAGGTATCGGGCATCCAAAGATTGCCTGCCGCATCCGCGAAGAAACTGTTCTGAGCCACCATGCGAATCGGGCGCAACCGATGAGGCAAGCCGGGTACGATCTCAATCGCATTGATGATCGGCAGGCCCAGCGAACCAGCAAAGTCGAGGTGAAGATAGCCGTCTTTGTTGGGAGATATATCGCGAAATACGCGAACATCGGCGGTATTTGCTCCCGCATCCGAAACGATGTCGAATTGCTTCAAGAGCGGGCTTCCATTGAGTTGAATGTCGAATACACGGCTGTTCTCTCCGCCGCCGAGCGAACTGGCGGGGCTATAGGTAGTCTCGGCGAAATGAAGCTGCAACTCATAAGTGCCTGGAGCAAGAGGTATCTTGTACGAGAAGACTCCCGTTCTGGCGGTAAGATATAACTCCGGGTTTCGGGTTCGGGCAATATGCTGGTTGGGAAGTTCTGTGACAAAGCCGCCCGAGAAGTATCGATCCCCGGTCCATACATTTCCTTCCGCGTCCTTGAAGATGGGTCGCGAATATCCGCATCGAATGCGAATCTCCGGCCCCGTAACTAACGGAGGAGCGGGAGATGACAGCTCATGCGATGCGTCGATCGAATGACGGTGTCGATTGATCCACAACATGGTAGAAGCACCAGTCACGATCGCCAAAATCGCGACAATGACTAGAAATCGCCGTCGGCCCAATTGGCGCTTGCGTGCCAGCCCTAGTGGGCTCTCTTCCAGATGAATGCCATCTTTTCGATGGCCATTTTCTGTTTCGCGAGTCCAGGATGGAGCCGGAATCCGATCCACAAACTCGGGACGATAATGACCGGTGGCCACCACAATCTCTATGGGTTGAGCCGCCCCTTCGCCTTCATAGAACTCTCGCAGCTTCTTCCGCAGCCGAAAAAACTCCACCCGGACAATGGAGTCCGTGGCCTGGTCGAAGGATTGAGACCGGCCAAAGACGTCTGTCGCAATGGAATATTCCTTGATGGCGTCGCTGTCGCCATCAAAATGTCTTTCGCAAATATATTTAAGCAGGTTGGCTAACCGCGGCTTGTTCTCGAAGGCGCTAGAGGTCAATACTGCGTATAACGCTGCGCGCTCCTTGGCCCTGCGGCCGGGATCTACGTGGTCCGGATGAGGAATCGTTCCCCGAGTCGTCATACCGCAAACATCTCCGCTGCTTACTGTCGACGATTCAGTCTCGCCTGAATTGTCGATTCAGGTGCGATTCCAAAGCCGGGCGTCTTGGCCCGAGTGCACATCCGAAATATATACCGCCCATAACACCGGTGTAACGTCAGCATTTAACCGTTACGAAAACCGGAAGGTAACTCAGGATAACGTTTCGCTGGTATCCTCCGTCGCCTACATTTTGTAAATTCGCGAGACACGCCTGAATAGAGGCACCTGCGCGTTCCACAACTGTCCTGGCGTTCGCGGTCAAGTTCAAAACGCAGCAAAACAAACCAACTGAAGGAATAAGGGACCACAAATGAAACCAAGAGCAGACGTGAACTTCTCCACCATCTTGGCCGCCTTGTGCTTATTCATGGCGCCGTTGATCCTGACGTTAACCCCACGGCCTGCTTTGGCGCAGGTCGTCGTGGCTATCAACTCCGCCGGGCCGGCTGTCAGCAACTCGGGCGGCGGCGACGCAAGCTATGTTGCCGATGAGGACTTCTCGGGCGGCACCGCGTCCAGCTTTACCGCGGCGGTGAACACCTCCCATGTGACCAACCCAGCGCCCCAGGCCGTCTATCTGACGCAGCGGTACGGAAATTTCACCTACACGATTCCGGGGTTGACGGCTGGCGCGAGCTATACGGTTCGCCTGCACTTTGCCGAGGGCTACTGGGACGCGGCCGGCAAGCGCGTCTTCGACGTCAGCATCAACGGCACGCAGGTGCTGACCAACTTCGACATCTTCGCCATGGCGGGCGGCGAGAACATAGCCGTTATCGAGCAGTTCACAGCGACCGCCAATAGCTCGGGCCAGATCGTGATTGTCTTCACCACGGTCACCGACAACGCGGCTGTCAACGGAATCGAGATCGAGGGATCTACTTCCAGCGGCTGCGGCACGGATGTGCTGGACATCAACTCCTCCGGCCCGGCGATCTCTGGAACAGCCTGGGTAGCGGACGAGGACTTCTCGGGTGGAACCACTTCCAGCTTTACCGCGACGGTGAGCACCACGGGGGTGACCTGCCCGGCGCCGGCTGCTGTCTATCTGACGCAGCGCTACGGAAACTTCACTTACACAATTCCCGGGCTCACGCCTGGCGCAAACTACGAGGTTCGCCTGCACTTTTCCGAGGGCTACTGGACCGCGGCCGGCAAGCGCGTCTTCGACGTCAGCATCAACGGCACGCAAGTGCTGACCAACTTCGATATCTTTGCCACCGCAGGCGGCGAGAACAAGGCTGTGGTCGAGCAGTTTGAGGAATCAGCCAATACCTCTGGCCAGATCGTGATTGTCTTCACCACGGTCACCGACAACGCGGCGGTCAACGGAATCCAAATTCAGACTGCTGCCCCTTGCACCACCGCTCCTTCGGCTCCAACCGGCCTGACAGCTACGGCGACGTCGTCCAGCTCCATCGCCTTGAGTTGGACGGCAGTAACTCCTCCGCCCAACTGCGCCATCAGTTCCTACAGCGTCTACACCAGCGCGGGCACGCTGGTCGCCAGCGGAGTGACGGGCACAACCTACACAGTGACCGGACTTTCGCCGTCGACCACTTACACCTACTACGTGAAAGCAGTCGACTCTGACGGCACATCGCCGGCGTCGGCTACGGCCAGCGCAACCACGCCAGCGGGCGGTGGCGGGACCGGCAATTGCTCAGGCGTCTCCAACATCACGGTCGCAGGAATCACCTACACTCCGCAATGGTGCCAAGAGTTTAACGGTGCCGTAGGTTCTCCCGACACCACGGTGTGGAACTTCGATCTTGGCAACAACGGCGGCTGGGGTAATGGGGAAGCCGAAGTCTACTGCGGGCCTCCGGGATATTCGGGCAATCCGTCCGGGTGTCCCACAACATTCAGCACAGCCACCAGCAACGCCTACATCGACGGCAACGGACATCTCGTGGTCCAGCCCTTGGAAGTCGGCGGAACGTGGTATTCCGCTCGTATGCAGACAGAAGGAAAACAAAACTTCACCTACGGTATTTTCGAGGCCAGCCTCCAGCTTCCCAATACCACCAACCAAGGCCTATGGCCCGCATTCTGGACTCTGGGCAGCGACATCACAACCGTTCCATGGCCCGGCTGCGGCGAAGCCGACATCATGGAGAACTGGTCGCCGCAGGTGGATGGCGGAGCAGGTACGACTGGGAACAATTCCACCATCCATACGGCTAAAACCGGAGGGTCCGGCATCGGAGCGCGTTATACCTTCCCCGCTGGCCAAGCCACCAACACGGCCTTCCACACCTACGGGATCATCTGGACGCAGAACGAGATGCAGTTCTTCGTGGACAACGCATCCGCACCGTTCTTCACGGCTACGCCCAGCATCCTTCCTTCGGGAGATACCTGGCCCTTCAACCAGAGTATCTTCACCATCTTGAATATCGCCGTCGGTGGCACGCTCGGCGGATCGATCAGCGGCCTGTCGAACCCCGCCGGGGTCATGATGGTGGATTACATTCGCTGGTACGTGCCGAATTAAAGGCGTGTTCCACCGCTGTCCTGCACTCGCGATCAAGTTAGGCTGCAACTCCTGCCGGCTTGGTCGCGAGTCTTTTTCGCACGCTCAGGGAATGCGCTTCGAAGGAAAAATTCACTGGTGAATCGTGGAATGATTCGAGTGGTGTCCTAGAAAAAATCCCGCAAAAATACCCCGTACACGGCAAGCAGAATGGAAACAGTTTTCCAGGTCGCGTTCCGATTCACACTGAAAAGACTGGAGGTGACGGAATCGGTGAACGCTATACCTTCCCCAGCGGAGAATCTGCGGACACTGCCTTCCATACCTACGGAGTGGTCTGGACGCAGAACGAGATGCAGTTCTTTGTGGACTACGCATCGTCGCCGTTCTTCACCGTTACACCCAGCAGCCTACCCTCGGGAGACACTTGGCCATTCAACCAAAGTATTTTCACAATCTTGAATGTAGCCATCGGTGGCACCCTGGGCGGATCAACCAGCGGCCTGTCCAATCCGCAGCCCATGCAGGTGGACTATGTTCGTTGGTATACGCCGCAATAGAAACGCCCTCGCGGTCATTTTGCGAAGGCAAACGTCAGCTGTCACCACTAACGGACATGAGACAAAGGCATTCGTCGAACAACTACGACGAATGCCTTTATCTTTACCTGGGTTGTTATTCCTGTTCCGCAGGCAATGTCGTAATACTACCGCTGTCCGGGGATGCGGCTTGACAGCCTTCAACGACGGGAATATATGTATCCATCACACGACAGGGGCTGCCTGCCTCCACTCAAGCGATAGGGCTATTCGTAAGCACGCATCTTTTCCACTTTTCTGGCCGAGGAGGCCCGCGATGGCGGCAGTTCCAGTCTCGACGTCAGAGGTGAAGCTCGAAATTGTCAAAGCGCCGGAAGGGATTCGCGTCCGCTGCTCCGGCAAAATCACATCCGCCAGTTCCGGCACGCTCCGTGCTGAAGTTCGGAGCGTAATTCCACAAGCGAAGCGAATCGTATTGGACCTGGCTGACGTAACCAACATGGATAGTTCCGGTCTCGGTGCGCTCGTCAGTCTTTATGTTTCTGCCAAAGGGCAAAATTGCGAGTTCAAGGTCATTCACCTCAACCAACGATTGCAAGAGTTGTTTCGGCTTACGAAGCTGGCTTCAGTATTCCAAGGACGCGACGATTTACCTTGGGGATGAATAACGATTAGCGCCGCTATGCGATCTCAAAGATTAAAGATAACGACATGGGATGGGCGCAGCCGACCATTTGCATACACTAACGAGAAGCGAGTGGTGTAGAAATGGCTGAGTTTTTCCGCTCGGACGCCAAGCGAATCGCACGTAACTGGCCGGCACTCTCCTTGCTGAGCGCCCGTGTAACCGACTCCCTCTGCGCAACCTGTTCGTAGGGATACCATCCAGTCTGGGTCCATTTCCTCGCGGCCGCAACGTTGCGCGCATACGCTTTATGAAGATCCGCGCCTCCCGCCCAACTCCGCATCAGCAGGTGCGCTCCCTGCAAACCGGGTTTCCGATTGCCACAGAACACGGCGAACTTGGCTAGAGTCCGCAGAGCCCTTCGCGATGAAGACAGTTTTCTATTCGCCCAATGTTGAAGCTCGCGCATATCCTCCGCACTGATATGCGGATGGTTCCACACAAGATTCCTGGCGTTGTACCTGCTTAAATTGGTATCTGAAATCCCGTATTTTGCCTTAATCGATGCACATTGTTCAGTGTTCGGAAACGGAGTCAGCACCTGAACCTGGACGACATCGATATCGAAAGCCGCGAGGCGATCAATGTCATCTCGAACCGATTGGACCGTATCCTGTTCGAAGCCGAGAATATAGAATGCTTGCACAAACATGTGCTCTCGCTTCATCCTCTCCAGGAGCCTGGAGCTGTCGAGTTGATCGATTTTCTTCGTAGCGCCCGACAAAGAGCCCTGGTTGAGGCTCTCAATTCCCAAATGTGCGCCGAACAGCCCGCGCGCTTGCCAATAATCGAAGTTTTTCAAAAGGGTATCCACTCGAGTCAATGCAATCCAGCGCATTTTGTAGTGGTGTAGAAGGTCAACGACCGCCCGCGAGTGGCTGGTAAAAGTGCCGAAATTCTCGTCCAAAATGTTGATGCCCGTTACGCCGCGGCGGTGATAAGTCCAAATTGCCTTCTCGATGGCTTCCAGTGAGATCTTGGCCGCCTTGCCATAAAAATCGGGCGTTTGGCAGAAGCTGCATGTCCAAGGACAGCCTCGGGAAGTAAATAAAAGCCCCGAGAAGAGCATTCTTGGAAAAAGATTTGTACCGATCACGC
>Ga0210391_10004468_pt1 | contig 11649 bp, 7 predicted proteins | sample IncBWC12OmetaG_FD_160573 | JGI IMG/M metagenome (GOLD analysis project Ga0210391, IMG submission 160573) | Forest soil microbial communities from Barre Woods Harvard Forest LTER site, Petersham, Massachusetts, United States - Inc-BW-C-12-O ...
CGTCGAGCACAATTATCTTTCCGCACCGTTGGGCGCTCGAGTTGTGAAGGACGCGCAGACGATCAATCAAGCGCTCGGCTACGAAATGAACACGATTGAGTTCGCGATCGAAGACGACATTCCGTACGCCATTGACTTCCTCAACCCCGCGCCCGATTTTGAACGCGACCGGATCACCGAGTTTTACTTCGGCCATGTCGTTGAGAAAATGGCGAAGCTCGTCATTGACCGAGCCCTGAAAGGTGCTCGGTCAAACTCTTGGCCACGATGGGAAGAAATGTTGGGCATCGGGGCCCCGTCGGGTTTTACGGGCGCTCCCGCAGCGAATGCGACACCGGCTACCGTTAAATCCAGCGCGGCACCCAAATCCGTCAGTGCGAAGGGACTGGGGGCCAAAGGCGCATGACCGGTTCGCCGCAGCCGTTGCGGTCCAACACCGTTTTGCCGCAGGAACCCGCTCCCGCAAAAGTGTGGCACGCGTTGCTCCGGCCGGACATTGAGCTATCTCCGGCCTTTCTCGGCGAGTTGAATGCTCGGATGCGAGCCGAAAAATTGAAGTTTGGTGACCGCGTCCACTGCCCTTTCCTCCGACCCTTTTTTCTGACCTCAAAAGACGACAGTCGCGTCCGCGAAGTTGCCGAAGCGATCGCTGCTCTCGGCGAACGGGTTGTAAGACAATCTCTCGCTGATCCCGCGCTCCTGGCTCAAGCCGCGCTAAGTCCCGACGAAGAGCGTCTCGCGCGAATTTCTCCCGGTTACAACACTTCCAGCACCGCATCGCGCCTGGACGCGTTCCTTCTTCCGGATTCCCTGCAATTTGCCGAATACAATGCCGAATCGCCCGCTGGTCCAGGCTACGCGGAGACGCTCGCTGAAGTCTTCATGTCGCTGCCCGTGATGAGACGATTCGAGGAAAGTTACCGCGTTCGAAAATATTCCACGATGAAGATGCTGCTCGAGGCGCTCCTCGCCAGCTATCGCGAATGGGGCGGCATGGCTAGCCCGCCGGTGATAGGAATTGTCGACTGGCGTGAAGTGCCCACGTGGAGTGAGTTCGAGATCCTACAGTCTCGCTTCGAGCACGAAGGTGTTCCAACCATAATCAGCGATCCGCGCGATCTAGTTTTTGACGGCAAAAATCTCACTGCGCAGGGACGCCGAATCGATCTACTGTACCGTCGCGTTCTGATCAACGACATCCTCGCGCGCCAGGCCGAATGTGAAGCGCTCGTCCAAGCATATGCATCGGGTGCCGTGTGCATGGCGAATGCGCTTACTTGCAAAATCCCGCACAAAAAAGCATTCTTCGCCGTCCTAACGGACGAAAGAAATGCCGCCCTATTCACCGAAGGCGAACGCGAACTGATTCTCCGTCATATTCCCTGGACTCGCCTGCTCGCCGATACGAAAACAGCACGCGATGGCGAATCGTTTGCGCTACTCGAATATGTCCGCCGGCGCAGGAATGATTTCGTGCTCAAACCGAACGACGAGTATGGCGGGACAGGCGTCACTCTTGGTTGGGAGAATACTGAAAGCGAGTGGGACGACGCGCTTAATCGGGCGCTCGCCGATTCTGAACACGCCTGGGTGGTGCAAGAACGAATCGCCATTCGTCGCGAAATCTTTCCAATGCAAACGCCCGATGGCGTCCAGATGCGAGACATGCTCGTAGACCTCGCGCCGTATTTATTTCGCGGAAAGATGGCGGGCTTTCTCACGCGGCTCAGTTCTACGGGCCTCGCGAATGTAACGTCCGGCGGCGGTCAAGTGCCAGCTTTGGTCGTCGACCCGATTCGTTGATGATCTCGCTCGCACTCGCAAACACATCTATGGCAAACATTCAGGAGCAACATTAGAATATTCCGATGGCTATTCAGACAGTCCGCGAAGAATTGATGCCGGGCGCGCGCAACGCCATTGAGACTTGCCTTTCGATCCAGCCGGGCGAGCGGGTCACTCTTATCTCCGATCGTCCCAGCGAAGAGGTCGCCGCCAGTCTCGCCCGCGCGATTGAAACTCGCGGCGCGGTTTGCGAAGAATTCCTTCTAGAAAATCTTGCCCCGCGCCCGCTCTCGCGCGCGCCTAAACCGATTCTTGATTCGCTTGAGCACGCGGACGCTGGAATACTTTGCATGAATCCGATGCCGGGGGAATTGGGCGCGCGAAAAGACATCGTCGGCGTGGTGGAAAGACGGCGAATCCGCTACGCACACATGGTCGGCGTAACACCCGAAATCATGCAGCAAGGCATGCGCGCGGACTACACACTGGTTGACCGCCTCAGCGAGAAATTACTCGAGCGCATGCACAAAGCCCGCTCTCTCACCGTCCGGACGGACGCAGGCACATCACTCACAGCGACTTTCGATGCCGGGCTCGACTGGGTGAAAACCAGCGGCCTGATCAGTCGCCGCTACTGGTCGAATCTTCCGGCAGGAGAAGTCTTCACAACTCCCGCGAAAGTGGACGGCACTTTCGTCTGCGACGGCACGGCCGGCGATCACTTTTGCGGCAAGTATGGCGATTTGCAGAAGACGCCACTCGTTCTCGATATTCGCGAGGGGCGCTTGACGAAGGCGACATGCTCCCGAAAAGATCTCGAAGCGGAGTTTTGGAGCTATTGCCACACCGACGAGAATAGCGACCGCGTCGGCGAGCTTGCCTTCGGAACGAATCTCAGCCTGTCGGATATGATCGGAGTTTTATTGCAGGACGAAAAGCTTCCGGGCGTGCATCTCGCATTCGGCGATCCTTACGGTAGCCAGACGCACGCAGCTTGGAGCTCCACAACGCATGTAGATGTACTAGCGCGCCTCTGCAACGTCTGGATCGACGACGACCAGGTCATTGCAAAAGGCCGATACCTTCTCGATCGCCTCGGCCTGGCCTAGCGGCCTAAAACGAAAATTGATCCGCGGGGCGCGCTATGCCACGCCCGCCGCGACTCACATCATTGCCTTTGCACACGAATTTGCGGTTCAAAATAACTGGCTGATGTACTCCCACATCTGGTGCTTCCAGAACGGCCAGTCGTGTCCACCCTGCGGGCCCCAGTCGTCGAGATGATGATAAATTCCCTTCGCGCCAAGAATGTGCGACAGACGATATGAGGGGCCGCTGTTCTCCCACGGGCCACTTCCCGTCGCGATGTGGATATCGCAGCGGTTCAACTGCGCAACTAAGTTCCCGTCCGCATTCGAAAGATAATCGACCGGATTATTGAAGTAGGTGTTGTCATCGTACATTCCACTCATGAACCCTTTGATATCGTAAACCCCGGAGAGAGCAAAACATCGCCGGACCACGTCCGGATGTTTGAACAGCGTGTTGGCAGCGTGGTACGCGCCGAAGGATGCGCCCATGGTCGAAATCGCGATATCGCCCGATTGGCAATTGTCGCGAATGAATGGCACCACTTCCTCGCGCACATATGCATCAAATTGCGCTTCCACGTAGCTGCGATGAAATGGATGCGCGCCCTTGTTGTAAAACCCGGCGGAATTGACGGAGTTAATACTGAAAAACTTTACGCGTCCGCCGTCGATCAGCGGGGCGAGGCTGCCGATCAGGCCTTGATTCTCGAGCTCCCACTCGTCTCCCGCGCTTGTCGGAAATCCGAGCAGGGGCGGTCCCCAGTGGCCGTAGACAACCACTCCCATGTCGAGACCTAGACGGTGCGAAAACCAGCGGTGATATTCCCTTTTCATTTTGCTCCTGCGGGCGAGTGTTCGGTTGGATCGCCGGGCCACTATCAAGGCGGGCGATATTATACGGCCTTTGCGCGAAGCTGAAAGCGGAAACAATTCGTGACAACATTTCGCGTCTGGTATTCTAGTCCGTCCTTTTTTGCCACCGGGAGACCTCTCGATTGCCCACTTTTGTTAATGCCGCCGAAGCTGCGGCCGCGGGTCCAGGCCATCTGCGAAAATACGATCGGTACGGCTCAAGATATCTTCCAGGCGAACGCGATCTCATCGTTTACATTCCCGGAATCTACGACAGGCGGCCTGACTTGCATTTTCCGGTGCTATACATGCAGGACGGACAAAATCTGTTCGACCCCGCCACTTCGTTCATTCAAGGCATGTACTGGCGCGTGGGAGAAACCGCGGATCGATTGATTGCAGAAGGTGCTATTCAGCCGCTGATCGTCGTCGGGATTTACAACACCGGTAAGCGCCGTCTTCGTGAGTACACGCCAAGCCGCGATCGAAGGCTCGGCGGAGGCGGAGCTGACCGCTACGGCCGCATGTTGACGCGCGAAATCAAACCGTTCATCGATTCGCAATATCGGACGCTGGGCGGCCCTGCCAATACAGCGATTGCAGGCTCGTCGCTTGGTGGCCTCGTGACTCTCTACCTCGGCCTTCGCTTCCGTAAGGTCTACGGAAAAATGGCAGCGCTTTCGCCGTCCGTCTGGTGGAATCAACGCTGGATCGTGAATTACGCGTCGCGCGCGCGCATAGAACCAAGGCCGCGCATCTATCTCGATTGCGGTACCCAGGAAAGCGCGCATGAAACAGAGGATGTCAGGAAGGTCCGCGATGCCTTGGTCGAGCGCGGATGGCGCGAGGGACACGATCTGCAGTACAACGAAATTCAGGGTGCCAAGCACGATGAAGCGGCGTGGGCTCTGCGAGTCGACCCGTTCCTGCGATTTCTCTTCCCTGCCGGATAGTACGACGTATAATCCGCTTCTTTAGAAATCCTCGAGCTACCTTAACTCGCGCGGTAGCCACGACGAGCGCCTTTCTCGTAGTGGGTAGTTTGTAAAAGGTCGAACGCGTGCCAACAGAACGTCCGATGACGATTCTCTGCGTCAGCTCTTACGAAAAGGGACAGGAATTCCTGCGCACCTGTAAGGCCCAGGGCTGCCGCGTATTTCTCTTGACTGTCGAAAAGCTCCGCAATGCCGACTGGCCGCGCGAATCGATCGAAGAGGCTTTCTACATCCCCGAAGAGTTGCCCCTCCAGGACCTGATCTACGCTGTGAGCTACATGGCGCGAACGCATCCGGTTGACCGCATCGTTGCGTTAGACGAATTCGACATGGAGAACGTAGCTGCGCTCCGCGAACACCTCCGCATTCCCGGTATGGGACTTACGACGATGCGGTACTTCCGCGACAAACTCGCGATGCGTGGCCGCGCGAAGGAAGCCGGCATCCGCGTCCCGGAATTCGTCCACGTTCTAAATTACGACGCGTTGAACGATTTTATGGTGCGTGTGAAGCCACCATGGCTTCTGAAGCCGCGATCGCAAGCTTCCGGAATCGGGATGAAGAAAATCAACGATCCCGCGGAGCTTTGGCCCTGGCTCGACCAGCTCGGCGACCAGCAGTCTTTCTATCTCCTCGAGCAATTCGTTCCCGGCGATATTTTCCATGTAGATAGCATTGTCTCGGAGAAAAAAGTTGTGTTCGCCGAGGTTCACGCGTACGGACATCCTCCGCTCGAAGTCTCGCACGGCGGCGGAGTGTTCACCACTCGCACGTTGCCGCGCGCATCGTCAGAATCGAAGGCGCTTCAAAAAGTGAACAAAGAAGTGATCGAGGCCTTGGGACTGATGCGCGGCGTAACGCACGCCGAGTTTCTCCGCGCTCACGAGGACGGCAAAATCTATTTCATTGAGGTAGCGGCTCGGGTAGGCGGTGCCTACATCTCGGACGCAATTGAAGCGGCGACGGGGATCAACCTGTGGCGCGAATGGGCTCGTCTGGAACTCGGCGCCGGAAAGGTTCCCTACTCCTTGCCGAAGAGGCGGCGCGAATATGCCGGCGTGATTATTTCGCTCGCGCGGCAGGAAGTCCCGGACACTTCCGCTTATAACGACCCCGAAATTGTGTATCGAACGCCAAAACATCATCACGCTGGATTTGTGCTGCGTTCCCCCAAGCCGGAGCGCATCACCGAACTGCTCGATTCCTACAGCGCACGCTTCCGCGAAGATTTTTATGCCACTCAACCAGTTCCCGAAAAGCCAACCGCCTGACGTCTTGTCACGCCAGCCAATGCGCGAGCTTCAGGAACACTAGGCGTCGCTTTGCACGCTCGTAAGTTGATCCGCTCGCCGCAATTCCGGGAATCCCCACGCCCAAAGTGCCGTCACCACGAGCGCCCCAACCCCTCCCAGCACTACCGCCGGCACTGTGCCGAGCCAGCTCGCGGTGAATCCAGATTCTGCTTGGCCCAGTTCATTTGACGCACCGATGAAGACCATATCCACGGCGTTCACACGGCCGCGCATCTCGTCGGGCGTCGCCACCTGAATCAGCACGGCGCGAATGATCACACTCACCATGTCACTGGCGCCCAGGAGCACGAGCGCAACCATTGAAAGGTAGAGGTTGTGCGAAAGCCCAAAAAGAATCGTGAACACCCCATACGCGGCCACGCACACGAACATCGTGACGCCAGTTTTTTTTCGAAGCGGGCGATAGGCGAGAAAAACCGCCATCGCTGCCGCGCCGATCCCCGGAGCGCACCTGAGTAGGCCGAGGCCCCAGGGCCCAGTCCTGAGAATGTCGTGAGCATACGCGGGTAGCAATGCGACGGCACCGCCCAGAAGAACTGCAAAAAGATCAAGCGAGATCGAACCGAGTATTATTTTCTTGTGCCAAATGTAGTGCAGACCGGCGAGAACCGTCTTGAGGCTGATTGGTTCACGAGGACGGGTTTTGGATACCGGATTAACGCCTAGTATCGAAAGCATGGCGGCGGCGGAAAGCACCATCGAGGTTGCGTATACGGCCAGGGGGCCTTTCGAAACAGCATAAATCACGCCGCCGATGGAGGGGCCGAGTATCGTGGCGCTCTGAAATGTAGTCGAGGCCCACGCGATGGCATTCTGCAAGTGTTCCTCGGGCACGATTTGCGGAATGATCGCGCGAGTAGCTGGGAAGTTAAACGCTCGTACGACCCCGAGAAGAACAATCACCGCGTAGATCCAACGCACCGATTGGACGCCGTGAGCGGAAATCCAGAATAGAAGGGCGGGACAGATTGTGAAGCCCGCATAGCACGCAAATAAGATACTTCGGCGGTTGAAGCGGTCGACCGCGTGGCCGGAGACCAGGAACAGCAGGATTCCGGGGAAAAATTGCGCCAGCCCGATGAGGCCAAGGTCGAGCGTGCGGTGCGTGATCTGGTAAATCTGCCATCCGACCGCGACGGACTGCATTTCCAAACAAGCGATTATAAACCAGCGAGCGGCGAGAAAAAGCGCGAAGCCTGGATTGGTGAAAGCAACTCTCTGCGAGAGTGAAGATGTCCCCGATTCCGCCATCGCTCACTACTTTGTCACAGAATTCCGATTTGCACGAGAGTGCAATCTCGGGCGATGTGCGCCGGGTGGTTTAATGGAGAAGGCCCATCTGATAATTAAGGGCTGAATATTGATTCTCGTAATCGTATTTTGCGCTGGCGTCTGCAATTTCGGCCTGCGTCTCGTTCAGCTGCGCCTGGCTGAGTTCGATAATCGAGCTCAATCCCAGTTTGTAGCGCGCCTGCGCCAGCTCGAGCGCCTGCCGCGCCTGGTCTACGAACTGATTCGTGACGGATAGGCGCTGATAGCCGGAATTCGCATTCAGCCATGCGGTCCGGACGTCACGTGTAATCCTGTTCTGAATGTCTCGCAGGTATTGCTCCTGAGCATGAGCGTGCGATGTCGCTTCTGAGCGCAGTGCACCAAACAAGTGGCCATTGAAAATCGGAACGTTCATGTTGAATCCCGCAGCTGCATAACGGGACGAAAGAGAGCTCACGCGATACGGAATCAGTCCAGCTGTTCCCACGCCGCTTAGCGTGGGCAGCCAAAGATCGCGTTCGGCGGCGGCATAACTTTGTGCTGACTGTGTCTCAAGACGCTGCCCGAGCAACTCTGGACGGTTCTGCAAAGCCTGCTGCAAGACCGTTTCAAAATCCTGCGCGGGTGGTTCAGGGGCTGCTGGATCCGTCAATACGAACGTCCGTTCCTCGGAGAGTCCCAGAGCCGCTGACAGATCCGCCCAGGACGCTTGTAAGTCATTCTGAGCCTGAATTAGGAGAAGCTGCGCTTGCGCGAGGTCGACATTCGCAAAGCTCACGTCCAAACCGGATTTCAGCTTGTTCTTCTGAAGAGTCGTGATTTGCTCGGAGACGAGTTGGCGCGCTTTCACAGTCTCTTCAGCTACTCGCAACACGGCTTGCGCCTTCAACACTCCGTAGTATGTTTGGTCGACTTGCAAGAGCACATCCGCGCGCGTGCGCACCACGTTTTGCTGCTCGGCCTGGGCCTGAAGCTTCGAACTCTTTACAAGTTCGTGCGTCCGTCCAAAATCAGTAATGAATTGACTGATCGTGATCCCGTTCGCATAGCGATCGAAAACGATAGGATTGTTCAGGCCGCCGGCTGCAATGCGGCTATTCGTCTCGGCATATGCACCCGTCAAGCTGCCGTAAGCCTGCGGATAGTAGACTGATTTGGCTTCGGTGACGCGCGCCTGGGCTGCCGAAGCGAGGTAGGTAGCTGCTTGGATCTGCGGATGATTCTGAACCGCGAGTTTTTCGGCATCTTGCAGCGTTAGTTCTTGCGGTGACTGCGCTACGGCTGGTTGAATGGCCAATCCGAAGAAAATCAAGATCATGAAGCTGAGATGAAATTTACGAAATTTCACGATTGAGCCTCCGGCGCTACGGCGGGCGCAGCTGTTTCTTCACTCCCTCGATACACCAACAGATAAGCCGCCGGGACGACAAAGATCGTCAGAGCCACTGCTGCCGTAAGTCCCCCGATGATCACGCGGGCGAGCGGCGCGTATGATTCGCTACCTACTTCGAGTTTGAATGCCATTGGAAGCAAGCCAACGATGGTTGCAAGTGAGGTCATCAAAATGGGTCGTAGACGAATTCGACAGGAATGTGCGACCGCATCCCGGACGCTGCGTCCTTCTTCGCGCAGGCGCTTGGCGAAATCCACGATCAAAATGCTGTTCGAGACACCCATTCCAGTGAGCATCAAGATTCCCATTAGCGACTGCACGTTCAGCGAGGTATCTGTAAACGCGAGTGTCAGCATCACTCCTACGAGACCTGTCGGAACCGCGAGAATTATCAGGAATGGATCAACAAAAGACGAAAACTGGGCGACCAGCACAAGATAAACGAGCAAGACAGAGAGCAACAGCCCGAACCCAAAACTACGAAATGACGACTGCATCGTCGTAACCAAGCCGCGGATGTTCACGCGCATGTTCGCCGGCAACTTGGTATGTTTCAGAATTTGCGCGATTTCATTTACCGGCTTGCCCAAATCCTCTCCGGATGGGGCCACATAGACGTCGATCGTTCGCTGAAGCTGATAGTGATCCACTTCCGTCGGCGTCAGCATCGTGCTGACGTCCGCCACCTGATCGAGCGATGTTGGAAGTTTCAAGTTCGGCGCGTGCAACGGCATCGTTTTCAGGTCTTCGATCGACTTCACCTGGTTGTCCGGATACTGCACGGTCACGAAGTAGTTGTTGCCACTCTTCGGGTCGACCCAGTAGCTCGGAGCTATCATTGCGTTCGATGTGAGCGCCGTAATGAGGTTGTCCACTACTTCCTTAGGATCGAGTCCCAGTTCGCTTGCCCTCGCTCGGTCCACGTTCACTTTCAACGCCGGATAATCCATGTCCTGCGGCACGTAGACGTCAGCTACGCCCCGCAATGCCTTGAATTTTCCCGCCAGGTCCTGAGCGATTCCGTCTGCCACATGCAAATCCATGCCGCTCACCTGAACGTCAATTGGGGCTGGCATACCTTGGTTCAAAACCGCATCGACGAGGCCGCCCGACTGGAAATATGTCCGCAATTGCGGCAGCTCAGAGGCGACGCGCTCGCGAACACGATTCATGTAAGCGAAGCTGCTCACGCGGTGGTCTTCCTTCAATCCCACCTGCACGAACGCAGTGTGCATTCCCGAATTCGGAGTAAACAGCGCCGATAAGTCGGACATCAACCCGACATTCGATACAACGGTGGTCAGGTCGTCGGCAGGCACCACCTGGCGGACGATTTCCTCCACTTTTTTCACATAAGCTTCGCTCAGCTCGAGACGAGTGCCAGTCGGGGCCTTGACATTGATCACGAATTGCCCAGCGTCCGTCCGCGGATAGAACGAAACTCCCACAAGCGGATAGAGCGCGAAGCTGAGCAGAAATACTCCGAGAAATCCGAATACCACCAACTTTGGGTGATCGAGTGCCTTCTGAACCCCACGGTCGTAATATCCGAGCATCCGGTCAAATCTGTTGTTGAACCAAAAATGAAACCGCGTGAGTAACGAGCCTCTCGATTCAGCGTGGCCGATATGCTCGTGAAAACCCTTCAGAACGTGCGCGCAATATAAAGGCACCACCGACATCGCCACAAAATACGAAGCGAAGAGCGCAATCACGATTCCGAGCGCGAGGGCCGTAAACAGATACTTGCTCACGCCGAACAGCAACGTGACCGGAAAGAACACGACGACGGCAACCAGCACGATCGCCAGCACCGCCAGCGACACCTCGTTGGCCCCGAGCTCTGCAGCCACAAGCGGTTCTTCGCCCATTTCGATGTGACGAAAAATGTTTTCGAGCACCACCACCGAATCATCGATCAACCGCGAAAACGCAAGCGCAAGACCACTCAGTACCATGCTGTCGATCGTCTTGTTTGCTGAGCGAAGGATGAAAAACGTGATCATCACCGAAAGAGGAATGGAAAGAAAAACAGCCGCGGTGGCGCGCGGACTACCCAGAAAAACAAGGATCATTATCGCGGTGAGCACCAAGCCGATGCCCCCTTCGCGCAGCACCGTCGAAATCGCTTGCTTCACGAACAGAGATTGGTCAAACACCACGTGCGTATTCAATTGCGACGGAATGTCGCGCAAAGATTTGATGGCTTTGCGGATTCCGTCCACTACTTCGATCGTGTTTGTGTTTCCGCCTTGCTTCAGGATCGGTACGTAGACCGACCGTTGCCCATTCACGCGCACGATGTTGTACTGCAGGGCTGCTCCGTCCACGGCATTTCCTACATCGCCAATAAAGACTGACCGCTGTCCCTCGGTTTTCAGTGGTACTCCATTCAACGCCTTAGCATCATCAACCTGTGCATTCGTGTAGAGGTTGTAATCCATCGGGCCGATGCGGACGTCGCCAGCAGGAAGAATTAAATTCGAAGCATCCGTTGCACGCACCACGTCCATTGGGCTCAGTTGATGTGCCTGCAACTTCAGCGGATCGACGTAAATCATCACTTGGCGCGTGCGTCCTCCGTACGGCGGCGGCACCGTCGCGCCCGGGACTCCAGCAATCTGATTGCGAATTTGAAATTGCAAGTAGTCGTGAAGTTGCGTTTCGTCTAAGCCCTTTCCGTCGACGGTCAAAAGGCAAACGGGCAGGCTCGACGCGTCCACTTTCATCACAACGGGAGGTAAAGTCCCCTGCGGTAGACGACGAAGATCGGCCATCGCAAGATTTGAAATTTGCGTCACGTCGGCGTTCGCGTCGGTTCCTGGCTGGAAATAGATCTTGATCAGGCTCACGCCCGACATCGATCGCGATTCCATGTGGTCGATGCCACTGCCCAGCGTAAAAAAGCGCTCGAACGTGTCAGTGATGTCTGCTTCGATCTGCTCGGG
>Ga0210391_10004469_pt1 | contig 11648 bp, 8 predicted proteins | sample IncBWC12OmetaG_FD_160573 | JGI IMG/M metagenome (GOLD analysis project Ga0210391, IMG submission 160573) | Forest soil microbial communities from Barre Woods Harvard Forest LTER site, Petersham, Massachusetts, United States - Inc-BW-C-12-O ...
TAGTTAAGATCATTCTCGGCCGCCTTTCGCTCCATCGGATCCTCTTGAGAGGCATCGCGCCACGCCGCCAAATCCTTGTGTCGAAACAGCGCGTTGTCTTCGATGTTGATCTTGGCATCCAAAGCCAGAAGATCGCCGTCCGCGGTGACGATGAGCGGATTGACCTCGACCAAGCTCGCATCTCGCTCCAAATACAATTTGTAGATCGCCTGTGCGATTTTGCCGAATTGCGCGATCTGGCCTCTTTTAAAGCTTAAGCCGAAGGCCAATTGGCGACACTGAAAGTCCTGCAGCCCGGCGGTCGGGTTCACGTTGACCCGAATGATTTTCTCGGGCGAGTGCTCAGCCACTTCTTCAATGTCCATGCCGCCCGCGACCGAAGCCACGAAGGCCAGACGCCCCGCATCCCGGTTTAGGACCAAGCTCAAATAAATTTCGCGTGCGATTTTAGAGCCAACTTCGACATACACCTGATCCACCGGCAACCCGTGGGGTCCGGTCTGATGCGTAACCAGGGTGGTTCCGAGCATGGCCTTGGCAGCGGCCCCAACGGCCTCGAGGTCTTTGACCACTTTGACACCGCCCGCCTTGCCGCGACCGCCGGCATGGATCTGCGCCTTGATCACCCACAAAGACCCGCCGAGAGCCCTGGCAGCAGCTTCGGCCGCCTCGGGCGAGTCGGCAACCTGGCCCTTTGGGATAGGGATGGCGTATTCAGCGAACAATTCCTTCGACTGATACTCGTGCAAATTCATGAATTGTCCTTAAGTGCCGATCGCGTCGCGTAAGGCGCGCTATTCTGAATTAAGCTTGCGGACAGCGCAAAGTAGCGAGATATAACGCAGTTGAATCGCCAGTTCGATCGACGCATTGACCCCAGCACCGGGCGTGACCCTACCATGGTATGGCGGGTGCTCGCCGTCCTCAATTTGTACCGGGTTTTGGTGCCTTTGGTGCTTTTGGCACTTTACTCTTTGGGAGGCGCGCGCGGCTTCGCTGTGTATTCAGCGCAGGTTTTCTTTGGTGCGACGGTATTTTATTTTTGCTTTGGCCTGGTAAGCGTCTTGTTCGTACGCCAGCGCCTGGCAAGTGCGCAAGCGCAGACAATCCTGCAGGCATCGGTTGACATGTTTGTGCTGATTCTGCTCCTGCATACTTGCGGCGGCGTGGCCAGCGGTCTCGGTGTCTTGTTCTTGGTGCCGGTCGGCGCCCTGGCGTTCTTGCTGCCGCCTCGAAGTGCGCTGTTTCTGGCTGCCATTGCCGCCATCGCCATCCTTGCCGACACGATTTGGCAACAGCTTGGGGGCAAATCAGATATTAACTCCTATGCTACAGCCGGTTTACTCGGCGCAGTGTTATTCGCCACCGCAGGTTCGGCGTCATTCGCGGCGGGGCGAATGCGCGAAAGCGAAGCGTTGGTTCGTCAGAAGGATGTCGACCTCGCAAATCTCGCGGAGTTGTCCCAATACATCGTGCAGCATTTGCGCGAAAGCCTTCTCGTTGTTGACGCTACCGACAAGATTCGTCTAATTAATGAATCGGCAGCGGAAATACTGGGCGACAATCATGCGGTACCGGGAGCGCTGGTCGGGGAAGTGTCTCCGCGGCTGCTTTACTCCTTGTCCACCTGGAGGCAACGCTAGCAAGATGAGAATTCACCGTCGAACTTCGTCGCAGCCGATGGCGCGCGATTGATTCAGCCGCATTTCGCCCCGCTGGGCGCGGAGCCTGGGCCTACCTTGATTTTCCTCGAAGATACCAGTCTGATGGCAGAGCGCGTGCAACAGAGCAAGCTTGCAGCGCTGGGTAGGCTCTCTGCCAGTATTGCTCACGAAATCAGAAATCCGGTGGGAGCGATGAGCCACGCGGGCCAGCTCCTCAGCGAAAGCAAACAGATCGGACCGGATGAGCGCAGGCTGACGGACATCATTCAAAGCAATTCCGAGCGCGTCAGCACTATCATCAACAATGTATTGCAGCTGTCAAAGCGCGAGGCGACAAAGCTGACGCGACTGCTACTTGGTGATTGGCTCGAAGACTTTCTAGAAGAATTCTGTGCAACCATGCAGGTTCGAGAAGCTCAAATCGGTGTTCATGAAGACGAGGATGACTTGGAGGTGCGAATTGATCCCAGCCATCTTCACCAGGTAGTTTGGAATCTGTGTGACAACGCTATGAAATACGGCGAAGCGCGCGACGGGATCAGCGTTGAGATAAATATCGGTCGTTTGAATCCGAGCAATCGCCCGTTTTTGGAAGTGTTGAATCACGGCCAAGGAATCGAACCCCGGCTGGTGGATCGAATCTTCGAGCCTTTTTTTACTGGTCGAAAAGGCGGCACGGGACTGGGACTGTTCATCGCACGGGAATTATGCCAGCTGAACCGCGCCATACTGCTTTATGAACCTCGCAGCGGCGGCGGTAGCATTTTTAGAATAGTTTTCAGCGATCCACAGCGTTGGGAAGAGTAATGAATGAACAGTTCAGCGCGGGATATGCGTAATCACAAATTGCCGTTGGCCCGCGCCACCCGGAATGAAAATTCGGCGATCTTCGGGGCCCAGATACCATTGATCAGCCGCTTGAGTGCTGGAAATTTTAACCGCATTCGGCCAATTCTGCAGAACCAATTGATCGTCTAATTCCGCGCCGTGACTCACCAATAATAGGTCCCTATTGCGAAGAAACGGATCAAATTGGACCATGTCCGCCACGTAAAAGCCGCTGAGCGGATGAACAAAGTAGATATTATTGCCCGGTCGCAGGGGTGGACTGAGCTGCGCCAAGTGCGCGGAAATGACACGCTCGATTTGACTAAGTTGGAACGGCACTATGATCAGCAGACTAAGTATCGCTGTCGCCCCTGCGAAGGCGACTAACTTAGTGTTTGCCGCTGAACGTTCGGTCATTGCGCATCCGGCTAGTATCGGAACTACCCCCCATGCGGAATGGAAATAGCGATATCCCCAGCCATGCCCTTGATCGAATTTCACGAATAGATATCCAACAAAGGTGAGGATCGCCGAGGATGCCAGCAGCCGCACGCGCAAGTCGCCGCGGTAGCGCGCAAATCCGCAAAGCGCGAATAGGAACAGGCAGGGCGCTGCCCATACCCACATCTTCACCAAGGCGGCGACGCGCATATTAATCAAGGCTGCAACCGGCCATGAAAATACGCCCTCACTAGCTGCGCTCAATGTCGCCAGCTCGTGATTACCCGACCCAATATCCGAACGAAACGTCAGCCATTCAAGGCCTATTGCCAACCCCGGTACGTAGCCAAGCATCAATGGCAGCAGATATTGCCGCTGATTGCGCTGTATAGCCGTTACTGCGATCCAAGGAGCCGCAAACAGCGCGTGCGGCACTGGATTGTGGAGGATCAACGCCAGCGAACCGACGAGTCCGGCGCCGAGCGCCGCATACCGAGAGGGTCTTATGAGCAAGGCGGCGAACAACAGGTTCGCGGCCAAATGTGCCTGCATGGAATAGTACGACAGGCCGTTTGCTACAAATGCCCCTGACGCTAGCGCGAAAAGCATCGCCCATCCCGCCGCTCGCAAGTCGGACGTGATTTCTTTTGTGATCCAGCAAATAAGATAGACGGCTAGACCAGAAATCGATGCATTGCAGAGCCACTGAACCCTGAAGAACTGGAAAGGAGCGAGTAGCAATGCGAACCCCGGCCAATATTGCTCGATTGTCCTGCCGTCTTGCAATGATGCAGTGAGAAAGGAACCATTGAAACCGCGAACTATGAGCCAGTCGCGAAGGCCGGCTGGTATTTGAGTAAAAATGTTGCCCCGCGCGAAGATTTTCGATTGAAATACGCCGGCATATTCGTCCATCGACAGTGGATAATCGTGATACACAAGGAGAGATCCCAGCGCGAGCATTAAAATGCTTGCCGATGCCAACCAAAGGGGGTGCTTTCCCAAAAAATCCACCAATCTTAAGATTGGAGCCGAGCGATTCCAAAACGCCGCGAAAATGCAAACCGCGAGCACGAGCCAAGCCGTCTCAAAATCATATGTCGTTAACAGAAATCGAAAGATCAGCGAAAATCGCATGCCAGAAAACAGCAGGCGATCGAGCAAGTAGAAATATGCGACACCCAGTGCGCACAGGCCTACGCCTGCCAGAATGAGACGGGTTCCTGTCGAGCGGGTAAACTGCAAACTCGCTTCTCCTCGATTAAGCCAAAGTGAAGCATCTGCGAGACAGTCGCCTCGTGCATAATGCGATGTTTACACAACATTTCCCGCAATGCACTCGTCGATCCAAGGGTTCCACACAAAGATATCCGCGTTGACGCTCGGCCTATTGCTGACTGGGCTCTGGCTATTGCTCCGCGGATATCACGGGATCACCGATGATGGGCAGATTTACGCCTTTCAGGCGATTGCCAGAATCCATCCGCACCTGGCGAGCGACCTGTACTTGCAAAATACTTCCCAGGATCGATTCACAGTTTTCTCTTCATTTTATGCCTGGTTCATTGAGGCATTGGGTCTGGAGAATGCTGCTCGCTTGCTCACATTACTATTTACAGCTTGGTTTCTAGCTGCAGCATTCAGCGCAGCACGCGCCATCGGCGGCCGCGATTGCGCGTGGTTAGCTATCGCCTGTCTCTTGATCACCGCCGGAAGCTACGGGGGTTCCGGTGTATTCAGATTTGCCGAGGACTTCTTGACGGCTCGCTTACCGGCAGAAGCATTGATCGCTACCTCGCTGCTTTGCTACTTGCGGGGTCGAAAACATCTGGCGGTTGCGGTCGCGATAGTGGCCCTGTTGGTTCACCCGCTAATCGCGTTGCCTGGACTACTCCTATTGCTATGCCTTTCGCTGCCGAACCAGATGATCGTTATCGGAGCACTCGGGGGCATTCTGGCGACATTGGCCATTGCAAGTGTGGCGGCCAATGTCTCGTGGACGTCACGGGTTCTACCAATGATGGACCCGGAGTGGTCAGGCGTCGTACAGGAGCGTTCGCAGTTTTTATTTTTGCAACATTGGTCGTTTCGCGACTGGACGCTGAATGCACGGCCATTCTTTTGCTTGATACTTACTGCATTGGCCGTTCGAAACGAGCGTATACACAAACTCTGCGTCGCAGCTGTTACGGTGGGTGCCACGGGCTTGGCAGTCGCAGCTGTCGCCAGTCTGATAGGCCCAATCGCCCTGTTGGTGCAAGGTCAAGCGTGGCGATGGGTTTGGATCACAGTTTTTATAAGCATTCTGCTGCTTCCGGCCACGGTTATGCAGATCTGGCGAGATAAAAGATGCGGGCCGCTTTGCTCGCTGCTGCTGATTGCGGGCTGGACACTGACAGCGACTAACGGATTGGTCTGCGTTTCGCTGGCATTAGTTTTGTGGACAACGCGTACTACGATTGGCGATCGAAAAGCTCGCTTGTTACGTTGGTTGTTCCTTGCTCTCTTAGTCGGGACAGCCGCGTGGATGCTAGTTCAATATTATCGATTCGCGACTTCAATACGTTTGCCAGGGGAGTCGCTTCTGCGTGCGGCGCAATTGAGTGACACTTTCGCGTTGCGGTTTTCGGCTGTACTGTTTGTCGCAATGGTTTGGCGCTTGGCCCGGATCAATAACATATGGAGTCAGATCCTTCTCGCCGGGGCACTATTTGCAATGGTGATTTTCAATCTGCCCGCAGCACTCAAGGAGACTCGAACGCTTGGTACCGTTGGAGACATCGCCGAATTTTCGGACTGGGAAAAAGCTATTCCACCGACCAGCACAGTACTTGTTACACCCGCCCGTGACGTCGGGGCATTCGTTTGGTTCACTCTCGGACGGCCGAACTATTTGGCCCTCGATCAGTCAGCCGGGGTGGTTTTCTCACGCGACACTGCTCTCGAGATTCAACGTCGTTCGCAGGTTTTGCTACCACTAATGGATCCGAACTGGAAAATCCTGACCAAACTGCGTGCGGCCGCGGCGGACAAGCCCAAGTCTGAGTCTGCCTTTCGGCCGTTGACGGCTCAGAGCCTCAGGCTCGTTTGTTCGGATACTCAGCTGGCCTTTGTCATTTCGCCTGAAAATATTGGATTTGAACCGCTACGCCACGAAAACACCGGTGCTTGGAGAGGCTGGAACCTATATGACTGCCGCAAGGCGCGACCACAGTCAGAAAACTGAAGATTAATGTGACTCTCCCCGACAAGCAGAGAAAGATTGCGGTGATTGCCGGTGCGGGACCCGCGGGGCTGACCGCGGCGCTTGAACTTTTGAGACGCTCCAATATCACACCGATAGTCTTCGAAGCGGATACCCAAGTGGGCGGCATCTCAAAGACGGTCAACTACCGCGGCAATCGCATGGACCTCGGGGGTCACCGGTTCTTTTCAAAATCGGAATGGGTTATGCGCTGGTGGCAGGATATTTTGCCGGTGGCGGAAGGACAGACACAAAGACCAGACACGCTCCGGGTCCATTACCAAGGTCAATCGAGTGAGGTGACGCTTGAAGGTCCAGGACCCGCCTCCTCGGATGCGGTCATGCTGGTCCGTCAACGTCTGTCCCGCATTTTCTACAGGCGCCGATTTTTCGACTACCCGCTGACCTTGAATGTAGGCACGCTCAAGAATTTAGGGCTGCTCGAGTCGTTGCGAATAGGTCTGAGCTACGGCCATGCGCATCTCAATTCGCGATCGCCTGAAATTAACTTGGAGGATTTCCTGATCAACCGCTTCGGAGTCAGGTTGTACCGCACATTCTTCAAGACGTATACCGAGAAAGTGTGGGGAGTGCCTTGCAACGAAATTTCGGCGGAATGGGGAGTTCAGCGCATAAAGGGGCTATCGGTCGCAAAGGCCGTAGTGCACGCCCTGGCCAGTAAGTTTCGTAACTCAGCGGACGCCTTTCAAAAGCAGACAGAAACCAGTCTCATCGAGCGATTCCTCTATCCTAAATTAGGTCCTGGGCAAATGTGGGAGGAGGTAGCGCGTCGCGTCTGTGCGGGTGGAGGCCGCATCCATCTTGGCCATCGAATAGTCGGGATCGAGCACGATGGCATTGCTGTCACGGCGGTCACTGTGTTGGATGAGGCGACGCGATTGCAGCGACGGGTTTCGTGCGACTTTCTAGTTTCAACGATGCCAGTTCAGGACCTCATCGCGTTGCTCCGGCCAGCGGACTCGCAAGTCCAACGAATTGCGGACGATCTTCCATACCGCGACTTCATGACGGCCGGCCTATTGCTGCGCCAAATGAGCCCAAGTACCGACCATCGCGACGTGAGACGCTTTAACGGCATGCCGCCGGACAATTGGATCTACATTCAGGAGCCAGATGTAAAGATTGGGCGTCTCCAAGTCTTCAACAACTGGAGCCCAGCCCTGGTAGCCGATCCCGCCACGATCTGGCTAGGATTGGAGTACTTCTGCCGCCAGGGCGATGAACTTTGGTCTATGGACAAGGGCCAGTTCATCGACTTTGCGGCCACGGAACTCGAGAAAATCGGCTTGATCAGCCGCAGGGACGTGATCGACGGCACTTTGGTTCGAGTCCCCAAGGCATATCCTGCTTATTTTGGGGCGTATGACGAATTTGGAACGATCCGCGCTTACCTGGATCAGATCTCAAATCTGTATCCTGTGGGCAGAAACGGCATGCACCGGTACAACAATCAAGATCACTCGATGCTGACAGCCAACATCGCGGTCAATTCTATGATCAATGGCGGGAGCGGCAAGTCGGGCATCTGGCGCGTCAATGCCGACGGTGAGTATCACGAAGAGGCAGCCGCTCGCGAACCTAGACAAATGCCCCGGGCGACGGCAAAGATGTGATCAACAGCACCCTTGTGTAAGCGCTGAAGGCGTAGCCTTCATATTTCGCGGCACGCGGTCCAGTTAGTAATTACCAAGTATGAATGCGGCGGCCGCAAAATGATTCGATGTCGGAGCATGAGTAGCTCATGGAATTGACAATTCTGATGCCCTGCCTCAATGAGGCCGAAACCGTCGCGGCGTGCGTGTATAAGGCGCGCAGCTTTCTCACGCGGACCGGTATCGAAGGCGAGGTCCTGGTAGCGGACAATGGCTCGACAGACGGCTCGCCCCAACTCGCGCGCGACGCCGGAGCGCGCGTCGTCGAAATTTCGAAGAAGGGCTACGGCAACGCGCTGATCGGCGGAATTGACGCAGCCACTGGGCGCTATGTGATCATGGCCGACGCCGACGATAGCTACGATTTCTCTCAGCTCGACGCCTTCGTCGACGGCTTACGCGCGGGAAACACCATGGTCATCGGCCACCGTTTTCGCGGCGGCATACAGCCTGGCGCGATGCCCTTGCTGCATCGCTATCTTGGCAATCCGGTGCTGAGCTTCGCGGGACGCCTTTTCTTTTCGTCCGAAATCGGTGATTTTCACTGTGGCCTGCGCGGAGTCGATCGGGCGGCCACGCAGAAGTTAGGGCTACGCGCCCCAGGAATGGAGTTCGCCAGTGAAATGATTGTCAAGGCGACGCTAGCCGGCTGGCGCATCGCTGAGGTCCCCACGGTGCTCTCGCCCGATGGGCGCTCACGCGCGCCGCACCTGCGCAGCTGGCGCGACGGGTGGCGCCACCTGCGCTTCCTCCTGATGATGAGCCCACGCTGGCTAATGCTGTATCCGGGTGCCTGTCTCATCGGTATCGGTGTCGCGGCCGAAATCGCGATTCTGCATGGACCGGTCGTCGTCGGTGGCGTTGGTTTTGACATCCACACCATGCTCTACGCGGGCGGGGCAACTATTCTCGGAGTTCAACTGATATTGTTCGCGCTGTTAGCTCGGACTGTTGGCGTATTGAAGGCCCTCCTACCTATGTCACCGTCACTCGAGCGCTTCTTGCGTCTATTCACCCTCGAGCGCGGCATCTTATTCGGCATGGTTCTCGGTCTTTCCGGTTTCGCGCTCGCAATTTACTCGGTGGAAAGCTGGGCGCATGCACGTCTCGCAGCTCTCGATCCGGCGACGATAATGCGAGTGGCTATTCCGTCAGTTACGTTGATGCTTGCGGGCGCCGAAATTGTCTTCGCGTCGTTCTTGCTCGGTCTGATCGACGTGCGCACACCCAGCGAGGCCGATTCATGAGTGTGGCCGAGGACTTTGTTGCGTCGGGACGCCCCGATGTGCCTGTCACCACAAAGAGTTTAGTGACGGTTCGCCGTGTGCCCGTATATGCGGCCTGCACCCTGCTGGCGCTCATCACGAATTATCTGCTGGGCAAAGATATGGCGTGGGACACGCTGAACTATCATCTCTACCTCGGATTCAGTGCCTTCAACGATCGCTTCGCTCAGGACTATTTCGCGGCCGGACCGCCTTCGTACTTCAATCCATATGCCTTCGTGCCTTTCTATTTCTTGGTGAAAGCCGGCCTCTCGCCGCTCGTAATCAGTTCCTTGTTGGCGATAGTTCACAGCGTCATTTTCTGGCTGGTGTACGAGCTTGCGCTTTGCGTTTGCCCGTCATACGACCGTCGCTTGCAAATGACTTTCGGCATCTGTGCAATTGCGATGGCGTTTCTCAACCCGATCCTGGTACAGCAGATTGGTTCTAGCTTTGCCGACATTACGACGGCAGAACTAGTGCTGGGAGGATGGTTGTTGCTCGCTCAGGCCGTGCGCGCGCCACACGCGGCACGCGTGGTGTGCGCCGGACTTCTGATCGGCGCTGCTACCGCATTGAAGCCGACCAATGCCGTGCACGCGGTTGCCGCTTGCACTCTACTAATCTTTCTTCCGAAGGCCCTTATTGGCAGGATCAGATACGGCCTGAGCTATGCCGCTGCGCTGGCCCTGGGCTTTACCATCGTCGCGGCTCCCTGGTCTTATCGGCTCGAACAGATGTTCGGCAATCCTCTATTCCCGTTAATGAACGGCTTGTTCCGTTCGCCAGAGTTTACAACAGAGCCGCTGCGCCATTTCCGATTCATTCCGGCATCCCTCGCTGAGGCCTTATGGCGGCCATTCGCGATCGTCAACCCAGTAGAAATGGTGCAAGAAGAATTGACGGCCCCGGATCTGCGGTATGCCGTGTTGGCAATGCTTGCCAGCGTGCTGCTGATGCGTTGGTTGGCGAAGCGTCTCACCCACTCGTCGGCTCCCGCGGAGCCAGCGGAGCCGGCGGCGGCGACTCAGGTGTTGGCTGCACTCGGTTGCGGTTTCGCAACAGACTGGGTGCTATGGCTGAGCGCTTCCGGCAACGGCCGATATTTTCTGCCAATGGCCAGCGTCGCCGCGATTCTGATCGTGGCGCTGATTTTTCGACTCTTCCCCGCGCGACCTAAGCCGCGCAATTACGTTCTCATCGTAATCGTGGGCGTTCAGATAATGCAGCTCTACTATGGGGCAGACCATCGCTGGAATGCGGATGCGGCGCCCTGGGATCGTAATTGGCTCAGCGTTGAAATGCCGGAGAACCTGTCGACCGAACCAACCCTTTACTTGACCGTGGGCGTTCAGTCGAATTCTTTTATTGCCGCATATTTAGCCAAGGGCTCAGGACTGGTCAATATCTCCGGCGCGTACGTTCTCGGACCGAATGGAGCGGCCGGAGCAAGAATCGAGGCGCTCTTGCATCGGTATTCTCCGCGGCTCCGAGTACTCTGGCGTGCCACACAGTTGGAGACCGGAAATCTTCCGCCCGACTATCGCTTCCCAGTCAATGATTCACTAGCGCGATTTGGCTTGCGCATAGACCCTAGTGACTGCGTCAAGATTCCCGTGCACGGTTTGCCGCCGGACATCCCGATCACTTTTGCGGATCTTTTCTCCACTAAGCCCGTGAAACAACCTGCTAAGGCGCAACCGAACACAAGCTATTTGATGACGTGTCGCATCAGTCCAGACGACAGCAATCGCGTAGCCGAGGCAGACCGCGAGCGTGCTGTCGACGTCGTCTTCGACCGCGTCGAAGACGCCTGCCCGGCACTGTTCCAGCCACGCCGCCTGCGGACAGAACACGTTCGCGACATCTGGCACCGGGTCTACGTTAATACCGATCTTGTCTTGGTAAGTATCAACGGCTCGATCAAATTTATGAATCCGCCCCATAGTGAATCGTTGATCTCTCTCGGCCTCGAAAGCGAATGGGCAAAAGCGCCTTTGCGGCTTGCGTGTGGGCGTCGAAGTGGCGCTTACTTCGTGGAAGTGCTGAAATCCGAGGAACAGTGACCCCCCAAATGCCAACCTATCTACTAGTCGCGGCAGTAACACTGAATGCCGTCGCCGGACAACTGCTCCTTAAACACGCTCTGGCCACTTTGGGGGGTCGAGCCGCCCTAGGAACGTTATCTAAGTTTGTTGGGGATGCTCTCTCCTCACCCTGGATATACGCGTCGCTCGGAATCCAGGGACTAGGCTATATTCTATGGATCGTCCTCATATCGCGCGAAAAGCTCGGGGTAGCCACGGCAAGCGTTGGTGCTGGCTTCTACGCCTTGATGCCGCTCTGCGCCTGGGCTATTTATGGTGAATCGCTCACCACCATTCAATGGCTCGGTATCGGTCTGATCACGATAGGTGTGACTTGCGTAAGTCTCAGCGTTACGCAAAGCCTTTAGATTCTCACCGTGCGAGGGATCATTGATGGTTGCGACAATCACAGAGCGGCTATTCAAGCGCAAGCATAGATCGAACGT
>Ga0210391_10004470_pt1 | contig 11645 bp, 10 predicted proteins | sample IncBWC12OmetaG_FD_160573 | JGI IMG/M metagenome (GOLD analysis project Ga0210391, IMG submission 160573) | Forest soil microbial communities from Barre Woods Harvard Forest LTER site, Petersham, Massachusetts, United States - Inc-BW-C-12-O ...
TGTGACTGCGGTGAAGGTGTCCAATGGCCGAATGAGAGAAAGCCAATTTTCTTCATGCAAGTTAAGTCTACTGTTCTGAATCCGTTCAGGAAAAGCGAGGCTTGCTCAATACGTACGTACGTATTATTATGTTCGATATGAGCAAGCCATCCCTTCGCGAAGAGCTTCTCGACGCCGGACTCAAAGTCATGTTTCGATCGGGCTACACGGCGGCGAGTGTGCGCGATATATGCGAAGCTGCTCAAGTTCCGCTGGGCTCTTTCACCAATCATTTCCGTTCCAAAGAAGCGTTTGCCCAGGAAGTCCTGGACCGGTATTTTGCGGGCACGAAGAATGTTGTCAAAGAGGCTCTGGAGGACAAGTCCCTGACTCCGCGGCAGCGACTGCTGCGGTATCTGGACATCATCAGCGGGCGGGCAGCGGATCGCAAATGGAACCTTGGTTGCTTGATCGGCGATTTCAGCCTTGAGACTTCCACACAGAGCAAACTTCTGCGCCGACGACTGGAAGCAATCTTCAAGGAGTGGCGTGCTCCGTTTGCTTCGTGTATCGCCGAAGCTCAAGCGATGGGCGAAATCGATTCACAATTTGACCCGATCGATCTCGCCGAATTTCTCCTGGCATCCTGGGAGGGCGCAATTCTCCGCATGAAAGTCGAACGCAGCCCTGCTGCTCTTGAACGTTTCAAGACAATCGCTTTTCAAACCATATTCAAGGAGTTGAAATGACCGTCGTCTCTGATGTTGCACTACCGCAGGTAAGCGTTCTGGGTTCCACAATGGCCTATCGGGAAGCAGGAGATCGCGAAGCGCCGGTTGCGCTTTTTCTGCACGGGAACCCGACCTCGTCGTACATATGGCGGAATATCCTTCCACTGGTGGCGCCGGTAGCACATTGCATCGCACCGGATTTGATAGGGTTCGGCCAATCGGGCAAACCCGACATCGAATACAGGTTTGCCGATCAGGTGCGGTATCTCGATGCGTTTCTAGATCAGGCTGGAATCTCGTCCGCATTTGTCATCGCGCAGGACTGGGGAACCGTACTGGCATTTCATCTAGCAGACCGTAAGCCCGAGTTCGTCCGTGCGCTTGCGTTCATGGAGTTCCTCCGGGCCTTTCCTACATGGGATGACTTTCACCCGGATATGGTCAAAACCTTCCAGAAGTTTAGAACACCGGGAGTCGGCGAAGAGATGATCCTTGAAGGCAACGTCTTCGTGGAGAGGGTGCTTCCCGCGGGAACCGCACGAAAGCTGACGGATGAGGAGATGTCTGTTTACAGAGCGCCCTTCCCTACCCCCAAGTCACGGCGACCCACCTGGAAATTCCCGAACGAAATTCCGATCGCGGGAGAACCGGCAGACGTGCATGCAACCGTGGAAAAAGCACATAAGGCTCTGGCGCAGTCGACTTACCCAAAGCTGCTTTTCGCGGGGAATCCAGGCGCGATCATATCGCCGGCCTTCGCCGAGAGCTTTGCCAAGGGACTTAAGAACTGCAGAGTGGTGCAGCTTAGCTCCGGCACTCACTACCTGCAGGAGGACCATCCCGATGTAATCGGCGCGAACATCAAAGAATGGCTTATCGAATTGGGGATTGGTTCCAGCCCAAAGCAGAAGCCAGCACTCGCAACGGCTCAAAAGGCTTAGCCGGTTTGATTTCTGAAGAAGCAACGGGGTTAAACGAGGGCGGTCTCTGATGTGTTCAACGCAGAGATGTATTGTTTCAGCGCGTGTGCCGACGCCTCAAGTGCTTTTCTTTCAGACGCACTTAGTGGAACGGAGAGGACGCGGGCGACGCCATCGCGACTAATCACAGCCGGCAGGGACAAGGACACTTCGCCGAATCCCATCGACGGGGGCGCCAGGCTGGACACAGTCAGCACCACATGTTCGTCGCGCAAGACTGCGCATGCGATACGAGCAAGCGCCGCTCCAATGCCGTAGTATGTCGCTCCTTTTGCGCGGATGATTTCCATTCCCTTGGCTCGTGTTTCATCCGCGATTCGTTTGAGTGCACCTGCATCGTAGGGTAGCCCAAGTTCCCCGCTGAAGCTTTCCAGTGGCATGCCCGCGACCCGGGCAGACGACATCACCGCGACCTGGCTCTCTCCATGTTCACCGATAACATATGCGTGTACATTGCCCGAAGCCACGCCGTAGTGCTCGGCAAGCCGCCTGCGCAAACGGGACGTATCCAGAGACGTGCCGGAACCGATTACGCGGTTCGGCGGAAGACCGGACCACTTCCAGGCAGCATAGGTCAGCACGTCCACAGGATTCGATGCGATTAGCAATATTCCATTAGGGTTGGACCGCGCGACGTTAGAAACCAGACCTTTCAATAACGCTGCGGTCTCGTGCAAACTGTCGAGTCGTGATGTGCGGCCAGACTGGCTCGCACCGACGGTAATAATGACCACGTCCGCTGAGCAACAATCTGCAAACTGGCCGGCAACGACCTTCGTAGTGTGGGTAAATACTTCGGCGTCTCGCAGGTCCTGCACATGACCGTCGGCTCGGCGCTGATCTCGATCGATCAGCACAATTTCAGCCGGAATGCGGGAGAGCAAGAGAGCATAGGCTGTCGTTGAACCCACAAAGCCTGTCCCAACGATCGCTACACGCGGAACACGGGGCGGTTCATGATGTTGGTGGTTGGATCGAAGGTTGGCGGGAACTGTCATCCGAGATTTATCCCAATTGGTGCGCCTGCCATCCGGACAACAGGTTTGAAAAGTCCTCTTCTTACGGTCTCCATTTTTCTCCTCTGACAATGAAGATGCTACGAAGGTATGAGCGGTCGCTACGCTTTACAGGACCGAACCTATCTTAGGAAGAACTCCCGACAGGCGTCATTGCTCAGAGGCGTTGTGAGTGGAATACCAGGACACTTCTTTTCAGTATGAACTTCGCCATCATGTCAATGGAACAATACGCCGATAACCACTGTTGAAGCGGTATGTCTCAATTGGCGACAATTTGAACCTCACGGTTGACCGAGGGTGCGAATGGACGGAGTTTTCCGGGGTGGGCACGAGTGAGGTCAAAATTGGGTGCGTCTCGCATTCTCCTGGTAACGGCCACGATTCTGGTGGGCGCTCATGCGACTCTCCTCGCTAGACATCCCGAGGCGACCCTCTTCTCCAACCTGTTTAGCCTCTGCCTGCTAATACTGGCGACGACACTGTGCCTGGCCGGCGCTCATACCGAATGCAGCGAGACCAGGCCATTGTGGCTTTTGCTCGGAGCCGGTTTTCTTCTGGCCACGGTTGGTCAGTTGGCATGGACGTACTCTGCCTACGCCGCGCACTTACGCACCCACCCCCAGGCCTTCAACGGCGACTTCTTTTTTTTCGTCTACGGAATTCCGATCCTGCTGGCCATCTGCTCCAGGAATAAGGATGCCGGATTAAGGACGTTCGTATGGCTGGATGGAGCACAGGCGCTTATCGCTGCGGTGCTCGCCTACCTGCTGCTTTTTTCGGTACTACCCTCGCATGCCCGGCCGCGGCCGATCCCGGCAAGCACACTCAATTATTTTACCGATGCGGAAAATTGGATTTTGGTCGCAGCTGTGAGCTTGCGCTTCTTCTCCAATCCAACCCCGGCAAGAAGACGCTTCTATCGCATTCTCTCCATTTACTTGTGGGTCAATGCGGTTGTGGTCCTGATCCTCGGATACCTCGAATTGGAGCTGGGTTGGCGTGACGGACTGCAAGACGCCGCGTGGGGGCTCCCCGAACTGGCTCTCTGCGCTGCTTTTGCCTTTCAACCCAGGGACGCGGTCGACGACGTGAACTGCGGGGCAACCCCCGGCGCTGAATTCGATGGAATTGCTGATTGTTAACCTGAGCCCGGTGCTGTTTGCTTGCCCGGTCACAGGATTTTACTTTTATGAATGAGTGGTCAAAGGCGGCGCCGGAACTCTGTCCACAAGAGACGTTCGAGCTGGCGATCGCGAAACGGGATGACGCCTCGGCAACGGCTGAGATGTTCCTGCGGAATTGGTTCCCTGCGAAGATGCTGGAGGCCAAGAGCGAAGTCGTGAGTTCAATTCACTCCGTGTTGCTGCGTACGATCGAGTGTGCTTCTGCCTTCCTGGACACAGTACTTGAGTTTCTGCTGACGATTGGCGCCCCTGGTCCGAGATTGCCAAGCAATTTTGGCGCCAATATTACATCGTAAGGCCCCAAACCGTTGTCTCGCCATCGAAGATGCAATCGAGAAGTTTCCGAGGGCCGCCCTATCCCAGGGACACATCCAGCCTGGCGACTGAGGCGGGCGGAATACTAACGTTAATGAGGCCACCACTCAAAGCTACCGGGAGAGTCGCCGGCATCACGGCATTCGGCTGATCGAAGGTGTTGTGGGCGTGCATGTCACTGCTTGCCAGAACGGTACCGGATGCACGGGTGACGGTGCCGCCTCGGAGTGCGACCTGTGTCTCGATTGTCTTCGAGACGTCGGGATTCACGATGGTGAGGATCACAGTCTGGCCCTTGCGCGATGCAGAGCCGTTAAGTCCCCAGAATCGCGCCGGTTTGTCATCGCGCGTGTACTGCACATCCGGAGCAGAAAACTCTGCCCGCAACGCCTGCCCTGCCTGGTGGGCGGCGTACATCGCGAAGACATGGAAGTTCGGGGTAGCGATGAAGTGCTCTTCATGCGCCAGAAAGAGCGCATTCAGGTTGTTGATCAGCTGTGCGCAGGTGGCCATGCCCACCTTCTCCGGATTGCGGTTGAACGCGTCTAACGTCAACGCAGTGGCAAGCGCATCGCGCACCGTAATCTGCTGCCCGAAAATGTGCGTGGGATCGAGTTCCGTTCCTTCGCGATACCACGGCCCATACTCATCCACTACCAACTTCACGCGATGATGCGTGTCGTACTGGCCCATAACCGCCCACTGGTCCTGAATGATCTGTTCGATACGATTGCACTCTCGCAACAGCTCATACCAATCCACGGAATCAAACTGCAGGGCGTCGCCCTTTCTGGCGATCCAGTCCGTCGTTCTGCCGCGGCTCAGGTTCGACGCGTAGTGATGCACGGACCAGCCTGTAAAGCTCGGGTTGTTGTAGGTGTGGCCGGAGTAGATCTGTTCGAAGAAACGATGTGTCCAGTCGATATCGTTGCCGTTCGGTCCGGAGCCTATCAGCTGCAGGTCGACTCCGTAACGCGGAATCCAGTCAGTGTAGCGGCGGAACTCAGATGCATATTGTTCAGGGGTAAAGTTCCCGCCGCAGCCCCAGCTCTCATTGCCCACACCCCAATAACGGACATTAAAGGGTTCTGGAAATCCGGCGTTGGCGCGCACCTCGGCCAGGGTTGTGCTTCCGGCAGGAGAATTGCAGTACTCCACCCAGTGATCGAAATCGAGGGCGGGGAGACTGCGCACATTCGCTGCGAAGTACGGTTGTGCCTCGGTGAGCCGGCAAAAGCGGATGAATTCATTGGTGCCGAAGGCGTTGGATTCGAAGATTTGCAGTCCTTTCTCATGCAGCCTTGCCGCGTCACGATCGACCTCCCAAAAGTTAGTGCGCCGCGGCCGATTGGAAGGCTCGCCGATACCATCCTTCCAGTCATAGCTATCGGCGAAGCAACCTCCGGGCCAACGAATGACAGGAACATGAATCTGCTTCATCATGGCCACCAGTTGAGAACGAATGCCGTGGTCGTTGGGGATCTTCGATCCCTCTCCAACCCACACGCCGTCGTAAATCACACCCCCAATGTGCTCCGTAAACTGGCCGTAGATGTTTGGTGAAATTTCCCCTAGCGGCTCGTCCAGAAGAACCTCAATGCGAGCATCGGCGTCCTTCGCCCAAACCCTTGCGCCAGAAAAGGCAACCACCGCGCCCGCCATCGCCGACCTTTTGAGAAACTGTCTCCGTTGCATATCAACTCCCGCCCTGATGTAGATTTTTTCCTGGGCTTGGTGCCGCTCCAGGCTCATTTTGTTTCCAGACGATGCTGCAGCTCCTCGAGGGTAAAACCCTTGGTTTCCGGGAAAAACCATAGCACCACTACAAATTGGAGCACCATCAGGACTTCCGCTGGGGGGCTTATTCAGCTTGATCGCTGCCACCTCGAAGGCCGGAAGCGAAGCGGCCGCCGATGTGGAAACGGGCGCCTGCGGGGACGGCGGAGAAGAAGTTTGTCCTAAAGACGTAACAGCCAGCAATGCAGCTGCGATGAGCAACCGCTTTGCAAGGAAAGACACTTCGAAAGCGATCGTTTGGTTGGCATGGATGCGATGCTTCTTCTTGCCTTGTACGCACGGCTATACAGACGAAAACCTGGTCGAAATCGCTCGTATCTATTGTAGGTGCCCCTCTGATTTCGGTTGTAACATGGTGCACATGAAAAAGGTACCGCATGGCGATCGCGCGGCAGCCCTGAGGGCATCGAGCGACGCTGTCGACGCCTACATTGCCGCTGTCCCCGAGCCTGCTCGAACTGCGCTGGTTCAGGTTCGTGAGATCATCCGTTCCGCCGTTCCCAAGGAGGCCGTCGAGGTCATCTCATACGGCATTCCAGCGTTCGCCTTATCCAAGGCATTTTTTGGCTATGCGGCCTTCAAGAACCACCTAGCCGTCCTGCCATTCAGTGGATCACTGTTCAACAGCTTCACCGAAGAGCTGAAGCCGTATACCCGCACCAAGAGCAGTCTTCATTTGCCCTTCGACCAACCCCTGCCCGCTGCGCTCATTCGCAAGCTGGTACGCAGTCGAGTAGCCGCCATACCCGACTCAACGCGGCGGGGTTAGACGATCAGAAAATTGCATTTGCATTATCCAAGCCGTTATTTGGGTTTGCCACGGATCAACCTGTAGCCTGTTACGGAATTTGGCGGGGCAGGGGGATCGGCAGAGCTGAGATCCGGAGGTGCCAGAGCCGCACCGCAGGCAAGCAATGCATTGGCGCAATTGCTCCTACAGCGCCGGGTCGCGGATTATGAGGGTCTTCGGCTATTTCTTTCTTTTAGACACAATATTTTTGTTTCTGAAACGTTACTACCTACAGTACCGTGCCGGACCTGGTTACAAGTTGAGCAACCAGAAGAGGGGAGGATCATGGCAAAGTTGAAGGGCAAAGCAGCGGTTGTTACAAAAGCGTCGAAGGGCATCGGGGCAGCCAATGCGAAGGCACTTGCATTCTGGAGTGCATGTTGGATGATCGGCTTGGCCGTTCCGTCGCCGTGCGGGGGCCGATGACGAAGCCTGACCCAAACTGCAAGTTTGACGCGGGTGTTATGGTGCCTGTCATCGATCCCATGCGCTGCGAAGCAGCAGGACCATGCGTTCCGATTTGTCCTTACGACGTTCTCTTGATCCGGACCGTCCCAGCTGAAGAGAAAGCCAAACTTTCCTTGACGGGACGATTCAAACTGTTTGTACACGGCGGAAAGCAGGCGTTTGTCTTCGACCCTGATGCTTGCCGGGGCTGCGGCCTCTGCGTGAAAGCCTGCCCCGAGAAAGCGATCAAGCTGCAAAAGCGATCGGATCGCTTGAGTGGTCGTTTTTCATAGGTCCCCTACCTAGTGGCAGTCGCAAACGACGACCGTAAGATCATCCATTTGTGTCGGCGCCCAGTCCTGTACCGTGGAGAGAATCCGATCGGCAAGCTCCTTCACCGTCATCCCCGCGCTCGCGGCCAGCAGCTTACCCAGGCGTTCCTGACCGAACTCTTCCTCACCGCCATTCGCGGCCTCGATGACTCCATCGGTGTACAACAGCAGACGATCCCCCGGGACTAAGGCTCGTTGGGTCGCGATGTAGGCCGCTGACGAGAAGACGCCCATCAACAAACCATTCTCTTCGATCGCGCTGACCTGGCCCTGACGCAGCAGAAGCATGGGCGGATGGCCGGCAGCGGCATAGCAGAATTCGCCCCGCTCCGCGTCGAGGTAGACGTACGCTGCCGTCACAAACTGACCCTGGGTGTTTCCGCAGAGCGCCTCATTCACGCCCGTCATCAATCGCTCCGGACGCGGTGCGTGCTGTCGCTGGGAGTTGATCGCCATCTTGACCATCGAAGCGATGAGGGCCGCCGGTACTCCATGGCCCGAGACATCCGCAACAAACAACCCCGTCCTGGGGCCAACGGGCGAGAGAAACTCGTAGAAGTCACCTGCGACCGCAGTCATCGGCACATAGCGCGCTGCAACAGTGAAATGCTCCGACGCCGGGAAGCCGGTGGGGAGAATCGAAAGCTGTATGCGCTTCGCGACCTCCAACTCCTGGTGCAGCGAGGCCAGCTGCTGGTCGCGATCGAGCGCCCGCTTGGCCGCAACATATCCTAAACAACAGAGAAAAAGAGCAAAACCATAGCCCTCCTCCGGGGCCGAATGGCGCAGAAGGTTTCGCGTGTTTCCCCAAAGCACAAAGCCGACAAAGATGAGCAGGCCGACGCGAAACACAACCACATCCCTGCCTGCCTCCCTCTGTCGAAATGCCAGGACGAGGAGCGGAAGTGAGGCAGCAATCACCAAGCCGCTATTCATATCGCCGATCAGCGAAATCGGCACCCCGATAAAGACTGCCGCAATCAGGGCCATCTCGACCAAGCACACGGTGTACGCAATCACGCGGCCTGCACGACCGCCCAATCCGGTTTCCTGGAAGAACAGGAAGGCCGGGACCGCCACTAAACAAGACAACGCCATGTCGAACTGCAGGCGGAAATGGGACGGTGGCTCCATAAGCCGGAGCATGCTGGATTTTAGCCACAAGCGTTCGCCATACAAAATGGCGAACCAGGCAAAGAACGAAAGCAGCCGATCGAACCTGCGCCGGACCAGCATGAACCCAACCACCACCAGGCCCACCGTGACCGAAGCCGCACCAAGAAACATGTGCGTCTCATCGCTACGAAAGGCGCGTAACATGTCAGTCGCGCTAACCTGCATGCCTGAGGATTATACGGGCCCGGCAATCTCACCGCCGCAGAACAGCGGCCGATGACCTATATAGAGATCAGTGGGCGGAGCAGACGTGCAAGTCCCGGTCGTATTTCCGTTTCTGGGTTAGAATCAGGGCCACCCAACAAGACACGCGGAGAACACATAATGAGGTCTCATCGCCTAGCCCTGCTCGTAGCCTTGACCTGCGCCGCGATTCCAGCCACCGCCCAAAGCCTTTGCGACCTTGTCCCCGCCGCAGTGGTTCAATCCACTCTCGGCATCCCGGCAACCCTCACCGCTGCCCCGAACACCCAGGGTGGTAACGGCTGTGACTACAAAGGCGCCTCTACCGGGCCCATCACCCTCACCGCCGACACCATCGCCGACGCCGGCGTGTACAAAACCATTTTTGACCAGCGCATCCATAGCCTCGGCCCCACGGAGCAGCTGGTTTCGGGCATTGGCGGCGCCGCCTACTACGCCTTCAAACCGGACCAGCAGATCCCCAAATACCACGGCATCAACTTCACACAGCAAGCCATCGTCTTCCGCGCCAAGGGCAAAATCGTCAACTTCATTCTCGTGATTCCCGGAAGCGGCGTCCCCAAGGCTTCGATGCTCGCGCTCGCCACCTACACTATCTCCAAACCTATCGATACTCTAAAGGACCCCACTTAACTACTAAGCCATCCACTTGTGCCAGATATAAGGTTAAAGGCATGTGAATTAAGGGGGTCGCATTTAGGAGACATCCAAAGATAGATAATCAGGGATAACAAGGCTGGAGCAATCCTTGTTTCTCCATTCGCATAGTTCAAGGCCGCCCGGCTAAGAACTGCAAAGATGTCATCATTCCGTAACAATACATTTGCTACCGTGGTGCTGCCTTCGAAATCTACAGGCGGCTGCGATCTGCGGCCCGCTATAAAGGAGTGGCCTATGATTGGTCGGCGTACCAGCATGGTTCGCGCAACGGGACGCGCCGCGGTGTTGACCGCCGGCATTATTTTGGCAACGTTCGCGGCGCACTCGGCTTCGCTCACGATCTCCGAAACAGGTTCCACCCTTATCCTGCCGCTGTTCAAAGCCTGGGTTACCGGGTACGCAAAAGTCGATCCTGATCTGAACATGACGCTTGGAGCTACTGGCTCGGAGGCCGGCATCCATCAAGCCATTGCAAATCAGGTGCAGATCGGCACGTCGGATGCCTACATGTCTGACAACGATGCACTGGCTCACCCGCACATCCTCAACATTCCGCTCGCTATCTCGGCGCAGACGGTGGTAGCCAACCTGCCTGAGCTGCGAGGCGCCACACTGAAACTAAGCGGCCCGGTGCTGGCCCTCATTTATGCCGGCACGATTCGCGACTGGGATTCGCCACGAATCGCAGCCATCAATCAAGGCGTCCCTCTGCCACACCACGCGATCGTGCCCATCCGCCGCGCCGACGGCTCGGGCGATACCTTCGTCTTCACTCAATTTCTGACGTTCTCGACCCCCGATCAACAACATCTTTCGTCACAGGATTTCAACTGGGAAGGCAAGATCGGCTACGGCACGACGGTAAGCTGGCCTTCGGTCGCGGGCAGTCTGACTGCATCGGGCAATCAGGGCATGGTGCAGAAACTTGCCAACACGCCCTATTCCGTCGGTTATCTTGGGGCGAGCTTCCAGGCCGATGCGGCTAAGGCTGGTCTCCAGACCGCAATGCTCGAAAACCAGGATGGCAAGTTTTTGCTGCCGACGGCGGCCACGGTGACCGCCGCTGCTGCTTCGCTCACTCCGCGCACGCCGCCCGATGAGCGTCTTACCCTGGTGTTCGCTCCGGGGCCTGATTCGTATCCGCTGATCAACTACGAATACGCGGTGGTCTCGGCCAAACAGCCGAACCCGCAGATGGCGGAGGCTATCAGCAACTTTCTTCTCTGGTGCATTGGACCGCAGGGCGGCAATGCGCGGAGCTACCTTGAACCGGTGCATTTCATCGGGTTACCAACGCCCATCCGTGCTCTTAGTGAAATGCAGATTGCCAAAATCCAGTAGGCGCCGGATGCGCCGTCCGTAGAGGAGATCATCATGCCGAACGCTGCCCAACCCACGGCCCGTACCGTGCAGGACTATATAGATGAGCTGCCGATGTGGCCGGACGGTACCCGGCTGCAGTCCAACCCCATGACCTCGATGCAGTGGCGCATATGGATGTTGGCCGCCGCCGGCAAGTTCTTCGAGGGGTTTGTGGTTTTCATGACCGGCGTCGCATTGCCGCTGATCGCTCGCCAATTCAATATCACTCCCGCCCAAAACGGCTTCATCAGCGCCGCGAGTTTGTGCGGAATCCTGATCGGCGCAGTCGGCCTGGGCAGCTTGTCGGATCGCTACGGCCGCAAGTCCATGTTCATTGTGGAGATGATTATCTTCACCGCGTTCCTTGGCGCTGCCGTGTTCTGCACAAATTTCGTGTCCCTGGTGATTTGTCTTTTCGGGCTGGGGCTGGCCCTCGGTTGTGACTATCCGACGGCGCACATGATCATTTCCGAGAACATCCCCAGCATCAGCCGAGGCAAATTGGTGCTGGGCGCGTTCGCCTTCCAGGCAGTGGGCGCCCTGGCCGGCACCGCGGTCGGGTATGCGGTGCTGGTCATTATGCCTAATCTCGATGCCTGGCGCTGGATGTATGCGACGGCGGTCGTTCCCGCTCTTCTGGTCACCATCGGCCGTTTCTACATTGCGGAG
>Ga0210391_10004471_pt1 | contig 11643 bp, 9 predicted proteins | sample IncBWC12OmetaG_FD_160573 | JGI IMG/M metagenome (GOLD analysis project Ga0210391, IMG submission 160573) | Forest soil microbial communities from Barre Woods Harvard Forest LTER site, Petersham, Massachusetts, United States - Inc-BW-C-12-O ...
GCCTCGCTCTGGTCGCCGCCGCCGCGCTGCCGGCCGTTGCGCAACGGCGGGATGAGGCTGTTCCTGGCAGCCGCTCCGTTATGGACGCTCACAATTGCTATCCGTACGGCGAATGGTGGTACAACCGCATCGATCGCGCGCTCTCTGCCGGCACCCCTCTGGCCATCGAGCAGGATCTGGACTGGTACACCGATCCAAAAGCCGGCAAGTCCTGGGAGGTCGTCACTCACGGCGGCCAGCTCATCGGTACTGAACCCACGATGGAGCACTACTTCTTCGACCGTGTGCGTCCGGTCGTCGAGCGGGCCCTCAAGGAGGGCAATCATGGCAACTGGCCGCTCATTACTCTCAATCTCGACTTCAAGCGCAACAACGCGCCGCTGCTGGAATCTGTCTGGGCACTGCTCAGCAAATATCAGGACTGGCTCACCACCGCACCGAAAACCGCGGACCCCTCGTCGTTAGCCCCACTCACTGTGCGACCCATCCTCGTTCTCACCGGCGAGTCCGACGAGCAGCAGGCCGTCTTCTACGACCAGGTCCCGGTTGGCGAAAAACTCCTTGTATTCGGCGCCGTGCACAATCACGACCAGGACCCCATGGCGCCGCCCGACGTGATCGAGCCTGAGCACGCCAGCAATTACCGCCGCTGGTGGAACAATCCCTGGAAAGTCGTCGAGGATGGCGGGCAGCAGCATGCCGGTCCGTGGACCGCGGCCGACGATGCGCGCCTCCGTTCGCTCGTCGACCATGCCCATGCCAACCATCTCTGGATTCGCTTCTACACACTCGATGGCGCCACTGAGCCTGAGGAGAGCTCCAATGGATGGTTCCGCGGCTACAACTTCGGCTCTCTCCACGCCGCTGAACTGCGCTGGCGCGCCGCTCAGCGGGCCGGTGTCGATTACATCGCCAGCGATCAGTACGAGCTACTCGGCTCACTGGTCCACCATTCAGCCGCTCGGCCGCTCAGGCAATAAGCTGCCCACGTTTCTTTGCATGGCCGGGCTCTCACCTCGACGGTCGAAGGCCGGCGCGGCCCGTGGATGGGGAGTTCGCGTTGCTTAGGGCAAGTGAGGGCGCGGGCGAATTCACTCCCGGAAACGAGGTTGTGCCGCCGAACAGAAATTCTGGACGTATCACCAGCAAACGGGGAGTTAGCTTGGCCCGGAGGCAGGGTGGGGAAAGGCGTGCCTGATGGAACTCAGCTCATTCGCTTGCCACTCCTGAATGGTGACCAGCGGCCGCCTTCGTTCTAGGAGGTGATTTGGGTGCAGGGTACTTCTATCAGCATCCCGCTCTGCGGGTGGCGGGCAGGATGATTTCCAATACGAACCCGGCTTCCACGGATTTTATGATGGACTCGTTAGCCCATGCAAGGAAACCGAGCCGCATCCAACGCCCTCCCGTTCAGGATCGGAGTGTCAAAGAAATCGCGCCGAAGCAACGAAACCCCATGAGCCTGCGGGCCGCCAATCGATTGATTGAAAACCGCACGAGTCGAGCAGGGTTATTAACTTTTGCTTGCCGTACATTCGCACGTCGCCCATGGGCAGGAGTCGGATTAGAGAATTCAACACACCGCGAATGGGCAACGGCGCCGTAGGATCAGCGAGAATCATTTGCCCGTCGGGTTTGAGTACCCTGTGAAATTCGCTCAGTGCCTTCTTCGGGTCAGGATAGTGATGGAAAGAATCTACACAGAAGACGTAGTTGAACGAGGCATCTTCCCAAGGCAACGACTCCGCGTCCCCTGGTTCGATCTCGGCTCGCGCTCCCAGACGTTCGGTTGCTATGCGAACCATCTCCGGAGCAATGTCGAGCCCGGCTAGTCTCAATCCCGGATAGTTTGCTGCTAACGAAGCGAGCAGAAGGCCGGGGCCGCAGCCCACATCCAGAAGAGCGCCACGCAGAGGCCCCTCAAGGCAGGCCAGCGCCGCTTTCTTCATTCTGGCGGAGTGCCTTCCGGCAAGGGTAGCCTCATATCGGTCAGCCTGGCGATTGAACATTTGTGGCGAATCTCTTTGCTGTTTCACTCCCCATCATTTGTCCTTTCCGTCACCAATCCGAATTCCAATTGCTCATAACCCCAGTTCAACAGCGTTCAAGCCTCGTTTGCCTGAACCCGCAACAGCATTTTCGCTGTCAGTTCCAACTGCCCGTGCAATGATGCTGCGAGCCTCGCGCCCTTCTGGGGTTGGCAGCAGAGGATAGTTGTGCTGAAGCCCATTTCGCACATGCATCTCGACGCGCACGCCACCGCGGGCCGCCTTATTCGCAAGAGTGACAATATCGGGGTGGTACAAATCATGCGTGCCGGTGAAAATGAGCATCGGCGCCAAATCTTCGAAGTTTCCATTCAAAGGACTGACGAACGGATCTGTAACGTCGAGGTCGCCAGCGTATATGCGGAACGCCTCGACCATGCCGGGAACATCCTGCATCACATCTCTGGCCGCGTCAGCCTGTGTGCACGCGTTCAATGTGCCATTGACCCCGGGGCAAATCAAAATCAACCTGCCAGGCTGAGGATGGCCGGCATCGCGCAACCATTGAGCCGCCGCCAAACTCAACCCCCCGCCCGCCGAATTGCCGACAACGGTCACATTCTGCGCGCCAACAGCTTCAATGAGATCGCGCAAGATTCTTCCCGTTGCCGGGACCACCTCTCTTGCAATCCCACGCGGAGCCAGCGGATAGATTGGAACGACGCAGTGCGAATTCGTTTCGCCGACCAAATACCTAACAAACTTCCAGTGGGTACCAACGATCTCGTGAACATAGGCGCCGCCGTGCAGGAAGATTACGTGATGTCGAGCGCTGCGATTTCCGGGGGGCTCAACGTGATATACCGGCCAGCCCTCGGCGAATCGCAGATCAACTTTAACGTCGCGCCCTAATCGGACAGGACGATGAGGCGCTGGTCGTCGCGCCAACCTCCTAACACGCTCCTGAACCGCTGCTGCTGACGCCCACCACTTCCTTCGGCCGGAGAGCAGCAATAAATGATCCAGCAGCCGGCTTTGCAAACCAGGTTGGATGTCAGGCCATACAATCTTCGGAAGCAATGCGATAGAGCCAACGGTATTGCGATGTTCGTCTGCTTCCCGCCCTTTCAGGCTCGTCTCGCCGTTGCCTCCCTTTCGAGGCGTCTCATTCCTCTTCTTATCCATCATCAATCTATCCATCTCAGCGGCCCCACAGTGGCGTGGACGGACTCGACTTGCCTTCCGGAGCGTTCCCTCAAGGCAATGCCGTCCAGCGCTCTCTATTTACAAAATATGAGCTATCGCTCATAATTGTCTACTCGCATTCTTCTCGAATCCTTATGGCTCGAAAACTGCACACTAACCCAAGAAAGTCAGCCTCTCAAGAGCGATCGCGTCTCACTGTCAATGCGATCGTGGAAGCGACCACTCGCGTTTTGATCAAAGAAGGCTATGACCGGGCGAGCACCAACAAGATCGCCGCCGTGGCTGGCGTCAGCATTGGTTCGCTCTACCAGTATTTTCCGAGCAAAGAGGCGCTGGTCGCTGCTGTCAGTGAGCGCCATTCACGCGAAGTGTTGCAATTGATGCGCAACGCCCTCGCCAAGGTCGCTGCGAGCCCCATCGAGGTGGCGGCGCACGAATTCGTTTCGGCCGCAATCGACGCTCACCGCGTCAATCCCAGGCTTCATCGCGTCCTTGCTGAACAGGTTCCACGTATTGGGCGTCTCGAAAATGTGGAGGCAATCAATCAGGAATCTTATGCACTGATTCGAGGCTATCTCGACGCTCATCGAGATGAGATCGATGTTGACGATCTCGATGTCGCGGTCTTCATCCTCGTGACAGCAGTGGAGGCATTGACACACGCAGCAGTCTTGCACCGCCCAGACATTCTTACTGACGATAAAGCAGGAAAGTTCGCAGACGAGGTCACGGACCTTGTAGTCCGATACCTGCAAAAGTCATGATCCGCGGCGATGACATGACTCGCATGGTGTTCGGGCAGGACGAAGCAGGCGGTCAGCGCGGCTCGCGCCTGAGTACGGAGATTTCTTCTTCGAGACGGGCGTGCAGGCGTTCCCCATAGCCCATAGGCAGCTCGAAAACGCGCTCATCGGCGGTAAGGATGAGGATGTTCCTCGTGGAATCGAGAATGGCGGAGCAAACCTCGCAGTGCTCGAGATGCCTTTGAACGAGGTCGCGCTCTTCAGGCGAGAGAGTGTCGTCAAGAAATTCGGAGATGCGATCCCACACGTGTTTGCAGTCGATCACCACGGGAACCTCCTCCGTTTCGGGGCCGGCCGCCGAAGTTGCGGAGCCAGGCGCATCTGCAACATGATTCGGGCGCGGTGTAACCGTACTTTAACAGAGGCGACGCTGATGCCCAGCAATTCGGCCGATTCGCTGATGCTCAGATCCTCAACGTCACGCAGGAGGAAGACTTCACGATAGATCACGGGCAATTCGGTAATGGCCTCCTGAAGCATCTTGCGGAGTTCGAGACGCTCCAGGACTTCCGATGGCACTTCACGCCAGTCACGCAGCAACTCCGGCGCTATGCGGTCGGTCTCGTCGGGGGAGTTGTCCAGAGATTCGAAAGCGCGGTCGCGGCGAAGGCGATTGCGCGCCTCGTTGAGGGCGATGCTAACGAGCCAGGTGCTGAATCGGGCTTCCCCTCGATAGGCGTGCAGGTTGCGGAGAGCCCTCAGAAAAGTCTCCTGCGCGACGTCTTCCGCCTCCTGCGGATTGCGCAGGAGCGCCATGGCCATAGAGAAGACTGTGTGCTCGTAGGGACGAATGAGGTCATGGAAGAGATGTGTATCGCCGGCGAGGATGGCCGCGATGACCTGCGCCTCGGCCCTCCGATCAGGAGGTTGTTGAATCGGCAGATGGGTAATCATGATTCCGGTAGTTAGTCGCGGGTTCACGGATGATTCAGTGGAGGATATCCCACTCCGTCAGAGGATTAGAGTTGCAAGCACAACAGAAGTTACAAGCTTGACCTCTTGCCGATTTCCTGAGCAGGAGAGCAATGCAGCGTGGCGCGAGCGGTCAGAAGTGGTGGGTGAGCCGGAAATGAAAGCCCTCTTCGAGGGCGATCAGCGCGAATGTGATGAGAGACAAGGCAAACTGCCAGCGCTCCACGCGCAGTTTGCCGGCCGGCACCGGAACCTGGCGCCACTGCGATGCGGGGCGGGCGCGCAAGCGCCGGATCTGCAGGATGGCGATGAGATTCAACCCGGCCCCGAGCAAGGCGACGCCGATCATCGGTATGCGCAGCCAGCTGGCATGCAGGCCGTCGAGGAATGCGGTCACTTCCGCCGAGAGAGCGAGCGAACCGACGCCGATGAACAGGCGTAGTCCCGACATGGCCATGAGAAAAGTGCACACGCTCTGCAGGAATGCAAAGAACAGGCTCGACCAACTGACCCAAAGGCGTGCGCGCACTCCTTCAAGTGGAGGAGAGGCAACGGTGTCGCAGGCGCAGGCGTGCTGCGGAGAAACAGAACTCATAGGCAAGGGGTCCCTGGAGATTTGAAATGGAGCCAGTCTTGAGCCCTCGTATATCTTTGCATTTCTGGCGCGCGCGTTTGTCACGGAAAAGTCACGAAAGACAGCGACCCCTGTTGATTGCTGCCCTCCTTATTTCCTCGCTGCTTTTTTCACGTAACCATCGGCCCGGTCTCCACTCCTATGATGGCGCGCCGCAAAGAGACCCCTGGAATTCGCGCGGAGCCGCAAATCTGGTCCACGAAGGAGTTGTACATGCTAAATCTTCAACATCGTCTTCTGAGGACGGTGGTCGCCCTGAGTATTGTTATGCCCGTGGCTGCGGTCGCCGCACCGGCATGGGGACAAGAAACTGTGTTCGTGATGTCTAACAATGCCGAGAGGAATCAGGTGATCGCTTTCGAGCGCACCAATGATGGAAGCTATTTCGAGCAAAACCGTTTTGATACATTCGGCCGGGGCAGCGGCGGCGTGAACGACCCTCTGGAAGCGCAGGGTTCCCTTACTCTGAGTCCGGATCACACCCTGCTGTATGCAGCCAATGCCGGTAGCGGCGATATCACGGTCTTCCGCGTTCAGGGCAAAAGCCTTTTTGTGATCGATAAGGAGCCTTCAGGAGGCAGCCAGCCGGTATCGATCGCGCAGTGGGGTGACACGGTGTATGTGCTCAATTCCGGCGGCGCGGGGAGCGTTGTTGCATTCCATGTCGGCCACAGCGGACAGCTTCACTCGATCTCCAACGCGACGGCGTTCCTTTCCGCGAATGCCACCGGGGGAGGGTCGGTTTCAGTGAGCCCTGACGGACAGACGGTGGCGGTGGTGGAGCGGATCGCGAACAATATTGACACGTTTCACGTGAACTCGGACGGGACGCTGGGGACAGCGGTGGTGAATCCGAGCCAGGGGGAGGGTGCGTTTTCTGCGCGCTTCGCACCGGATGGCAAGCTGATCGTCTCGGAAACCGGACCGGCGAGTGAGCCCGCGGGCTCGGCGATTTCTTCCTACACAGTACAGGCGAACGGAAAACTGGCCGCGGTAAGCCAAAGTGTACCGACAGACGGAGGGGCGAACTGCTGGAACGCGATCAGCCCGGACGGGACGCACGTTTACGCATCGAACGCGGGGTCGTCGGACATCGCCGGCTTCACCGTCAGTAGCGCCGGAGCGCTGACGCCGATCGCGGGCACGATTGTCGGGGCGAATCCCGCCGGGAGCACCAACCTCGACATCACAGTCAGTGGCGACGGGAAGTTCCTGTACTCGCTGAATGGCGAGGTGGGCACTGTTGGGGTCTTCGCCATTCAACCGAACGGCACCCTGGTAGAAGTGACCCAGATCCAGGGATTACCGGCGGCGGTTGGATTCAACGGCATCGCTGCTCTGTAAGGCCAGGCCGCGGGTTGCGGGCCCAGGCTCGTGACCCGCGGTGCAACTGCTCGAAAACAGGAAATCATTCGTGCCGCTGCGCCAGCATCGGTGCCGGTCGAGTTGCGCGCAATTTGCGGAGATCCGTGGCCGGCTCACCGCATTGAACTGTCAACAAAATAAAGCTGTCACTTATCTCACCGACGAAAAGAGGAGAACACTCAAATGGATCGATTCGCATTGTTGGCGCAATTAAAGGCGCGCCCCGGGAAGGAGCGCGACGTTGAAGAGTTCCTTGTCTCGGCCCGTCCGCTCGTGCTGCAGGAGATCGGAACCACCAGTTGGTACGCGGTGATGTTCGACAGCTCGCGGTATGGAATCTTTGATACATTTCCAGATCAAACAGGTCGAGACGCCCATGTTCATGGTGAGATCGCCCGCCTCCTGTTTGCCAGAGCGGAGGAGCTCTTTGCAGAGCCGCCGCTGATCCAGATGCTCGATGTTCTCGCTTCAAAGGCGTAGGGATGTCGAGGTTGCAGTCTCAGCGCGCCGCAACTTCAGTGGGCGCGCTGTACTCCTTCTCATCGCGTGAGAACCATGCTCATTGTCGACGCGATCCGGGCTCGTTGCATGTACTCAAGGGACGTGACTCATTGCGAGTGCTCCTTAGCAAGGTTTAGCGACGATTCCAGCGCTTCGCGGGCTCTAGGCCAAACAACTCATTTTGGCTGCCGATGTCGGACCTCGTGAACGGATGGAGTACCGCATGGCGAAAAGCGGGCGGAGGACTCCGATCAAAGGCTGGCGACCTCTTGTGGAAGGCGAGCCAACCGGCGCCGTAAGTTGTTTGAAGGAATGGTGCGCCCTGAGAGATTCGAACTCCCGACCTACTGATTCGTAGTCAGTCGCTCTATCCAACTGAGCTAAGGGCGCACTTCAGGTGGAACTGCAGACTTCTTCGAGAATACCAGCAGGGGCGGCGGTGGGGCAATCCCGGAATGTGGGTTGCGCGGCCCTTTACGCTAGCACCATTTGATGGGGCGGCGGGCGAGGCCGCGGCGTTTGGGCGGGACGTCCGCTGCGGCTGCGGGGTCGGCGTTGTCGGGGGGCGCCTCGGCGCCGGGAGTGTCCATATCGTCTTCGGTGAGAATGAAGCGCCGGATGTAGCGGAGAGGCTCTTCCCAGACGGCCATCTGTTCGAGGTGGTACTGCCAGATGGTGTTCGATGTGGAGCGCGAGGTGCGGCGGGTAAAGGCTTTGCGCTGGATGGTTACAGGCTGGCCTTTGTTATTGAGGCGGGTGTACTCCTGCGACGGGAGCATGAAACTGATCTGCGTGCCCTTCTTCCAGAAATTGCGGGCGAAGTCGTGTGCAAAGAGGAGCGCGTAGTAGCGGCGGCCGTTTTCGAGAACGGTGAGTGCGTGGTTCAGGTCCTCCCACTCCGGCTCGATGTTGGCCTCATACCACTTGCGGAACTCAAAGCCGTTCGCGCGAGCGCGAAGGACGAGCATGCGGAGGAGGGCGCGGCGAGTCATAGGATCGAACCGATTTCAACGTATCCCGAACGGGCGCGGCGGGCAAGTAGTGGCGCGGATTCGTGCGTGCCCAGTTATTGGGGAACAACAACGGTGATTTTTGCGTTGTGGATCGCGCCGCTCGCGGTTGCCGTGACCAGAACGCTGTAAGTGGTGAATGTGGGCGGGGGAGGAGGCTGCGTCTTTGTGATGACGGATGTCCCCCCGGTGCTGCCGCAACTGATCGTCGTCATGGCAGCGCAGAGGCAAAGGGTGAGGAGCAGGCTCTTTCTGAATTTGCGCGTGGCGCCTCCGCCGATAAGCAGGAACGCAAATGCGAGCGTAGCGGGGACGACGGGCCAGCGAGCAGGGCGGTGGGGCGTGTACGGGGCGACCGCCGCTTTCGCCGCGGCGACATTGATGGTGAGGGTCGCAGTGGCGGGGCCGTTCACGCTCACGCTGGCGGGGTTGAGGCTGCAGGTGATCTGCGTGGAGGAGGGGGCGCACGTAAGAGCGACGGAGGCGTTGAATCCGGCGAGCGATTGGAAGTTCAGGCCCACAGTCCCGGAACTGCCGGACTTGACGGTGATCTGCGGTGATTGCGGAGCGAAGAGAAAGTCCGGACCGGGCTGGTAGACGTAGTCGAGGGTGGACGTGGCGCTGGTGGAGGATTTGTAGACGTTGTCGCCAACGTAGATGGCGATGATCTGGTTCATGCCGAAGTCGGTGTAGAAGATGGGCAGCAGGGGCGAGACGGTTGCGGTGGAGCTGTTGGCGCCCGACGGGGTCAGGCTTGCAGATCCCTGAACCTGGCCATCGGCAAAGACAAGAATAGTTCCGGTGGGAGGAACGGTGGAACCGGTTCCGCCGGTCACGTTCACGGTGTAAGCGAGGGGAGCAGAGGGCTGGCTGGAGAGGGTAGTGAGGTTCGCGGAAACGGTGGTGGTTGTGGATAGAAGTGCGCCGGGAGGGGCGGAGACAACGACGGTCATCGCCGCTCCGAAGTCGCTGGTATTGGCGGACTGAAAATTGGCGTCGCCGGGATAATTCGCGAAGAGTGCATAGGTGCCGGTGACGAGGTTTTGAAAGACGGCTGTGCCGACTAAGACTCTTTCGCCGGCCTGTCCCATGCCGCCGGGAGTCAGCGTGACGTTTTGCGAGAGTGACCCGAGGCTGACGGTCACGGGCCCGGTGGGATCGATGCAACTTTTGGCTTCCATCCGAACGACGACGGGGAGGTTGTCTCCGGCGTTGAACGTGCAGGTCGGGCTGGAGTTGGATGAGTTGCATGCGGCGCCGGGGTATGCCGAGAAATTTGCAAAGTTGCCCTGCAAGACGGAGAAGGTAAAGGGTGCAGCGGTCGATGGGCTGTAGCTGGCATCGCCGGAGTACGAGGCGCCAATGGTGTAAGCGCCGGCGGGCAGCATGGGGGAGGGTATCCAGGTGGCGTAGCCAAGGGAGTTGAGGCTGATGGTGGCCATGGTGGCGCCGTTGAGGGTGTAAGTGACGTTTCCGGTGCCGGTGCCGAGGTTGTCGATGCCGCCGTTGGCGACGGCGACTGCGGCGATGGGGAGGAAATACGGGAGGAAGGTGGATCCGTTGGGATACGGGCCGCCATTGGGGCCGCCTAGCCCCTGGGTGGAAGCGAGGATGGGCTGGCAGACAGCGGCCGGATTGATGCTGCCATTCGCATTGAGGATGTCGAAGCCATCCAGCGTGAGAGCGCTGGCGGTGGGCGTGATGGTGACGGATTGAGGTTGCGAATGGCTGCCGGCGAAAGCGCCGTCTCCCGAGTACTGGGCCCATACGCCGTAGGTGCCGCCGGGCAAATTCGATAATGAGCCGGTCGCGGTGCCGCTGCTGGAGAGTGTGAGCACGCCGAGGCTTTGGCTGACTGGCATGGGAGCGTTGGTGAGGATGGAGACGCTGCCCTGCGGCGTTCCAGTGCCGGAGTTTGGCTTGACGTCCACGGAGAAGCTGACGGCTGCGCCGCGAGTGGCGGACGCGGAAGAGATCTGCAGCGTGGTGGTGGTTGGCTCGAAGGTGATGGAATTCCAGTTATTCACCAGGACGGTGGCGTCGACAGAGCCGAGGCCGCTGGCCTGGTCGTAGCCGGTTTTTGCTGGATATTCCTGGAGGGAATAGAAGCCGTCGCCGTTGGTATCGAGCGAACAGTTGGGCGATGTTGGTGCGCAGTCCACGTTGTTGCTGCCGAGGGTGACGTCGTGAAACGCGGTCGGCATTTGGTGAGCGAGGGGATAGAGGGTGAAGTCAGCCTGGCCCTTGCGGCCGTACTTCTGATTGACCAGGGCGAGAATGGCGGCCATGGCGGGCGTGGGCGCGGAAGTTCCTCCTACGATGGTGACAGTGGTCTGGCCGCTGGAATCGATGGCGCAGTCTCCCGGACTGGCGCAGATGGGATAGCCGCTGAAGTTGAGCCCGTTGGAGGCAAACAGGGCGATGTCGGGAAGGTCGCGCACGCCATCGGCGGGGACGCCAGCGCCGGATTGCCAGGTGGGCTTGGCGTAGCCGTAGAGAGATCCGGAGACAGGGCTGCATACGAAGGGCAGTGGGCTGCCCTGGGTGGTGGATTGAGCGGAGTTGATGCACCCGCTGGCTCCGCCACCAGCGCCGGGAACAGAGATGGCGGTGTTCTCGTCGAACGAACCGGTGGCATTGAGGCCGAAGGAGGTGTCCCACACCTGCTCGGGCAGCGGAGCTTTGAGGGAGCCGTTATTGGCGTCGTTGGTTTGATTCCACAAAGTCGCAGCACTGGCGCCGCCGGTGGCGTAGTCACTGTAGTAGAAGTCGGTGCCGCCGACGGAGACATTCCAGGGAGTGGAGGAGAGGCCGTTGACGGCGAGGCCATAGGCGACACGATATTGCGCGCCGGCATTGTCGCAGCCGGCGGAATCGCTGTCGCCGCTGGAGACGAGGACGGTCTGGCCCTGGGCTGCTGCCTGTTCCCAAAGGCTGGACCACAGAGCGTTGCCGGATTGCTGGAGGAAGCCTTCGCAATTGCCGAAGCTGACGCTGAGGACGCCGGCCTGATTGTCTTCGACAGCGCGGAGAGCGGCGAGGTAAAGGGGATCGAGAAGCGCGCTGGATTCGCCGATGTAGAGGTTAACCGTAGCGCCGGGGGCAACGGCTCCGGCTTCTTCGACGTCGAGGTAGGCTTCAACGTCGACGCCGGGGGTGGCGCCGGGATCGGTTCCGTCGATGACGATTTGGGGCGCGGGATTGGAGAGGCCGAAGAGCTTTTC
>Ga0210391_10004473_pt1 | contig 11638 bp, 5 predicted proteins | sample IncBWC12OmetaG_FD_160573 | JGI IMG/M metagenome (GOLD analysis project Ga0210391, IMG submission 160573) | Forest soil microbial communities from Barre Woods Harvard Forest LTER site, Petersham, Massachusetts, United States - Inc-BW-C-12-O ...
TCTCTTCGCCGCTGCCTGTCTGGTGCCTACCTGCTTTTCCGCCTTTATTGCGGCGAACAGCTTCAGCACCATGCTGCCCAAGATTTCCCGCCCGGTCTCCACGCTTGCCGGTGTCACTCTGAGCGCAGTCCTTACCATCACGGGTCTGGCTGACAACCTGATCGGCTTTTTCAGCATTATCGCGGCATCGTTTGGCCCGGTTTGCGGGGCCATGGCGGCGGACTATCTGCTTGCCGGACGCCGCTGGTCTGGCCCGAGGCGAGGTATCAACTGGGCCGGCTATATCGCCTGGGTACTGGGTTTTCTGGTTGGCATGCCGGAGCATATCCCCGGGCTCCCGGCGGCTCTGGTTAAAGCCGACAACCCCTCGGAGCTGTACGCCTTTGCGGCCGGTTTTGTGGTTTATATCGTGCTGGCACGGGTGCGGCCTCCGCTGGTGGAAATGGGAGACTCACGGTAATGAGAGGCCCTGGTGCTTCGAAAAACATTTCCAAGAAAGAGCATCCACACAGAGATCTCTCCACTGCGCTCCCCCGGATTTCCTGTGGAGACCCGTGGCTCTGATGGTCTGCATGGGGCTCTCTTTACGGAGAGCCGCACACTTGCTCGTCGCCAGCGGCGCGAAGTAGGAAATCCGGGTACGCTCCGGTCGAGATGACAAAGGGTAGGACTGTGATAGCCCGGAGTTGAGGTGTCAGGAGGGCTTTGGGCACCTGCCAAGCGTGTCTCCCGCCGGGGAACGTACACAACTGAAGGCGCGCAGGTTACTCTGATTGTTTGGGGTCCAATCCTGTTCCCTCGGTTGCCATCATGCCAACATCCGCCGATCTGCGTCCTATCCAAACTTACAATCGCCTTCTTCTGCTGGTTGCAGGACTAGGCGGATTGCTCTACGGAGTGGACGTCGGCATCATTGGCGGCGCTCTGCCTTATCTCGAGGCGACCTCTGGACTCAGCGCCAGCCAGCTCTCGGTGATTGTTGCGGCCGTGCTGCTGGGGAGTGTCATTTCCACGCTCTTTTCCGGCTTGCTTGCCGATTGGCTGGGGCGCAAGCCACTGATGGTGATCGCCGGAGCAATCTTCGTTCTGAGCATTCCTGTCATCGCGCTCTCTCACGGATTCGGACCACTGTTCCTGGGACGGCTTCTGCAAGGAATTAGCGGAGGACTCGTGGGCATGGTCGTCCCCCTTTACCTGGCGGAGTGCCTCTCAGCCCAAGACCGGGGGAAAGGCACAGGAGCCTTCCAGTGGCTTCTGACTCTGGGCATTTTCTCTGCCGCGCTGATCGGCATCTATTACAGCTATCGTGTTGCCGCCCTCATAAGCTCAAGCACGCCGGCCGTCCTGCTGAGCGTCAAAGACCAGGCCTGGCGGCGCATCTTCTGGATGTCAATGCCCCCAGGTATTTTGTTCCTGGGTGGCAGCCTGTTCGTCGCCGAGTCCCCCAGATGGCTCTTTCGACGGGGCCGAAAGCAGCAAGCCCTGGCCGCCCTACAACGGTCGCGAACCAGTGAACAGGCCAGGATCGAACTGGAAGAGATGGAGCAGACCTCTCTCAGCTCGAATGGCGGAGTGTTCAAGGATTCCCTGCTGCGGCGAAAGTATGTCCTTCCCTTCCTGCTGGCGTGCATCATTCTTTTCTGCAACACGGCGACCGGCATCAACTCGATTATTGGATACAACACCGACATCCTGCTGCAAAGCGGCCTGTCCGATCTGCATGCCCATTGGGGCTATGTGATGTTTACGCTTTTCAACTTCCTCATGACCATCGTCGGCATGACCCTGGTGGACCGCAAGGGGAGGAAATTCCTCTTTATTCTGGGCACTTCGGGCATCATTGTCTGCCTGCTTTTTGTCGGCATCCTGTTCCTGCGCACGGAAAAGAACCGATATGACGTCCGCAACAATATTCAGGCAGAAGTAGGACAGGATCAGACTCTGCTGCTCCATTTTGACCAGAGCGATGCCACGAGGTTTGTGCCGGCAAATACCTTTTCCTCTGACCGGCTGGCGCTGACGGTGATCTACTCCTACGGAGGATTTACCTCCGCCACCAGGACGATGCGGTCGGAGGATGCAGGCGAAGCACCGGTGGCCATCGACCGGCAAAGCAGTCTTCCTTCGACCAAGGTCGAGGCATTCTTTCGTGATCCTTTTGCCAACCTGGATGCGGCACGCACCGCGCCGCTCAAAATCGAGCATGCCTACATCGGTCCACTCCCCAGCACAGCGCATGGTTGGCTGGTAGCCCTGGGCCTGTATGGCTTTGTCGCTTTCTATGCCCTGGGCCCTGGAGTTTGCGTATGGCTAGCACTATCGGAACTGATGCCGACGCGCATCCGATCCAATGGCATGAGCATTGCGCTGGTGATCAACCAGATGGTCTCCACCACGCTGGCTGCGATCTTCCTGCCGGTAGTGGGCAAGTATGGATATTCCATGATGTTTTTCCTATTCTGTGGCTTCACTGTGATTTACCTGTCGACGGTGGCCTTCTTTCTGCCCGAAACGAAGGGCAAAACCCTGGAGGAGATTGAGGCCCACTTTGCAGCTGCGTAGATTGCGGGAGCGTATAACCAGATGAGTTTTTTTCTGGCCCTGGATGCGGGCGGGACCAAAACCGATTACGTGCTGGCCGATGAAACACGCGAGTTGGCGCGGGTGCGCACGGGCACCATCAAGCGCATGCGGGTCGACGCGGCGACCGCCTGCCATAACCTGGAGTCGGCGTTGGCAGAACTCTCGGCACGCACCGGCGTCTCAATGAAAGCTATTACCCGGACCTGCGTCGGGACTGCCGGAGAGACGGTTTCGTTGGTGACGGATTGGTTGCGTGAGTCGATCACCGCGAGGGTAGGTGGCGGATTGCTTATTTTGGGCGACGTCGAGATCGCACTGGATGCTGCTTTCCCCGGACGTGCAGGCGTACTGGTGCTGGCGGGCACAGGATCCAACGTGGTCGGCCGGAGCACCAACGGGGAGCTCATTTCCGCGGGGGGTTGGGGGCCGGCACTCGCCGACCAGGGATCCGGACACATCATTGGCCTGCAAAGCCTGCGTGCGATTTTCCTCGCTAAGGACGAGGAGCGGGAGACGCGGCTATTGCCCGCAGTGCTGGACTTCTGGCAGTTGTCGTCCCTGGATCAGTTGGTGGAATACGCCAATACTCTTCCGCCTCCCGACTTTTCGACGCTGACGGGAATTGTCATGAGCTGCGCAGAGTTGGGGGACGAAATCGCCTTAGCGGTGCTTCGACAGCAAGGGGAGGAGCTTGCGTACCTGGTGCGGCTGGTCATCCGGCGCTTGCGGCGTGCCTCAAGCGAAAATGATTGGACACCGCCTATCGCCTTTGCCGGAAGCATCCTAGAAAATGTTCCCCCGCTGCGTGATGCTTTAATCAGGGCTGTCCAGCGCGAGTTTCCTCGCGCCCAGGCACCTGATCGAGGCGTGGATCCCATTGATGGAGCACTGTGGCGGGCACGAACCGGCAGCTTTACTTAATACTTTCCAAAGCGGTTGCAGATCCCTCGGCAGCGCCGTTGAAAACATTTCCAAGAGAGAGCATCCACACAGAGATCTCTCCGCTTCGCTCCCCCGGATTTCCTGTGGAGTCCCGTGGCTTTGATGATCTGCATGCGGCTCTCTCTACGGAGCGCCGCACACGTGATCGTCGCTAGCAGCGCGAAGTAGGAACTCCGGGTACGCTTCAGTCGAGATGACAAAGGGCAGGGTCGTTATAGCCCGGAGCAAAGGTGAAGAGAAGAGACACTTTGCCAGCTCCAAGTATTTCCAGAAGCCTGATATAGTGTGCTCGTAGAGCGTTCATCGGCCATTCATATTCATCTGACATTCGCATTCCTTTAAACATCCGTTTTCGGGATATTCATATCGTCAGGGTCTATGAGAAATCCAATGAGACTACGAATTCGCACTCTTTTTTTGGCCGTGTCGTTATGTTTTGTAAGCTGCGTCGCGTATGCCCAGTTTGACGTAGGAAGCCTGGTAGGAACGATCCGCGATCAGAGCGGGGCGGCAGTCCCAAATGCCTCTATCACGGTGACCAACACTGCCACCAACATTGAGGGTTCAGCCACAAGCAACAGCAATGGCGACTACGAAGTGCCCTCGCTGCGCGCCGGGGTGTATACCATCTCGGCAAAAGCGCCAAATTACGCCGAGGCTGTAGCGCAGAACATCACCATCTCTGTAGGCAGCCGGCAACGCATTGATCTAGAACTAAAGGTCGGGCAGGCGCAGACTTCCGTAGAGGTGACCGATGTAGCTCTGCAACTTGAGACGGATTCGAGCGAAAGGGGCCAAACCATTACCCAATATCAGACCGAAGCGTTTCGCCTGGTGAGCCGGAACTATTCGGATCTGCTGGCATTGGTGACAGGATCCCGGCAGGCTCCAACAGCCGCTACCACCAGTTCGATCAATAGCCTGGTGCGCCAGGGCGCCTACAACATCAACGGCCAACGCAGTATGTTCAACAACTTTCTGCTGGACGGGATGGATAACAATGCGTACGGCGAAAGCAATCAGGGTTTCGACAACCAGATCATCGCCATCCCACCAGACTCAGTCGCGTCAGTGGAATGTGGTGACCAACAACGAGAACGCGGAATATGGCCGCTCTTCCGGAGCCACCGTGAACGTTGCCTCAGCCAGCGGAACCAATCGTTTCCACGGCACCCTCTACGAGTTCATACGCAACACCGACCTGAACGCCGCCGGCTACTTCAAACCGACCGTGGTCGGCAACACCGGCAACATCGTTCCCTTCCAGAAGCCAACCTTCAATCGCAACCAGTTCGGCGTGAACTTCGGCGGCCCGATTCGCAAGGACAAGCTCTTCTACTTTGTCGATTACGAAGGTTTTCGACAAACGCTCAAGCCGCTTACGGTGCTCACTCTCCCCACACAGAATGAGCTCAACGGCATCCTGGTGGTACCGGTCCAAAATCCCCTTACCGGGGAGGTATACCCCGCGAATACCCCCATACCAGCGAGCGCCATCAGCCCGATATCGCAGCAGATCGTTGGATTCTTCAAGCAGATCCCCGGACTGCCAACCACCGGACTTGCTTCGACCGGCCTCGCGACCAACGATTACTCCAAACTGGTCCCATTTACCGATGACTCCGACAAAGGCGACCTGCGCCTCGACTATCAGCAGAACGCCAACAATTCGTGGTTCGTCCGTGTGAGCGACCGCAAAGAGACCGGGGTAAACTACCCCGCTATTCTGCTACCGCTCGACGGCCAGACCAACGGCACCATCCGGATTCTCGATCAACAGGTAGCGCTTGGCTACACTCACCTGTGGGGTGCGAATAAAGTCATCGACGCCCGCGTGGGGCTTTCCAAAACCAAAGCCGGCAAGTATTCGCTTTCCATCGGCGATAACGCGATTACGATTCCAGGATTGCCTGACAATCCGACAGTCTCGGGCGGCCTACCCTCCACCAGCATCTCCGGTTTCTCCGCATTTGGCCGCCAGAGCACCAACCCTCAATGGCAGAACCCGTCTTTGCTGGATCCCAAGGTGAACTTCACCTGGGTCAAGGGAAAGCACTCGTTGAAATTCGGATACGAGTACGAGCACATCTGGATGGCGGTCAACGACAACAATCCACTCTACGGATCGTTCAGCTACTCGGGCGGCTACAGCCTTTGCCCCAGCACGACGGTTGGCGGTGTCAAGGTTCCGGTCAACCCCAACTGCACCAGCATCAACGCCGCCGTCAGCGACAACTACTGGGCGGATTTTCTATTCGGGACAACCAACAACTACTCCCTGGCTAATTTGTTTGTCGCACACCTGCGCCAGACCATGGACAACGTCTACGCCCAGGATGACTGGAAAGTCCTGCCCTACCTGACATTGAATTTAGGCCTGCGGTGGGAGTACGGTTCCCCTTACTCAGAGCAGCACAATCTGCTTTCTAACTTTGATCCGGTTTCGCAAACTGTCTTGACCATCACACCTGGTTATTCGCAGACGAGCGCGGTGACCCCAGTCTCGGCCGGCGGAGTTTATGGCAAGACCCTGGTGAAACCGGATTTTGCCGACTTTGGACCGCGGCTTGGATTTGCCTATGCCGCAACTGCGAAGGTGGTGGTCCGTGGCGGTTACGGAATCAGCTACGTGCACTACACGCGTGCCGGTTCGGGCGATATCCTGGCTATCAATGCGCCCAATGCGCTGTTCGTCTCAGTCACCCAGCCGAAACCAGGTACAGCCGGCTATCGCACGGTTGATCAGGGTTTCCCTCAGGGATTAGCTACCACCTTCAACCCCAAGACCGACAACATCACTTATATTCCTAAAAACACCAGGGACAGTTACGTACAGGATTATTTCCTGAGCGTACAGACTCAGTTGGCGAAGAACAGCGTGCTGGACATTGCCTTTGTCGGCAATCACGGCGTGAAGCTGCAGGGGTTTCTCAACGCCAACCAGATCAACCCCTCGGCCGGATTCACCCGCCCCTACAGCGCCTGGCCCAGCGACATCACGGCCGCTGTCAATGAGTTCTGGTCACAATATCAGGCCCTGCAAGTTCGCTATGAGCAGCGTTCGATACGTGGTCTCACGCTGTTGAATTCGTTTACCTGGTCGCACTCGCTGGACAATGCCAGCGCATCGCTCGAGGGCAACACCCCGTCACCGCAGGATGGGAACAACATCGCTGCGGACTACGCGCAATCCGACTACAATCTGCCCATCTCCGACGTCACCAGCCTGGTCTACGATCTTCCTTTTGGAAATGGGAAGCAGTTCCTGAGCGGAAGCAAAGGCCTGGTGAATGCAGTCGTTGGGGGATGGCAGCTCAGCGGCATCAATACCGCGCAGGCTGGTACGCCGTTCAACCTTACCTATACCCCGAATTCCGCCAACGCACTGTCGCCGCAGATTGCAGCCACGTATCGTGGAGCCAACGAGTACCGGCCCAACCGAGTACCAGGGGTTCCTCTGACCGAGAATGTGAAGCTTTCCAGCGGCTATATCCAATACGTTAATTACGCTGCGCTAAGCTTACCCGCCACCAAGAGTGCCAGTGGCGCCTTGCTGAGCCCATTCGGCAACGCCAGCCGCAACCCTGGGAGCACTCCGGCCTACTACGCTACGGATTTTGCGCTTAACAAAAATTTCGACACGCCTCTTGAAGGTCTCAAGGTTCAGTTCCGCACGGAAATGTATAACGCGTTCAACCACACTAACCTGTACCTGCCCGCGAGCGGGCTCGGAGGTACCCTTGGCGGGGCGCCGAGTAGCGGCGGCAGCATTACGAGCACCTTTGAACCGCGCATCATTCAATTTGGTTTGAAGATTTTGTATTGATGGGCTTCATAGCACCGGACGTGAAGGGTATGGAATGGCGGCTTCGGCCGTGCCATTCTTCGTTGAGAGCTCCGGGGCTTCAGAGCGTGTGTGAGAACCCGGTCCTGGAAGGGCACGGGTTCAGCCGTGCCGTAAATTCGGTGAGAGCTTCCGGGCTTTTAGCCCCTGAGGGCATCTTTTATCAGCGCACAAGAGAATTTGGAGGATAGAAAAAACGTACCTCAGCAGCTAAAGCCGGGTATGGCGGTTTCATTTTCGGCACGGCTGAAGCCGTGCCCTTCCAGGACCGACTTTTCGCGGGGAATATTTCAGGGAGCTGCGACGCGACTAAGGTCGCGCCCTGGTATAAGACTAAGATCTCACGCAAGACTCTTTAGCCCTGCATCCTTCAGACCACTTTGATGAGTTTTAGAGGGTTCCACTACACTTCGATGCTCTTTTTTGCGTTGCGCCCGCAACAGTTCCTCGCCCACGCGGGTTTGCTCCTCAGAAAGGAAACATCATGAAGAAACTGTTCGCGATGACAATCTTGCTGCTTCCGTTTGCGTTGGCGGGTTGTTCCCATCCGCAGCCGGCCCCTTTTTATCCGCCGCCTCCACCACCACCGGCCTACTCACAAGCTGCGGAACAGGGCCACCATGATGGTATTGAGGCGGCGCGGCGCGACATTGCCAACGGGGCACCTCCCGATCCCAACCGTCATCCACGCTTCCGCAATCCTCCTGTGCCTCCGCCTCTGATGGACGATTACCGGCACAATTTCCGCAACGGCTATGAGGAGGTGTATCGCCATGGACCATCACCCGGCTATTAAAGTAGCGAGATGGGATTCGCTATCGATCACCTCGACCACCTTGTTCTGACGGTAGCCAACATAGACGCCACGGTCGCTTTTTATACGTCCGCTGTGGGTATGGAATTGGTTACATTCGACGGCAGGAAGGCGCTTCGATTTGGAGAGCAGAAGATCAACCTGCACCAGGCCGGAAACGAGTTTGAGCCCAAAGCGGCTCATCCTACGCCCGGCTCTGCGGACCTGTGCTTTATCACGAAAACCTCGCTTGAGGATGTGATCTCGCACCTGATATCAAAGGGCTACGTCATTGAATTGGGGCCGGTGGAACGCACCGGCGCCGTCGGCAGGATGCATTCGCTTTACCTCCGCGACCCGGATTCCAACCTCATTGAAATCAGCAACTATGTCTAATTGTGAGACAAACCTACGCCCAGCCAGAGGCAGAGAACAGCAGCCAGGGCCATCTTCAAGGCGGCGGTTGCCCCAGCGCTGAGGCCGCGCTGTTCCACAGCGCGAAACCGCACTTTCCCAGGGCAGCAATCAATTCCGCCGTCAAAGCGGTTTTTTGGTAAGCTACTTGCGCACTACCCGCAGAGCCACCCCCGGGCCCCAGGGATTTATCACCAGTCCGGAGGCAGACCATGAAAACCCGTAACCTGACAGCCATCGCGATCATCCTGATGGCCAGTCGTATGACCCTCGCCGACGCGAGCTACCAGGAAACCACCCAGATCACGGGAGGAAGCATGGTGGCACCGCTCAAATCGATGGGCTTTCTCAGCAAATCGGTAGGCAACATGTTTGCCCCGAACACGACAACCACCATGGTGCATGGCAACCAGAAGGCCGTGGTAGGCAAAGATTCGACCGAAATCACCGATCTCGACCGGGAAACAATCACCCACCTCGACAACCTGCACAAAACTTATTCTGTGGTGACCTTCGCCCAGATGCGGCAGGCATTTGAGAACATGCCCAAGCAAATGGAGCAAGCACAGCAACAAGCGAAGCAGGATCAACCGCAACAACCGCAGCAGCCCAAGACGGATCTGAAGACCAGCTTTGATGTTTCCGTGAAGAACACGGGAGTGAGCAAGGATGTCAACGGATTAACGGCGCAGGAGCAGGTGGTCACCATGCAGATGCATGTGACCGATCCGAACGCCCCTCCCACAGACGCAACCAACACCGTGACATATGTGGTGACGACGGATGCCTGGATTGCTCCTGACCCACCGGAGGTGAAAGAGGTACAGGACTTCGACAAGCGGTTCGGCCAGAAGCTGATGGCCGGCGTCGATATGTCGGCGTGGAGATCACAAATGGCCGGCCAAAATCCTGCCATGGCGCAGTTGTTTGGCGGCAAACCCGGATCGCAGGAAGCCATGGCCCAGATGGCCAAAGAAATGGCAAAGCTTCAGGGCACCAGGGTCATGGAGGTCACGCGCATGGGCGGCAGCGGGAACGGCCCCGCCGGCTCGCAGAACCCGGCACAAACATCCGCTCCTGCGACGAACACAACTCCCGCAAGTTCGAACACTTCGGTCGGCGGCCTTTTAGGATCTGCGTTGGGCGGCTCTGCACTCGGCGGTTTCCATCGCAAGAAGCCGGCTCCGGCGGACACAAACAACTCAACGACACCAGCAGCGGATGGATCGCAGACGACGTCAAGCACAGTTCTGATGGAGACAACGACGCAGAAATCGAATTTCTCTCGGGAGAGTGTTCCATCGTCTAATTTCGAGGTGCCGGCTGGATACAAGAAAGTTGATACACCTATGTATGGCACACCCAGCAAATAGCGAAACCCTGCAAAAAGTGGGTGGCTCGGGCCACCCATCCCCCATCAGTAACTGGAATGAGTAACACAGTTAAAGATACCCTGCCCAAGCAAGCATTAGACTGCGAGGCCGGGTATGCGAACCAAGCGCGCGCACGCAATACTTCTTGCTCTGGGAATATGGACAGTTACATGCAGTAGTCAGCGAGCATTTTCCCAAGCGCCTACGCTCACGGTGGATACATCAGCATCTCGCCACGCGATCAGCCCGGACATCTACGGTATCGCCAACTACGGCCTCGACGCGACTTTCGCCAAAGAAATCCAGGTCGGAAATGTCCGCTGGGGCGGCGACGGAACAACCCGTTACAACTGGCAGGTGGATTCAAGCAACTCAGGTTTCGACTGGTATTTCATGGGCGGCAACGGGGAAACTACGCCGGTGCCCAGCGCCTCGGCGGACCTTATGGTCAATACTTACAAACCAGCCGACGCGCTGATAACCATCCCCATCATTCCTTACGTCAATAAAAGCGCGGCATGGAGTTGCAGCTTTCCTGTCTCTATTTATGGAGCGCAGCAGTCTACCAATCCCTATGTGCATCCCAATGGAGACACTTGCGGCAACAGCCTCACCCCAAGTAACACTCAGCTAATTGATAACAACATCTACGCCAACCACATTGACAACGGCACCAGCCTGCAACAGCAATGGGTACAACACCTGGTAAGTACCTTCGGCACGGCGGCCAAAGGCGGAGTGAAGTTCTACCAACTCGACAACGAGCCAGGCGGATGGTCGAACACTCATCGGGATGTCATGCCTGTTCAAGCGACGTATCCAACCATTACGCAACTGGGACAGCAATACGCAGCCGCAATCAAGCAGGCGGATAGCTCAGCCTTCGTCCTGGGACCCTCCGATTTCACCCTGGGTGGTTGGGTCGGGAACACCAGCCAGCAGGGCGGCCTCTACGCCGGAGAATATTACCTGCAACAAATGGCGGCGTATGAAAAGGCTCACGGGCAGCGAATTATCGACTACTTCGACGAACACTATTACTTCACCGTTTCCAGCCCGGCAGCCCAGCTAGCCTCCACCCGCACGTTGTGGGATCCGACCTACAATGGCGGGACGTGGGTGGAGCAATACGACTTCAACGGACCAATGCAGTTGATTCCCCGCTTCCGTGGCTGGATCAACACATACTATCAGGGAACCCTGTTATCGCTCTCTGAATACAGCATCGACAGCGGGCAGAAGTCGATTGTCGATGCGATTGCCGAAATGGACGTGCTCGGCATTTTTGGCCGGGAGCCCATCGATTTTGCCAACATGTGGAGCGCACCAGGACCACAGGATCCCATCGCCTACGCCTTTCGCATGTTCAGAAACTACGACGGTGGCGGAAACCAGTTCGGCGATACCTCGGTTAGTGCCGTCAGCAGCGACCAGGGATCGCTCTCTATCTATGCGGCTCAGCGATCGAGCGACAATGCGGTGACCATCCTGGTCATCAACAAGACGACCGGGGCCTTGAGCAGTTCCATTGCCCTCTCAAACCTGACCCTGCCTGCAACGGCCCAGGTCTACACCTACACCTCAGCAAGCCTTACTTCGATTGCTCACCCTTCTGACGCCGCGATTAGCAGCGGCTCCCTAAGCTACACGTTTCCCGGCTATTCGGCTGTGATGTTCGTGGTACAGCCG
>Ga0210391_10004475_pt1 | contig 11631 bp, 8 predicted proteins | sample IncBWC12OmetaG_FD_160573 | JGI IMG/M metagenome (GOLD analysis project Ga0210391, IMG submission 160573) | Forest soil microbial communities from Barre Woods Harvard Forest LTER site, Petersham, Massachusetts, United States - Inc-BW-C-12-O ...
CCGAGACCACGGCCGGGGGCGTGAAGACCCGCCGCTTCGACAATATATTGGGAGAAGTGGAGGCGGCCTTTCGCATCCACGAGGAGGAAGGATCCATGCTCGGCGGGGTTCACATAGAGCTCACCGGCGAGGATGTGACCGAGTGCATCGGGGGCGCGCGGGGACTGGCGGAGGCCGATCTTGCACGCGCCTATCGATCGCAGGTGGACCCGCGGCTGAACGCCGAGCAGGCGCTTGAATTGGCGATGCTGATCGCGCGCCGAGCCGTCGCCACCCGGCACCGACCTTGAGCCTGCGGCAGCGGCCGGCCGGCGGCCGTTGTGGGTCCAGCATGTGCGCACTGCCCGAGCGCTCCCGCGGAGTGCTCCGCCGGGGCGTCGTGGTGTTAATTATCTTATAATACAATTAGTTATAGAGTATACCTAGAATCTCTCTGTAGTGGCGGCCAGGATTTTTGCAAAGCCGGCTTGCCTCGATGCGTGCAGGTGCTATTCTGATCTTCAAACCTTTCCCGCCCCTTGAGATTGAGCGTCGCGAGGCCCTTGAGCTCGGACGGCAAGCAAATTAATAAATGACGAATTGCGAGGAATCTTTCGGGTCGCAATGAGTCTGACGAGTTCCATGCCCCTGCTGGGCGACGGTTGGGTTGCGCTCGGGTTAGTCCAAAGCCGCGCGCGATCGACGGCGGGCTACGCGGAGTTTCCGCGTAGCCCGTTTTTTCTGGTCTCCTCTTTCGTGAACCGCTCCGCCCGATGAATAGCGCTTTCGATCCCGAGTGCCGGCGCTGCCCGCGACTCGCCGCGTTTCTCGATGCCGTGCACCTCGCCCAGCCCCATTACTTCTGCCGGCCCGTTCCCCCGTTCGGCGACCCGAAGGCGCCGCTTCTGATCGTCGGATTGGCGCCGGGTATGCACGGTGCCAATCGCACCGGCCGGCCCTTTACCGGGGATCACGCCGGGATACTGCTCTACGCCACCTTGCACAAATTCGGTCTGGCTACAGGCCCCGTCTCCGCCGCCGCGGACGACCCGCTGCGGCTGCTGCACACTCGAATAACCAATTCGGTTAAATGCCTGCCGCCGGCCAACAAACCTCTGCCGTTGGAAATCAAAGTGTGCAACGACTATCTGCGCGCGGAACTCGAACAGGCGCCGCGCCCCAAAGTCATTCTGGCGCTGGGAGCGATCGCGCATGCGGCGGTGCTGCGCGCCGGCGGCTTGGCCAGTAGCGCCCATCGCTTCGCGCACGCGGCTGAACACTCCCTCGGCAAGGATCGGATGCTGCTCGATTCCTATCATTGCAGCCGCTACAACACTCAGACCCGGCGGCTCACGGCCGCCATGTTCGAAGCGGTCATCGGCAGGGCGCGGGAGCTCATCCTCGCCGCGCGGCTTTGATGAACGCGGCAGCGTTCGACGCGAAGGCGTATGTCGACAGCCTGCCGGGCCGCCCGGGCGTTTACCGGATGCTGGACGCGCAGGGCGAGATTCTCTACGTCGGCAAGGCGCGCAATCTCAAGAGCCGGGTGGGGTCTTATTTTCAACCCAGCAACGTGCAGCCCAAGGTGCAGGCGCTCGTTGCCAAGACCGCGAACATGGAAGTCACCATCACGAATTCCGACACCGAAGCGCTGCTGCTGGAATTCAATCTCATCAAGAAGCACCGGCCGCGCTTCAACGTGGTGCTGCGCGACGACAAGACCTTTCCCTACCTGCACGTCGAAACCCAGCACGAGTTTCCGCGCGTGACTTTCTACCGCGGATCGCGCAAGGAGCCCGGACGGTTCTTCGGGCCGTATCCGTCGGCCGGCGCGGTGCGCGAAACGCTGCAGCAAATGCAGAAGCTGTTCCGCCTGAGAAATTGCGATGACACGTATTTCGCGAATCGGTCGCGGCCCTGCTTGCAGTACCAGATCCAACGCTGCACGGCGCCCTGCGTCGGTCTCATCTCCAAGGAAGACTATGCGCGCGACGTGGATGCGGCCATCAAGGTGCTGGAAGGCCGCAGCGACGAGGTGAATCAGGACCTGGTCCGCCGCATGGAAGCGGCCGCAGAATTGCTGCATTTCGAGGAGGCCGCGCAGCTGCGCGACCAGCTGGCGAAGCTCAAATCCGTTCAGGCGCAGCAGATCGTCACGGCCGCCGCCGATCACGACGCCGACGTCATCGGGATCGCCGCCCGCGGCGGCGAATACTGCGTCGCCTTGATGTTCATTCGCGCCGGGCGAAGCCTCGGCAGCACGACCTTTTTCCCCAAGGCGCCCTTCGCCGAGCTGCCGGAAGTGCTCGCCGCCTTCGTCTCCCAGTACTACCTCGAGCGAGAGTCGCCGCCGGAGATCATTGTCGCGCAGGATTTCGACGAGATGGCCGTGCTCGAGGCGACGCTGACGCAGCGCGCCGGCCGCAAGGTACGCATCGCCTCGCAGGTTCGCGGCATCCGCGCACGCTGGCTGGAGATGATGCACGAGAATGCCGAACAGGCGCTCACCATGCGCGGCCTTGCGCGCGCCGGCATCGAGTCGGCGCTCGAGGATCTGCGCGAGGCGTTCGATCTTGCGGAGGTGCCGAGCCGGATCGAGTGCTTCGACATCAGTCACACCGGCGGCACCGATACGGTGGCGTCCTGCGTGGTGTTCGGCGAGGAGGGTCCGCTCAAGAGCGAGTACCGCCGCTTCAACATCGCAGGGATCCAACCCGGTGACGACTATGCCGCTATGCACCAGGCATTGACGCGGCGATACAAGCGGGTGCGGGACGGAGAATTTGCGGCGCCCGATGTGTTGCTGATCGACGGCGGCAAAGGGCAGCTCGCGGAAGCGGCCAAGGTCCTCGAAGAGCTGGGAATCAACGGCATAGCCTTGATCGGCGTCGCGAAGGGCGCCGACCGGCGGCCGGGGCAGGAACAACTGTTCTTGTTGGGCCGGGATACGGCCACTATACTGGCTCCGGACTCGCAGGCACTGCATTTGATTCAGCGCGTGCGCGACGAGGCCCACCGTTTCGCCATCACTGGACACCGGCGCAAACGCGCCAAACGTCATAGCCAGTCGATACTTGAAACCATTCCGGGCCTGGGGCCCGTCAAACGACGCGAGCTACTGAAACAGTTCGGAGGCTTGCAGGGGATCTTGCGTGCGGGCATCGAGGACTTCGTTCAAATCCGCGGCCTGGGACGCGATCTCGCCGAGGTAATCTATGAGCACCTCCACCCCGGGCGCTGACGGCCAGTCGTATTGGAATCTGCCGAATGCGCTGACCTGGCTGCGCATTCTGATGATCCCGGCGATATTTGCGCTGTTCTACCTGCTGCCCTACCCATGGGCGGATCCCGCCGCCTGCGCCGCCTTTGCGCTGGCGGGCATCACCGACAGCTTGGACGGCTACTACGCGCGCAAATTGGGCCAAACTTCGCGCCTGGGCGCATTCCTCGATCCCGTCGCGGACAAGCTCATTGTGGCCGCCGCCTTGGTGCTCATCGTGAGCAAGGATCCCCGATGGTTCGTGGTTATCGTCGCAGTGGTCATCATCGGCCGGGAAATCGCGGTATCGGCGCTGCGCGAATGGATGGCGGAGATCGGCGCGCGCAGCCGCATGAAAGTGACCATTCTGGCCAAGTACAAGACCATCATGCAGATCGTGGGGCTCTCGCTGCTGCTATTCCGGCAGAACCTGTTCGGCGTCATCCCGACCTACAAGCTCGGTTTGCTGCTGACGGCGATTGCGGCGGTTCTGACGCTTTGGTCAATGGTCCAGTATCTGCGCGTGGCATGGCCGGAATTGCGGGGCAGTTCAAGGCTTTAGCGTCATTCCGCAGCGGTTTTTTCTTGACTCCCGGCGGGGCGGCCCTACAATTGCGCCTCTCTATAGGGCGGGAATAGCTCAGTTGGTAGAGCGCAACCTTGCCAAGGTTGAGGTCGCGAGTTCGAGCCTCGTTTCCCGCTCCAAAATTTCTCTTGTCGTCAAGGACTTGCGGCCGTGCCAGTCATGGCCTCCGAGCGGTCGAAGCCCACGTGTGAGGAGCGGCCATTTATTCGAACTTCGCCGGCCTCGATTTGCACGCCATGCCGTCGCTTACCCGCGGCAAGGCGCGGGCACATCGTGCGCCGCTGGTGCTCGCCACCTCTGAAAGCCTGCGCGGCTATGGGCGGATCGTGGGGGAGTTTGCGCACGAGCCTGTAACGATAGTCACCTGGCCTCGACCGGGTTGGCGTCCGATTGTGTCGGGCACCGGCAACGAAGGTGGTGTCGCCCAGGACCGCTTTGTGATGGAACGGCGAGGCGAGGTGCAGCACGCCGTCAACCTGGCCGTTGGGCGAAGCTACGTGACCGGGTGGTTCGCCGATCCGGCGATCGCCTCGGAAGGACGTACGCCGGTTGACACCAGCCGTATCTACACACATGAGGCGAACTACCATCCTGACGGGGGACAGGTTTTCTCACCGCGCGATCGTGCCGCCTTCGTCGCGCTGCTCGCCAAACCTGGAGATGACGTGCAGCCCGCGGACTTCGTCGCCTTTTATTGCGACGGCTCGTTCGGCATTCATATCGATCCAGGCGTTTGGCACCAGCCGGTGTTTCCGCTCGGTGCGGCAGCCGACTTCGACAACAAGCAGGGGCGAGTTCACGCCTGTATCGCCGTGGATTTCATCAGCGAATTCGGCTGCTACCTCGAAGTGCCTTTGACGCCGCCGGGAGCGGGCGACGACCACCGCGGCCAAATTGCGAGGCCATTGTGAATTTCTCTAGCCCCGCAGTTGATCAGGTATTCGCAGAATATGAAAAACGCAGCACCGAAGAGCGCGTAAAGGCCGCCGCCCTGGGCGCCGGGCTACGCGAGCACCGCGATGAGTTCCTGCTGCCTGTGGGACGCGAAGTGGGTTGGTTCCTCCACAGCCTGATCCTCGCCAAACGTCCCGCCCGCGTGCTCGAGCTGGGAACGAGTTACGGCTATTCGACTCTGTTCCTGGCCGACGCGGTGACGCAGGTCGGCGGGACGCTCATCACCATGGAGTTGGCCGACTACAAGCAGACGGCGGCGCGAGCGATGATCGAAAAGGCAGGCATCTCAGCGGTAGTGGATTTTCGGCTTGGCGATGCGGTTGCGTTGATCAACGCCGATGCGGGACCGTTCGACTTGGTACTGCTCGATATCTGGAAGGATTTTTACGTGCCCTGTCTTCGGGCCTTCTACCCCAAGCTGGCCGACGAGGGAATCATCGCCGCGGACAACATGATCGAACCCGCCGTGGTCCGCGAGGACGTCAGAAAATACCGCGCAGCCGTTGGCGCCCTGGCCGATTTGCAGACGACGCTGCTCCCAATCGGTAGCGGGATCGAGCTTTCGGTCAAATGGTCGCCCGCCAACAAGAAACTGTAGTATCACCGGCGGATGTTCAGTAGCCAGCCTGGTAAAGGGTACGGTCTCATATGAATCGAGTCATCGACGGTTTTTGGGTTGCGGCCTTGGCTGGCATAACCATAGCGACCGGTTCATCGGCGGCGGGTGCAGGGCTGGCATCGGATCCGATCGTGATGGCGGTCAGACATGGAGACTGCTCCAAGGCCGTGCGGGAGTTGAATTCGGAGGTGAATGCAAATCAAAGCCAGACGGCATTATTCGTGGGGGGACGCATGCTCGACGAGGGCATCTGTCTGAACAGGGACCCTCTGGCAGCGACGAAGTTCTTTGAGCGGAGCACCGAATTGGGCGATGCGAACGCCGCGCTGGACTACGCAGCCAAAATAGGCCTGGGAGAGGGTACTCAGCAGGATTATCAACGAGCGGGCGACGCATGCCATAAGGCGGGCATCGACCCGAAGGGCCAGATTTCATTTTATTCACTGGGGTATGCATGTACGGTGCGGGCTGTGGCGGGCAGACTGCTGCGCGAAACTTTGCCCAAAGGCGCGTTTCACATTCCAACCGCACCCGCCATTGTGGAGTTCCGACCGAGCACTTCCGAGATTCGCATACGCTCGGCACCCGAGGCTGAACGTGGTGAGGCAGTTACGGGATCCTGGGTGCGCGCTCCGTTGGTGAACGCACGTCAGGTCATTGAGAAGGCGTGGCGCGATGCCTTGGCAGCAGTGCCGAAACCGGATGTTGCAAGTCTCAGCGCGGAAGTCGTATCGCTACCGCTTGACTTGGACATGACTCTCGAGGCCGGGCGAAACGCCGCACCTGATACGCAAGATGCCGGCCGCCTGTTGCAAGGCGACGTTTTCACCAATCGCCCGGCCGGTCAATACCACTAGGCCGGGAGGATGCCTCTTAGTCAGGGCTGGCCGCCGGTCGGCTTGGCGGGCATGCCCGGCAGCGTGGGCATTTGTCGGCAATTCTCGGGATGAGTGAAGAGTGAGGGGTCGGGTTCGGCCAAGCTCACGTCCTTGTATTCAACCGTCATGGGACCATGGCTGGTCTGCGTCTCGACCTTGATCGGGAATCCGTGCAGGTCCTGCGCTTCCCAAATCTTCATTTTGGTCGACTGCCCGGCGCGGGGGCCAGAATTGGGAGTGACGGTCACGTTCTCAACCTTGCAGGCATGCCCACCCACAGTGTCTGTGCCCGCCGATGAGCGTTCGACCGTCGCATCCGGCGCCTGGGCAAAGGGATTCTCCTGCCCTTGCGCAGTCATCTGCATACACATGCCGGCGCCCATCACCATGTAACTGGTATGTGCTGTCGTATCGATGAGGGTGTAACCCGCACCGCCGGGCAACGTGGTTCTGATCTTGGTCCCGGAGCGATAGATTTTTGCTTCGGCCCGGCCATCGGACGGCTTTGATGACATTCCGCTGACCACCAAGGTCGCAGAAAATGCTTTTACCGATTCAAAAGGATTCTGCGCCCGCGCACTCATCGCCGTGCACGCGATCATGAGCCCGCTCGCCACGACATGAAGTTTGCGCATCACGCGTTCATCCTCCGCTCGTTGATTTTTCAGCGCCTTCTAAGAGCGCATTGAGTGTACACCGCGACACGATCTGGATGCGCGGCTCAGGTTCTACGCACTTCTGGGTCACCCGCTAAAACGCAAAAATACTTTTAAATACAATGTATTAGGCGATGCGAGCGCAATCTTGGCAAGGTTGAGGTCTAGAGGGGCCCGATTTGGCCGATAACCCGTACGGACGGGGCACCGATTCATGGTGCCTATGGTGGCGGAGTACGGATGGCGAACGATTGTATGTGTCAGGCGCGCAGCGTCGCCGTCCTAAACCGGTTCCGGATTCGCGGACTGCTCGCGATTCTACTTATTGCCGTTTGCACGCCCGCACCGGCTCTGGAACCGTCGCTCGAGCCGAGCCAGTACGTTCTCGACAATTGGCAGATTCCGGAAGGACTGCCGCAGACCTCCGTTCAAGCGATCGCGCGAACACCGGACGGCTACTTGTGGGTCGGCACCCAGGAAGGACTGGCGCGCTTTGATGGGGTTCGGTTCACTGTGTTCGACAACAGCAACGATCCGGCCATCCCCAGCAAGTACATAACCGTCTTGTTCGTCGACCGGGCCGGACGCCTGTGGGTTGGAACGCGGTCGGGCGTTGCAGTGCTCGAGAACGGGCGATTCAAGTCGTTCAAGGCAATCGAGGGAGGGCACGCGTACGTGCGTGCAATCACCGAGGGTGGGGCCGGGCGATTGTGGGTGGGAACGGAAGACGGCCTGTTCGAGGTCGGCGGCGCGAGCGCCCGCTCGTTCGGCGCGTCGAGCGGGCTGCCGGATAGCCGCATCCGAGCGTTACACGAAGACCGCGATGGCACCCTGTGGATCGGCACGGGAGCGGGCCTCCTGCGATTTGACGGCAAACACTTCGAGTCGGTGCGCTTGGGGGCAGGGAGCACGGACGTGCCGGTCACCGCGATACACGAGGACTCCGACGGCACGCTGTGGATGGGAACAGAATCCGGAGCGCTGTATCGCGGTACCGGAAATCACTTCGATGTCGTGGCCAAACCGGGGCGCCTCGGCTCAGTCGTCCGCGCGCTGACGCGCGATCGCGATGACAATTTGTGGATCGCCACAAACGGCGGCGGGCTCGTCAGGTGGCGAGACGGCAAGTTCAGCTCCCTGGCCAGCGATCTGTTTGCCTCGAGCTATTTACATGCACTGCTGGAAGACGACGAGGGAAGTCTGTGGATCGGCAGCCACGGAGCCGGGTTACTGCGGTTGCGTGACGGAAAATTCGCGTCCGCAGGCGAACCCGAGGGTCTGCAGGGCAACCTAACCTGGACCATCGCGGCGCGCAGTAGCGGCGGCCTGTGGGTTGGTTCGGACGGCGGACTCAGCATCTACCAAGACGGCCGATTCAAGCATGTTGCCGGACCGCGCGGTCACGATCGCGTCGCGGTGCGTGCAGTGCTCGAGGACCGGCGAAAAGCCTTGTGGGTCGGCACTGAGGGGGCCGGCGCCTATCGGCTCGACCAGGACGGCATGACCTTGTTCAACCGGCACAACGGCTTGTCCGGGGACATTGTGAAGGCACTCGTCGAGGACAGGCAGGGCCGCATCTGGGTCGGTACGAACGAAGGTCTCGACGCCATCGTCGGGGGCAAGATCACATCGATGCAGTCCCTGCTGGGTACGTCCGGACCGACCTCGATTCATCTCATCGAGGAAGATCGGGCAGGGAATCTGTGGGTAGCAACCCAGACCCAGGGTTTGTTCCTGATCGACGCACACGGCACCCGCCACCTCGGCATGGCCGATGGTCTCCCCAGCGACTGGGTCATCGCCATCCACGAGGACGACCGCGGAAGCGTATGGCTGGGCACGACCGACGGCCTTGCGCGATGGCGCGACGGCAAGCTCATTTCGCTGACGCGTTTCGGCGGCCCGCTGCGGGAAACCATAATGCAAGTGCTGGAGGACGATGCGCACCAGTTCTGGCTCACGACCAACAAGGGTCTGGTATCCGTATCGCGCGATGAACTGGACGCCCTGGCTGTCGGCGGGACCGGTTCGCCGGAGTTTCACACTTACGGTCTTGCGGATGGCTTGCGTACAGCCGAATTCGCTGGAGGCAATACCGCCGCCGGCTTTCGCTCGCAGGATGGCATGCTGTGGTTTCCCAGCATTCGCGGCATCGTGCGCGTGGATCCCAGGCACATTCGAACGAATACCTTGCCGCCGCACGTGCACATCGAGCAGGTCGCCGCCGATGGAGTGCCGCTGACGCTGACGGACGGTGCAGAGGTGGCTCCAGGTCCGCAGCAGTGGGAATTTCACTACACTGCGCTGAGCCTCCTGGCACCGCGGCGCTCGCTCTTCAAGTATCGGCTCGACGGTTTCGACAAGGGTTGGATCGATGCGGGGCACCGCAGGACCGCGTACTACACTCGGATTCCGCCGGGGACATACACTTTTCGCGTAATCGCCAGCAACAACGATGGAGTCTGGAGCGACACCGGCGCAAGCCTTCGCTTCACCCTCAAGCCGCACTTCGTTCAGACAATTTGGTTCGATCTCCTATGCGCGCTTGCCATCGTGGCCGTCGTGGGCGCGTGGTATCGACTGCGGGTGGGGCGCCTCCGGCATCTGGCCGGCGCTCTCAGCGAGCAAGTGGCGTTGCGTACGGCTGATCTTGAGCTGGCCAACGCCGAACTGCTGCAAGCCAAGGAACGGGCCGAACTGGCGGATAAGGTGAAGTCCGAGTTCCTCGCCAACATGAGCCACGAGATCCGCACGCCGATGAACGGCGTGATCGGCATGACTGATCTGTTGCTCGACACCGAACTGGACGCAATACAGCGTGACCATACGGAAACGATCCGCGACAGCGCCGCCGCTCTGCTTACCATCATCAACGATATCCTCGACTTCTCGAAGATCGAAGCCGGCAGGCTGGACCTCGAGCGGATCGACATGGACTTGCGCGGCACCGTGGACGACGTCGCGCACTTGCTGGCGAATCAAGCCCATTCGAAGGGACTGGAACTGATTACCAACGTCGACCCGCTCCTGCCCGAGCGGCTGATCGGCGATCCCGGGCGCATGCGGCAGGTATTGCTCAACCTCGGCAGTAACGCGATCAAATTCACGCGCGACGGGGAGGTGACGATCGACTTGCGGCTCGTTTGCACCGATGCGACCAGCACGACCGTTCGCTGCGAAGTGCGCGATACCGGCATAGGAATCCCGGCCGAGCGGCTCGAATCACTGTTCCAGCCGTTTTCGCAGATCGACGCATCGACAACCCGACACTACGGCGGTACCGGTCTCGGATTGTCGATCGTGCGTCGTCTGGTGGCGCTGATGGACGGCGAAACCGGTGTCGAAAGCACTGTGCGAGTCGGCTCGTCGTTCTGGTTTACGGCGCGGCTCGCCAATTCGGCCGAGAATTCCGAAGTGCGGAGTTTCGATGCGGAAACCCTTAGGAATCGGCGCGTATTGATAGTCGACGACAACTCCACCAGTCGCAAAGTGCTCGACCTGCAGCTGAGCCAGCTCGGTATGATCCCGACCTGCGCCGACGGCGCCGACGCTGCGCTGCGGGCCCTTCTCGCCAACGTCGATGCCGGGCTGCCTTTCGATCTGGCCGTGCTCGACCATGTGATGCCGGGGTGCGAAGGATTTGAGCTTGGCCGCCGGATCGCGGGCGACGATCGGTTCAAGGCGACCCGGCTGGTTCTGCTCACGCACGCCCGGGGTATCCGCAAACCTACCGACCTCGCGGAGCTGGGGTTTGCGGCTTATTTGCTCAAGCCCGTCTCGCAGCGCGATTTGCGCGAGTGCTTGGCACGCGTCATTGAGGTGGACGCGGCGCAATGGCACCAGCGCACCCAACCCATGGTGGTCGCCGAGCGAATTCGGGAGGCATTCAACGAGCGGCGCATCCTGCTGGCCGAGGATAACCTGGTGAACCAGAAAGTGGCGCGCGGCACCCTCGAGAGGATGGGCTACAAAGTCGACATTGTGAGCAACGGCGCCGATGCCGTTGCCGCGTGGCAGAACGAACGATATCAGGCGATCCTGATGGACTGTCAGATGCCGGTGATGGACGGATACCAGGCGGCACGGGAAATCCGCATGCGCGAGCACGGCGCGGAGCGCGTTCCCATCATCGCGCTGACGGCCGACGCGATGAAGGGAGCCGAACAACAGTGCAGGGACGCCGGAATGGATGATTACCTGACCAAGCCGCTCGATCGCGTGCGACTGCGCGAGACAATCGGTCGATACCTCGTCCGGCCGGGCTCGAGATCCACAATCGCCAAGAGCATCCTCCGCTCGCCTGAAGGTGGGTTCGATTCAGCCGCTCCGGTGGACTGGGAACAGTTCATGACCGCGATGGATGGCGACCAAGAGTCCGCACGAGAGTTGGTGGAGGTGTTCATCGAGTCCGGTGATGCGGCGCTACGCGATATCAGTGCTGCGCTCACCTGCGGCGATCTGGCAGCGGTCGGTTCCGCGGCGCATTCATTCAAAGGCTCGAGCGCGAGCATTCGCGCCCAATCCGTGAGTACGGCAGCCGCCCAGCTCGAACAGGCTGCGCGCGCCGGAGTTACCGATCAGTTATCGGAGCTTGAAGAGCATTTGCGACGCGAAGCCGGGCGCGCGATGGATTATTTGCGCGCACGGCGGGCCTGAAGGTCTACTTCCTGTTGATCTCGACGTTCTCTTTGTTGCTGCTG
>Ga0210391_10004476_pt1 | contig 11631 bp, 18 predicted proteins | sample IncBWC12OmetaG_FD_160573 | JGI IMG/M metagenome (GOLD analysis project Ga0210391, IMG submission 160573) | Forest soil microbial communities from Barre Woods Harvard Forest LTER site, Petersham, Massachusetts, United States - Inc-BW-C-12-O ...
GTGATGTAGTTAGTGCTCAAATTATTCTCCAAAGGGCTCGGATAAGTCCTTCAAACCGTAACGCAGCGTAAGTAATCGCAAGCGTGGTTTGAGAAGCCGTCTCGTTTACGCGGCGGAGAAGTCACATACGTATTTCTAGCAATAGCGCCGACATTCCGAATGTGTGAGCGCCAGTCGGGGCACTGTTGATGCCTCCAAAGGAGACGACATGCTCGAGCCGTCCCGAACTCGGAACCCCACCCTCCCCGCGCGCATGCTCGCGCGCGGGCCCGCCTCGCAGCACTCGCCACTCATCACTGGCTAAATCAATCGCTAGCGAAACATAATCGAAAGCCTATGCAGCTCATTGAAAACAATCACCGGCGACCCAAATCAATCGCTAGTTCTTGTCGTGTTTTTCGCGACTACGATCCCAAAGCCGAACGGCTCCGGGAGCCGGCAAAGGCGACAGCGTCCGGGCACGGATCCTTTGCATCGCAGCGGAAAGAGACCGGTTCCCTGCCGGGATTTGAAGCGCGCACATGATCGAAAACCATTTGTCCGGAATGAAGGCGCGCAGCGGCGCGGTGATGTTCCTCTGCTCCGCATGCAGGGTGGCGCCGAACTTCCGATTCGGTGCGGAAGCAGACGGCGAATTTTTCTATTTGCCGATTTGCCCGAAATGCGAAATTGGGCTGGGCGAGCGGAAATCCATGGACGCGCGCGATTTCGAACTGCGCGAATTCGCGCGCAATTGGAGATTGCGGCACTCAGGCGTTCGCATTAGCCCGCGGGATCTTTTTGGCGCGTAGCTTTTACAGCGCTGAGAATTCCGACGCCTAACAAGATGATAGCGCCCACGGCGATCCAGTGCGCGGGCACGTGGATCAAATAGGCGCCGTAGATCAGCCCGGCGATCACGATTGCGAATCCGGCGGCGTACAGGCCGAATGACATGGCGACTCCTCACGCGCTCCCCGCGTTCCGTAGCGTGCGAGTGCGGCGATTTGCAGATTGAAAAATGCTAACGCAAGAACGTGTTAGGCGCTTTGCGCGCGCGCTATTTCGGGCTCGTTGACCAGCTCCTCGAAGAGCGTGCGGTAGTGAATCATGGCTTGGCGCAATTCCTCGGTGTTGGCTTTGCCGGCGGATTGACGCAGCGCGCATTGGTGCGCGGCGCGGTAATTTTCGAGAACCAGAGGATGATCCACGGAAATATCGGCGGCGCGTTGCTCGAAATCGCTGACGGGATAGCCACGCGTGGCCATCACATCGGTGAGAAGCTGGTCGGCGTCGCTGACGGCGCTTCCCGGGCCATCCACGAAGCGGGCCTGGACTTTAGCCCAGGATTCGATGAAGCGTGCGCGATCGCCGGCGCCGAGCGGGTGAATGTGCAGTTTCTCGACTCGTGTGGCGCGCGCGTTCAGGGCGGCCTCCGCTTTCTGTTGACTGCCGCCTTCGCTTACGGCGCGAGTGTACTCGGTGGCGCCAAATTGGGTGCGGAGTTTTGCCGTGTGGCGTTTGCGGACGGATTGCCAAATGCCGATGCCTGCCAGCACGACCACTGCTGCGACGGCGAAGATAATGATGATCTGCGTGGTGCTTAGAGCTGCGAAGTTCATGAAATACCTCCCTTTTTACAAGCGTGCGTGCATGCCCGGATGGACGAGAGCGTCATGGGGCGCTGCCGATCTGTTTTGGCCTGGCGCTTCTAGGGTTTCTCGATGATTTTTTCTACTTGCGCGATTTTCTGCTGGATTTTTCCGGCGATTTTTTCGACGATGCCGTCGGCTTCGAGGTCGGGATTGTTGGTTAGCTTTCCGGCTTGACTCTTGATGGCACCTTTCGCTTCGTGAAATGTGCCTTCGGCCGTGTCCTTGGTGCTGTCTTTCATACTCGTGTGCCTCCTGAGTTATTCAACGAACAATTCCAGTTACGCGACGGCGGTCCAGAGCAGGATGAAAAGCCATCTGCGCGCGCAGTGGCGCATTTACGAGCTGCGTGGAGGAAAGAGGAATTCGCCTTTCGACTTGGTAGCCCGTTGCTAGCGGCAAACCGCCAGAGATGGGCCGCGTTGCTGTGGCGCGCGCGTGAATCCATTTCACGGCCTCGTATAAACATCTCGCGATGACGAGGCCGAGCATCAGCGTGACGAACAGTCCGATGTAGCCGACCACAAAAATCACGAAGGCCGCAATCACTTGCGCTGCGAAACTGAACCGGAGGATGAGTGCCATCGAAGACTCCTTTGGGCGGCTACTTTCTGGAAATCCAGCCACGGCGGGCGCGAGCCCGCCCAAACTGCAAATACGCAATGTGTTGATGCGATCCGTTCGCGATTGCTTTTCTGTGCGCGGGGGAACGGCCTACACGCTGGCGGCGCTGCCTCGCAAAAAATGCAGCACCAGCAGGATCAGGCCAACGACGAGCACAATGTGAATGAGCCCCGTGGTGACATGAAACGCGAAAAACCCGAGTAGCCAGAGAACGATCAAAATCGCGGCGAGCATCCCAAGCATGTTTGTATCTCCTTGCTTCCGGGCGCGAGAACATCTGCGATGCCTTGATAGCGGACTTCGAGGATGATGCTGGCGGTGCGGAAGAACCCTGTACGAGTGCCACAATAGCCGCTGAGAACGCTGCGGTCTGTCTCGTTACGAACACTTTTGCAATATATTTTTTGCTTCGCGTTCGATCGACAGCGCACATTATGCAGATCGGACCACACGATCGTGATCCGGTCTGCGGAATGAAAGCTCGGGTGACTATGTGGTGGTGGGAAGCACGCTAGGGCGCCGGGCGAAGATACCCACGGCCGCGAGCCCGCACAGCAGAAGCGAAAACGCGCCGGGTTCGGCTACGGCAACCGACTCCGGGGTGGTCGTGTGTGAGCCCTTGCCGCCGCCGTCCTTACGATGCTCCCGTCCGATTCTGAGCCGGACGGATTCGGCGTCGGTGGCGGAGAACGCGGGTTCACGCGAGTCAAACTCGGTGAAGGCACTGGAATGAACGCCCGTGTCCGATGACGGGGGAAAAAACGTCCCCACGACGAGCGAAGATTCTGCTCCTAGCGCACCAAAGGCGCCGCCTAACCCGAAGCTACCGATGGACGCTATCGCCGGGGTGGGGTCCGATTGGCGTACATCGTTCTGGGGGCCATCCAGCACTAGAACAGAACCGCGATACGTTCTGGTGGAGATCGCGGTACTCGGGGACTCCGCAGGAAGTGGGAGGTAAACAAATTCGGAACCCCACACTGGAGCTACCGCCGAAAGAGGCTCAGACACGATGTCGGCCGTCGCAGGCATCGTGAATTTCGCGGACGAGCTGCGGATGCCGGTTGCCGAAATATCAGCTTTGGGGGATTCGTTCGCGGCGCCCGTGTAAAAGAGACTGTCGGCCCGAACCGAAAACGAAGCAATCAGGAGTGCTGCGCAGATTAGAAGAGCTGGCCTAGACTTCATTGGTATTCTCCTAGGGTGAATGGAGGAGATCCCATTCATGCGAAATGTTAGGCGGGAGTCAAAACCAATTCTGTTCAATATTATACATATTTACGAATTCGCTATATGTTCGCAATGTATCTCAAAATGGGTAAGCGAGCACGGCGGCGATCGGCGATGAGCGGCAAAGGAAAAGCGAGGAGTCTGCGCTGGGTGGATTCGCAAAAATATTTACGGAGGTGTGCAAAAGAGAACAGTTTCAACTTGGCGCGATGCGTAAAGTCGTGCGCGAATGGCGAGGGTAGGCAGAGAGGACCCTGCAACCAGGGCTGGGGGCGGGGCATTCTCTTCCTTCCTCGCCATCACAAAATTTGGATCTATGACGCGTGGCGGGTTGGCAAGTGCGAGACGAGGAAGTCGGTGGTCACGCTGATTTCGTTTACCGGATATGATTGCGGGGAGCCCATTCGGATGGGTTCGTGAGCACAACTGCAATGCCCGTCTCAAGCCCGCACTGTCCAAGCAAAGCGATTCGACGATCGAAGCGGAGAGGGGTGTCCGAATTATCCATCCTGAGCATGATACCGATGCGACCGTTTCGCTGCGAGGATCACGATCTGCGTTTTTACCCACTTGCTCCTGCCACGGACGTGAGTCAACCTGAAAGCGAGCCGTCGCGCTAGCTCGCGACTACCTGCAGAATTCCAGTTCCCAGCGATTAGCGGCCGTTCCTTACGTACGAATCCCTCAAAATCGGCACTCGACGCGGCCATTGAGACTGGCGAGGCAAGCCTCGCCCAGGTCGTTTTGTTGCCCTCCGTAGAGTTTCTTGGCTTTGCTGCGACGCGGATAGCGGACCGCAATTACAGCTTCTTGTGATGGAAGCGGAACATTTGTTCGAAGACGTGCGAATCCTGTAGGCGCCACTGCGTGGGGTCGCAGGGTTGGCGTAGCCAGCGTGAGGTGGTGATTTTCAGTTGCTGCCAGTCTATGGAGGCGAGTGCCACGACAAATCCTTCCGCGCCGACAACGAATGCTCCGAACCCCACTTTTAACCGGCGAAGCGAGCGTGCCGGCAGCTGCAGCAAGATCGCCGGATGCGGAGCCCAGGCGGCGGTGGCTGCTGTGGCCACGATACGCTTGCTCCATTTCATGGCCCAGCGAACCAGCGTGACGCGAAGGGCGATGAGCCTCATCAGGATGGAGCCGAGACGAGCTGATTTGGTGGTGGCGGCGTTGAATGAGGGAGGTGAGAATTTTTTAGGGTGGGGCAACTGGCATCGAGTCGTGGCCGCAGGGCGACCGAAGGCTGCTTTCGATTCGACCAGGTGCAAGCGGGGATGTTGCGCGGGCGGCGCAGGCTCTCGAGCCTGCTGCACTGTTAGCTGCGCTGCCGACTCCGTCATCGCTACCGATGGGAGCGCACTGCCGACCTCGATAAAAAACGCGGTCCAGTCCGAGAGTAATCTGGTCTGTAAATGTTCTTGCCAGGGCGCAGCCGGGACGGCGGATGGAATACTCGATGGCGCGGCAATTGCGGCGTCGCCGGCATCATCGCCCGGATACTTCTTGCCGTCCAAGACTGGCGCGGCAGGTGTCTGAACCGGGCTGATCACATTGTCTTCGGGAGCGGACCCGTCTGGAGAGGGGATGGCGGCAGGAACCGGTGATTGCCGCAAGACTGGTTCGGCTGGGGCAGTCAGAGAGACCAGCGCGTTCATGAATCTGGATTGCACGGAAATCGCAGCGGAGTTCGGGCCTTCTCTGGGGACCGAATACGACGCGACCGGCTTGATATCGTCAAACTGAAATTCGCGCGCGACTTCAGCGACGAAGTGCTCCGGTACCGGCTGTATCTGTTCGACGCTGGCATTGAGGAGCGCATGCTCACAGAGCAGGTTCATGACGCGGGGTATTCCGCGCGAATAAAAGTGGGCGGCATCCATGGCCTCGTACGAAAAGATGCGCGCGTCGTCGACTCCGGCAATGTGCAGGCGCGCCTGAATATACCGGTGAGCTTCCGGGAGCGAGAGAGTGGCTGTCTTGCACCGGAGCGCGATGCGCTGCTTGACCTGACGCAGCGCCGGTCGCTGGAGACGTTCTTCCAGCTCGGGCTGGCCGGCGAGGACGACCTGAAGCAGCTTTTCGTTGCAAGTCTCCAGATTCAGCAACATGCGAATCTCTTCCAGGACGTGTTTGCGGAGACCTTGCGCTTCGTCCACGATCAGCACGGGCGTCTGGCCCGCGCGATAGCGGTCCAGCAGCCACTGCTGAAGGCGCAGCAGGGCATTGTCTCTCAATTGGGAATCGAACTTGACGGCAAAATCCGCGAGCACAAAATCGAAAAGATGGCTGACTTCCAGATGCGAGTTGAAAATGAACGCGGTGGGAGTGTGCTGTTGATGCAGCCCATTGAGGAGGTGGTTGAGCAGGGTGGTCTTGCCGGTTCCGGCTTCGCCCGTGAGCAGGAGGAGACCTTTGCGATTCTTGATTCCCTGCGTCAAGCCTTCAAACGACTCGCGCGTCTGGCGGGTGAGGAACAGATAACGGGGATCGGGGTTGACGTTAAAGGGGTTTTCGCGCAATCCGAAAAATTGGTTGTACATGTCTGGGTCGCCGGCCCGGTGCCTGTGTGCCTTTCCCTGAATTTAAACGATCGCGCGCGCGTTAAGTCATGCCTCAAATCAATTGATGAATGGCGGCTTTTCGAGCGAGCCGGTTTGTTTGCCCCGGGGCTTAACGGAGGGACGCTCGAAGTCGTCATCTGGTTTGAAGCGTTGCAGGGCGAGGGACGCCAGATACACGACGTGATTGATCAGGCGATATTCCAGGAGCGTGGGACGCCGCGGATCGCATCCATAAATTTCCAGGGTTCCCAGGAAGGTTGTGTCCGGTGCGAGAATCGCGCTGGAGGAGAAAACTTCCAGGCCCACTTGCAGAGCGCTGCGGGTCATCGAACAGTTGTGATTTTCGTCGGCTTCTGGCAGCGAGACGATCGAGACCACGTTGCCAATGCGGACATCGATCATCATGCACAGTTTGTTCAGGATGCCGGGAAGAGGGGCACCGAGAGAGATGAGCTCGATGATCTGGCGCTCGCCGACAAGCTGGCAGCGGCGGTGGTCAGCACATTGCCGATGAGGGTGAAAATCAGGCGGACGCTTGGAGCGTGATTGTTCGGACATGATGGTCACCCCGCCCGCATCGTTATGATCCGCGCGATTCCTCGCGGTTATTGTTGGTCACGAGTTGCTGGTCCAGCTCTTCCCTGCAAATCCTCATGTCCTCTTGCGAGATGGCGTCCAGGATTCCACTGCTAAAATCGAGCCATTTCCTTCTGAGACCTTCCGCGTGGCGATTCCAGTGAACGAGGGCTTGGTCCAAGCGCATGAGTCTTTGTGCTCCTTGATATGGATCGAGTTGGCGGGATCGCAAATGCCTCCCGGGACGGAAGCAATACGCACATTGCATAACCCATGGCCCAAGCCTGACCCCTCGCACAGGCTTGGGAGCATACTAGAGGCAGGCCGGCGGGATCGCTGTTCACTTTTGCACACTCTTGGCTTTTTGGTTGGGTTGCCGTGCGACAGCAGACGGACGCCGCGTGTTTTTCTCGCGCCGTCTGTGTAGTGATGTTTGCGCGGTTGTGCCGCGGAAGGGGGAAACGATGGGGTGGCATGTGTATGTGGCTTACTTCTTTGCGGGAATGTTCTTGGTGAATGCAGTGCCGCACTTTGTTAGCGGCGTGTGCGGGAGGAAGTTTCCTTCGCCATTTGCCTCGCCGCCGGGGAAGGGAGAGTCTTCGGCGATGGTGAACGTGTTGTGGGGGGCGTTTAACTTGGTGATCGGGTATTTGCTGGTTTTCCGTGTAGGCGAGTTTTTCATTCGCGAGACTTGGAGCGTGCTTGCGGTGGGAGCCGGGGGATTGGTGATGGCGGTTATGTTGGCGGCAAATTTTGGCAAGGTTTATGGGGGGAAATAGGAGCGCGGTGATCTTCCGGAAGCAAATACCTTGGCACTTCTTGAGTCGCGTGTTGCGAGTTGAACTGCGGCGTGCTGACGAATTATTTGTGGGCGTAGTCGTCGGCGCCTAAGAAATGCAGCGAGACGTAGGGCTCGTCGCCGACCACCCAGCTATCGTGACCTGGGGGGCCGGGCGGAATGTAGAAGAGTGTGCCGGGGCGGAGTTCGTGGATGGTACCGTCGTCCATGGCGGCGGTGGCACAGCCGGAGAGGACGAGGCCGACGTGTTCGACGTTGCAGCGAGAAGCGCCGACGGTGGGGCCGACGTGCTTGGACCAGCGCCAACCTGGTTGGTAGGTAGCGCGGCCGATCGTCATGCGACCGAGGCGGACCAGTTCGAATTTCCCTTCTTCGAAGGTGCGGATTTCGTCGGGGGATTCGAAGCGCTTTAGAACTACTTCGAGTGTTGGCAGCATTTGTGGTCCTCGCGAGTCGAGATGCATGCGGCACCGCCCGGGATTATTTTAACGCGAACGGGTGAAGTGTGCACTGCGAGGTGGCGCGCGAGGCCGACCCCTCGATGAGCTGGGGCGCAGCAAGCGGCGCCCCCACCGCGGTTCGCGCGTGGGAATGCCGCCGAGAATCGGGCGAGGCAAGGTCGGTCAGAGACAAGGCGACAGTCAGCCGTAGTAGCCCAAAATGGTTTGTGCGGCGATTCAGGAAATGACGAGTGAAGGAGTGAAGGCGTGGCGGACGCGGGCGCTAACCAGATACGCCAAGGCGCCGATGTATGCGGCGATTACCAGCAACTGCGCGGCGATGATAGGGGCTGGCGGGTGCAGGACGAATAGAAAGAGGGCGGCGAGCGTCAGGGCGACGCCGAGCGAAAAGGAAGCCATGCAGAGCTGGCGGGCGGTTTCGCGCAATTGCAGTACGCCGATGCCTAGCGTGGTGTAAATCGCGGCGAGCAACAGCAGCGACATTCCGCCGGCCAGGGCCATGCCGACGATTGCTCCGGTGATCGGCTCATGGGATTCCCCGCCGGTAAAATTCATGACGCCTACGAAAAAGCATGCGGCTGAACCCAGGACCAGGAGCGCCGCGCCCAGGAACATCAGGATGGCTATGAACGTGACACCGATAGGACGTGGCATGGTTCCTCCTGCGGAACTTCGGCGGCGCGGAACGCGCGTTTGAGAGGCCGGGTGTTTCTGGCTGGGGTCAGAGTAATGGAGTGGGGCGGAGAAATATGTTCGGTTTAGCACAGTGACGGAGACGGCGCGAAACACCTAGAAACGTGCAAGCGTGGCTCGCGCCTAGAAATGGCGCGGTAAATCACGCGCGGGGAGCCTCGGCGAAGGCAAACGCGCGGCACTGGACGTTCGTACAGGTTACCGCGAGGATATCTTCGTAATCCGTACCGTTGACCGCCTGCTGGGGGCAGCATACCGTGAGATGAAGATGCTGCTGAGCCGGAGGTATCTCATGAGCGAACTACTCAAGGTGAATATGCTGCGGAATTTTGTGCGTGTGGAGACATCGGGCGGCGATGCTGTGATGGGCGATGGAAGATCGAGCGCACGCAGATTCGCGCGGGTTGGTGTCGCTGCGGCTTCCGGCTTCCTGCTCGCGGCTTTGTGCGCGGCGGCTTTTGCTCCGGCGGCAAATGGACAGACTGCGGCAGGTGCGGCTGTATCGGGCGCGGGTGCGGCGCCAGCACAGACAGCCGCTTCTGGCAAGCCTTTGGCGAACGCGGCGACGCAGCCAGCGACTGTGACGGCGCCGACGTCAACACAAGCATCCAATCAGGCTCCCGCACCCAAGTCCACGGACGCTGCGGCGCAGAGCGAGCCGCAGATGCAGGATCAATCGGCACCGCCGGCGGAATCGTTGGGTGAAGCAGCGCGACGGGCGCGCGCGCAGAAGGCAAGGACCGCGAATGCCAAGGTGTACAGCGACGACTCGGTGTCAACATTGTCGGGGCACGGAGTCTCGGTAGTGGGCGACGGGAAAGCGGGCGGCGGTTCGTCATACTCGGGAAATTCTTATAGCAGCGGCGGTGGCGCGGCGCAGGGCTCGGCGGGAAGTCAGGAAGCGTATTGGCGCGGCCGCGCGAATGCGATCCGCAGCCAGATGGCGGCGTGCGATCAGAAAATCAGCGAAATTCAGGACGAGATTGCGAAGCATGGCGCGGTGACCGTGGACCCGATGAGCGGCGCGCAAGCCGGAGTGATTTTCGTTGAGGACCGCAACGCGCAAATCCAACAGGTGCAGAAACAGAAGGAAGGCTTCGAGCGCCAGTTGGACGAATTGACAGAAGAAGGGCGGAAGGCCGGCGCGGATTCGGGGTGGTTCCGGTAGGGCTTGGTCGATTCATTTGCGGAAGCCAACGGCGCCGCTGATGAACGTAGACGAACACTGATAAAAGCAACTGCGATTGAAACGGTTTTTGTTTCGCTCCCTTCCCACTCGTTTCGGGCCGGCAGCTGGGCTGCTTGGCTGCGAAACGCCAATCCAGATGAACCAGGATGAAGTTAACTGCGAGCGAGAGAGTTCCCTGCCCGCCACAGCCACGCTTCGCTGCGCTCCCTTCACAAATTGGCTCAGGGCATGGAGGATGACGCCTACGGCAGTGCGCCGGTGGCGGGTGATGTGCGGCAGCGTGAACATGAAGTCCAAAGGCACCGCAGATTGACGCACAGAAATGCAACGGCAGGATAGACCCACATCGTCGCTTTGCTGCGCTGGGTTCACCTGTGTGCTGGGCGGGATCAAAGCGCGGACTTGCCGGCAGGCTGTGACGGACCAATTTACTTCTTGTCGAGGGCCTCGGCGGCGGCCAGTTTCCGGTCTACGTGTGACTCTAAACGCGGACCGCCGGAATGCAGGACGCATCGTTCGCCAATTCCGACACCGCAGGTGGGACAGGGGACCGAGGACGCTTGTCGCGCAGTGAGGGAATGCTTATTCATAAATGCAGAATACGAAGGTAGGGGATCGAAAACAGTTCAATTTGGAACACTTCTGCGAATAACGGTCGAGCGACTGGAAGAAACGTGTCGCGTGTGCAAGAACGCTGATTCAGCTGCAGCGTCCATATCCCACCCTCTCGCAGTGACTAGAATTTGAGCTGGAGCTGTGCGTTTGGGCGCGAAACGCGATGGGGTTAGTCGTGCAGGACAACGCTTAGGAGCGAATTGTCTATATGGATCTTTCGGCTGTTGTAGTGGATGAAGCCTAATTTGCGGAATTTGTTCATGAAAAAATTTACGCGCGAGCGTGTGGTGCCGATCATTTCGGCGAGCGTCTCTTGGGAAACTTTGGGCAGCGATTTTTGCGGATCGCCCGGGGCGCCATAGCGCGCGAGGAGCAGCAGAGTGCGGGCGAGGCGTTTTTCGCTGGAGTTGAAAAGCTGGTCAATCAGATCCTCTTCGACGCGGATATTGCGCGCGAGCATGTAGGCGATGAAACGGTCGGAGAATTCGTGTTCTTCGTGGAGCACGCGAATCATTTCGCTTTTTTCGATGACCAGCACGGTGGTGGGGGCGATCGTGGCGGCGGTGGCCATGCAAATGTGCTGGCCTCCCAAGCAACCTTCGCCGAAAAAATCGCCAGGACCCAGGATTGCTACGACGGCTTCTCTGCCGGTTTCATTGACTACCGTGAGCTTCACGCCGCCATCTTGAATGTACATAACATGCTTGGCGGGATCGCCCTGGGCGAAGACGGTTTCTTTTTTGTCGAACGTGCCGACTTTTCTGCCCAAGCCGGTCGAGTCGAGGAACTGCTTTACGTCGAAGCCGAGGCTTCTGCGAGTCGCCCGTTTTAGACGGCGAGGGGCCTTGATAGAAACACTTAGACTGACCGGGGCCACGATAGGCGACAATAGCATGGCGGCTTTCCGTGAGTCTGTTCAAAATTGCACAGATTGTACGGCAGCGCACAAAGATTTCGCCCGACACGAAACGCGGAGAAGTATCGAGGATTCTGCACGTTACAAGCGGGTGGCCACTCTGCCGGACCCATGACTGCTAAGGTCTTGACTAGCGCATCGCAGTAACCGCGCGCTACCGGGGACCCGATTCGCGATTGCTGCCTGCTAGCGCTTGGGGGTGGACGACGATGGGGGCGTGACGCTGGAAGCGGTCGTCGTGGCGGGCGGCGCGACCGATGACGTGTTAGCGGCCGAGCTCGGAGGTGCTACAGGCTTAGGGGCATCAACTCCGGCGGTGCCGGAGCCCAGGCC
>Ga0210391_10004477_pt1 | contig 11631 bp, 10 predicted proteins | sample IncBWC12OmetaG_FD_160573 | JGI IMG/M metagenome (GOLD analysis project Ga0210391, IMG submission 160573) | Forest soil microbial communities from Barre Woods Harvard Forest LTER site, Petersham, Massachusetts, United States - Inc-BW-C-12-O ...
CTTCGCTGCAAATAGCAAAACCTTCATGGCTCCCCCACGAATAGGCCAAAATGTGACTGCGGCGGAAAGTGCTCGTGGGCAGCCTTCGTTTGCAGAGCTTGACCGGTTCGTGCCGCCGGCGAAGAACAGCAGGTTCCTCACCGGCTTTCGGCCTGACTCGGAATGACGTCCCTTTTTTGTTCTTTGCTTTCTTGTTCTCTGCTTTTTTCTTGCCTCTGCCGATCAAGATTCCGAATTTGAAATTTTACACAGGTGGTTTGGGACATCACTACCGCAATCTCCAATCAATCCTTAAAAGTCTTGTCATTCCGGTACGGCTTCAGCCGTGAGGAACCTGCTGTCCTGTGGGGTGGCGATGGTGCGGGGGTACTACCTATGCATCATGGCGAGCAAGGGCCACGTGATCCATGTTGGGATGACGGGGCTTCTCATGGAGCGGGTGTTGCGGCACAAAGCCGGCACGAGCGGAGCTTTTACGCGGAAGTTCGCGTACACCGCCAGTCGCATCTGGAGAGTAATGCGAGTTGCGACCGGACATTCACAGCAGGTTTCGAATTCGCTGCGACTCGGGCTGGCAAACTCGTTAGGCTTCTCTCATCCTAAGGACCATAACAATACCTCCGATGAGAGCGTCGAGCTTGGGTGCGTTTTGAATTAGGCCAGACCTTCGGCGCTCGCGGGGATGACCCGGCCTTCGTTTCTTCCTAAAAGCCGTGCCCTTTCCGGCCAAACCAGAGTCAGGAGCAACGTCGACGGCAAGGTCAAAAAGCCACCAACAGGTGTGCCCGTCACACACAGGCAAAATCCCCACTTGGGGGCGGCCGCGGATTCGGTAGCACAAAAGGCTGGATCAGTGCCGAGGACTTCAGGGATTTTGGATGGGGACGCTGGGCAGCGCATTCTTGATGACCGTCGGCTTGTCACCTGACTTTACCAGTCCCGCCTTCTCTATCGAGTCCGTGGAGAACAACTGGTAGTGATCATAGCTGTGTCGCCGGTAATAATAATGCCGATTCATTTCCAGGAAAATGTCCACATTCTGGGGCAGCCATAAATCCAGATTTTTCTTCTGGAAATGGACTGGGCCATATTCGGCAATCTGGTGTTGGACCGCAAGTTGCGGCAGTGGCTTCACCAGTTCGGCATCGACGCGGACGATCTGCAGGTTATCCGTGGTTATCCATGCGCGTCCCTTCATATTCATCGGATAATGTTGGGAGCCCACGTAGTATTCCGCGAAGCGGTTGGGTTTGTCGTCGCGCTGCCGAAAATGCACGAGCCAGGCTGACTGCCCATGCCAGTCGCCCAGGCCTTCGCACGACATTTCGAAGTTGTCGCGCATATCTGGATGAAAGATGAGCGCCAAAGTCATGGAACCTGACGTAACGATGTGGTCGGGGAGATCCGTAATCCCGTAACGCAGGTTACGGTACTCGTCGGTCTGCAAAAAGCCTGGCTGCTCTTCGGTGATCGAAGCAACGTAGGTGAACTTGCGAGTTTCCTTGGTGAAGGGATTGCCGGTTTTATCGAGCTGCTCGTGCAGCATGTCTTCGACAGCGGCGAATTTGGTTATGTTATCCACAAACTGTTTTACGCGCTCACCTGAGCCTTCCATAACCTGTTGATAGGGGCAGGTGACACCGGGAGCAACCGGAGGCTTCAACTCATCGACTCCAGGCGGTCCCCATGCGCTCTCGGGCAGGGACGGTGCCGAGGCGGCGAGCGCCAGATCCGTATCTGCCTGCGTCCCCTCAGTTGACGTCAGACCGGCGGCGCGCTTTTCGATCTTGGTTATCAAAGCCTTCACTTGGGGTATCGCGGTGTTACTGGGGTTGGTCTGCACGAACATCTTCAGCGCTTGGATTCCCTCTTGGTCTCGCCCGACGTCGGCCAGCGCTTGCCCTAGAACCAGCTGCGCAATATTCCCCTCGCCTCTGCCCTTATCGATAGCAAGCTGGGCGTGCTCGCGCGCTTTCTCGTATTCCTTTTGCTTCAGGTAGGCGTCCCCGAGCAGATAGTGCGCCATCCAGTAACTGGAGTCGGTTGCCACCGCCTGCTCGAGTGTCTTTCGCGCAAGTTCATATTCCTGATGCTCGAGTTGCACTCGGCCCAGTAGCGTGAGTGGTTGCACTCTGTGTGGGTCGAGCGTAGCGGCACGGTTCAGGTACGCCTCTGCCTTATCGAAGTCCTTTTGTTGCAGGTACAGATACCCGTATAGGAAATTGATCTGCGCATTGGCTGGGGCGAGTTTGAAAGCCTTTTCAAGTTGTTTCTGCGCCTCCTTGAGATTTGCGGACCTTAGGGCAACAACGGCGCGTTTCGCTTCCTTGCGAGCACTAGCGGGGATGGCATTGTCTGGGGCACTCAATTCAACAGCCGTCGGGTCCTTGTGCATCACCAGTTGGAGTTGACGCTCCGGGACGCCGCCGATGACGCCAGAGATGTGCCATTCCTTGTGTTCGGCTAAGTATCCGACCGCGCTGGCATCAATCTCGTAGTCTCCAAAATCTATGCTGCAAAAAGTTACTTGGGAATCATTCGAGGTCGTATCCCAGGACTCGATGTCCTTCTTCTTATCGTGGATCTTTACGACCGCCTGACGGTCGAGATGAGCTCTATTTTCATCGACAACGGTTACCACAAACTTTTGCAGGTCGGGGCAGAAGCTCTGCTGAACCTCATGCATCCGGAGCTCGATGTTTCCCTGCGCCGCCGCTGCGCTAACCCACACAAACAATTGGCCCAAAGAAATCCCCGCAATTAGCAGCGAGGAGAGGGAGGGATACCACCTTTTGGTCTGGGCCATAATTCACCTAGGACTGCCCGTTCGTGATCCCGGAATGCGATCGCGTCTGGAACGGAGGCAATTGTACAGCAATCTGTTTTTGCTATGTCACGATATTGTTTCGTTCTTGGCCCCGTTTTCGGGCTTTTGGCCCACCTCTTCGGGGGTGAAGCGACGGCATGATGGCCGCAGTCCAAGCCCTCGCCCCGTCTCTCCGGCCGGACCAAAGTGAAAGTGTAGGTCCCACGCCTTCCGCGAGCGAGCAGCCCTCATAAGCCACTTTAAGAGAGAAAAAAAGTCAGTCGGCTGCCGTTACTTCGCGCGGCAAGTCACCGGTTTGAGGGCGGCGCGCGGCGCGATTGGAGGGCAGACCGGCGTCGCGGATTTTGTAAAGCAGCGCGCGATAGCTGATGTTCAAAGCGCGGGCAGCCTGCTTGCGATTCCAGTGGTGATGTTGCAGCACTTTCAGGATGATCTTACGTTCCAATTCATGGACAGCCTGCCGAGTAATCTTCTTCAGCGAGATTGGCCCGTCGACGTTTATGTCGGCGCTGAAGAAATCAGGCTGTCGTGGCTGTAGGTCGCCGGAGATGGCGTCTTCGACGCCGAGTATGACGAAGCGCTTGATCAGATTTTCCAGTTCGCGAACGTTTCCCGGCCAGTGGTATTTGCTCAGGGAATTCATCAATTCAGCAGACAGCGGTTTGGCTCGGGAATTAAATTTGCGGTTATAGCAGTCGAGGAAATAGGTGACGAGTTCCGGAAGATCGGAAATCCGTTCACGCAGCGGTGGCATGTGCAGATTGACGACATTGATGCGATAGAACAGGTCGGCACGGAAGGTTCCGTTGGCGATTTCTTCTTCCAGCTTACGATTAGTGGCGCAGACCACGCGCACTTCGACCTTCTTGTCTTCCTGGGCGCCGATGCGGCAGAACTGGCCGTCCTGGAGCAACTGCAGCAGCTTAGATTGCAAACTCATGTCGAGTTCGGAGATCTCATCGAGGAACAGCGTGCCCCGGTGCGCCATCTCAACTCGACCGGGCTTGGTGCCGAAGGCGCCGGTGAAGGCTCCTTTTTCATAGCCGAAAAGCTCACTCTCGAGCAAAGTCCCTGGAATGGCGGGACAATTCACCTTCACCCATGGACCGCTCTTCCAGGGCGAAGAAGCATGAATCATGCGGGCGATGATATCTTTGCCGGTACCACTCTCTCCCTGAATGAGGACGGGAACGTTTGCGCCGGCAATTTTGGCGAGCCGCTCACGCAGAGCTCGCATTGCCTCCGTACCCCCGAACACAACCGCCTCGGGAGGCATCTCCCCCAAGGGTTGGACTAGGGGACTGATTGTAGTTGAAGAACTCATAAGGCTTGATGGCCTCGGCCACAGTATTGCGTGCATCCGGAGAACCAAACGCGGGGGCGCGGATCAATACCTGGTAAGGCTAGTCTATCTTCTTGAGGAAAAGCAACTTACTAAAGATAGCGCAAGGCTGTGGCGGGTAATCCCGACCGTGGGGTTGTAGCGAAGGTCACACGGGGCACGAGAGAAAAGTTTTTCACACAACAGGAGAATGTTTCCTTTGTGGCGCTCTAAATCTGGGGCGGGATTCGACCAGTGGTCGAAGGAATTTCAGGCCAACCAAGTTGTAGGTGTCGGCGTGCTCGGTACGGAGCACCTTCGCACGAAGGGCGCGCGCGGCCTTGGGAAAGGTAGCCAAAGCGGCCAGGGGGGCGCTTGGGATCTCCAGGGACACCTCCGCTACATCCTGCAGGGAGCGGCGGACGGCCACGAGCATGCCTCCGGCTGAGACATTCAGGGCGGTGGCAAACTCCAGGAATTCCTTTTCCTGCTCGATCCGGCTTCTGACAAATACGGGGATGGCCAGGGGCAAGCGCGGCCACCGCCGACGCTCTTCCGCTGGAATTTTTGGGGGCACGCACACTCCTTCCTACGAGTTTTGATGCAGCAATCCAAGCACCACAGGTGCCAATCCTTCGTAAACGGTAAGATCCGCGCCCAAACGCATACCAAACCAGCAAAACTCGGGCCGACACCCACTCCGCAGCTTAAAAAACACGCCAAAGTGCCGTCTTTGCATGGTCTTCCACCGTGAGTCACCTTTGCTAGACTACAAGCTCTCGATTACGCACGAACGCAGCCCGCGAATGCAAGCTTTTGCTACACTTGGGTAATCGGGTCGCATTTGTCGTTGACAATGAAAAGTAACCTGGCATACGATTTTCTTATAGCATTCCTGCCGGTGACGGTCGAATGCCTCCTCCCTCTCTGTGCAGACCACCTTACTCCTTATGGCTACCGTGCAAAAGAATTTGTGTGTTCCACCGCCGGGTAGAGGAGCCGCGGTTGTTCCCGTGCCTCCGGGTTTGGGAGCGGGGATGCCCAGCCCTGCAGATCTTCCGCAGGCATACTCCGAATTGCAGCAGCGATTCCAGCGCACAACCAACGCGTTGGGCTCCGCAGCGCATGATTTGAAGACTCCATTGGCGATTTTGAACGGATACGTCGAACTTTTGCAGAGCGAGAAACTGGGTCCGATCAGCGATCGTCAGCGGGAAGTTCTCAGTGACATGCAGGCTAGTGGTAAACGGCTGCAGCAGTTCATTCAGGATTTCCTTACCTACAGCGCCCTCGAAACCGGCGGGCTAAAGATGCAATACGCGATGGGCAACATCAACGAGTGCCTGTCCGATGTTTGCCGCTTGTGGTCGACCCGTTTTCAGGAAAAAGGATTGGCTCTTTACTTTTTGGCGAATGACAGGCTGCCGGAGTTTCCAGTCGATTCCCCAAAACTTGAGCGTGTGATTTCCAACTTGCTGGAGAACTCTTTTAAATTTGTTCCAGCGGGCGGCACGGTATGGTTGCACGCGGAACCTTACATGTGGGAGCGCCGCGCCACGGCCCAACCCGCGGCATCTGGCGAAAGACGACGACAAACCAATTCACAACCCAATTCAGTCAAGGTCAGCGTGTCTGATACGGGTCCGGGCATTCCGGCCGAGTTTCATCAGGAAGTGTTCGACGATTTCTTCCGGATGCCGAGCAACGAGAATCAGGACGGAATGGGCTTAGGGCTCTCGATTGTACGCCGCCTGGTTCAAGGTATGGGTGGCAAAGTCTGGGTGGAAAGTGATCCCGGCTCGGGCTGCAAATTTTCATTTCTTGTTCCCTTCAAACCTAACTCTAGTTCTGTCGGCAAAGGAAAGAATCGGTGAGCGAAACCGCGAAGATTTTGTTAGTCGATGACGAGCCTGCAATGCTCCGCTACATCCGTACACTGCTCGAAGTCGACGATTATAAGGTAGAGACCGCGTCAACTGGCGAAGAAGCTCTCCAGCGCATTGACAAAGGCATGGAGCCGGACCTCGTGCTCCTGGATGTGCTCATGCCGGGAATCGATGGCCTGGAAACGCTGGAGCAGATCCGCCAGAAACGTCCCGGCACCAGGGTCGTAATGCTTTCCTGCGTGAACGATACGAAGAAGGTTGTGCAGGCCATGCGCCTGGGAGCGCAGGACTACCTGACGAAACCGTTTCAGAAAGCGGAATTGGATGCGGTGATCGACCAGTGTCTTGGTCAGGGCAAGACGCCGCCCGGAGGCGAAGTTGAGGAAGTTGCCGACGACTTGTTCTTCATCGCGGCGAGCCCGGCCATGCGCAAGATCCGCTCGCAAGCCGCGTTAGTGGCGCATGTGGATATTCCAGTTTTGTTGTTAGGCGAGAGTGGCACAGGGAAAGAGGTTTTAGCGCGCCTGATTCACAAACTCTCACGGCGCGCCCATCGTACGTTCCTGAAAGTGAATTGCGCGGCGGTTCCCGCAGATCTTCTGGAGAGTGAATTATTCGGCTATGAGCCGGGCGCCTTTACCGGTGCGACCCACGCCAAACCGGGAAAGTTCGAACTCTGCAACAAGGGCACGATCCTGCTCGATGAAATCGGCGAGATGCCACCGGCGCTGCAGGCCAAGCTGCTGCATGTCCTGCAAGACCAGCAATTCTCGCGACTGGGCAGCCGCTCTATTATCAAGGTGGACGTTCGCATTCTAGCGGCTACTAACATCGACATTCCTCAGGCCTTGGCTACCAAGCGGCTGCGCGAAGATCTTTACTACCGGCTGAACGCGTTCACTTTACAACTGCCGCCGCTTCGCGAACGCAAAGAAGAAATCCCTATTCTCCTCAAGCATTTTATGACCCGGATGGCGGAGCAATACGCGCGACCGCAGCTTCCCCTTTCACCATCGCTGCTGGAGGCCTGCCAACGCCATAGCTGGCCCGGTAACCTGCGGGAGTTGAATAACTTTTTGAAACGCTACTTGATCCTGGGGGACGAGAACCTAGCCGCGGCAGAACTGCAACCACGTCAGGATGGCGGTGGCGGCACTCACGCAGATTCCGGAAGCCGGGGTAACGAATCCAGCGGAGGATTGAAGTCGCTGGCTCGCAGCGCCAAGGACGAAGCCGAAGGGGAAGCCATCCGGCAGGCGCTCGAACAAACGAACTGGAATCGCAAGCAGGCAGCCGGTCTTCTGCAGATCAGCTACAAAGCCCTGCTGTACAAGATTCGACAATATGGGATTGCCGAATCCAAGAGCCATCACAAGCTTTCCGCCGGAGCCTAACCCCGCTCTCATTCCTTCGACGATCGGTTCTTTCGACGAGGTGGCAAGGGAAAGCTTGCCCTACGAAGATTTGCCCGTGCCGTCTTACTGAACCGTCAAGCTGAATGCCGCAGTTTGCGTGAACGATCCGGAAGTTGCCGTCACGGTGGGTTCGTAGGACCCCGCGGGTGTTCCAGTAACGGTCTGCTGCTGCTTGGAGGTGCTGCAGGCCGGCAGCAGGACGAGCAGTGAAAACAGCGTCCAGAGCAGGAAAAATCCCAGAATACGACCACGTCTGCGTTTCGCGCTACCCAACCCAAACAAGACCACTCCCGGGACCATCAGCCATAAAGCATAAAACGGGCCATGCCATCCCGCGGAACTGATCGTGACCACGGGACGCGCTGTGGTGGTCAGGCTCAGCGTACTCGATTGCGAACCAGGCCCGTTGAAAGTAAGCGTGGTGGGCGAAAATCCGCAACTCGCTCCCACCGGTAAAGACCCGCAGCTCAGGGAGACATTGGCTCCAAACGTCAATGATGGATTTACCAATACCGAATAGGTCGCCGGGTTACCCGCCACCACCGTCTGGCTGGACGGCGTGACGGAGATCGAATAAGCGGTTGCTGTGAATGACGCCGTCTGAGAGTTGCTGGGGTTCGTATTGTTGTTGTTTGTGACCGTGGCGAGTATCGAGCCCCCTCCTGCCAGACTCGGCGTCACAACCATGGCAACCTCCGAAGTCGAGCCCGATTGTAGCGCAGGGATGGTGCACACCACGCTATTGCCGCTGGGTACACTGCACGTGCCAGACCCCGCAGTGGCGCTATTAAAAGTGGCGTTCAGACCTGCCGTAAGCTGGCCAGTTACGGTGATGTTCGTGGCCAGGTCTGGTCCCTCGTTGGTTACGGTAAACGTTATAGTAACTTGGCTGCCGGCGCTCACCGCCCCTGAAGCGGGAGACATCACGGGTGCGACGCAGCGAATGCACAAATCAGTCGCGGATTGCAGCCGGACGGCGAAGGCATCGGTGTTCGGCCCTGTGCCGGTTCCGTTCAGTGAAGGTTGCACCGGGGCGAAGGTTTCGAAATTGGTGGAATTCGTGTCGCCGGCAAAATAGGTATTGAGGGAGGAATCGATGGTGATGCTGGTTCCGCGATCCGTACCATTGCCGCCGAAGTAAGTTGCGTAAGAACCCACCGCATTCTGCCCGGAAATTGTCGCGGTATCAATGTGGGCAAAGAAAGCATTCTGCGGACCGTTGAGCACGGACTGGAGTGCTCCGGCGGTAGCCGGAAAGTCAGTCAGCGGATTGTTCACACCGATAGTTCCTGAACTCGTCGCTCCGGTGACCAGCGCTCCGGCCGCCGTATCTACGGCTATAGCCAAACCACTGTCGTTGCCCGTTCCGCCAAGGTAGGAAAAATAACTCAGACCTACGCTGGTAGCGGCCGTCCCGGAAGCCTCGGTTGGATTCGTGAACTTCGCCACGTACGCATCGGTCGGCGCGGGTGCAGGAATTGGAGTACACGTTGCCGGATTCGGAGGTGGAGTATCCAGGCATTGCTGGAAGGCGCCGGTACCGGTGGGGACGACGAAATCGCCCGAATTGGTCGTCCCGGTTATGTAGATACTCGCCGCGCCCGTATCGATGGTGATGCCAGTGGACGAATCTGTTCCGCTACCACCCAGATAAGTCGAGAAGAGCACCTGAGAAGCACCTGTCTGGGCATTTATTGGATTCAGCTTGGCAACGAAAGCATCAGTTGGTACGGGACTCGCAGGCTGTGTACATTGAACCGGTGGAGTGACGGTCGTTAGCGGAGGCGTGTCAAGGCACGGTTCGTAGGCATTCAGAATGGGAAAGTCGCCAGGTGTCAGGCCACCGCTACCGTTCGGGCTTTCACCGCTGTTAAAGAAATTGGTCGTGCCGCTGAAGTAAATGTTTCCCGTTGTATCGACGGCGATGCCACCGCCGACGGCAATCGTCCCGTTACTGCCACCGAAGTATGTGGAATATGGAACGCTACCTAATCCGCTGTTCTTGGTACTTACTTCGGTCACAAAAAACTGGATGCTGCCCAACGACTGCTTCTGAAACGGAGCTGGAAAGGAGCTTGAGGGGAAGCCGGTAGCCTGATCGGTAGAAGTCGTGGTACCCGTGACAAAGACATCGTCATTATTGTCGATCGCTAAACCGCTGGCGATATCGGTCCCATTGCCGGAGAGATAAGTAGAATATTTGAGTTCCGGTATCGCGCCCGCCGTATCGAGCCCGCTGACTGCACTCACGAACACGTGTGAAGTTCCGGTGCTGCCTGCTTCAGGCACAGCCTGGAATCCGCCCGCCGTGGGGAAATTCGGCGAAGTGGTGGTGCCCGCCACGTAGGCGATCCCGCTGGCGTCTACCCCTAGCCCGGCACTTGTATCTGTTCCGCTGCCGCCGAGATAGGTGAGATAGAGGACGCCGAGCGCGCCTGCCGTGGGGTCCAGTTTCAGGATGAAAATATTCTGTGCGCCATTCAGCGTGGACTGGACAGGAGCCAATGGCGATGGATGCGAGGTGAGAAGGTCTGTGGAGGTAGTAGACCCCGCCAAATAGATGAAGCCATCGCCGTTAACGGCAATCGAAGGGGAAGTCTCGTTTCCGGTGCCGCCGAAGTAAGTGGAGTAGCTGATGGTCGGGTCGATTACCAGTTCCCTGCTGCGATCATAGGCGCCGATCTCGAAGCCGACGCGATTGGCGGCACGAAGCACGAAGCGACCTTCGACAGGCTGCTCGCGGGCACCGCGTTTCTGGTAGATGTGCGGAGCATGCAGGCGCACGCCAGCGCTGGTTCCCGTGAGAATCAAGTCTCCGCCGCTCAGTTGCAGCTTAGCCGCGCCGTCAAACTGCAACTCGGCTTGCGCGGGATCGGCACCCGGGGCGACCTTGAAGTCGTACTCCAGATGACCTTGGCTGCCATAGAAAACCAGATCGATTCCCGGGTAAACATCTTGATAGTGAACGCCGGCATACTGCGGGATGCCGGTGTGCCACTTCTTAGGATCGTTGCCGATGAAGTAGTTGCTCATGCCGGGAAGCGGATCGCCTCCCACGACGGCCGCCGCAGGATTGGAGCCGACCAGCGTCATGCGTACGGATTCCATACTTCGGCTTCCGTTCTGACCTTGTGACGCCGATTGCGCGCGCGTGGCCAGCACTGCGCCGGTTGAATCCAGCAAGAGACTATATCCCCCACCATGCGAGATGAACTTCACCCTCGAATCGGTTTGGCCCTGATTGGGTTCGAAGATCATTGGGAGCTGGCCGAGAAGAGCGCGGGCGTCCGGCTTCGATTTCAATGCAGCCTTGGCGAAAGCGGTCGGAATCGGGAACCGGGAAGAGCTAGCCACTGCCTTCTGTCCGTAGCGGCGAGAGCCGAAGCCCAAGATCACGCAAGCCACCAGCGACAGGAAAACGGCTGCTCCCATGACGTGGAGCCATTTCAAACGCCTTTCCGAGCTTCTTCCCGATAACAATCCACGGCCATTTCCCATCACGCTTGTCCTCCGGTGTCTACCGATCATAAATGGAGAGAGTCGAACGACGCGCGAGTCTCTACCCGGCGCCGGCGAAGCCGCCCGCTGCTGACATGTCACTTAGGAACTGGCGGAAAATAAACAACTACTTAAACATCTGACGGATGGCCAAGTCAAGCGAGCCAAGTCAAGCGAGCGTCCGATACACGCGCGCTTCAAGACCTCAGATGCGCCGGTGGTCGTATAAAGATGCCGCACAAAGGGAGGAAAACCATGGCACAGGAATGGAGTAAGGCAACTCGCCGATGGCTGCGAAAGGAACCACTTCTGCAAAGCCTTGCATTCATCATCCGGCGGCCCCGGTCCGGCTGGTCAAAAGCTGTTGATTCCTGTTGGCATCCCGCCAGGACTTGCGTCGTGGGATGGCATGGGGATTGCTCAGCTAAGTACGAGTCAGGATGGTCGCGCCCCTCTCCCTGCCGTTTTTCAGGCACGCCCGAGCATTTCCAGGCAAGTACTTACTGAATCAGTTCATGAATCTTTTTACGCTTGCAAACTGCCGGCAAATCTATACAGTGGAAAGCAATCAGGGCCTGCCTCAGGGCGACGGCGGGACTTCAGCCTTCCAGCCGTGTTGTCCGTTACGCATTAGACTTGTCTCATTGGGGAACAATGCTCTCGGAAAATAGGCCAAGGATGCAA
>Ga0210391_10004478_pt1 | contig 11631 bp, 7 predicted proteins | sample IncBWC12OmetaG_FD_160573 | JGI IMG/M metagenome (GOLD analysis project Ga0210391, IMG submission 160573) | Forest soil microbial communities from Barre Woods Harvard Forest LTER site, Petersham, Massachusetts, United States - Inc-BW-C-12-O ...
GCGTCCCCATCCAATGGTCGATATACGGTCCCTGCTGCGCCGTCACCCGGGATTGCAAAAGTTACCGCAGAACGTATCGCTTTCGGTAGACAAGCCACTGGAGCAGGAATTAGCGCAGGCACGCTATTGCCTCTACCGTGGTTCATCCGCAGCAATGCACGCAGTGCGAGCCGGAATCAAACCATACTACCTGGCGCGACCCGGCGAGCTGCCGTTCGACTGCCTCTTTGCCCTGTCCGACTGGCGCGAAACGGTGACTTCACCGGCGGATCTGGCCGATCGAATCAGCCGCGGCGACCCTTTCGCCGATTCCACCGCCGCCAGGCGCGCCGCGGACGTGTGCGAACGTTATGTCTCGCCCGTCAGGCCCGCCGCAATCAACGAGTTGCTCGCGATGGCGGAAGCATGCCAATGAAGAAGGGTAAGCGCCTGGCGTGCTGGCTTGTTTTTCCGCCTGCGCTGGCGCTTGTGCTGTTGACAAGCAGCAACATGATGCAACATCTGGCCGCGGCGCACGAAAAAGCACCTTACTACTTTCTGTTGTCATTCTTCATTGGCATCGGTGCGACGTGGACTGCAATGCTGGTTGCCTACTTGCTCGAGTGGTTGCTCATAGGCTGGGTCGGATCCTCACTCGAGGCGCTTTGGAAAGCGCCCGCATCAATGAAGCTCGACGTGCTTGCAACGTTGGTGATGCAACTGCCGCACAAACATCTCGACTACATCCTGTCGTTCGGCCTCCTCTACGCCATCGGCACCCCGTCAACGCAACCGGCGAGCATTTCGGTGACTCACGTGCTGCCCTCTTGGGGACTGCAGGCCGCATGTGCCCTGCTGCTTTCCTCATTCATGAATTACTGGATACATCGACTGGAGCACACCATTCCGGCGCTGTGGGCACTGCACAAGTTCCATCATTCCGCGGACCGGCTCTTGATCCTGACGACGTTCCGGGATACCAAGCTGAACGGTGCGCTGGACGCGGTGCTTCGATTTCTTCCGCTGGCGATCCTGAGTGTACCGGTTGCAGCGACGCCGACCCGGGCCAGCCCCGCATTCGCACTGGTTGCGGTCTATCTCCTCTACACAGCGCTCACGCGCCTCAACAGCTTCCTGAATCATTCCAACCTCGATCTGAGTTATGGCTGGATCGGCCGCTGGCTGCTCGTATCGCCCCGCATGCATCGAATTCACCATTCCACCTCGCCCGCTTACTACAACACTAATTTTTCGTTCGACCTGTTGCTGTGGGATCGAATCTTCGGTACCTACGCAACGTGCGATGAGGCAGCGCAGCTACCGGTGGGGCTCGTTGACAACCCTTTCAACTCCAACGGCTCGCTGAAAGGAGTATTGCGCGACTACTTTCTGACCACCTACGTTGAATTCTGGCATTCAGCGAAGAAGGGCTATAGGGCGTGGCTCCCGATGAGCTCACGCAGCTCGGCAACAGACTCTCTCGGATGACGACCCCGACGCAGCTCGAAGAACGGCACCCGTTTAACGCTGCGGGTGAACAAAGTCCATCGAGACTGGTTTGCGGCATACGCCTGTTCGCGGACCAACATTGGCAGCGCCTCCGCCGGCAGCAGCCGTTTGAGCAACGGCCGCCCCGCCGCGGGCCGGGCGGACAAGAATACGATAGCGCCTATCTTCAGCGGGCGCTCGATTAGCGGATAGCCATCTCGACGCAGGTCGATCTCATACTTCCGCACGCCCGTACGGCGCCGAATGACCGGCGATTTGCGGATTTTTGCGACGGTGCGGCCCTGTGCGATCCAGCGCAGGGAGTCGGCACGTACATGCAGAAAGTTGCTGACTCCGGTCGCGAGAAGCTTGCCCGGTGTCACGAATACACTGTCTTCCGAGAGAATCCTCAGGCCTTCAATCAGGCACTGCAAAGTCACCGTCGACTTACCGGCACCGCTCGGACCCAGCAACAAGACTCCACGGCCGGCGCGACCCACGCAGGCCCCATGCAGCGCTACGAGCTTCTGGACCCGTGCTGCAAGAGTGAAGACGGCGAACTCGATCAACTCATAGCGCGTGTGATACGGGAAGCGCAACATCTGCGGCGTAACGACCACGAGCGCTGACCGCTCATGCGACGACACGACCACGAAACTGGATGACTCCGCGGCTCCGGCAAGCAGCCCCCCTCCTGACATCATCTGCAACGGCGCCGGCGCGACGCTCGCCCGCTTCCGCTCGCGAGATGTCAGTACCAATCGCACCCGCAGCTGCGGCTGGACACGCGACAGCTTGTGACGCGGCAGCCCGGCGTAGGCCGAATCCACCAATCGCAGCAAGTCCTCACTGTTGCTCTCGAACCGAACTCGCGCTCCCAACACATGGAAGTCCCTGTGCATCGCGACAGCCGATCGCTCCTCAAATGGGTCGGAACAAAGCTCGGGCAATTTCTTCTTCATTAAGGGTGACGCTTCATGACATGGTCCGCAAACGTTCGGCGGAGATGGACTCTGTGACATCATCGGCCAGGTATGCTGCAACTTTACGCACCACTTCGACTGCCGCGGCAGCATAGTTATCGGGCGAACCACCCGCGATATGAGACGTGAGGAAGACGTTCGGCAGGCTCCTCAGCGGATGCGCGGCGATCAGCGGCTCCTCTTCGTACGTATCCAGGCAGGCGAATATGTCGCCCCTTTTTAGGCGGGTGAGCAAGGCATTGGGTTCGATCAGTGCTCCGCGTGCGACGTTGATGAGCACCGTGCCCGGACGCAGTTTCGCGAGTTCACCGGTTCCCAGACAATGCCGGGTGCTTTCAGTGAGGCCACGATGCAAAGACACGATATCGGCGGCCAACACCTCACTCAGCGAAACGGGGACGGCGCCGCCGCGGCGGATATCCTCTTCCGCGGCGTTCTCGGAGTAAACCAGGATACGCGCCCGTGCCTGGCCAAGACGTTCGGCGAATGCGCGCGCATTTGCGCCCCAGCCAACGAGCCCAACTGTGGCCCCTTGCAGATCGCGGGGCCGCAGCGCGCTCTGTCCCGTGATGCCCAGAAACGCAGAAGCCGCTTTCCAACGCCTGAGGAAAAATTGTTCGAGACCCGCCGCCTTCATCGCGGGACGCATGCCGCGTGCGACCCGATACAACAAGCCTTTAATTCCGGCCGTATCCGGCACAGTTCCCCACCCGCCTGCGCGCATGGCATCGTGGGAGAGAAAGGCGCGACGGCGACCGAGGATCGCCAACCCAAGCGCGAATTCCGCCACGCTCTCTGCATAAGCTGCGCTTCCATTGAGCAGCCTCACGCCGCGCGCCAGAAGTGCTTCGGGCTCATGACGCGCAAGCGACAGGGCCACTATGCCGACAACGTCAAGGTGCGGAAGCTTGTCCAAAACATCCGCTGAAAGCGCGGATGAGCCGCGGCCCAAGATGGCGGCGACAATATCAGGACGCTCGGTGGCCGACTCGCGTACGTCCTCCAGAGTCGCCAACCGGTAGTGTGAAAGCAAGGCCGCAAGCGGTGCCTGTAGTTCGGGGGAAGGCACCACCAGAATGGATTTTTCCTCGAGCGCTCGCTTCGGCGGAGCAGTCCGAAGCTGTGTCTGTGGCAGCTGAACGCGCCCGTTGAAGCCGTTTTCAATGAGCTCGGCGAGAAACAGCGATGGAGCAATCGCGGCCAGGCTGTGCAGCGGCTCTGCGCCGCTGCGTATTGCCTGGAGGAAAGCGTCATGCTCGCCCGCAAATCCGTCACCCTGCATCGGAGCCGCAATGGTTGTCACCGGCTGACCTTTTCTTTCTATCGTGAGGCCCGTTCCCATGACGCTGCAGGTTTCGTCCGGAGCATGGAAGATATACTCTTCACGCCGCGAACCCGCGTTGTTGTTGCAAAGGAATACGCCTTGAGCGCCGTCGCGCCAACGCATCAAGGCCGAAAAGGCGCTCGGCTGGGCCTCAGCGGTTTCCCCGAAATGCGCCGTCAACTGCTCGGGCAGCCCGCCCATCATGAAGAGCAGTGCATCCAGAGCATGGATGCCGTTCGCACCCAGCCAGGTGCGCACCCCGAATGAGGGCGGATTGCTGAATTCGGGCTTGTGAAGTACCGCTTCGACAAATCTCCAACCGGCTCGGCCGGCGCGCGCACGAACCGCGGCGAGGGATTTCGCAAACCGGCGGTTGAGACCACCGGCAGCGACGAGGCCTTGCGCGCTTGCAAGTTCCGCCATCTCGCGCGCCTGCGCATAGGTGGGTGCCACGGGCTTCTCAACGAACAGATGCTTGCCCTTTCGCAGCGCCAGCATTCCATATTCATAATGCAGTTGCGCGCTGCCAAAAATGTACACGGCATCGATATCCGCACGCTCGATGGTCGAGACACCGTCACCGCTGTCTTCCAGAAATCCGAACTTACGCCGGGCAGCCGCCGCGCGTTCGCGCTGAATGTCGCAAACGAGCGCCAGGACAACTTCGCCGCGGTCGCGCAGCCACGCAAGAACCGGTAGATGAAGAGCATCGGGCGCCGGGCCCGCACCGATGACCAGCACGCGAACCGGCTTCAGCGAAGATGTTTCGTTGACCATGCTCAGAATTCCAAATCGACTATCTTAAATCGCAAGACCAATCTCGATCGGCGATTCCGCGCGCTGCCTGAAGTCGGGCGGACTGTTGATACTGTACACGACCAAATTCCGTTTCTGCGATACGGCGGTTGCCCGGGATTTCGCCGTAGTGCTCGAAGCAGATGCGAAGGACCTGGCACTCGATGTCCTGTTCGACCGCAACAACCGTTTGATGCGGGGCGAGCGCGAACGGTATCGGGCCGTGGCGTTCGAGAAGCGGTAACCGGATCGCCGCTCGCGAGTCACTGCAGCAGGTTCGGCTCGTAACTCGAGAGCTCTTGCATATCAGAAGGTCCACGGATCGCCGCGTAAGGCGCGAGCGAGTCTACGTCCCTTCGGTCGTACAAGTCGCCGCCGAGGACTTCGGCGTCTAGGCGCTCGCTGTGTGGGTGCGTCTTGAGATTGTGACTGGCCAACACTTGCTTCACCTTATCGATTGGAATATTCCACTCCTCGGCCAACCGGCTCGCGGTGGGCTCTGCAAACGAGAAATATAGAGCTTCCGCGTTCCAATGTTCTTGCAGCCGCTGGGAAAAATCCACTTTGGATACCAGCGTCTTGCGGTAGCCTGCGATGATCTGCATGGCATTTGCAACGAGCCCGTTGAACTCCCGCGTGCTGTAGTACCCCTCCAGATCCGTTACGTTTGTGAAGGGCGGTTGCACGTTGACCTCATGACACCAGAGGCATTTGCTGGGCTTACCCGCGGCGGTGAGCGCCGGCGTCGTCGCCCCCTCCAGACGTCCCTGCAGGTCATATAGGCCGAACCGCAATTGCCCGTTTTCCATCACATCGAGTGTTTCGATGTCGGCCTTCTGAAACGTGTGGTCACGCAACGAGCCCGCACCTTCGAAAGCCACAAAGGCCACGGACTCGATACCCTCGCCCTTCCCAACTTCTATCAAGCGATTGCCCCGGGCGATGGCGGACTCGACAATGGCCACTTGCTTGGGTGCGAACTGATGTCTGGCGCGAAACTCCGCGTAGGTGGCGGCGACACCGGTGAGGGCATAGTACTGGTGCGAGCCGCACATGCTCAGAAAGACGAATCTGCCGATGTCGATACCGCCCATGAGGCGAGACTCTTCACTGGACTTGAGTACCTGCAGCAGCTGCTTCCAGGCCGCTTGCGAGGCTTGCGGAACTCCCGCGGCATCCAGATCGAGGGTTACCATCGTTCCATCCCAGGAGATCACGGCGGCGTCGATAGGCACCTTTGCGCCCAGAAAGGACAACGCCCAGAACAATCCCGTGTTGACTTCCGATTTCGACTGACCGGGGTAGCTCTTGATCCACCGCAGCTTGATGACCAGGTCCGGATCTCTCGGCGCGAACGATCGGTCTGCCCGGCCGCAGGCCGAGAGCCCGGAGAGGACAAACACAGCGAGCAGGGCCGTCATCCAGCTTGCCAGGTTTCTCTGCCGCATGAATCAAGCTTCCATCGGTGCGGCCTGCTGTTCCAAAGGCCGAGATCGGAGAACCGCATAGACGCACACTACAAACATCGCAAGCAGCAGGAAAAGCCTCGGGTATGCCAACACGGTAAGACCGCCACGGCCCTCGAACCGGTAGGCATGGCCGTAGGGGATGAATCCGATAAGCACGTAGGTTCCAAGAGTGAGGTACGCCGGCACCCGGGCACGCCGGGACAGGAAGTAGTCGACCAGCAGTGCAATGGGAAGCCAGAGCAAAACAACAGCGTATGTCCCCGATCCCGGTGCGATCAACAACGCCAGAACGCCCAGGATACCGATGGTTGGCCCGATCGCGCTCGCAGCGGCATCGTGCGCGAGCCTGACCAGCGCCGCCGCGGCCGCGAGCACCAGCAAACTCTTTGTACTCACGATGGCGACCGTCGCCCCCAGCGGCGCCGCCACAAGGGGCTGCGGATTTCGAGCGGGGTCGAAAATGAACAGGCGGTTGAACAGGGTGTCAAACGACTGGAATACCGCGGTGAACCTCGGCCCAGGGTCGATATGTCCTGCGAGGTGATTGAACAACACATGGAGCAGAAAGACCATGTGCACCTGCCAGCCGAGCACGCCGATGCTGACCAACACCACAGCCGTAATCGCAATGCCACCACCCAGCAATACACGCCACTGCCTGCGCGCGGCAAAACCCGCAAGCAAGATCACTGGATAATACTTGATTGGCGCGAGGACACCCAGCGACAGGCCGGCGAGCCACGGCATGCGTTTGCGGTAGAAATTGTATCCAAGCAGGCAGAGTGTCGAGATCAGAATGTACGGATGGCCGAAGCGAAGACCGGATTGCAAGGCCCACCCCGACAAGAGCACGAACAGGGCCGAATCGATGGCGCGCCACGCAAAGATCCTGCTCAACAGCCACATCGCGCAAATCAGCCACAGCACGTTCAACACGGTCACGATGCGCAATGCCGTCAGCGGTTGGAAACCCGTGAGCGGCGTGAGGAGCAGAGCCGTCGGGGGTGGATATGGCTTGAATTCCCCTGGATTTTCCTGAGACCCCACCCTGTAGCGATGGACTTGTTCGCGAAACCACGCCCCATCGTAGAGCTTCACCGCATCCTCCCCGTTGCGCACGATCGTTGCGGAGGTGAAGTACTCCGGGAAATCGTCGCTAATCGCCCCGAACGCCGGCACTATGCATTCCAGCAACACGTAGCCTACGAGTCCGGCCAACAGCAAGACCTTACAGGCGCGACTAACAAGCGCCAGATCAAGCATGTCGAACCTGCCGCGAAAGAGGTGCCGGATAAGACTGTTGGTCGGTGATCCTTCCCGCAGCGAACTCGTAGACGATATCGCAGTGACGTAAGGCACCAGCCCTGTGAGCAACAATGAGAATGGTCCGGTTGGCGCGTAACGACTGCAGCATCTCGCCGATATCGTTCTCGCTACTGCTGTCCAACGAGCTCGTGGCCTCGTCGAAGAGAAGCATCGAGGCATCTCGGTAGAGCGCACGCGCGATGGCCACACGCTGGCGCTCCCCGCCGCTCAAGCCGCGCCCGTTCTGCCCAAGCCGTTCATTGAAACCTGCTGGGAAACTGGCAATGCAATCCGACAGACACGCCAATCGCGCTGCGTGCTGCAGCCGGTCCGGGTCTATCTGATCAGGTGGAACGCCAAAAGCTATGTTCTCAGCCAGGGTTGCCTCGAGCAAAAACACATGCTGCGGAACATAGGCGATGCTCGATTGCCAGGAGCGGTAGTTCGTGTCCCGCAGCTGGATCCCGTCCACCTCGATATGCCCTGACTGCGGCAACAGCAATCCGCTCACCAGATCGAGCAACGTCGTCTTACCAGAGCCGTTGGCGCCCTTGAAGCCGACGATTGCGCCGACGGGAATGACCAACGACACATCACTAAGGGCCGGCGGAAGTTCGGGCGAATAGCGAAATGATACCTCGCACAACCTGACCTCATGACGCGGCCGGCGTTGCCATGCATGATCCAGCACAGCAGCGGGCGACCCGTCGCGCCCGGCCACTGGGCGATCCAGATCCATCTCGACACCGGAGAAGGCGGCGCGGTCGGCGCGTATGTTCACGATCGCCGTGAAGGCCTGCTGCAGCGCAGGCAGCAAGCGGTAGGCTGCCAGCCCAACGAAGGTGAGCTGCCCCACCCACGGACCGGTCGCCGCGACGCGGCTGCGCACGTACAGTCCAACCGCCACGAGGCAGATGACCGTGACGCACTCGAGCACGTATTTAGGGCTTTGCGAGATAGCGAACGTACTGGCGCCGGAGCTTGAGATGCCACGCGATTGCTGCGCGAACCGCGCCGCGAAAAAATCCTCTGCGCCCAGCAATGTGATATCTTTGATTGCTCCAAAGCCCTCGTTGATCGTTTGCATCCGATCGGCCCGAAGTCGATGCTCGTAATGCCCATTGCGCCGGAGGCGCCGGCGCGCGGCTGCATAAACCGCGACGTAGCTCGCACCCAACCCTGACATGGCGGCGAGAGCGACAACGGGATCCATGAACACCGCTGCGGCCGCAATGAATGCAATCGTCACCAGGCTCGCCACCAGTATGAGAGCGTATTGGACGATGCGGGAAGTCACGCGGGCGCTTTCCTGCACTTTGTTCGAAAGCACAGAGCTGCCGCAGCGAGCGTGGAATTCGTAGCCACGACGCAGGTACTCGGCGAAAAGCTCGGCGTAGAGGGATTCGCCAACGCGGGCGGAAAATCGATTTATAGCGAGCAAACCGAAGAGGTTGACCGCATTCGCGATCAACACACTCCCAGCAAAGGCGGCACCCAGGGCCGGCACGATCGAGTCTTGTCCCACGTGCAGCTTCTGCAACACGGCCCATGCGACTGCACTATGCGTAATATTATCCGGAGCGGAAAGAGCGGCGAAAAACGGCAGCACGGCTGCGAACCCGCCGACCGTTGACAGAGCCGTTACGATGGAGAGCAGCTGCAATCCGATCAGCTGCCGGCGTTGCCGCGAATCCAAAAGGCGCCAGAGCGCGCGCAGTATGGTCATGTCGCTACCTACTCTCACAAGCCGGAAACGCGCGGATCCCACAGTTGGATGAATCTTCGCGAAAAATCCAGCTCCCAAGGGCGACCGTACCGCTGATACCGGTAACGCCAGGATGCGAGTGCCTGGAGCGCTGCCTTTCCCCAGGGCGGCGAGCGCACGTCCGTGATCGTCGGAAACCTGCAGCCAAGCACGGTAGTGAAATCTCTAATCCGCTCGCGCAATTGTGGGGTGAGCCACGGAGTGTCCGTGTGGCACCAGTACGTCAGCCACTTTTGCTCCGCCCACTCGTCTGCCGACGCCGGAAATACGAGCGGCTTTCCATCGCTGTCTCGTAAGCTGCTGACCGCGCGATCGACTTGCGGGTTTTTACTTCCCGGCGCCGGCGGCAACGGCGCGTAGATATACAGCATGATTTCCGTCTTGGGATGCAGGCGCTTGATGTGCCGGATGAACTCGAATGTTCGCTCCGTTTCCCCTTCCGGGTCCTGCGGTGGAGCCAGCATGAACGAGAGTTCCGGGATGACACCGTTGGCGCGGCATAGCTCCACGGCCTCTAGGGTCTGATCGGTACGAGTGCCTTTGCGCACATCGTGCAGCAGCCAGTCGCTCGGCGATTCGGCGCCAATGTACGCCATGCGAAGCTTGCTCTTCCTGACCAACGCCCACGAGCGCTGCGACAGGTTCAACAAGGCATCGGCGCGGGCGAAACACCACCAGGGTAGCTGCAGCCGGGCCAGTACCTCGAGCAGTGGAGACGTATCCACCTCGCGATCGAAGAAGTTGTGGTCATAAAACTGGATGGAGTCCATACCAAACTTCGTGTTGAGCAGCCGCAACTCCTGATCCAGCCGCCCTGCCGGCGGCAGTGCCGTCTTGCCACGGAACATCGCGGCGACTCCACAAAACGTACAACGGAAGCGGCAGCCCAGGGCGGCCTGATAACCGCCGGTGCGCTGTCCCAGAAACGTTCTTCCGAAGTAGCGGCGTGGATCACCCAACCGTTCGTAGGGCAGGCTGCGTGCGAGCCCCGCAGTCGAGAATGCCCGGTTGGGGTTGTGGACGATCTGTCCATCATGGCGCCACGACAGTCCGGCAATCGTATCTAGCGTGCCAGCGGTGCCGAAAATTGCGTCCAGAAGCTCAATCAGGGTCTGCTCCCCTTGAGCTCTTATGGCGTAATCAACGTACGGTGCATTCAGGCTGGACTCTGCGCAGATGGTCGGAAAATGACCGCCCCAGATGATTGGGATCGACGGGAAGCGCGCCCGTATGGCCCGTGACACGAGTATCGCCGTTCGCAACTGCGGGCCACCCATTACACTGACACCAACAACATCGATGTGCCCGGTTTCCAGCGTACCCACGGCAGTCGAAACGAAGTCAGGGTCGACGTTGCCATCGATAATTGTGGATGCGTAACTACCGTCGAGGGCCGCGGCAAGGTTGAGTACGGCGAACGGAAATCGCGCGCTGCGGCGTTTGGTGATCGTCGGGTTAATCAGAAGGATGTGCCGCCGATGGTTTGGCTGCACGGCAATCGGGGTTGTCACGCCGCCGCCCATGTCAGGTCGGTAATCTGCAGGCCCGGCTCGCCGACGGTCGCAGCTGAGAGCGCGCCGACCAGTCGGCGTTCGAGCATCTTCGGCTTTCCGTCAACACAGACCGCCGCCCAATGGGCCGCTGGTGCAAGAAGGCGGGCGTAATCCGCATCTGCATACAGCGCTCGGCCACCCAGAAAGACCAATCGAACATCCGCACGCGAGGCATCAGGCAATGCCATGCCGTTCGGCAGAACCAGAAGATCGGCACGGGCTCCGATTCTCAGCGTTCCGCGGTCTGTCAGCCGCAGCAATGCAGCTGCGTCGCGTGTCACGAGAGACTCGAGGGTGCCCGCCTCGAGCGCGCAGGCTTCGCGAGCCGCCCTGAGTTCGCACAGCAGATCCTGAGACCCGGTGAAACGCGAGTCGGTTCCCAAAGCGACACGGCCGCGGCGGATGAGTTCGCTCACCTCCGCGGTCCTGCCGAAAAGGCGCAAATTGGAGGATGGACACCAGATGAGACCTGCCGCAGCATCCTCGAGACGCATACGCTCAGCGGGACCTAAGGCGATACCGTGCACAAGTAGTGTGTTGGCTCCCAGGCAGCCGAGGGCGTCGAGTAGATCGAACTCAACTGCCGCTTCCTCATCCACGCCTTCGGCGAGATGAATGATCCATGGCCAGTCCGGCGGTGTACGCAGATAGGCATTGCGAACCTGCTCGTGGCCATCGATGTACAGGGAATGCGACCAGCCATAGTTGGTGAGGACACACGTCGGGAAAAGCTCGCCCACCAGAAACGGATAAAGCATGTCGTGATGCGCGACGGTGGTGACTCCGCTGAGCAGGTTCTTCACCCCGCCGATCAGCAGACGCTCGTCCAGCGCCACGGCAAGGCGCGACTCGAATGCTGGATCAGTCCGCCTGCGGAAGTTGACTTGCGAAACCCACTCGCGCGCATGGTGCCAGTGGCGCGTTGATTCCAGCGGCGGCAACGTGTTGAGGTGGAGATGATCGTGCGCGT
>Ga0210391_10004479_pt1 | contig 11626 bp, 7 predicted proteins | sample IncBWC12OmetaG_FD_160573 | JGI IMG/M metagenome (GOLD analysis project Ga0210391, IMG submission 160573) | Forest soil microbial communities from Barre Woods Harvard Forest LTER site, Petersham, Massachusetts, United States - Inc-BW-C-12-O ...
CAGCTTGTTGGATAACGGAAGTAACCTCTTGCGTGTCGCAAATAGGCGCCGCACACCTAACTCGGTGCTTGCGCGGTTGCTCCTCCACTCCCGCCGACAGCTGAGATGGCGGTCCAAGGTGGCGCTGGGTGTAGCGCAGCATGCAGCGCATGCGGATCACTTCAATGGCGGCGGACCTTCAGGATGGTCGCGCAAATACTGCTCGACCGGTTCGTTGCGCAGCATAAAGCGGAATCCTCTCCGGGTGTTTGCATCAACGGTCGTTTGCAAATCCAGTGCGTCGAAAGGAATCACGTGTTCCATTGCTGTCGTGCCATTCCCCTCAATCATGGTGAAATGAAGCTGGTCGTCGACGAGCCAGTAATCGGTCACGTTGAGAATCGTGCCATCTTTCAAGAAGAGCTGCGGTAGGTCCGGTCTCTCTTCGCCGTACACAGGCACCGGGATCTCGTACACCTGCGAAACATAGTTTGTTGGACCAGCGGAGAAAACAGTCGCGGAATCGAGCGTCAAAGACCAGAGGTCGCAGGTCGCCCAACAGGAGTTCATTCCCCAGAATGGTCCGCCAAAAAGAAAGGGAGATTCGTAAAGGATCAACACCGGAGGAAATGGGCGAATCGGATGTCGAGGAGGATGAAATCTGGCCATGCCGGGTGCGCCGGCAGACGCTAGCGAGGTTCGTGGAGTAGAAATCGGTGCGTGGATCCCCGGCGCTGAAGACATCGGAACATGCAAAATCGGCGGGGCAGGTGTGTGAGCTACTCCCCCTGCAGTGCGGACGACGGCGTGCTGCGCCGAAGCTGGCATAGTGGAGACACAAACGAGGAGCGTGCAGGAAACTACGATGAGCAATTTCTTCAAGATCAAGCGGGGAACCAAGGGCGACATATTCTCACCCTCCTAACGGTCTGCGCGGATGGCGCTGACCCATTTCTCAGAAGTGTAATCCCTTAACTGCCTCTGTTTCTAGTTCCGCCCAGCCTCGAGCGGAAGGGTATTTGTCGTTGCCGATGAGTCGAGCGTCGGAACATCATTGTGACGGCTGCCGTTGTCGAGAAAAATAGCCCCCCGAACCATCCACGATATGCCCGGCTCCGACTTGAATCACAACCCGGTTTTCTGCTACAAAGATTAAATGTCGCTCGCGGCTGCCAAGCAGAGTGCGCGTAGTTTTCTAGAAGTGAGTGCCAGCTTCTGGTAACTGTGGCGACTTTACGGGGTCTAGCAGAGTCGGGGCGTTGCCCCCTTGCAAAGGTCCGGAAGAGTAGTTTTTTGGATAATCCGGCGCCTTGTCGAGATTCGTTCTGAACGGTTCTCGCCGGGCGTAAAACATCGAACCTCCGTACCACGTTTAGGAGTTTCCGGTGGCCGTACATCCGAAGTTCCGCAGCGCTCAGCCAACAGCGAGCACAGGCCTGCGGCCTTCTTCTGCTTCAAGTTCCGCCTCTCCAGTTTCTGCCGTGGCACCGCATGCAACCTCCTTTCTGTCCAGACTCTCTAATAAGCATTTCAACCCCGCATCCGCCGGAGGAAGATAATGGCGACCAATCTTGTGCAAATCGACAATGATGAAGAAATCAAGCAGCGCCTGGAGGCCGAGCGCAACCGGCTCCGCAAGATCGCTGGCTTGGACCTGCCCACGCATTTTCACCGTCCGGTTGAGAGGGCGTTCACAGCCGAGGAGCGTAATCAAGTCACGATTTTGTTTGGCGGCTTTACCTGGAAGCATGAGGACTTGATCCGTGCTGTCTTTCAGGGCTGTGGCTACCGTTGCGAGAAGCTACCGGTTCCCAACGTCGCGGCCTTCCAGACCGGCAAGGAGTTCGGCAACAACGGCCAATGTAATCCAACCTACTTCACCGTGGGCAATCTCGTGCAGTACCTTCAGTTTTTGGAGAAGGAAGGGCTGTCGCGCGAAAAGATCCTGAACAACTTCGTCTTCTTCACCGCGGGTTCCTGCGGTCCATGCCGCTTCGGCATGTACGAGGCGGAATATCGCTTCGCGCTGAAGAACGCTGGCTTCGACGGCTTTCGTGTCCTGCTGTTCAAAGACAGTGACGGGATTAAGGCCGCCTCCGGCGAGCCCGGCCTGAAATTCACAGTTGACTTCGGCTTCGGGATGCTGAATGCCATGCATCTCGGCGATGTGATCAACGACCTGATCTACCAGATCCGCCCCTTTGAAGTGAACAAAGGCGAAACCGACCGTGTGTTTCGGGAGATGGTGGATGGACTTTGCGACGATCTCAGGAATCGCGATTCGTTCGAGATTGAGCAGCGGGCACCGAATTGGCTCAAGCCGAAGTTCAAGAACAACAAAGTGCTGAGAAATACTGCCAATGTTTTTGGCAAGATGCACGAGCACATTTGGGGTGAAGACTATCTGGGCGCGCTGCATACCGCTCGCGACCGAATGGACCGCATCGAGGTCGACCGCACCAAGGTGAAGCCGGTGGTGAAGATCACGGGAGAATTCTGGGCGCAGATCACCGAGGGTGACGGCAACTTCCACATGTTCGATTTTCTGGAGCGAGAGGGCGCGCAGGTGATTGTGGAGCCGATTGCAACCTGGGTCGCGTACCTGCTGTATCAGGCCAAGGCGCACGCGATTGCCAAGTGGCCGGTGAACCGTCCGCACCGCAATCCGAAATGGTATGAGGCCAAAAAGAATTTTGCGAACTATATCGGTTTGCAGAAGAAGCTATGGGGAATCGGCTTCGGGGAGGGCGCGTGGAAGTACTTCTACCATCGCACCATCAAGAACATGGGTGGCATTACGCACCACTTGGTGCCGCAGACAGATCTGGCCGAACTGGCGCATCCGTTCTACAACCAGTTCGCGCGCGGCGGCGAAGGACACCTCGAAGTGGGGAAGAATGTTTACTACACCGTGCATAAGCTCTGCCATATGGTACTGGCGCTGAAGCCTTTTGGCTGCATGCCGTCTTCGCAGTCCGATGGAGTGCAATCAGCGGTGGTCAACAAATTCAAAGACATGATCTTCCTGCCGATCGAGACTTCGGGCGAAGGCGAAGTGAATGCTCACAGCCGCGTGCAGATGGCGCTCGGAGAAGCGAAGGTCAAAGCCAAGACCGAGTTTGAACAGTGCCTGAAGTCGACGGGTAAGAGTCTGGATGAAATCCGGGATTACATTGCCGAGCATCCTGAACTGCGGCGACCCTTCTACCACGTTCCTCACCGCGAGGGCGTGGCGGGAACTGCTGCACAATTCATCCTGCATGTGAGCGATCGCATGGACAAGAGCACCAGTTCCTGGAAGCGATCGCGCGTGCCGGGCATCGCGCTGCCGAACGCCGCGTAAGACTGGCCGCGCAAAACAGGCAACGACCGCCGTCCTTCTGGGTTCATCGTTTGCGGGCGGGATGGCGGTCGCCACTATCCATAACTTCTGCGATTTATCGGAGATACGATGCACGACCATCATGGGCAGCAACCAAAGCCGCAGCTATTGCACATAGCTCCCGCACCTCTGCAAAAACCGCACGATCATCACACGGAATTCATGGTGGGACTCGATGTGGGATCGACCACGGTGAAAGCGACCGTGGTAGATGCGGTAAGCGACAAGGTGCTTTGGCAGGACTACCAGCGCCACGAGACCAAGCAGCCGGAGAAGACGCTGGAATTTCTGCGCCGCATGGAGAAAGAAGTCGGCATCAATCGCCATAACACGCGTATGTTCATGACGGGTTCCGGCGGCGGCGGGATTGCCGATCAGATCGGCGCAAAGTTTGTGCAGGAAGTGACCGCGGTTTCGCTCGCCGTGGAGAAGATGCATCCGGAAGTGTATTCGGTGATCGAACTCGGCGGGCAGGACGCGAAGATCATCGTCTTCAAGGATGACGAGGAAACCGGCCGCAAGAAGAAAATTCCGTCGATGAACGATAAGTGCGCGGGAGGGACGGGAGCAGTCATCGACAAAATTAATGCCAAGCTGAAAATTCCGGCCCTGGAACTGTGCGAACAGAAGTATCACGGAATCAAACTCCATAAAGTTGCCGGGAAGTGTGGGGTGTTCGCCGAGACCGATATCAACAGCCTGCAGAAGGTCGGCACTCCGTCGGATGAATTGATGGCGTCGTTGTTCGAAGCCATCGTTCTGCAAAACTTGAGCGTCCTGACCCGCGGCCATACGCTGCGGCCTCATGTGCTGCTCCTCGGTGGTCCCAATAGCTTTATTCGCGGGATGCGCGAGGCCTGGCAGGCGAATATCCCTCGAATGTGGCAGGAGCGCAAGGTCACGATTCCTGAGGGCGCAAAGCCGGAAGACCTGATCAAAGTCCCGCAGAACGCCCAATATTTTGCCGCCATGGGCGCGATCGAATTCGGCAAGAGCGAAGAAGACTGCGTGGGTTGTTACCAGGGGTACGAAAAGCTGATGCACTACATCGAGTATGGGCGCCAGGAAGAGAAGGCCAAGTCCGGCGCCAAAGGGTTGACCGCCAGCGACGCGGAACTCGACGAGTTCAAGGTTTCCTACCGGCGCAAGAAGTTCACGCCCGCGACGTTCAACACCAACCAGACGGTTGGCGGGTTTATCGGCATCGACGGCGGTTCCACTTCAACCAAGGCCGTGTTGCTCGACGAAAAAGGCGACATTCTTTGTAAGGCTTACCAACTCTCAAACGGAAATCCGATTCAGGACACGATTGAAATGTTTGAGAATCTGCGCGGCCAGGTTGAAGCGCAGAAGGCGAAGCTGGAGGTGCTCGGAGTAGCCACTACGGGCTACGCGAAGGATATTCTGAAAGACGTCTTGCATGCGGACGTAGCGCTGGTCGAGACCGTGGCGCACACGGAATCGGCTCTCAAGTTCTACGAAGATCCGCATGTCATCATCGACGTGGGTGGGCAGGACATCAAAATCATCATCCTGCACAACGGCCGCGTCAAAGATTTCAAACTCAACACCCAATGCTCGGCCGGCAATGGATATTTCCTGCAGTCCACAGCTGAAGGCTTTGGATTGAGCGTTGAGCAATACGCCGATCTGGCCTTTTCCGCGCAATCAATGCCGATTTTCGGCTACGGTTGTGCCGTCTTCATGCAATCGGACATCGTTAATTTCCAGCGTCAGGGCTGGCGCGCGGAGGAAATTCTGGCAGGCCTCGCGGCGGTGCTGCCGAAGAACGTGTTTCTCTACGTGGCCAGCATTCCCAATCTTGCGGCGCTGGGTACGCGTTTCGTCCTCCAGGGTGGGACGCAAAACAACATGGCGGTGGTGAAGGCGGAGGTCGACTTCATCCACAACAGCTTCCGCGCGGCCGGGAGGAAGCCGGAAATCATTGTTCACGAATTTTGCGGCGAATCCGGGGCCATCGGCGCTGCCGTTGAGTCCCTCCGTCTGTGGCGCAACGGGTTGCAGACATCGTTTGTCGGACTGGAGGCGGTTCGCAAAATTGCATACCGCACTACGCGCAATGAAAGCACACGCTGCAATTTTTGCAAGAACAATTGCCTGCGCACCTTCATCGATATTCGCACCGCCCCGAAGGACGACTTGGCTTTCGTGCCGATCCAGAAAGTCACCAAGGTTCCGCTGATGCATGGCGAGCAACGCCTCATTATCGCTACTTGCGAAAAGGGTCTGGTGGAAGATGTCAATGACATGAAGGACATCAAGGCGGGAATCGACCAGATCAAAGACAAATACCCGAACTTTGTTGACTTCGCCGCCCATGAAGTCTTCCGCCCGGTGAACGCCAAGAGCGTTGCCGATCCGGTGCCCGCGACGAAATTCTGGAATAAGGCGGCAAAAGAACGCATTCCGCTCATGGAAAATCGCAAGAAACTTCGCGTCGGCATTCCCCGGGTTCTCAATATCTACACCTATGCGCCGCTCTTCAACGGATACCTTGAAAGCCTGGGTGTGCAGCCCGAGAACGTTATTTATTCCGACTACACCAGTTCCGATCTTTACCGCGCCGGCGCGAGCCGGGGCGCTATCGATCCCTGTTTCCCGGCGAAGATCGGAATTTCCCACGTTTACAACCTGATCCAGGAAAAGCATCGCAAGAAGCCGCTCAATGTGATCTTCTTCCCCATGTACGATGTGCTGACTTCGCCGCTGGTGAAAATCGTGGGCACGAATGCCTGCCCAACGGTTACCGCAACCCCGGAAACGGTCAAAGCTGCATTCACAAAAGAGAACGACGTGTTCGCCGAGCACCATGTGAAGTACCTGGATCCAGTCCTTAACTTTGCCGACCGCAAGCTGTTTGCGCACCAGATGCTGCAGGCCTGGCAGCCCATCCTGGGCTTGTCCCAGGAAGAGAACGACCGTGCGGTCGAAGTCGGCTACCAAGCACTGGCGGACTATGAGGCCAGCATCCGGAAACGCGCTCGCCAGGTTCTCGATCAACTGGAACGCGAAGATCGCATCGGGATTGTGATGCTGGGGCGGCCGTATCATCATGATCCCGGCCTGAATCACGAGATTATGGAGGAGTTCCAAAAACTGGGCTATCCGATTTTCTCGCAAAACACCCTGCCTCTCGATGAAGACATGCTGGAGCGGCTTTTTGGCGAAGAGGTTCGTGCCGGGATTATCAGCCACCCGCTCGATATCGGCGACGCCTGGAAAAATTCATATTCCTGCAGCACCAACCACAAGGTTTGGGCGGCAAAATTCACCGCGCGGCATCCGAATCTGGTGGCACTGGAAATTTCCAGCTTCAAGTGTGGCCACGATGCGCCAATCTATGGCGTGGTCGAGGGCATTATCGAGCAATCTGGTACTCCTTATTTCTGCTTCAAGGATCTGGATGAGAACAAGCCCACGGGATCGATCAGGATTCGCGTCGAAACCATCGATTACTTCTTGCGGCGCTACCGCGAGGAGGTTATCCGGAAGCGCAAAGCATCTGAAGACATTGAGGCGCGGTTAGCGGCGCTGGAGGCGGAACTGCGAGGGCAAATCGCATCTGAAGCTCTCCAGCCCTCGCAATTCGCTCAAGAGGCAGAGAGTATGGCGGCTGACTAACCTGGACTGCCTAACCTAGACTGACTACCCTGGAGAGATCTGATCCTGATCCGACGAGAGGACGGTAGATCTCCGTGCTCTATCCGTGTAATTGCTGACGCTAGGACAGCAGCTCGGGGGAAGTGGATATCGGCGCAGGCCGGTGAGCTGCAAACTCAGCGCGGTGAGAAAAGAAGAATTGTTGACGAGGTAGCGCTTCCACAAGCGGCCAGGCTCCTGATAGAGGCGGTGAGCCCATTGTAGTCCTGCATTCTTAATCCACTGCGGAGCATCTTTGAGGTGGCCAGTGTGAATGTCGAAAGCGGCGCCGACTCCGATCATGATTTTGACGGGGAGGCGCTGGAAATTCGCCGCCATGAACTTTTCCTGCTTCGGCGTGCTGAGTCCCACCCAAACAATGTCGGGATGTGCGGCTTCGATTTGCTTTTCGAGCCAGAGCTGCTCGGAGGCATCAAGCGGTCGGAAGGGAGGAGTGAAGGTCCCTACGATTCTGATGCCAGGAATTTTGCGGCGCAGGGTGGCGGAGAGTTCATCGACGATGCCAGGGTTTCCGCCATAGAGGAAGTGGCGGATTCTTGGATAGGTCGAGCGGCGGCAGACCTCAATCATAAGATCGGGGCCGAACACGCGCTTCATCGCGGATTTGCCTTGCAGGCGCCCGACCCAGACTGTGGGCATGCCATCGGGCGCTACGAGAAGGGCGCGATTGAGAATTTTGCGGAACTCGGGATCACGTTGCGCCTCCATTATGCCGTGGACGCCGGTCATACAGACATATCCTTTCCGTCCCTCGCGAACGGCGTTTTCGATCAAGGTGGCCGCCGCGGGAAGGTCGATCGCGTGGACGCCGACGCCAAGCACGTTGGCGCGATTGTTGTCGCGCTGGTTGACGCGCTGGTTAGTCGGCGGCGCGAGCGGTTGGAAGGGTGGTGGCGTGTCCGGCGCGACGAAGCTCATTCTCAATCCAGCGGTAGGTAATGGTCAGGCCTTCTTCGAGAGATATAGAAGGCTCCCAGCCCAGCGTCTCTCGCAGGCGGTTGTTGTCACTGTTGCGTCCGCGGACGCCCTGGGGCTTAGTCACATCGTGACGCTTGATAAGTTGTTTCCCGGCGATTTCACTGATGAGGTCGACGAGCCCGTTGATCGAGATCAGGCGATCAGTGCCGAGATTCAACGGATCGCAATAGTTGGAGGCCATGAGGCGGGTTAGCCCTTCGACACAGTCGTCGACATACATAAAGGACCGCGTCTGCTTACCGTCGCCCCAGATTTCGATGTCGCCTCCATCCCATGCCAAGGCGACTTTGCGCGAAATTGCCGCCGGCGCTTTTTCTTTTCCCCCTTCATAAGTGCCGAGGGGGCCGTAGACGTTGTGGAAGCGCACGATGCGAGTTTCGAAGCGATAGTCCTGCCGGTAGTAATGGCACAACTCCTCGGTAAAGAGCTTTTCCCATCCATAGCCGGGCTCGGGATCCGCGGGATAGGCGTCCTCTTCGCGAAGCGGAGTTACTGCGGCTTCGCGCTGTTTGTATTGTGCGTAGACACAGGCGGAGGAGGAAAACAGGAAGCGCGACACGTGGTTGAGGCGACTGGCCTCGAGCATGTGGGCATTGATCAGGATGTTGTTGCGCGAGATATCGGCATGGGAAGCGGTGATGTAGCCGATTCCGCCCATGTCAGCCGCGAGGTTATAGACTTGTGCGATGCCGCCACGCGTGGCTATGAGGCAGTTATCGAACTTACGAAGGTCGAGTAACTCGAATTCGTCGGCGGGTGACGATTCGTATTCCGGATGCTTGATGTCTACGCCGCGCACCCAGAAACCTTCGTTCTTTAAGTGCTTGACTAGATAGTGGCCGATGAAACCTCCGGCACCGGTGACAAGTACACGCTGTCTTGCTGGCATATGAGATGGCCTCCTTGAGGATGAGTGGCGGAAGAACAACGGTTTCGTATGAGGCGATGCGAGGGGGGCCGTCGCTAGTGTGTGGTTCGAACGAAGAATGCAAGCGGGGTAAACATAAGGTCCTTCCGCTCCGCTTCACTCCGGTCGGAATGACAAAAGTTGGTTGATTGCTATCTGAACCAATGCAGAATGTATGAGTCATTTACTTTTTTGCGAGACATGATGATCTGGCGTTTGCGCAACGCCCGCGGAGCCAATCGGAAAGCCTGCACGTATCCTGCGAGTGACGAGCGCTCATAGAGCAAGGCGTAGGCGAGAATCTTCAAATCGTAAATCGCGATATAAGGGAAGTGACGGACAAAGTGCTTGAAGAGATCGTTCTTCAACATCAAAAGATATCGATTCCGGACGGAGCCAGTTTTCAGGGTCCCGGAAATTTCGGAGCGCCGATCGTGGGGAGTGAAGGTGCGGAAGTGGTGGCCGATGGCGGAGGGAACGTAGAGGCATTTCCATCCGCAGAGTTGCGCGCGCCATGAGATGTCGAAATCTTCTTTGCCAGCAAAAAAATCTTCGTCGTAGTATTCGCCGTCAATCTGGATTTCGTCGAGCATGGTACGGCGGAGGAGCGTGGCTGCACCGTCGATGGCGAAAACGTAGGCCGGAATGGCGGCTTGATTGTGATCGGGCTGCGAGTGCGCATAACATACCTGCCGCCTTTGTTTTTCGATATCGAGCCAGGTCATATCGATCACTTCACGTCCATGGCCATTCGTTTTCCTTTTTGTCGCCTCACTTTTTCTGAGGGAGTAGAGCTTTCCGCCGGCGATGCCGACTTCGGGAAGATCTCTCACCGCAGCCATGAGTTCTTCGAGAAAAGTGGGTGAGAGGAAGGCGTCTTGGTTCAAGACCAGCACAAAGGACGACTGGGCCTGACGAATGATCAGGTTGTGTCCGCCGCCAAAGCCCAGATTCACCGGTGAAGAAATTACTTTGACCGAGGGGAAGCTCTTGGTGACGAAGTCGACGGTTCCATCTTCGGAAGCGTTGTCGGCGAGACAGATTTGCACCGGACGGTAGGTTTGGGCGAGGACGCAGTCCAGGCAGCGCTGCAGGAAAAGTCTTCCATTGAAAGCTACGATGCTGACTACAACCGATTCTGTCATTTACCTATTTTTTTGTTCGAATTGGAGAAGGCTGCCTTTGCAGCTATCCAGCACTATGCCGCTGACGGATGCTTGGATTTGTTTCGGGTTTTCCACGCTTCCAGGTACCACGAGGTGGGGACAACATCGATGGCGCGGCGAGTCCGAAGCTTTCTCCATTGGCGCGAGGCCCGCGCGCGTAGGTTACAACACTTTTCGTAACTCGCCTGCACAACGCTGTTGTGGAAGCGTCGCTTATTCCAATATTGGGCGCGAACGGACAATAATTCTTCTTCAATATGCGGATTGCGCGAAACCGTTTTTGCGCTCAAATGCCATCGGCATGCCGCAAACGCAATCGGTATGTGGTGAAAACGGAATCCGTGGGCGGCGGCCCGCAGCCAGAATTCATAATCCATCACGTAGTGCAAATCGTCGCTCAGGTAGCCGAGCTTGTCGAAAACTCTGCGGCGGAAGAAGACGTTGGGCTGCGCGACATAGTTTAGACCGCACAACATAATCTCCCAGTCGAAGTCGATTTCTTTTTTACAGATCAGGGTCTTTCCCGTCTCATCGATAATCAGGTAGTCGCCATAGATGAAGTCAATGAGCGGATTGTCTTCGAACGCCTGCGTAACTCTGGCAAAGCTGTCGGGTTGGTAGAGGTCGTCCGAGTTCAACCATCCAATGATGTCGCCCGTCGCCATACGGAAACCCTTGTTGATAGCGTCGCTCTGGCCGCGATCTTCGTCGGAAGTCCAGCGCAGATGCTCCCAGCCAGGCATCGCGGCGAATCGCTTGAGAATCTCAACCGTGTTGTCAGTGGAGGCGCCGTCGACGACGATGTGCTCGAGAGCCGGATAATGCTGGCTTTTGACGCTGCGCAGCGTCGCCTCGATAAATTGCGCCTGGTTGAATGACGGTGTAACGATCGAGAGTTTGGGAGTCGAAAGCTTCGAGATTGTTGACATGAATTTCTCGCGCAATCACAGAGCAGGTTCGAGGACCATTTCACCCAGAGCGTAGCGCCGGATATCGACCGGTGTATCGAGTGCATTTTCTTCTGCCGTGTCATACCATGCGCCGCCCGGCTTTTTTTGCAGAAAACGGGATTTCACCACCCTGAAACCTTCGACTAGTTGTGGCAGCCGCTCTCGGCCATAGACGCGGTGCCACGGCGCATGAACGGCATCGCGTCCCACGGGGATGGTAAGCAGCAGTTTGCCCGACGGCTTAAGCAGAAGGCGAATGCGGCGCATAGCTTTCAGATCACCATCAGGGTCCGCTTTGGAGTTGTAGCGGCCGGCAAGCCCTAGATGCTCTACGACAGAGCACACGACGATGACTTCGAATTCTTGATCGCACGCGAAGTCGTTGAAATCGCCACGCACAAAGCGGAAACCATCAATCACCGATCTCGGATCGTAAGAAGAATCAACCGCCGTGACTTCGTAGCCCATCTCGAGCATCGCTGGAATGATGGGAGACCTTCCCGGGCCGATTTCCAGGGCGCGCTTGGGGCCGGCGGGGAGATTGGCGCAAATCCAACCCCAGTCGATCAGCTTTTCCCCCTCG
>Ga0210391_10004482_pt1 | contig 11617 bp, 9 predicted proteins | sample IncBWC12OmetaG_FD_160573 | JGI IMG/M metagenome (GOLD analysis project Ga0210391, IMG submission 160573) | Forest soil microbial communities from Barre Woods Harvard Forest LTER site, Petersham, Massachusetts, United States - Inc-BW-C-12-O ...
GAAATTCGAGTCCTCCTGGTGGCGCGCCTTTTGCCGCGCTCTTTCCGCCATATAAGCGTTCGGCTCCAACCGTGTCAATAGTAACAGCCCCGCGCGATCAATCGTTGCAGCTTGCATCGCTTCGGCCCCGAATCAGAATCCGAACATGTTGCCCGGCACCACTCTGATGATATTGCCGCGCACATGCACCGGCGACGCATTCTCGGTTATCGACACCGCCTGCTGCTTCTGCGCCTCGGTCTTAACGGTGCCGTCAAGGTACGCGTCGTGGCCGATCACCTTCACCGTCACTCCCGACAGACCCGCCGCGTAAAGTTGCGAAGCGATCGCAGCCTGGCGCGCAGCCCAGTCCGCCTGGTCGGTCGTCAAGGAATCGACCACGTTGCCGACGCCAGGTATCTGTCGCACGAGTCTTTCCGTGTACAGCTTGGTGTCGGCGTCGAACACCTTGCCAAAGAGCGTCACCGTGTTGCCGCTGGTATAACAGTTCACGCGCCGCGTTCGCGGATTCGAAGACAGCACCTGGAGAACGCGCTGCTGGAGGGTCAACGTGGGAGTCGGCGGCGGACGCCTCGGCACATGATGCCTATGTGGCGGCGGCGGCGCGACTACCGGCACCGGCGGCGTTTCGACGGCGGCAGGTGTCGGCAGGGCCACTTCGGACGGACTCGCGGCAGCGGACGCCTCGGCCGACGGCGGAGCGCTAGCAAATTCCGGCGCCTCGGTTGGGCTCAGTGCAGTCACTTTGGTATTCAATTGCGACTCGAGCGCATCCTTGGTCGTCGGATCGTTGGTGAAAATTATCGGGTAATCGATCTCGACTTCGCTGCCGGTGAACGGCGACAGATTCCAGGCCGACACGTCCTTCACGATTTCCGCATCGAACGCCGGATTCGGATTGGTCGACGTCCGCACCGACGCCGCATCGACGTTACCGTTAGGCAGCACGCGCACCCGCACGACCATCGCGTCGCGCATCGAGCTGTCACCGGCGAGAGCACTCGTATAGCTGTTCAGCAAGCCGTCCTTGTGATCGTCAAACATTTTCCGCGCCGCATCCTGGTTGCGCTCGGGCGCCGCCGCGGATTCCCCCGTCACCTGTATCGGCATCGCATTCGCCAACGCTACCAGCGGTCCAGTCGGCGCAGGTGCTGGCGCCGCTGACGCGACAGCGGCCGGCGACGCGTTCGCGACTGGAGCCTCGGCGCTCTTGCTGAGATGAAGCGCAAGCCACGCACCGCCGCCGAGCGCGACGATCGCCGCGATGACGTAACCGAGGACGCCGAAAATCCCGCGGCCTTTGTCGTCGCTGTCGTCAGGCGGCATCTTGCCTGTGATTCGCATCGACGGCGACGAACTGCTCCGCACCGAAGTGCCCGCGCGCGGCGACACTATCCGCGATGGCGGCGGAGTGTACTGCTGGGCGTCCGCTTCAGTGCCGAGCCGGGCTCCGCAGAAATTGCAGATGAGCTCGCCAGGCTGAGCCTTGCCGCCGCACACCGGACACTCGACTTGTTCGCCTTCGCTCGAATCGCGTCCAGCGCTTTCCGCGAACGCCGGGCCTGCCTGCACGAGCGCGCTGCCGTCAGCGTCGCAAAAGGTTTCCGAGTCGGGGTAGGTCTTGTCGCAGCGCGGGCACCTTTTCATGTTGGTCAGGAATCCTCCGGGGCAAGTTTTTCCGGCGCAAGTCTGGATGATATTGGAGCGAAATGCGACACGCTAATCACTGCCTGGCGATTACCTCGGCGCCAAACTTTTCCATCGCCGCTAGGTGCTCCTGCGTGGTCGGAGCCGGTCCGATAATTATTCGCGACACGCCCATCGCGGCGAATTTCTCGATATCGCCCGGCTTCAATTGCTCGCGCAGCCTGCTCACCGTGATTTCCAGCGGCACCGTCCGCTCGGCGGCGCGCTCATGCTCGCGCAGACGCTTGATGGTCGCCGCGATCTCGTCGTTGCCCTCGGCGATTCCGTACCATCCATCGCCGAGTTTCGCCGCCCGCTTGAGCGAAGGCTCGGTGTTGCCGCCGAACACGATTGGCGGATGCGGTCTTTGCGCGGGCTTGGGCATCATCTTGAAGCCTTCAATCGAGATCGTTTTGCCGTGATACTCCGGCAAATCTTTGGTCCACATCTCCTTCATCAGGGCGATATATTCGCGCGTCCGCAGCGCGCGGTCCTTGAAATTCATGCCGACGCCTTCGAACTCCTCTTCGAGCCAGCCGATGCCGACGCCGAAGATGAATCGACCGCCCGACAACACATCCAGACTTGCGACTGCCTTCGCCGTCGTAATCGCGTTGCGAATCGGCAGCACGAAAACTCCCGTCGCCAGGCGAATCTTCGTGGTGACTCCGGCGACGTACGCCAATGCCAGCAGCGGATCGTGCAGCGGCGTCTCGGGCGGCGCGCCCATCCTTCCACTAGATGAATACGGATACGGCGAGCGGTACGTTACCGGCAAAATGATGTGCTCGGGAATCCAAAGCGATTCGAAACCGCTCTCCTCGGCCTTGCGCGCGACGGCGGCGATACTGTTGGGCGAAGTCTGATATAGAAATGTCCCGAACTTCATCATGTGACACGCTCCAAGCCTGAAATTTTCACAATCCTAGTCAGTTTCCAGCTTCACGGCGAAGACGGCGGGATCCTCGATTGTGCGCAAATCGAGCTGGAATGAATCGTCGGATACGCGGCCGATTATGCGCGCGCGCCGAAACATCGCGGCAATCGCATTGGCGGATTTTTCCGGATGGGTCACGCGAATCGCGACCGACTTCAGCTCCTCGACCGGCATTGCGCCCGAGCCGACCTGCGAAGCCGCATCGACAATCTCGACGACGTAGCCGGCACCCAGCCGCTCGGCGACGATCTCTCGCGCACGCGGTGCGATTGCGGCAATCTCGCTCGAACGCCGGCCCAGGATTCGAAGCGTCGGCAACTCGTGCGCGAGATCGCCCGAGCGAAGATACAGCCGCATCGTCGCCGAAAGCGCGGCCAGCGTCAGCTTGTCGCAGCGCAAGGCGCGCTTCAGCGGATTGCGCTTGATTCGCTCGATCGCAGCGCGCCGGCCAACTATCACGCCCGCCTGCGGCCCGCCGAGCAGCTTGTCGCCCGAGAACGTGACGACTGCGGCTCCCGCGGCGATTCGCTCGCGCACAATCGGCTCGCGAGGAATCCCGTACTCCGTCAGATCGATCAGCGCGCCCGCGCCGAGATCTTCCATCACGTCGATTTGCTGCGCGCGCCCAATTTCCACCAGATCCTCGAGCGTCACTTCGCTGGTGAAGCCGACGACACGGTAGTTCGACGGATGCACCTTCAGCAGCAACGCGGTTTGCGGACCAATCGCGTCGGCATAGTCGCCCGGGTGAGTGCGATTGGTCGTTCCGACTTCGCGGATGGTCGCGCCGCTCTTCGCCATTACGTCGGGCAATCGAAACGAGCCGCCAATCTCGATCATCTCGCCTCGCGACACGATCACCTCGCGCCCTTCCGCCAGCGAGTTGAGCGCGAGCACCACGGCCGCGGCATTGTTGTTGACGACGGTGGCGGCCTCGGCGCCCGTCAGCGCGCAAATCTCGTCCTCGATGATCGAATCGCGATCGCCGCGTCCGCCGCTATCCAGATCGTATTCCAGGTTGACGGCGGATCGCGCCGCCATCTCGACCGCCTCGATCGCCGACTCTGCCAAAATCGCGCGCCCAAGATTCGTGTGCAGCACGACCCCGGTCGCATTCACGACCGGCCTCAGCACTGGCTCATCCTGCGCGACGGCGCGCGCGACAGATTGTACGAGCGCATCGATCATCGCCGTCCGATCGCGCCGCTCCGCGCCGCGTCCCGCAAGAATCGCGGCGCGCAATTCCGCCTGTGCCCGCTGCAACATCAGCTTGAGGTAGTTGCGGCCGAATCCGGCGAGGGCGGCATTGGTCTCCGCAGCCTTAATGCACTCATCGATCGGCGGCACTGCGCGAACCAACTCCGCGCGCGCTGCAGCGTCTGCGTCTTTATGTTTCTTCGAATGCTTCGGCACGACGGCAAGATTATCAAAGACCGCGCCGCCGTTGCGCAACCCGCCGATTCGCCGTTCGGTCAGGTGGTTTGCGCGATCCCTTCTTGCGCCGCCGCGAGCATCTTCAGTTTCGTCAGCAGAAGAAATCCGCACATGAGCGAGAAGGCCGCGCAGACCATCACGGCCGTGCGCGGACTGTAATGCTCGCCGATGTAGCCGACCGTCAGGCTGCCGATCGGCGCGGTGCCGATGAACGACAGAGTGTAAATACTCATCACGCGGCCGCGCAGTTCGTCGCTGACGAACAGCTGCAGGAGAGTGTTGGTCGTCACCATGTGATTCATTAGGCCGACGCCGATCAACAACTGCGTCAGCAGCGAAAGCCACATCCAGGTCGACAAGCCAAAGCCGGCGGTCGCGAACGCCATGCAAAAAATTCCAAAGACGAGGTTCTGCCGCAGCGCTTTGGGAGCCGTCGAGCGCGAATTCATCACGATCGCGCTGATCACGGCGCCCAGCCCCTGTGCCGCCATCAGGAAGCCGTAGCCGTGCGGGCCGACCTTCAGCAGGTCGCGCGCGAACACCGGAATCAGCACCGAGTATTGCATCCCGATTCCCATGTTGATCGCGACGAGCACGAGCAGCCACAGGGTCGGGCGATGCTGCCAGACGTATGCCAATCCGAGCCGCACCTGACGCATCATGGTGGCGCCGAATTCGCGCCGCTCGCGCCGCGGCAATTCCATCTGAAACAGGCTCCAGAGGACGGCAAGATAGCTGACGCCGTTGAGCATGAAGCAGCCCGTGACTCCGATCACGGCGATCGACAGTCCCGCGATCGCCGGTCCGATCATGCGCGCGCCGTTGAAGATCATCGAGTTCATCGCGATAGCGTTGGGCAGGTCTTCGCGCCCCACCATCTCGACCACGAACGCCTGGCGCCCCGGCATGTCGAACGAGCTCACGAAGCCGTTCAGTGCGGCGAGAACGATCACGTATTCGACCTTCACTACGCCGGCCCACGTCAGTATCCCGAGCACGAACGCGCTGATCATCAACAGCGTCTGCGCGCCGATTATCAGGCGCCGGCGATCGACATGATCGACCACCACGCCGGCAAACAGCGCGACCAGCACGATCGGCATGAAGCCCGCGAACGAGACGATGCCGAGCATCAACGGCGAGTTCGAGAGCTTCAGCACCAGCCACGATTGCGCGACCATCTGCATCCAGGTGCCGATCAGCGAGATCAGCTGGCCGACGAAGAACAGCCGGAAGTTGCGATGGCGCAGCGCACGGAACGCCGTCAGCCTGCCGCTCCAGGTGTCCTGGGCAGGAACGTCGCCGCCCGCCTCGTCGGCCTCGGCGGCTTCTATTTCGGGCACGGTATCGATGATTTTCTCCGCAGCGCGATGAACTCACCCACTTTGCCAGAGCCGATTTCATCAATCGAGTGCCTTGCCGCGAGGTCTCCTGTTTGCAACGCTCACCACGTGGCGAAGGATCTGCTGACGCGAATCGAGCTGCGATTTATCGACGCTGCTGGACAGGCGCGTACACTCGCACTCGGCCCAGGTGAATTCAGCTCAGTGCGCGACGGTCTAGCACTTTCGTCACGTCTCGAACATGCGCTTGGCGGCACCATCGTTCGCGCGACTATCTCCAATCGTGGCACCGACGCGGTGCGACTCACCGCAGCGTTGTTCGAAATCTCGACCGGCTTCGCGCCGACCGCACCCGCGCGATTCTTCAAGCATGGATACCAGTCGTGGAGCGCATCGGGCGGAGAGGACGTCGGCACATCGCGCACCCATCGGCGCGACACCGCGGGTTTCATCACGCGTGTAAATCATCAGAGCGAGACGATTCGGCCGCCGGAATTTCCAGAATCGCAGACCTCCGAGCTTTTCACGATTGTCGAAAGCGGCAACGCACCTGAGCGCGTCCTCGCCGGATTCATCGGCGCCGCCACTTCGCTTTCAACACTCACCGTCAGCAGCCCTGAAAAAATAGTCGCGCGCGCGATCCTCGACGACGTAACTCTCGCGCCGGGCGCGCATCGCGAGATCGATCCTCTCTTCATCGCCGTTGCCGACGAATCCGCGGCGCGCCTCGCCGCACGATGGGCCGACGCGGCGGGCCGATGGATGAACGCGCGTGTGAGCGCGCCGTTTCAGCGCGGATGGTGTTCCTGGTACCACTACTTTCACGCGATCACCGAGGACGCGCTGCGCGCCAATATCAAATCGCTCGAGGCGATGCGCTCCGAGTTTCCGCTCGACGTAGTTCAGCTCGACGACGGCTTTCAGTCGGCGCTCGGCGACTGGGATACCACCAACGCGAAGTTTCCGAGCGGCTTGAAAAAAATCGCGGCGGAAATTCGCGCCGCTGGCTTCAAGGCCGGCATCTGGACCGCGCCGTTCCTCGCTGCGCGCGACTCGCGCCTGATGATCGATCATCCCGACTGGTTCATCACCCGCACCGACACAGGCGATCACGAACCGGTTAGGGCCGGCCACAATCCGAACTGGACCGCGAGCGACGACAAGTTCGCCTACGCGCTCGACCCCAGCAACCCGGCGTTCGCCGCGCACCTCCGCCATCTGTTCGCGAAACTCACGCACGACTTCGGCTACTCCTATCTCAAGCTGGATTTTCTCTACGCCGCTGCCGTGCCCGGCCGGCGTCACGATCCGAATCTCACGCGCGGCGAAACTTTGCGTCGGGGCCTCGACGCCATTCGCGCCGGCGCCGGCGACGACGCCTTCATCCTCGGATGCGGCTGCCCGATTGGCCAGGCCGTCGGCGTCGTCGACGGGATGCGCATAGGACCCGACGTTTCGCCATTCTGGGGCTCGACCGCGTCCGGAGCGGGCGACCCCTCGACGGTCTACGCGCTAGACGCGATCATCGCGCGCAGCTTTATGCATCGCCGCCTTTGGCTGAACGATCCCGACTGCCTGATGCTGCGTGCGCGCAAAACCCGGCTCACCGCCGACGAACGCGCGGCGCTGGCCGCAACCATCATCGCCAGCGGCGGGATGCTCCTGATTTCCGACGACATGAGCCTGCTCGACGCCGAAGCGGGTAAATTATTCGGCGTAGTCGCGCAAATCGCGCAGGAGATCGATTCAAACGCCGAGCGCGAGCCGGTCCTCGCGCTCGATCTGATGAGCACCGGCGACGTCCGCGGCCTGATCAGTCAAAACGCGGAAGGAAAGGGTACGATCGCGATGCTGCTGAACCGCGGCGATACGCCCGCCCGTGTGCAAACCTCGGACCTCAAGCTGGGCGCGGGCGAAATTGCGGCGCTCGATCTCGCGTTCGACGAGAAGATCGAAATATTCGACACGATCGATCTGCCGCCGCACTCCGCGCGCATCCTGCGCGTCTCGATCAAATGAGGCGTCCGCTCGCCTGCGAAATTACTTGAGCTCGAGGCCGCGCGTGCAGCGGCTCAGTTCGATGCCGCTGCCGACCGCCAACAGCACCGACAGGATATCCGCCTTGGCGCGGACATGCTTGCGGTAGGTGTCGGCGTCAGTGCGCGAAAATTCCGGGAATATCATGTTGTCCGCAACCACCATCGCGCCCGTACCCAGCTTCGGATAGAAGAGGTCGAAACACGGGATGTAAAGATCCTTCCAGAGGTCGAGCAGGACGAAATCGAACGGTCCCGCCAGCGCCGCGATCGATTCGCGCGCGTCTCCCAGCTTGAACTCCACCACATGCGCGAGGCCCGCCGCGTCCAGTGCCTTGCGCGCGTATTCCTGCTTGCCCGCGTGCACGTCGAGCGTGACGACTTTGCCGCCGGTCGCGCGCGCCGCTTCCGCCAGCCACACCGTCGAGTATCCGTGCGAGGTGCCGATTTCCAGGATGCTCTTCGCCTTCGCCTCCTTGATCAGAATGTTCATCAGCTGGCCAGTCGCGGGACCGACCGGAAGCAGAAACTCGTCGATGTGTTTCATCATCTCGGCGGGCGGCAGCTCGCGCATCCGCTTCATCTCAGCTTCGGCCCTTTGGTCATAGTCGCGCAGAACGTTTTCGATTGCTCGGTCCATTGGAATCCTCCAGTTGTGTTTATCTTAGATCGATTGCGCTGGCTCCTGGACCAGCGTGCAGTACTGCGCGCCATTTTTGCGGCGACGCTCCGGGATACAGCTTCGCGTAGTAGCCGCGATCGATTGATTCGATCACGGCGGCGGCGCTCGCCACGTCGCACAGTGCGACGATCGATCCGCCGAAACCTGCGCCCGTCAGCCGCGCCCCGAATGCGCCGCCGCGCCGCGCACATTCGACGATTGCGTCGAGGCGCGGCGTGCTGCATTCGAAGTCGTGCGCGAGACTTTCATGCGACGCGTCCATCATCTTTCCCATTTCGTCCAGGCGTCCCGCTTCGAGCATCGCGGTCGCGCGAATCACCCGCTCGGTCTCGCTCAAGACGTGTCGCGCTCGTTTCAGAATCTCGAGCGGCCGGTTTGGGTCGAGCACAGTTCGAGTCGATCCATGACCGAGCAACTCCTCATCAAGTGATGACTGCGGCACCCCCAGGATGTTTGCCGCCTCTTTCAAATCTGAACCGAGCCGCGGCGGCGCTACGGCGGCAAGCTGATCGACAAGTTGCGCCGCGCTCCAATCCGGCACGGCGCGAACGACGTCGCCGAGGATCTTCACGCCGTCGAGCTTCAGCGCGCGTCCGAGAATCCGAGCCGCCAATGAGCATTCGACGACGCGCCGGTTGTATTCCGTGCGCACGGCGCCCGACTTGTCCGCCACTTCCCGGCTGTCCGCCGCCACGATCGCTGCGTTCGACGGCATCTTCACGGCGCGCACGCGAATCGGATCGAACTCGATGAACAGCGCATGGTCGCGACGCCCGAGAATCGACACCGACTGATCCATCGCGCCCCCGCGCGTGCCGACGTACCATTCGCTGCGCGCCACCATCGCCGCCGTCTCGATCGGTTCGAGTTCCAGTCGGTTGATCGCCATGAATGCGAGCGCGGTCGAAACCGTCAGCGCCGACGATGACGACAGTCCCGCGGCGGGAGGCACGCTGCTGCCGACGACCATCGACGCGCCGCGCCACTCGCCGCGCGCGGAGAAACGATCGATCACGCCCTGGATCGCGGCCTTCACGTAGTTGGCCCAGTCGCCTGTTGCGTAGGGCGGAATCGGCAGCTCGATTGCGAAACGCCGCGAAGGCCACGCCGAGTCTGCGTTCGCCACCTTGATTTCGCCGGTGCTGTCGCTGGCGGCGACGACGATAGTGGAGCGGTCGATCGCGACCGGCAAAACCGGCAGTCCGCTGTAGTCCGTGTGCTCGCCGATCAGATTGACGCGGCCGGGGGCACGCGCCGCGACGACTCGCGCATCGCTATCGGCTCGAACCTGGTCGGCGAGCCGTTCAGCGTGCGCCAATTCTTCCGCATCCCAGCCGTCGGGTAGACTCATCGCCGGATCCTTTTCGGCTTGAACCGCGCGCGCGCCGCTTCGAGATCTTCGGGCGTGCCAACGTCGCTCCAGAATCCGCGCATGTCGACGGCGCGCACGACGCGGCCGTCGGCGATCATCTGCGAGATTGCACCCGGCACCTCGAGCTCGCCGCGCGCCGACGGTTTCAGCCGCGAGATATACTCGAAGATTATCTGGCCGGTGGCGAACAGGCCCGCGTTGTTCCATCGGGTAGTCGAGGTTCCGGGCGCCGGCTTTTCTTCGAGCCGCTCGACGATCATTTGCGGAGTCACATAAACGGCCCCGCCGCGAAATGGATCCTTGACGCGATTCATCGTGAGCATCAAATCGTAATCGTCATTGCGCGCGCGACGCATGAAGCGCGGATAGTTCGCGCGGTCCATCAGGATGTCGCCCCATCCGAAGACAAAGCGTGCCTGGCCGCCGAGATGCACCCGCGCCGCAAGCATCGCGCCACCGGTCCCGTTCAGTTCCGGCTGCCTGACGACGCTAATTTCGATTCCGGCATTTTCGTACTGATAGGTCTTCGCCCATTCTTCGGTTTGCTCGGGCCGGTAGCCAGCCACGATGATGAAGTGAGTGAGCCCGCCGCTGATAAGGGCATCGACGATGTGTGAAATCAGCGGCGCCCCGGCGATATCGAGCAGCGGTTTCGGAATATCCGCCGTCAACGCGCCGAGCCGTTTCCCCCGCCCCGCGGCCAACAGCACTGCAGTTTTTATCTCGATCCCCACGGCGCTCAAGAATAGCATCGAGCGGGCGTTCAAGGGCGCTTGGCTGGCGGTATATAGTTGAGTAAGAGTTTAGCGAGAGCCGCAAATGTTTGGTGAGATAAGTCCCCGCAAGAAAGCGCGCGCGCCGTTCATTTCAATCGAGGAAGCACTCGAGGAAACGCGTCGCGGCCACATGATCATCTTGATGGATGATGAGCAGCGCGAGAACGAAGGCGACCTGTGCATGGCGGCCGAAAAGGCGACGCCCGAGGCGGTCAACTTCATGGCGAGGTTCGGGCGCGGGCTCATTTGCCTGCCGATGTCGGCGGAGCGAATCGACAGGCTCGGGCTCAGCATGATGATTGGCGATAACCAGGCGCCGCTCGGCACAGCGTTCACGACGGCGATCACGGCGCGGCGCGCGTCGGGATCGGGAATCTCGGCGCAGGATCGCTCGACTACGATTCTGCAGGCGGTGCGCGAAGACGCGAGCGGCGCCGAGTTCATCACGCCCGGCTACGTCTATCCGCTCCGCGCGCGCGACGGCGGCGTGCTCGTGCGCACCGGGCAGACCGAGGGCGCGGTCGACCTCGCGCGGCTGGCGGGGCTGAAGCCGGCCGGCGTCATCTGCGAGATTCTGAAAGAAGACGGCACGATGGCGCGGCGCGACGACCTGGTCGAATTCGCGAAAGTGCACGGGCTCAAGATTGTGACCGTCGCGGACATCATCGAGTACCGCCTGCGCAACGAGACGATGGTCCAGCGAATCGCCGAGGCGAAGCTGCCGACGGCATACGGCGAGTTCAGCGCGATCGTTTATCGCAACCTGGTCGACTACACGGAGCACCTGGTGCTGGTGATGGGCAAGGTCGATCCGAAGAAGCCGATCCTCGTGCGGGCGCATCGCGAGTACCTGCCCGGCGACGTATTCGGTTACTCGGTGCGCAACACCCGCAACCTGCTGCGCTCCGCGATGGAACGAATCGCGGCTGCGGGAGAAGGCGTGCTGCTGTATCTCAAGCGCGAGTCCAATGCGCTCGCGTCGGATTTCGACGGCGGACGCCCGGCGCGCCGCGCGACAACGCGGGCCAACACGCCGGAGGCCGATTTCCGCGACTACGGAATCGGCGCGCAGATCCTGCGCGACGTCGGTGTGCGCAAAATGATCATCATGTCGGACGCAACGCCGCGCCTCGCCAACCTGCCGGGCTACGGCCTGGAGATCGTCGGCTCAGTTCCGCTTTCGACCAACGGCAAACACAGCACTGCCGCAAAATAAATTCGATGACACGCAGATTCCGCTCGCTCTCTCGCGGCAGCCTTATAGCCGCAGCTTTCCTCGCGATATCGTTGCTTGCAGCGCCCGCCGCTCATGCAATCAAAGCCAACGAACTCGTAACGATTACGTCCGCGA
>Ga0210391_10004485_pt1 | contig 11617 bp, 8 predicted proteins | sample IncBWC12OmetaG_FD_160573 | JGI IMG/M metagenome (GOLD analysis project Ga0210391, IMG submission 160573) | Forest soil microbial communities from Barre Woods Harvard Forest LTER site, Petersham, Massachusetts, United States - Inc-BW-C-12-O ...
ACAGCGCCTTCACATCCGTGTTCGTCAGCACCACCTTGCCGTCTTTCGCCGGAGCGTGGCAGGTGTCGCAGCCCTTCGCCTCAAACGGCGCATGCATGAAGGCCCTCATCAGCTTCGGTGCCGTCGACTGATGCGGGTCATGGCACTCTAGGCAGTTCGCCGTCGCGAACGGCTGGTTCTGATGAGCTTTTTGCAGATCCGCATCCTTGGCGTCGTGGCAGTCAAGGCACAGCGCGGGAGCGGACTTGGTCAGATGGAAGCGGTTCTCCTGCGAAGGCTCAGCACCGGTCTTGTGCGTCACATGGCACGTGTCGCAACCCATATCGAGCGCGGCGTGACGGCTGCCCTTGTCGGACACATGAAGTCCGGTCTGATGGCAGGTGAGACACAGATTTTCCTTCTCCCCGCCTGTCATCGGCTTTAGCAGCTGATTCTTGTTGTCGGTGGCGTGGGGATCGTGACAGGTCAGGCAGTCCCGCACCGCTGGCGGATGAACCGTCCCCTTGATGTCTGCCGCCTTCTTGTCGGCATGGCAGCTAACGCAAAGCGATACCGGCGTAGCGGTGATCAGCTTGATGCGCGTGACGTCCTTAGTGACCCGGAGCTCATGGCAGCTCATACACCCCATGGCCATGGCGGAATGAACGGATTTGCCCTTGGTCTTGTCCTCGTGGCACTCCACGCATTTGGCCGCGTCCGTGTTTTGATCCAGCGGAACGGGATGGATCTGCGCTCCAGCCCGGCCAGTCAGCACCGCGGCCAGCGCCAAACCCATCCACAGCGCCCGCGCGAATGGGGCGCGGAGCCGGAGGGTGCGGATTCGTTCCTGCATCCGGATTGGGGTCATCGCAGTTCCTGAGGTTGAGGCGTGCGCCCCAGTATGAGCTATTACAACGACCCCGGGCTATGCCGGGATGTGCGCTATATCACTTTCCAATGGCTGAATCCTTGTTCCAGCGCCAGCCCCAGCATGCTTCGGGCCAACTAGCCGTCCGGCGAATCACGGACCTGCCAGGAGGTAATCACCCTGTTTCGATAACGATCATCCATGCTCCTCGGGCTCACGTTCGTCCGGAACTCCGACGATGACCAGAGTGCGAACAAGGAGACTCAGTGACCCGATACAAATGGTTTACGTTGGCCCTGCTGGCAACCGCGGGGATCGCGGCAGCCCAGATTACATCGCAGTCCAGCGATGTTCTCGGCGCTCACCTGAACTACGGTCGCGGCTGCGTCGCCTGCCATACACCTCACAGCGGGGCTTATGGCAATGGCGCCGCAAGATCCGCTGACCCGGCTACCGGAAACGTCGCCCTGTGGGGCGAGGATGTTTCCGGCCTCTACGGCAAAACCATCACCACCGGTGGCGGCCAGTTCGTCGAAGTCCTGCCCACAAGCCTCTCCGCCACCACTCCGGATGTTGCCGGGATGCTGACCTGCCTCAGTTGCCACGACGGCAATTACGCGCCCGGATCCATGATGAAAAACAAGGTCTATGAATCCCTGCCCTCTACCTACGGGAGCACCAACGCCGTTCCGACACTGATCGGGGGCTTGGGTGCGGCGACCGGCAATTACCTGAACGAGCACCCCATGGGCCTGAATGCAGCCATCCATTGCGGCGGGATCTCCGGGTGGGACTGCACTCAAAACAACGGCGTCATCAACATGACCGGCCCACTTTCCAGCCGCTTTGTCTCCAGCTACGGATTCTTTGTAAAGCCGGGCAGCTACAACAACAACGCCGTGATTGTTTGCACCACCTGCCACGATCCCCATTCCATGAACGTGGTTACCGTCAAAAAAGGCTTAACTTCAGGCCTGCCCGCCGGCAACTACGCCACCATGTTCTTCCTGCGCGGCCCCTACAACCCGCACGACACCAATCCACTCTCGAACCAAACCGCGCAATTCTGCCGTCAATGCCATGCTGACAAGTCGAATGAGATGAACGGCAGCACCGCGAGAACGGTCTTCTAACTGGAGGGGGAATCGGTTCGATGGGTCCGGCACAAGTTCATTTCCTGCCGAGGCCCCCGCTCAATGCCGCCGTCGTCACCGTGCCATTGGCGTTGTGCGCGGCCCCATGGCACACCAGCGCACAGGTATTCGATCCGCGGCGGTAAGAAATGGGAAGGCCGGTGTTCGGGGCCACCACGTTGAGATCGAAATTCACCAGCCGCTCGCCGCTGATGCTGCCGCTCGCCGCGCCCATGCCGTGCGCCGTGTGGCAGGTGGAACAGCTGAAGCCCGCATTGATGTGCACGCTGTGCTGTTTCCAGCTCGTGTTCTGCACGATCTGGTTGGCCAGGTCATGGCATTTGCCGCACAGACCGTACGGCCCGTTCACGCTGAGGTCGGGATTGGGAAAGAGATTCCTGATCGGTAGTCCTGGCGCGGTCGCCTGGCTGAATTCATAGCGGCGCTCCAGGATATGTGTCCACCGCGATCCATGCGGGCCGTTCGCCCCGGAACCGCCAGACTCGCGATTGTCGTCGCTGTTGTGACAGTCGGTGCAGAAAATCTGTGTCCCCATCGCCCGGCCCAGCGTCACCCCATCCAGATTCAGCATGGTCGTGCGCAGGCTCGGCTGTGGCAGAGCGCTGCTCCTGACGTGCGTCACCGGATGGCTGGACGTGGAGGTGAGCGCAAACTGCGGGATCAGGTTCAACGGATCGCCCGCCGCTACAGCCCGTACCGGGAAGTATCCGTAGATCGGCAACACCTGTTTCCCCGCACTCATGCCATGACAGCGGAGGCAGTTCTCATATTGATTCACGGCCGGCGCCAGCACAGTGATGCCGTCGCTGACGCTGATCCCCAGAACATTCTTCTGGGACACGCGGATCCGGGGAGCGGGAGGAAACACGCCCACCACTTCCGACCCGTGTCCGCTGTGGCAGTCCACGCAGGTTGCGTGCCGGTTGTTGTTGAGCAGCGTCTTCTCCTCAGCGTCGTGAGGACTGGTCGAGCTTGGAAATGGATGACCCACCTTCGGCGTGGCATACTCCGCAAACACGTCAGCGAACTTCGGCATCGGAGAGACGTTCGCGCCGTTGTGGCAGGCGATGCAGTCCTGTTCGTATTGGCCGCGCAGCAGACGAGAAACCCCGCTGGCATTGTGCGGCGTATGGCACGAGATGCAGGCATCCGCCGCTACCGTCGAGTAGCTACCCACCTTGGCCTGCGCCGCAATCCTGGCAGTAGAGACGGCGTGCGCGCTCGTCGCCCAGCCGGCCAGCGGATTCACATGGCCCGCCATCGTGCGCGTCGGGTCATGGCACGCGAGGCAGAGCTGACCGTTGGAACTGTCCTTCACCAGAAAATTCTGCGACACCAGGTCTTTGGCCTGAATGTGCGGGTTGTGGCACGACGTGCATTCGACGTTGCCCCCAATCAGCCTGACTGCGCCGGTTGGATCTGCCGTTGTACCGTTCGACGCCAGCGATGCCGCAAGATCCACGCTGTCCTTCAATGGCTTGACCAGGCTGAACGGGTGCGATGCCTGCATATTGCTGCCGAACACATCCTGGGTGTTCATCGAACCCTGCGTTGTCACCTGGCCGTACGCCACAGTGGCGCCCACCGCCACCGTGCCGTCGTGGCAGCTCAGGCATTGATTGCTGACCGATCCCAGCACCGGCTGCCGCCCGCTGTTAGCTTCCGTATCGCTGGTGTACGTCGTATAGGTTTGCGTCGTCAGCTTCTGATTCCACAAGCCTGTGTTCAGTCCCGAGTGCGGCGCATGGCAGTACGCGCACGAGTCAGGACGCGCGCCCTGGATCGGTGATCTGGTGCCCGGCCCCAGGTTGTGTACGCCCATCGCATCGTCCGAGACCTGCGCGCGCAACACGGTGCCTGCCGGCAGCAGCGCCAGCAGCATCGTCAACCCCGCCTGCCAGGCTCTGCCCCTCACTTCACCACTCCCAGCGCCGCCTGTTTCAGCCCTCTGTAGCGAAACATCTGGATGCGCCGATTAAACGAGTCCACAACATACACCTGGTCATCATGGTCGATGAACAGACCAGTCGGCAACTGGAACTCACCCGCATGCGTGCCTTGTGTCCCGAAGTAATACAGCAGTTCCCCTTTGCGATTGAAAACCTGCACCACGCCCCATTGCGCGTCGACGACATACACATCACCTTCAGAATCGGTGCTGACCGCCTTGGGCCGGAACATCGCTCCCGGATGGTCGCCACTGGCTCCGATCACGTACTCGAATTTCCCGGAGCGGTCGAATACCTGCACGCGGAAATTCATCGCATCCACCACCATCAGGTTGGACCCATCCAGCCGCAGTTCGGTGGGCAAATTAAACTCTCCCTCGCCGTCACCGGTCGTGCCGAAGCTCTGCAGAATCGTGCCCTGCATGTCGAGCATGAACACTTTGTCCCGCAGCGTGTCCGTCACATAAATCCGCTGCGCCGCTGAGTCGACGGCGATTCCCGTGGGCCTCTTGAAATAGCCCTCCCCGCCCTTCAGGCCGCCAATCATGCGCAGAAACTTGCCGCTCGGCTCAAAGACAAAAATCACGCCGGCATCCGAATCCGTGACGTAAATGTTGTCCTGCGCATCGACGGCCACGCACTGCGGCGTCAGCATCGAGATATCTTTCCCCGTCCGCTGAATAAACTTGTACTGATGCGCCGCGAAATCGAAAACATGCACACCCGGCGCACCCGGATCGGTCACCAGGATCCGTCCGTGCGAATCGGTGGCAATACTATACGGCCGCACCAGGGAGCGATACGTCCGGGCTCCCGCGATGACATCCACCACCTTGTGCCAGAATCCGCGGTCCACCTTCACTTCCGATTCAGAGTGGAAATTGCGCTCCCATGTCAACTTGCGCCCGCCGTCCAGCGACATCTCCCACATCTCCGGCGCGGCCGTGTGCGACTTAGCCTTTTCCGCACCGGCGTGCGGAGCCCAGAGCAGAACAGCGCTCCCCAGCAGGAGCGCCGCGCCCAATCCCTGCAACCGTTTTCCGCTTAAAAGACGTTGAACCAACGTGACACCCCAATGGAAAACGTGTTGACAATCCCGGGCACTGTGCCTGAGCCGCTGAACCCCTGCTCCAGGCGAGCGAATCCACTCGAATAGTACAGCTTGCGGGTCTGATACTGGACGAGCACGTTGAATTGATCCGTCTGGTTCGTCGACGAAGTCCCGTCGTTGGCTATATTGCTGGTCGAATCCGCATACGCTCCCGCGATGATCAGTCTTTTCACCGGCGTGCTCGAGAACCCAAACGAATAACTCCGGCCCCCGTACAGGCTCACCAGGCTCGGCGGCAGCGCCGGAGATGGTACCGGAACCGACACCAGTCCTGCCCCCGTCGCCAACGCCTGCCCATTGGCCTGTGAATAGCTGCCGTTGGCTGAGAACCAGCTCCCATAGCCCACACTGGCGTTGTAGCTTTGGCTGCCGTTCGCCGTGCCTGGCTCCTGCGTCAGTCCGGTGTGCGACATGCCCGCGCCCGCGCTCACATTCAACCGTCCCCAGTTCCGCCGCGCGTTGAGCGAGTAGTTATAAAACGAGTTCATGTACGTAACCAGCAGGGTCTGCACGTTCTGTGCATAGCTGAACGCCCCATTCACATGCCATCCCCGCACCTCGCTGGAGTAGTTCTCTGCGGTAGAGAAACCCAGTGTCCCTTCGCCCGTCTGCTCGTTGGAATTCTCAGTTACCGTCCCCGACGCGTTGAAAGTGCCAACCAGAAGCTTATGCGTATAGGTCGCGCTGCCCCCATAGGAGGCCACGCCATACGTCTCGCCAAGGAAAGTCTGGTTGCGCAGTTCGGCGAACACCGACGTCTGCAGCTCCAGGATCGGCGTATACGTGCCCACCGCCATCACGTCGAGAGAATTGGAGGCTTCATTGGCGTTCGCCCCCGTCACCACGCCGCCCGCCGACACTACCGACTCCAGCAGTTGCCCGCTCAGGTTATCCGAGTAGTCCGCGTTCACCGTGACTGCCACTTTTGGCGCGGGATGCACCGACGCCACAGCACTGACCAGGTCAATCGTCCCATTCGTGGTGGTCCCCAGAAAGTTGCTGCTCCAGTAGGACCGGTTAAAGCTGGCCGACGCGGAGCCTTGCAATGGAAGCACGTGCGCCACGTTGAACCCCGTCGCGTTGTCGCTTGAACGAGTCTCGGTGTCGGCTTGCCCGCTCACCAGTTGCGGGATCAGAGAGTGCGACCCTCCATCGGAATAATAGGCTCCCATGTTGAAGCCCTTCAGGTCGTACGACGAATGCAGATTGACCGAGTCAAAGCTGTTGGTCCCCTGGTCGTTGATCCCATACACCGAGTACCGGCTGCTGCCCAACTGATAGCCGGCCGAGAAACTCGGCACGTTGGGGAGATTCTCGTTCCAGTTGATGCCGAACGTATCGCTGTTGCCATGGGTCACATAATTCGCCAGCCCCGGAACATCGTAGTTCCCTTCGCTGTTCAGAGCTTTCGAATAATTAATCGAACCGGGGAAATGGCTGCCGCCAAAAATCGTGGTGCTTGCGTTGACTCCGCTCGCATTCGAGATGGACTGAAAGTCTGAATTCGCCCGCGACTGATTCAGATAAAAAGCGGCATCGAACGAAAGAAAATTGGGATTGTAGTAGCTTCCCGAGAAGGTCCCAGCCCCGCCAAAGGTCCAGCTATGGTCGCTTGCCGTCTGGTTGCCGTATTCCGCGGTGTATCCCGGCGAAACGGTGCCGCTCAGGTTCGTGCTGAGTTGCCCCAGCTTCACCTGCGCGCCCACCGGACACGCCAGCAGCAGAGCTCCCGTCTGCACAATCCCCGCAACTCGTAACCAACGTTTCACCTTGTGCCATCCCCGGCTTCAGAGCCTCAATTGCCGATTTTCTTTCTCGTGCCTGGCCCTCGCTTCCACTGGAACGCCTGCAATTCCAACGACCCGTCCAGCGCTCAGCTTCGATCCACCCTTCCCTTAGAACTCCTCAACCTTCGCGTTCTGCCGCAGCTTCTTGTCCAGCGCCATGCGTACCTGATTCTTCTTTGTCTGTTGCATCTCTTTCGTAAGGTCGACCTGGACCTCCACAAACTTCGCCTTGCCGGCCGGCGTGTGGGCTCCCAGACGCACGATCGTGTAGGCCTGATCGATCTGAATGACCTCGCTCACGTCGCCTGGATGCATCACCCGCAGCGGCTTCAGCACCTGAGGCGCAAGCTGGTCCACCGGGACCGGCTTGTGCTGCCCCATCACCACCCGGTAATCGTCGTCGGAGCACTTTTCTGCCAGCAGGCCAAACTGCTCTGCTGTCTTCGTCGCCTTCGCCTTCACCAGTGCGCCAGCAATCCGCTTTTGCCCTTCCTTCATCTGATCCGCGGTTGCGTTCGCTGGCGGAAGAACTGAGATCGTCTGGAACGTGTAGGTCTCCGGATGCTCGTAGCGCGCCGGGTTCCGATCGTAGTAAGCCCTCACTTCAGCCGGAGTCACGATGCTCTTGTTGTCCACTTCCGTCTTCAGAAAGGCTTCAATCAGCAGCGAACGCCGGATCTTGTCCTCGAGCAGCTGCGGCGATCCGTGAAAATCGCTCTGCAAAAATGCGTTGAATTCGTCAGGAGACGCGAACTGCTTCCGAAATTCCGCTTCCGCATGCTGCATCTTTACTGCGGAGATCGTCAGGTTCCGGCGCATCGCTTCCTGGTACACCAGCTCTTCGAACACCAGCATCTTGAGCGCGCCGTCGCGAATCTGCGACGCCAGATCTTTCGGAAGCCCGTTGTGCTGGCGCGCGTACGGGAAGATCGCGTATTCCTCGCGTACGAGGTCAGCGTTGGTCAGCACCGATCCGTTCACCCGCGCTACCGGCTTCTCCACCGGCATGCCCGCAATGCTCGTTTGCCCCTGCCCCGGCGCCTGCTGCAGCATCGTCGGCGCGTGAGACGCTACCTGGGCGCCGGCCACCACGGTGGCCAGCAGAAAGAGCCCGCAGATTGAAGTTGCGTGTTTCATGGGGATCATCCTTGTTCGAAAAAAATGGGGAGGGAAATTTGAGCCCCCCTCCCCGTCGTACGTAGTGCAAAAAGCTAGAACGTTGTTCCAGCCGTGCTGCCGTTCGCTTCGTTCGACTCGCCACCGTGGCACTGGCGGCAGAACTGCGCCGTCTGGTTGCTGTTGGCGGTGGTGCTGGCCGGGTTGTAGGGACCGCGCAGGAAGAACATCGTGGCGTAAGTGCCCGCCGTCACACCGGAGTTCTTGGCGGTCACGGCCACCACGTTCATCACATGCTGGTTATGGCAGGTTGTGCAAAGCACCACTGGCTTGTTGTTGTAGACGCCCGGGCTAACAAAGAATCCATAGTCCGTGAAGAACTTCGCGGAATTGGTTCCGGTCATCGATACCGTGCCGGTCGCGCTGATCGAGCAGTCCCAGTTGTACGGCGGTCCGCTGCAGCTCATCGTCGTATTCAAGCCCACCGGGTGATCGTTCAGGTAGTTGCCGACCGTGCTGCCGTCGTTGCCGAGCAGTGTCGGGACCGTCCCCGGTCCGTACGTCGCCGGCAGAGTCTCGTACACCTTGTTCTTCATCATGGCGCCTTCGGCGTAGTTGCCGTCGTGGCAGCTCAGGCACATCAGCACGCCCGTCACATCAGGCGTTCCGGCCAACATGCTTGCTGGCAGAACTTCTGTGTAGGTCGCGCCATTGTCCATCTGGCCGGTGACGATCGTCTTGCCGTACAGGCTGCCGACATCCTCGCCCCACAGGGCGATGCTGCCGGCGTTCGGGTCAGCCGTCTTGGCGATACCGTTTCCATAAGCGCCACTGTGTGGTGCATGGCAGGCCGCGCAACCGCGACCATAGTTGAGGTGGGCGCCGAGTACGTCCGTTGTCGGCGTCGTTATTTGGGCCGTCGCAAAACTCGCGGCTGCCAGGGACATGAGTGGAATAAGTACAAACCGCTTCATAAGAAGCCTCCTGGTATATGCATTCCTGCTGTTTGGCGGAACCGCGATGCCGACCTTGTTTCCCGAGTTTGCAGTCAGGTCCCGAAACATGTGTTCATGCAAACATCTCGCGCCCATGCCTCGAAGTGACCTACGTCACACTGCTGCGTGACAAACAACGCTCGCGCCTTTTTGCCCTTCCGCTAAGGTGAATGAGCCACGTGACACAGCGCACAGGCCCTTCCGGTCGCCGGGCCAGATCGTTTCCGGAGGGTGAAAGCGCCAGCGTAAGATTCGCTAATCTATTGCAAATACAGGCGTTTCTGCGCGGGAAGGACATTCGGCATGGCCATCGAAACCAACCCGGAACCCGCCGCCCCCGGGACTCTGCCGTCGAGGCAGGTCGGCGCGCTCGCAGCCTTCGCCCTCATCGTGGGACTCGCGATAGGAACCTTGATTCCCACAGCGCAAACGTCCGAATCTCGTTCACCCGCCTCCCCAACCGCCTCTCCCGCCGCCGCCATGGGCAATGCCCATAGGCCGAGCATGGACGACATGAAGCAAATGGCGGACAAACAGGCTGCGCCGCTGGTGGAGAAGCTGAAGAGCGATCCCAACAACGTGACGCTGCTCGTCCAGGTGGGCGGCATTTACCACATCACGCATCAGTTCGCGCAGGCCTCAGGCTGGTATGCGAAGGCCGTCCAGATCGATCCGAAGAACGTCCCCATCCGCACCAAACTCGCCATCAGCTTGTTCCGCGCCGGTGATACGGACGGCGCTATTGACCAACTGAACCAGGGACTGGCCATTGATCCGAGGAACGCGAATTCGCTCTTCAACCTCGGCATGATCCGTTTGCAGGGCAAAGGCGACGCCAAAGGCGCCCTCGCGGCATGGCAACTGCTGCTGAAATCTAATCCGCAGCTGAGCGCCGACCGCAAGGCTGTCGTGGTGAAGCTGATGGGCGACGTGATGACAACGATGAATGGTCAACCCGGCATGGAAGGAGTAAGCAGCAATGACAAACACAAATCTCGCATCGACTGATCGCTCGCATTCAGATCGCTGGACCGTCTCCCAGGCCCTGCTCCTCACCGCCGCCTGCCTGATGGCCGGCATCGGCGGCGGCTGGCTGCTGCGCAACTTCAAATCTCCCGCGTTCCACTCCACCGCGCAGACTTCGAGCCTCGCTGCGCCCGCTCCAGTTGCAGCAGGCCCGATTGCACCCACGCAGCCTGCCGACCCCGCGCAACTCAAAGCGCTTGCCGACGCCAATGCCGCGCCGCTGCTCGCTCAACTCAAAGCTGCTCCGGATAATCCTCAGTTGCTCACCAGCATCGGCAACCTCTATTACGACGCGCAGCAGTATCGCATTGCCGTTGACTACTACACGCGCTCTCTGCAAGCCGAGCCTTCCGACGTTGCCGTCCGCACCGACATGGGAACCGCCTGGTGGTACATGGGCAACGCGGATAGAGCGATTGCCGCGTTCAACCTGGCGCTCACGTACGAGCCGACTAATCCGAATACGCTCTACAACCTGGGCCTCGTGCAATGGCAGGGAAAGCATGATGCCGCCAGTGCGATCGCCAACTGGAAGAAGCTGTTAACCGCCAATCCCAACTACCCGGGCAAGGCTCAGGTCCAGCAAATGCTCGCCCAGGCGTCGCAGCATACGCAGCCCTAACCAGGACCACCAGGAAACCCAGCCGCGGGTAAGATTCACCTGGGCTCAGGGATAAGTTCGCTTAAATAACTTGTGGGACCGTTGAATCTTTCGTATTAAGCTAGGCCCGTATGCGGCCCTTTGCTGTACTTTCTGCCTTCATCTTCGCTCTTCCCCTCGCTGGCCTGGCTCAGACGCAACCCGCGCCGCCCGCCTCGGACTCCCTGAAGAACGAGGCTGTTGTCTTCGAACGCTCTGAAACCACCTGGCGCATGCATGCCGACGGTACCGGCGAGCGCGACGTTCACGTCCGCATCCGCATTCAGTCCATCGGAGCGGCCCAGCAGTTCGGCGTCGTCGAGATCGCTTATGCCTCCGCCACCGAAACGCCCGTCATCAAGTACGTCCGCGTTCACAAACCCGACGGCTCTACGGTCGAAACACCCGCCTCCGACGCCGTAGACATGTCCGCCAGCGTCACGCGCGAGGCGCCCCTCTACTCCGATCTGAAAGAAAAGCACCTGCCCGTCCGCTCGCTCTCCTCCGGCGACATCCTCGACTACGAAGTCGACACCACCATCGACAAGCCAGAAGCTCCCGGCCAGTTCTGGGGCGCCTATCACTTCACCGCCCCCGGCTCCATCGTCGTTCTCGAAGAAATCCTCACCCTCGAAGCTCCCGCTGACAAATACATTCAGGTTTGGAGCCCGAATCACAAGCCCGTCACCACCGAGCACAACGGCCTCCGCACCTGGACCTGGAACGTGCCCCAGCTGGTGACCGCCCCGCAACGCAACGCCGACGATGCATCCAAGCCCACGCCGCCCAAAGATCCCGACGAAGACAGCGACGGCCGCAAGCTTCCCTCTGTGGCCTGGACTACCTTCCGTAGCTGGACCGAAGTCGGCGACTGGTACCGTAGCCTCGCGCTCGCCGAGGCGCAGCCCACCGACGCGATCCGCACCCGCGCCGACGACCTGACCAAAAACGCAAAGATGCCGGACGATCAGATTCGCGCTCTCTACGATTTC
>Ga0210391_10004486_pt1 | contig 11615 bp, 9 predicted proteins | sample IncBWC12OmetaG_FD_160573 | JGI IMG/M metagenome (GOLD analysis project Ga0210391, IMG submission 160573) | Forest soil microbial communities from Barre Woods Harvard Forest LTER site, Petersham, Massachusetts, United States - Inc-BW-C-12-O ...
TGTTATTCTTCAGTTCCGATTATGTCTTCGATGGAAAGAAGAGTGCTCCCTATGAGACCGCGGATGAACGCAATCCGCAAAGCGTCTATGGACGAACCAAAGCGGAAGCAGAAATCAGACTACTCGAGTTGGTGCCGGATTGTTGCATCGCCAGAACCTCGTGGCTATTTGGAATCGACGGGAAATGCTTCCCCGATACGATCTTGAAGCTGGCCGCCAGCCGTCCGGCGCTCGATGTGGTCAACGATCAGCGCGGCTGCCCCACTTATGTAGTCGATCTAGCGCGCTCCATCATCCAATTGTGCCAAAAGAACGCGCGTGGAATCGTTCACGTGACCAATGCAGGTAATTGCACATGGTTCGACTTTGCCGCTGAGATTGTGAAAGGCGCCGGGCTTTCTACAACCGTTCGGCCGGTAAGCAGTGAGCAAATGGCGCGTCCCGCGCCTCGACCAGCGTACTCGGTATTATCGCCGGCTTCTCTCCAGCGTCTTGGAATCGAGATGCCTTCCTGGCACGACGCGTTGCGGCGTTACCTCGAACAACGCAACAGTTAATGGATGGTGCGAGAATTGCCTCGCTTCCCGCCGCCCTGCTACGATTGCGGGTACCTGCTGGGGATCTAGTGAAGCGAATCCAAAACTACATCGATGGCCGATTTGTCGCGGGTGATCGTGAGTTTGCGGATGCGAATCCCGCCGACGGGACGGTCATCGCACAGGTCACGGAAGCCAGTGAAGCGCAGGTCGACGAAGCAGTTCAAGCTGCGCGGTGTGCGCTACGCGGGGAGTGGGGTCGACTCGGAGTCCGCGAGCGCGCGACGAGACTGCACCGGGTTGCGGACGCCATCGAGCAACGTTTCGATTGCTTTGTTCAAGCTGAGATTGCAGACACTGGGAAGCCCATCTCCCTCGCTTCTAAGCTTGATGTTCCTCGCGCTGCGGCAAACTTTCGCGTCTTCGCCGACTTGGTGAAAATGGCAGGGCTGGAATCGTTTCGGACCGAAACTCCCGATGGCACGAATGCTCTGAACTACGCTGTGCGCAAGCCTCTGGGGGTTGTGGGCGTGATCACTCCCTGGAATTTGCCGCTACTCTTGCTCACCTGGAAAGTAGCGCCAGCATTGGCCTGCGGCAATGCCGTAGTGGTCAAACCTTCGGAAGAAACTCCCGTTACGGCCACGCTGCTGGCTGAGGCGATGCAGGACGCGGGAATTCCAAAGGGCGTCTACAACGTAGTACACGGTTTCGGGCCAGGATCGGCGGGAGAATTCTTGACGCGGCATACTGATGTAGACGCGGTTACGTTTACCGGCGAATCGGGAACCGGTGCCGCGATCATGAAGGCAGTGGCGCCCACGGTGAAGCCGGTTTCGTTTGAGTTGGGCGGCAAGAATGCGGCGATCATATTCTCGGATTGTGACTTTGCGGAAGCGGTGAGCGGAATCAGTGAGGCTGTGTTTCTGAATACGGGGCAGGTATGCTTATGCGCCGAGCGTTTGTATGTAGAGCGTGAAATGTTCACCGAGTTTGTGGACGCGTTGAAGGAAAAAGCGGAGAGCCTGAATCCGGGATGGCCTAGCGATGCGAAAACCAACCTGGGACCTCTGATCTCAGCACAGCATCGAGAAAAGGTGCTGTCCTATTATCAGTTGGCCAGAGACGAAGGGGCGACGGTCGTAACTGGTGGCGGAGTTCCTAAGTTCGGCGATGATCGCGACAACGGTTTTTATGTACAGCCCACAATCTATACTGGACTTGCAGAGTCAGCGCGTTGTGTGAAGGAAGAGATTTTTGGCCCCGTGTGCCATATCGCTCCGTTCGATTCGGAAGAAGAAGCGGTGGCCATGGCCAATGACACAAAGTACGGATTGGCGGCTTCGATTTGGACCACCAACCTGAAACGCGGTCATCGTGTCGCACAGCAAATAAATGTGGGCATCACGTGGGTGAACTGCTGGTTTCTGCGCGATCTTCGAACGCCGTTCGGTGGAGCAGGCCTCTCTGGCATTGGCCGCGAAGGCGGGATGCATTCCTTGAATTTTTATTCCGAACTGAACAATATTTGCGTCCGGCTGTGAATTACTTTGGAAAAAGATGAGCGCGACCGAGAGCAAAGTCGTCGAAGGGAAAGCGGTGCCGCGAGGAAAATATCCGCACATCAAGCGTGCGGGTGACTTTCTGTTTATCTCGGGCACCAGCGCGCGGCGTGCTGACAATACCATCGCTGGCGCGGAGGTCGATTCGCTTGGCACAACACGACTCGACATTCGCCTGCAAACCCGCGCGGTAATCGAAAACATTCGCGACATTTTGCAGAGTGCTGGGGCGAATCTGAAAGATGTGGTCGAAGTTTGCACCTATCTTGTGAACATGAATGATTTCGCCGGCTACAACGAGGTCTACGGCGAATTCTTCGGATACGATGGTCCGGCGAGAACGACCGTAGCCGTACATCAGTTGCCGCATCCGCATTTGCTGATTGAGATCAAAGCTACGGCTTACAAACCGCTGAAATAGGAGGCGCGATGGCGTCCATCAAGAATTTGAAGGCCTTCAATTTCCAAGGCTGGATCGAAGAGAACAAAAATAAGCTCAAGCCTCCCGTAGGAAACGCGCAGGTTTGGGAAGACGGCGAAATGATGGTGACCGTGGTTGGAGGGCCGAACCAGCGCCGCGATTATCATGACGATCCCACGGAGGAATTTTTTTACCAGTTAAAAGGCAACATTTCGCTTCGCATCATGGAAACGCCCGGCAAACCGCCGCTGGAAATACCGATCAAAGAAGGCGAGATCTTTCTCCTTCCCAAACATATACGCCACTCCCCGCAGCGGCCCGCGGAAACGATTGGGATGGTGGTCGAAGTGCCGCGGCCTGAGGGATCTCTGGACGCCTTCGAATGGTATTGTCCGAATTGTCACCAGTTGATTTATCGCGCCGAAGTGAAGCTAAAGAGCATTGTCAAAGATTTACCGCCGCTGTTTGAACAGTTTTATTCAAGCGAGAGCCGTCGCACATGTAAGCATTGCGGCACGATTCATCCCGGAAAGTGAAACATGCGAGTCATCGACATTCATAACCATTTTTTCCCAGAGTCCTGGCCCGATCTCGCCGCGCGCTACGGTACGCCGGACTGGCCGTGGATCAAGCACACCGAGGCAGGGAAAGCGGACATCATGGTCGGTGACCGTTTCTTCCGCCATATTTATTCGGCGTGCTGGGATCCGGAGGTCCGATTACAGGAGATGGATCGTGATGGTGTCGACCTACAAGTAATCTCCGCGACGCCGGCGCTCTTCGCGTACGACCGTCCGGTGGAGCATGCGTTGGATTGCGCGCGACTGTTCAACGACGCGGCGCTCGAATTGTGCAGCCGGGGAAAAGGGCGGCTGAAATCATTTTGTCAGGTGCCGTTACAAGATACCGATGCGGCCTGCAAAGAGCTAACTCGGTGCATGCAGTCCGGACATTTAGGGGTGCAGATCGGCAACCACATCGGATGCAAGAATCTGGATGATCCGGGAGTAATCACCTTCTTGCATCATTGCGCGAATGAAGGCGCAGCTGTTTTGGTTCATCCCTGGGAGATGCTGGGCCGGGACCGGATGCCGAAATATATGATGCCCTGGACGGTCGGCATGCCCGCGGAAACTCAGTTATCAGTGGTGGCCTTGATTTTGAGCGGGGCATTCGATCGACTTCCGAGCACGCTGCGAATTTGTTTTGCGCACGGTGGTGGGAGTTTTGCATTTCTGCTCGGGCGTTTGGAAAATGCCTGGCATCATCATCCGGTCGCGCGTGGAGAATGCGAACATCCACCAAGCCATTACCTCAATCGCATCTACGTCGACTCCGCCGTGTTCGATCAACGGACGCTGCAGTTCTTGGTGGGAGCGATAGGAGCCGGCCGGGTAATGCTCGGCTCGGACTATCCCTTTCCGCTGGGCGAAGAACGTGTGGGTTCACTCATCCGTCAAAGCAACCTACTGCAAGATACAAAGGCTAGACTTCTGAGCGGAAATGCTGAAGGTTTTCTACGAATCAAAACCGAATCAAGCGAGGGTGCAGACAGGTCCGAACCGGCCACCGCCGCTTCGCCACCCGTGCCCGAGCCTGGGCGGCTAACTTACAGTTCCTATCTGAAAGTTCCCGAGCTGCTCGAACTGCAGCAGCCTCAGTCGTTGCCGCCGCACCACGATGAGTTGCTCTTCATCCTTGTCCATCAGACTTACGAATTGTGGTTCAAGGAATTACTTCACGACCTTGACGCAGTGGTTGCGAATTTGCAAAAGGCTGGCGCCGCTCCTCATTCGCACGATGAAGTGTATGAGGCGGCCCGTTTGCTTCGTCGCTGTACCGAGATCACACGGGTGCTGGTCGAGCAGTTCACGATTCTGGAAACGATGCTGCCCACGCATTTTCTCGCATTTCGCGGCATGCTGGAGCCTGCCAGCGGATTTCAATCCGAACAATTTCGAGAAATCGAATTTCTGTGCGGATTGAAGGACGAGAAAATGCTTCGCTACCACCGGCCCACGCCAGAAGCTTATGCAAGTCTAAAGCGACGATTGGAGGAACCCTCGCTACGCGACGTTTTTTTCGGGGCATTGCAGGCCATGGGCAACCTTGTGCCTCCCGGCGCGAACGTCAGCGAAAAAGAACAATTCGACGCCCGGGCTCAAGCCGTGCACGAGCTGTACAAAGATGAGCATCATCATCGCGACTGGATCGATGTATGCGAGCGGCTGACGGAATTCGACGAATTGATCGTGAGCTGGCGGCTGCGGCACATTCAGTTGGTTGAGCGCGTCATCGGCATCCGCATGGGGACGGGCGGCAGCACGGGGGCATCTTACTTGAAGCTCACACTCGACAAGAAGTTTTTTCCCGAGTTGTGGGAGGCGAGAACATTGCTGACCGAGTGAGCAGTGCTTGTAACAGCGAAAGTCTTTCTCCACGCAAACTCAGCAGATGAAAGCTACACCCCAAAAAATCACACTGATCGGCGCGGGGCTCAATGGCCCTCTGCTGGCTGTTCTTTTGATGCGGCGTGGATTTGCAGTCGAAATCTTTGAGAGGCGTTCCGACATGCGCCGGGTGCAGATCAGCGCGGGACGCTCGATCAACCTTGCCCTCTCGACCCGCGGCATTCACGCGTTGCAGCAGGCCGGGCTTTGGGAAGGGATGCGGAGCATCATCATTCCAATGAAAGGACGGATGATGCATTCGGTTACTGGCGAGCTTACCTTCCAACCTTATGGTAAGAACGAATCTGAGGTCATCAATTCGATTTCACGGGCAGAACTGAATATTGCGCTCATGACCTTGGCGGAAAAACAGGGTGCGACCATTCACTTCCATAGGCGCTGTGTGGGTTACGACCTTAAGACTAGCACGATACACCTGCATAACGAGGAGACAGGGGGAGAAACAAACCACGAGACTGAGATCGTGATCGGTTGTGATGGCTCAGCGTCAGCGATTCGGTCGGAGATGTTCAAACTGACCCGCTTCAACTTTTCCCAGCAGTATCTCGACTATGGGTACAAAGAACTGACAATTCCGGCCGGTTCCGATGGAAAGCACCTGTTGGAGATGCACGCCCTGCACATCTGGCCGCGGGGGAATTACATGCTAATTGCGTTGCCGAACGTCGATGGCACGTTCGCTTGCATTCTGTTTCTGCCGTTCGATGGCGCGGATAGTTTTGCGTGCCTTACTACGCAGTCGGATGTGGTCCGCTTTTTCCAGTCTCGCTTTCCAGATGCCGTTTCGCTCATGCCGCAACTCGCCGGCAATTTCTTTTCGAATCCAACAGGGGCGATGGTTACGATTAAGTGCTCACCGTGGCATGTTGGAGGGAAAGCGCTCCTTCTCGGAGATGCGGCGCATGCCATTGTTCCGTTCTTCGGCCAGGGGCTGAATTGTGGATTCGAGGACTGTACATATTTGATGGACTTGCTCGACGAGCACGGTGCAGACTGGCCGCGAGTTTTCACCGAGTTCGAGAACCAGCGCAAGATCAATACCGATGCCATCGCAGACATGGCGATCGAGAATTTTATGGAGATGAGGGATCGAGTTGCCGACTCTAGGTTTTTATTGCAGAAGAAAGTGGAATTGGCGTTGGAAGCGAGATATCCGCAACTCTTCGTGCCGAAATATGCCATGGTGACTTTTCATCGCATTCCATACTCCGTCGCCCAGGCGCGAGGGATCGTTCAGGACCGGATGCTTGCCGAACTCTGTGGCCCCATCGATCGATTGGAAAATCTCGACTGGAAGAAAGCGGATCGATTGATTCATAGCGAACTCACTCCCCTGGAGCTCCAGCAGTGAGCGGCTTCCAGTTTCCACTCGAGTTTCAGTCGGGAGAGGATTTTGCGATCACGATCGATGAACGCGATCCCCTGCGGCAATTCCGTCAACGTTTCTTCTTTCCAAAAGTTGCAGGCGACGATTGCATCTACTTATGCGGCCATTCGCTCGGGCTGCAACCTAAGACCGCGCCGGCATATGTTGAGCAGGAACTGGAAGCCTGGGCGCAACTTGGCGTGGAGGCGCATTTTCGTGCGAAGAATCCCTGGATGCCCTACCACAGGCTGCTGACGGAGCAGACCGCGGAATTGGTTGGGGCGCAGCCTCTCGAAGTTGTCGTCATGAACTCGCTTACGGTAAACCTGCACTTGATGATGGTGTCATTTTATCGTCCGATAGCGACAAGGCACAAAATAGTTGTCGAGAGCGGGGCTTTCCCTTCCGATCAGTACGCGGTGAAGTCGCAAATTCGTTTTCATGGCTTCGATCCGGCGGCATCGCTGATCGAATTGACTCCGAGGCCGGGTGAATCCTGCCTCCGCGATGAAGACATTCAGTCATTGGTTGGGCGCGAAGGGGACAGCATTGCGCTGATTCTGCTGGGAGGGGTGAATTACGCGACCGGTCAGGCGGTTGATATGGCAAGCGTCACGCGATGGGGTCACGCGCAAGGGTGCATGGTTGGTTTTGATCTAGCCCACGCGGCCGGTAATCTGCTGTTGAAGCTTCATGAGTGGGGTCCAGATTTTGCGGTTTGGTGTTCGTACAAGTATCTGAATGGAGGGCCAGGATGCCTCGGTGGGTGCTTTGTGCACGAACGTCACGCTGACTCGCGCAATTTACCTCGCTTGGCAGGCTGGTGGGGCCACGATGAAAAGTCACGATTCGAGATGGGCCCGAACTTTCAGCCGATGTCCGGCGCTGACGGATGGCAGTTGAGCAATCCTTCGATTTTAAGCCTGACTGCCCTACGCGCTTCGATGGACATTTTCCATGAAGTAGGCATCGAGCGTTTAAGAGCTAAGAGCGTGTCCCTGACCAGTTACTTGGAGTTTTTGCTAAACCAAAATGACTCCAAGAAGTTTTCAATCATCACACCGCAAGAAATTGAGCGTCGTGGCGCTCAACTGTCGATTCGAATCCCCGAACAGGGGAGAGTCTTATGTGACGGGTTAGCGCGGGAAGGTATTTTTGGCGACTGGCGAGAACCCGATACCTTTCGTGTCGCGCCTGTGCCTCTATACAACTCCTATCAGGATGTTTTCCGTTTTGCTCAGCGTTTCGTCGCGGCGTTTGGCTAAGAGTCCTGTCAGCTGGGACGCCCATTGCGATTACTTCCGTAACATCACTGTCATACCGGCATAACAATACACTCTTAGAGTGGGCTTATTCTCCGTGAGAAAACCAGGCAAATGGTCGGCGTTGGTGTGCGCGGTAGTGTGCGCGCACATCGTCGTCTCCTTGCTGTCGCCACGCAGCATCGCATTAACCGCATTCGGTGATCTGACTCAGTGCGCCTTGCTGCTCTGCGCAACTCTAGTCATTTTCTCGAACGTCACAACCGGGCATAGGAAAGCGAAACTCTTCTGGATCCTCATGGCGACCGGCTGTGGGATGTGGCTCTACGCGCAGGTTCTCTGGACTTATTTTGAAGTCTTTTTGCGGCAGGAGGCGCCCAACCCTTTCGTGGGCGACGTCGTCTTGTTCCTTCACGTTGTTCCCATGATGGCGGCCCTGGCGGTGCAGCCGCACATTCAGCGAGACGATCATTCTCTTCGTCTCGCGTCGATGGATTTCCTTTTGCTGCTCACATGGTGGCTCTATCTTTATTTGTTTATTGTGATTCCGTGGCAGTACGTCTCTCCGAACGAGGCCGCATATGGCGGTAGCTTTGATCTGCTTTATGCGTGTGAACAACTCGTTCTCATTCTTGGCATTGTGTTGGTTTGGAAGCGCAGTGACGGACCCTGGCGAACCATCTATCGAGGATTCTTTCTGGCGGCGCTCCTTTACAGCGGAGGTTCCATTCTTGCCGGCGTGGCCATCGATTATCACAAGTACTACACGGGGAGCATTTACGATGTCCCGCTTGTGGCCGCCATGGCATGGTTCGCGGGCGTTGGATTCATGGCGAGAAAGGCGTTGCGTGAACCGCCCGCTTATCAAACTTCTTCTCGTAACCACAGCATGTGGACCGCCCGGTTAGCGATGATGGCGGTATTCTCGACGCCTCTCATGGTGGCTTGGGCGGAGTTCGGGGATGTCCCGCTACGCGTGCGCTCCTACCGCCTGCTGTTGACCGCGGCAGTAATGATCTTCATGGGCACACTGGTATTCTTGAAGCAGCACTGGATGGATCGCGAATTACTCCACTTGCTGCACCTGTCGCGGCAGAACCTCGACGAGATGTGCAAGCTCAAGAACGAATTGGAAAGCAAGGAGCAATCTCTCCGGTGGCACAGCCTGGAACTGCAACGCAAGAATCTTGAACTACAGGAAATGTCTTACACGGATGCGCTGACCGGCGTTTGGAACCGTCGCTATCTGGAAGAAATTCTGACGGCCGAAGCGGGACAGGTCTTGCGAAATTACGAACGGGTGCAGGCCGGCGACATTCGCAAGATGGATCATCGCGATCTGGTTTTCATCATGGTCGATATGGATTTCTTCAAAGAAGTGAACGACGTGCACGGTCATCCTGCGGGCGATCGTTTGCTGCAGCGCGTAGCCGAAAGGCTGTCGAGGGTGGTGCGCAAGTCCGATGTTTTGGTTCGTTGGGGGGGCGAAGAGTTTCTAATCATGTCGCGCTCCACCGATCCCTCCGGTACGCCAGCTTTCTGCGAAAGGATTTTGGAGGTCATCGCGTCGGAAGCTTTCGATATAGGACACGGTTTCAGCGTACGAAAGACATGCTCCGTGGGCTGGGCTCCCTTCCCCTGGAGCCGCACCGCCTACGATGCGATTTGCGCGGAAGAAACCATTGAGCTTGCGGATACTGCGCTCTATCGCGCAAAAGCCGGAGGACGAAACCAAGGAGTGGGAATTCTGCCCGGCGATGGCGCCACTGCCCCACCCGCGACGATTACGCTGCACGCCCTGCGAAATGATACCGGCCTGCTCACGCGAACTCTGGTGATCAAGAATCCAATCATCGACAACCGCACGGATACGCTTGCAGGACACATGGCGCAAGCGAACAGCCCGATCTCAGATCCGCACTGAGGCTTCCGCCTCAACCTCTCTGCCTCATGCCGCTTGACCTTCATCACAAGGTTCAATACATTGAGAGACCGCTTGCAGGTGCAAGTGTTGGACCAAACGACGTCGCTGTTCCCGTGAAACAATAGACTCTGCGAGGCACTTTTGAAAATGAATGCGAAAACCACTTCCCGAAAGACCGGTTTGCGCCAGAAGTCACAATTGATGTCGGCGTCAGAAATCGAGCGAACGCTGGTTCGCCTGGCTTACGAAATCGTCGAAAAAAATGGCGGGGTCGAGGGTCTGGGATTGGTAGGAATTCGGCGCCGTGGCGTGCCGATCGCGGAGCGTCTGGGCAAGATCATCACTCGCATCGAGAGTGCTCAAGTTCCCGTGGGGACGTTGGACATAACTTTTTATCGCGACGATCTTTCGACTCTCGGACCCAAGCCAGTCGTGCAGGACACAGAGATCGGTTTTTCGATTGAGGACCGGAATATCGTTCTTGTGGACGATGTGCTTTATACGGGAAGAACCACTCGAGCGGCTCTGGACGCTCTTTTTTCACACGGACGGCCGCGCCGGGTGCAGTTATGCGTGCTGATTGACCGCGGACATCGTGAGCTTCCCGTTGAAGCCACCTTCGTCGGGCGTCACGTCCAGACTGCTGCCAGCGAAGTGATCGAAGTCAAACTCACCGAGATTGATGACGCAGAAAAGGTCCTCCTCATGGAGAGATAGGCTGGCGCAAACAACTCGCGGCAAAAATAAAGAGGACGGCGAACTTCCGCCGTCCTCAAGTTTTGTAAACGCGCTCGCTAAGCGATCTTTGTGCAAATCGCCTTGGTTTGCGTGTACAGATTGAGGGCTTCGTGCCCCATCTCGCGGCCCCACCCGGACTGCTTATATCCGCCGAAGGGCAGCGCCGCATCGAAAATGTTGTAGCAGTTGATCCATACTGTGCCAGCGCGCAGATATTCGGCGGTGCGGTGAGCCTTGCCAACATCCCGTGTCCACACAGCGGCAGCCAGGCCGTATTCGCTGTCGTTGGCGCGCGGCAGAATTTCCTCGGGATCGTCAAATGGCATCGCCACCACGACCGGTCCGAAAATTTCCTCCTGCACCACTTTCATATCTTCGCGAGTGTTTACCAAGACAGTGGGCTCAACGAAATAGCCCTTGTCTCCCTTCTTTTTGCCGCCAACAATCGCTTTGGCACCCTGGGAGAATCCTGACTCAAGGTAGCCGCAGACCCGGCTTAACTGCTCCTCGGAGACAAGTGGCCCCATCTCAGTTTTCGGATCGAGTCCAGAGCCGACATTGATCTTCTTGGCATGCTCGGCAACACCTTCTACGACACGATCGAAAATCGGCTTTTCAACGTAGAGGCGCGACCCAGCGCAGCAGCACTGGCCGTGGTTGAAGAAGATGGCGCTCGCGGCCCCAGGAATCGCGGAGTCGAGATCGGCGTCTTTGAAGACGACATTTGGAGATTTGCCGCCGAGTTCCAGCGAAACCTTCTTCAGGTTACCAGCCGCAGCATGCACAATCAGTTTTCCAACTTCGGTGGAACCGGTGAAAGCAATTTTGTCCACGTGGGGATGGGCAGCCAGCGCAGCGCCAGCCGTCTCGCCATAACCGGGCACGATGTTTACAACCCCTTCAGGGAATCCTGCTTCGGCGATCAGCTCGCCGAGACGCAGCGCCGAAAGCGGTGTTTGTTCTGCCGGTTTCAACACGACGGTGCATCCCACCGCCAGCGCCGGGCCCAGCTTCCACGCCGCCATCAGCAACGGGAAATTCCACGGAATAATTTGCCCGGCAACTCCAACAGGCTCGCGCAGGGTGTAGGCGAGATACTTTGCCCCGGGAGTGTAGGGGACAGAGATCGGAATCGTGTTGCCTTCAATTTTCGTAGCCCAGCCCGCCATATACCGGAATAAATCGACGGCCAAGGGAACATCGGCTCCTCGTGCGATGGTTAAAGCTTTGCCGTTGTCGAGGCTTTCCAGATAAGCGAATTCTTCGGTGTGCTGTTCCAATAAATCCGCAAGCTTCCAGATCAAGCGTCCGCGTTCGGACGCCGTCATCTTTCGC
>Ga0210391_10004497_pt1 | contig 11597 bp, 8 predicted proteins | sample IncBWC12OmetaG_FD_160573 | JGI IMG/M metagenome (GOLD analysis project Ga0210391, IMG submission 160573) | Forest soil microbial communities from Barre Woods Harvard Forest LTER site, Petersham, Massachusetts, United States - Inc-BW-C-12-O ...
CGCCGAGCAGCTCCTCGATGTGGGCCAGCAAGGCATCGGGTCCGTCATCCTTGGCCACGATCCGGTCAATCGCATCGATCGCGGTGCCGCGGCTTCCGTAATAGTATGGCGATAACATCACGGTAATAACGTCGGGACACATTCCTTTCACTTGTTCTGCCAGCTGCTCGAAGTCAGTGCCGGTATCGTTGTTATCCATCAGTAGCATGTCCGGGCACCGCTTTGTGATCATGGTGCGAGCGTCGTCAACCGATGTAGTCGACGACACGGTGTAGCCAAAGTGCTCCAGCAACATGCGTCGCACCTGCAGCATGTTGCTGTCGTGACACAAACACAGAATCTCCTTACGACGTGGTTGCATGTACACTCCCGGATTGATCGCTGTACTCGTCATATGCCTCTTTGTCGCGAACTCGAGACTGTGCATGTCGGGCGCGATGTGCGCCGCACACGCCCTGTAAATGAGCAATGGCAGGGCCAAAGCTGCAGCTAGGGAAATCAGCAGGTTAGCGTGAGGTTACGTTCGAGTTACTAGAAAGTTTTACCGAATAGCGGGAAAGCATGCCCTACATAAAAAAGTTTCGCAGGAAAGGTAGAAAATTTCGCGAGTGGTACTGCCACTTAAGTTTCTGATCCGCAACTGCGTTGATAGTTTGCAGCCAGCTCGATGGCTATGCGATAGGCAGCTTGTTCGCACGTGCAATCGTTTTCCACAGCGTAGCGAAGTATTGGTTCAACTGCCCGTCCCACAATGCCATAGGCGCGCGCGAGCAACTCTTCCGGCCGGCTCAGAATCTGAACGTTGCAAGCTTCCCAGTGCGCGGCGATCAGTGTGCCGCAGGTAGCCAGGAACCACGGCACTATCGTCACTCCACGGTTCGGCAAGCCTTCTGTAGCCTCTTCATTCACGGCATTCCAATCGGCTTCGATTACCAGGTTGGCAGCAACCCTGTCGCCGGCGCTTTCGCGAAGCTGGTTTGAGCCTGATGTCAGCACCAGCACATCGGCCGACACCTGCATCAGTTCTGCGCGGCCGATGCGCTCAGCTTCAGCGTAGCCAAACAGCATCTGCTCACGCGCGAAGCGCGTGCTGATGTCTTCGAGGATCAGGCCATCAGGGCGATAGATTCCTCCGGAGTGATCGCTCAGCGCGACCACCTTCATACCCTCGCGTGCCAGGCGCTGGCTGACGGCTTGCCCCAGCGCTTCATATCCCTGGATCGCAACCCTGGCGCCGATGCATGGCTTGCCGGCCTGCCGCAGTGCCTCAGAGATCAGCGCGGCGATACCCTCGGAGGCAAAGTGTGCGGGATCGAGGCCGGCGAGCTCTGCAGGCTTGCCGGATAGTCTCACATTGTGGGAGTCGCGTGTTTCGGCGAAGAGGCGTCCGATGAACTCGCGACAGCAGCCGCGACCCGGTAATAGCACCGCCTCGCCGCTCTGCCGGCGCAGCTGTCGCGCCAGCGGACGCGCGAGGCCGATCAGTTCCCTCTCGCTGAGCTCAGCCGGATCGCATACCAGCCCGAAGGACGCTCCGCCATATGGCAATCCAACCAGCGCGGACTGCCAGGTCCTCTCCATGGCCACAACCTGGCAGTCACGCAGCTGCAGGCCGGGAGCGAGCGACAGGCTCCCGACGGCACAACCCGACATTTCGCTGTGATGAACAACATGAAACGGAACGCACACCGTCTCGCCCGAGTCGCGCAGGATTTGCAGATACGCAGTCGATTCTTCGACGGGATGGCGGAAGCGCTGGACCAGCCAGGGCTCCAGGTCGAGCACGGCGGCGGTCTCCTCGAACGCCAGCGCGGCATGATGGTCCGAGCCGTTCAACGCTCCCATCGACTTGATTTGTCTTTGAATCTCAGAGCTTGCCATGGTCGACCTCGACGGGGCCCCGCGGTGTGGCGAGGCCCCAGATGGCCCGGATCAGTTTCGATCTCAGGCTTGGGCAGGCAGTCCGGCATTCGACATCCAGCGGTACACCGGCTTCTCCGGCGCTTTAGGCAGGATGTCGAGATAGATCACGGCGTAGCGGAACGCCAGGACACCGGCTGCAATCACCAGCACGCTCGAGGCCAGCTCGCTCCACTTGGGCACGTAGTGCACGCCCATCGCGGCTTGCAGCGAGTTGATGGAAACGTTGATGCGGTCGACCATGAATCCCGCGACCGTCACAGCGCACGCCCAGTACAGGCGCTCAGGGTTGTTGCGCACACTCTGGAAACTGAGCAGGGTGATGGGAATCGCCAGGAAGAGCACCATCTCCAGCCAGAAGTAGCCGGCTTCGGGGGTACTCTGAAACGCGTAGTGCAGGGCCTGATTGGAGATCAGGTCGAGCACTTTGAAGAAGGCGTAGACGATCAGCAGCATCTGGATCATGCGGCCGCAATCGGAGAGGATGCTGAAGTCGATGCGCACGTTCAACGAGCGCATGCAGAGGTAGATGGCCATTACGGTCAGCGCCAGGCCGGCAGGTATTGCCGACAAGTAAAACATGGCGTGCATGTAAGGCGAGTACCACAGCAGATTCATCTTGCCGCGGGTGATGAGGAACAGTCCGCCAAGAAACGACTGATGCATCGAGGAGAGTAGCGTGCCTGCGAGTACGACCCCGATCAGGATCTTGTGATGGTAGCGCAGCAGCGTTTGCCGCAAGGGCTTCCACGGCAGCTTCTCGATGAGCGCCGGCGCGAATTCAAAGGTCAGCACCGTGGTGTAGGTCATGATGCAGATGCACACATCGAACAGCACCGAGCGGTGGTTCCACATCACGATGGGATGCCAGAAGCGCCAGGGCAATCCGATCTCGTAGAGATAGCCGACGCAGACGGTCAGGTATCCGAGAAACGAGATGAGAATCGCGGCGCGCAGGATGGGGCGATAGCGATCCATGCCCAGCAGCTCAACCGCGGCGCTGATGCCGAAGCCGGCGGCCGACAATCCCACGCCACACAGCGTCCCCAGGCCGACCCACAGGCCCCACGGCATCTGGTCGCTCAAGTTCGTGCTAGCCCTGAAGCCGTGGAAAAAGCGGATGTACGTCGCATACATTCCGGTTACAAATATGATGGCTACAATGACGCGCCACAGAGCAATTTGTTCTTTTATCCGCGCGATCATGGCTAGCTCCTTTCCCCTTTGATACGGTTGATGGCAGACTTCTCTTCGGCTTCGGCCAGCGCCACTTCACGCCGGCGCTGCGTCACCCAGTAGAGGGCCGAAAGAATCGTTCCGCCCATGATCACGACTTTGGGCGAGTCACCCAGAGCGCTCTCGGTCAGGCTGGGCATCGTCTGATTGCCGTTTGGCGCCGGCTTGAAGCCCAGCTTCTCGAAGGGCACGTCAGAGACGAACAGCACGCTGCCGCCGCCGAGCTCTTCCACGCCCCAGATGTGCGGCACATATGAGGAATCGCTGCGAATGCGGCTCCAGGCTTCGTTGATCAGCTCGTCGCGATCGCCGAACACCGTTGCCTGCACCGGGCACGCCTCGGCGCACGCTGTGGGCTTGCCGGCCTTCACGCGGTCGGTACACAGATCGCACTTCTTCACGAAGGGCGCCAGCTTGGTCCACTGATACTTGGGCACCTGATACGGGCAGGCAAGCATGCAGTAGCGGCAGCCGATGCATTTGTCGGCGTTGTAGACCACCGGGCCCAGCGAGGTCTTGCTGATGGCGCCCACCGGGCAGGCCGACGCGCATGCCGGATCGTCGCAGTGCATGCAGAGCTTGCGGACGAACTTCTCGCCGCGGGCTTCGACGACAGTAAAGGCGGTGTCGGAGAGGACGGGTTCCGGGTCGGTGCTGAATCCGTGGAGCTGTTTGCATGCGGTTTCGCAGCTGAGGCATCCGATGCAGCGCTTGATATCGATGAGTAGAGCTTTCTCTTTGGCCATGGCTTCCTCCTTTGGCTTGGCTCTTTTCTCTAGGTCAGGAAGAATTCGCAAACCAGTTCATGCTGCGTGGCGTCGTCGATCTGGAAGAGCAGGCCTTTCACAGGCAGGCCGCCATCCTGGGCCAGCGCGGGCGAGAGCTGTTGGACCATGGCTCCGATGCGGGCGAGGCTGTTCTGCAGCCAGGGCAATACGATCGTGCCCCGCAGAAGGTTCTTGACGTTGGTGGCCATCTCCGGCGCCTTCACGACGCAGAGCCAGCCGTTCTTGTAGGGGTCGTCGACGATGAGGTTGGGATTCTTCAGCACTTCGAGATTGACCGAGACCAGCACGCCCTCGACCGGCGAGAGCATCTGGATGCTGCGGCCTTCCCGCGTCACCGTGCATAGCGGCTGTCCCTGGCGCACCCAGCGGTTCAGGTCGGCCACCTCGATGGAGTCGATCTTGCCGAACAGATTGCCGGCAAAGGCGTCGATACCGACGCGAGCATTCTGCCGGCCTTCGTCAACTACCCAGGTGTGTCCGGTATGGAAACAGTATCCCTGCGGAATCTCGAAGCCACCCTGTTTCATGACGAAAGGCTGCGGGACCGCAGTTGACTTAGCGGGAGCAGCTTGTAAGGTGTTCGCCGCTGCATCCGGACGGCGGAAGTACATAACGGTAAGTATGAGTAAGAATGTCAGCAGTACGAACAGGATCGACATACAGGGCCTCCGAGCAGTAGCTAGCGGCTAGTGGCCAGTGTGTTCTTGTTCTGGCCACTGACCACTGGCCACTGTTTCTACGTGCACGTGGAGGGCACATGGTCTTCCCGAAAAGGGCTGTGCATTGAAAGGAGTTAGCGCGCGAGTGCCGATTGCGGAAGGCCAACTACTGCGTTTTGCAGCGAGACCTCAGCAAAACGCAGTACTGCAGATAGAGATGCCACACGTGCTGATCCGAAGGAACCAGCCGCTAAGCCTGGCGCGTTTGGGATACCTCAAACGTCTGCTGACCGTTCGAGTTCTTCCACTCAGCTACGATCCAGACTACGTTGAGCAGGAGCAGAGGCTCGAGTGGCTTCCGATATCGTCCTTCGAAGGTCACAACGTTTTGTAGCATGAGGAAGAGGGTGAAGAGCGTAACGGCCACCGGCAGCAGATCAAATGTTCGCTTCGTGAATCCCCGTAGATTACCCGCAATTACGAAAACAACCAGCGGAGCCCACATCCAGCGTGTTTGCAATTCTAGCCGGTCTACCCAGTCGGCCGTTTCGGTCTCCGGATAAGACGGTGCGAAAAGGAAAAGGACAATGTTTTCTCTCCAGAGAGCGAGCCATTCGCTCGTAGTCAGATCTATCGAGTCATAGGCATTCCTCCAGTCCTGCGAACCAACCTCAGAGTTGACGGTGATGGACTTCTTCGATCTGGTGGCGGCTCTGCGGATCATCCAGTCGCTGAAGGGTGCTAAGGGCCGAACGTGTGAGCTCGGCGTATCGAACGTCATGTCGTAGTGCGGGTCGGCCTTGAATTTAATAAAACGATTTTGATGGGAGTAGAAGTTGACCTGAAGCACTTGCACGTCGGAACGATGCTGAATCTTCGTCAGCCAGGGATTTCCAAACGGGGCTACAAATCCCAGCGCGACTTCGGTTCGCACGGCTTGAGGGAGCAGTAGCGCAATCCCGAGAACGGCAGCTGTCGCTATTGTCTTCAGCGACGGCATATTCCTCCAGCAGCTACCAACTACGCATACAGCCGCCAAGGGAATGACACTAGGCTTGGTCAGACAAGCTAGTGTCCACAACACGACGGCCACCAGGAAGGCGCCGCCATCGCGCCGTCGCATGTAACGTGCGGTGGCCCATAGCGCCGCTCCGTCGACGAACAGCAGCAGCGTCTCCATCATGATGTAGTGATAGATGGCAATCAGCGACGGCGTCCATACAATGAGCGCCCACGCCCACAGGGCGGGCAGCTTTCGCAGTCCGAAGTTCCGCCCTGCTCGATAGTACGTCCATGGCATCAGCACTGAGAGTGCTGCCGAGGCTAGCCCCACCAGCCAGCGATTGTCGAACGTGAGTTTTCGCAGAAAGAACACGTAAACCTGATAGCCAATCGGATCGGAGGCGCCGAAATATGCTCCCTTGGGAAATCGAAGCCCATTGCCCCAGTGACGGGAAGGATCCAAGAGCGAAAGAAAATCCAGCGGATTGTAAGCCAAGCATACGAAAATCCGCAGACACGAACCGAGAGCAATCAGAGCAACAACCACCGTAAAAACGATTCGTCCTTTGGACAGTTCCTTCACGTTAATCCTTGATCAGGAATTCAAACCCTTGCAGCAACGAATTGTATCGTGAGCTTCCGCCAAGTACAGGAGTCTGAAGGTGCTTGGGAGATGTGGAAGTTGGTATGGAAAATAATTTCACGTTTGAGGCCGGCAATGTCTGGAAAGAGGCGGCGCGCTTGCCTTCGTGCCGCCCCCACTTTCTCAGTGCGACATTGGTGGGCTCACGAACTTCACGCCCAACTGGTCGTAGAGGAATTCCAGGAAGTAGGTTCCCATCGAAATCTGCTGATCTTCCGATGAGCCGATGCCTCCGTGACCTGCATTGGAAAACGCGATGAACAGGATGGGTTGATTTGAGCTGGTTGCCGCTTGCAAAGCCGCAGCGAACTTGCGTGAGTGCCAGGGATCGACGCGCGGGTCGTTGGAGCCGACCATCAGCAGCACCGCCGGATACTTCATCCCGCTCTCGACGTGGTGATAAGGCGAGTAGGCATAGAGTGCCTTGAACTGCGCCTCGTCTTTCACCGAACCGTACTCGGTGAGGTTGTACTGCCCATTCTGCGTCGTCTCCGAGCGCAGCATGTCATACAGACCCGAGTCGGAAACCACGACGCGGAAAAGGTCTGGACGCTGCGTCAGCACCGCGCCCATCAGCAGACCACCGTTGCTGCCCCCTTGAATGCCGAGTTCGGAGGGATTGGTGTACCTGGCTTTGATCAGGTATTCGGCGCAGGCGATGAAGTCGTCGAAGACGTTCTGTTTGTGGGTCAGCATGCCCTGCTGATGCCACTCCTCGCCGTACTCGGCGCCACCGCGAAGGTTGGCGATCACGAACACGCCGCCGGAATCCAGCCAGGCAATCGAGACGGGATCGAAGCCGGGCGTGCTGCTGATGCCGAAACCACCGTAGCCGGTGAGGATGGTGGGGTGCTTGCCGTCGAGCTTGGTGCCCTTGTGGCGAAGGATGGTCATCGGAACCTTGGTCCCGTCCTTCGAGATGGCAAACTCGCGGACCACCTCCACTCCTTCGGCGCTGAACGGCGAGGTTTCGCGAATCGCCGTCGGCGTCACCTTCTTCGAAGCTGGGTCGTAACGGAACCACGCCGTCGGACTGACGTAGCTGGTGTTGCCGAAGAGGATGTCGTCGCCCTGGAGCAGCAGGATGTGGGTGATGGTCGACACCGGCTCAGAAGGAACGACACCGAGGTCATGCCCGTTGTGGTCGAAGATGTGGATCTCCATCGGGCCGCCGAGGAGCTCGGTTACATAAAGCCGGGTAGCGGTGGGCAGGAACGTCGGCTGCATGCCGGCCAGCGTGTAGGTGAAGTCCTGCAGGACAGCGGAGGTCTGCGGCAGGATAACGGTCGCACTCTTCAGGGCCGGCGAGTCCAGGGGCGCGCGCAGCAACTTGCCGCGCGGCGCCTGATCGCGCGAGAGCATGTAGATGCCGTCATTGCCTACGACTACCGCCTTGATACTGTCGGAGAACTGCGTGATCTGCGTCCACTTGCCATCCGGACCGCACAGAAAATGTTCGTACTCGGGGCCATCGCCATTCTCCACCGTTGCCAGAACGTACTTGCCGTCCTCGCTGGTGCTCAACACGGTCTCAGCAATGCGCGGGAAATCCTTGCCAATGGCGTAGGTATCCTGGGAGGGCTCGGTGCCCAGCTTGTGAAAGTAAATCTGCTGGTAGAAGTTTAGGTCGTCTTCTGAACGCTCGCCGGGATTTGGATAGTGGGTGTAATAGAAGCCGCTGCCATCGCCCGCCCACGCCACGCTGCCTCCGCCGATGGCGGTGACATGCGGCACCACATCCGGCAGAGCCTGACCGGTGGCGACGTCATACACATGCATCGATCCTGCTTCGGTTCCACCCTGCGCCAGCGAGACAGCGACCTTGCTGCCGTCCGGCGAAGGCACATAGAACTGGATGGCGGTGGAGTTAGTGGAGTCAATCTGCATAGGGTCGAGCACGATTTTCCTGGAAGCGAGATCGTCGAATGAGCGCAGCGTAACCAGTATCGGCTGCTGCTTTTGCGGCTCGATGTAGAGAGCGAAGACCATGCCGCCTCGCATTTGGAGGCCGAAGAACGCCGGCGGCGCGGAGTTGTCGAGCGCCTTCAGGAACTGCGCGATTTCGGTGCGCAACGGCAAGGCATCAAGGACGGCACGAGTGTGCGCGCTTTCCATCTCTGTCCAGGCGACCACAGCCGGGTCTTTGCCATTCTCCAGCCAGCGATAGTCGTCGGCGACCTTGACGCCGTGGTATTCGTCAGTGACAGAATGCTTCGGGGTAACGGGCAGGTGCGGGATCGCCGCTTGTCCGAAGGCGAGTGATGGAAGAAGAAGACATGCGGCAAACAGGAACGCGCGACGAGGATGCATGCAGTACCTTCTTTCAGCAGATAAATTAAGGCTTGTCTGGAGCGCCATAGAGTATAGCGAAGGCTTGCCCATCAGTTGAACGTACGCAGGGGTTGTGGGAAAAGTTCTAGGCGCTTTTTATTCGAAACCCGTTTCCTGCTTCTTCAAACGCCGTAACAGCGAGGTGGGATGAATGCCGAGGATTCGCGCAGCGTGCGTCTTGTTCTGGCCCATGGCGTTCAGCACGTCGTGGATGTAGCGGTCCTCGAGTTCCTTCAACGTGACGAACTGATCGCCCGTGGGTGAAACGTCGATCGAAGACAGCTTCTCGTCGATGAGATCGGGGGGCTCACGGTAGTCGCGCACCTCTTCCGGCAAGGCGTCTTCGTCGATCTCCTCTTCGCTGGAAAGGATCATCGTCCGCTCGATGACGTTGCGCAACTCGCGGATGTTGCCCGGCCAGGGATATTCCTTCAGTAGATCCGCGGCGGCGGGCGTGTAGCCGACAAAGCTCTTTTTCAGCTCCTTGTTGAAGAACTGCATGATGTCGAGGGCCAACGGAAGAATGTCTTCGCGGCGCTCGCGCAGCGGCGGGATGAACAGCGGGACCACGTTGAGGCGATAGAACAGATCTTCGCGAAACTCCCCGCTGGCGACCGCTTCCTTCAGGACTTTATTGGTCGCGGCGATAATGCGCACATCGACTTGAATAGGCTTGGTGCCGCCCAGCCGATTGAAGATGCCTTCTTCCAGCACGCGCAGCAACTTCGCCTGTAGGCTCGCCGAAGTGTTGCCGATCTCGTCGAGGAAGAGCGTACCACCCGACGCTTTTTCGATCAGGCCTTCCTTGCGGCGGCGCGCGTCGGTGAAGGCGCCCGGCTCGTAGCCGAACAGTTCGCTCTCCAGCAGCGTGTCGGGCAAGGCGGCGCAGTTCAAGCTGATGAGCGGCGCCTGCGCGCGCGAACTGTTGTAGTGAATGGCCTTGGCCAGAACTTCCTTGCCGGTGCCGCTTTCGCCCTGGATGAGAATGGTGGTGTGCTCGCTCTCCGAGGCGCGGCGTGCGATCTCCAGTACTTCGCGCATGCCGGGGCTTTGCGTAACTACGCGTCCGAAATCGTAGCGCCCCTTGGCGTGTTCCACGGTGTCGCGCACGCGCACGCGCAGCGCCAGCATCTCGCTGGCGCGCTGGATGGTGTTGACCATGTCGGCGATGTGGAAGGGCTTGATCAGGAAGTCATACGCGCCCAGCTTCATGGCTTCGACGGCGCGGTCGACCAGGTGGTAGGCGCTCATCATGACCACAATCGTCGGGGGTGAGATTTTCTTTGCCTGCCGCAGTACTTCGATACCGTTGATGCCGGGCAGCACTACGTCAAGCAGCGCGAGGTCAGGCTTCTCGTCGGCAACGACTTGCAACGCGTCCTCGCCGTTGCTGGCCGAGAACACCTCGTAGCCTTCGCCCTCCAGCGCGCGGCCAATCGTCCGCAGGGTGAGCGCCTCGTCGTCGACAATCAGAATGGAGCGCTGCATGGCTAGGCGATCACCTCCTCGGTGTGCTGCACCAATTTGCCTGCCTGCCGTATAGGCAGCGTGACGCGCACCGTGGTGCCGTACCCGGGAATGCTTTCCACTTGAATGTCGCCGCCGTGGCTGCGCACATAGGTCTGGGTGATGCTGAGTCCGAGACCGGTGCCGCGTCCGCGCTTGGTAGTGAAGAACGGCTCGAAAACGTGCGGCAAGATGTCGGCGGGAATGCCTGAGCCGGTGTCGCGCACGCGCAGCTCGATGACTTCGGCGAACTTTACCTTGTCGGCCAGAATGGTGATCCGGCCGCCGGGAGGCGTGGCCTGCGCGGCGTTGAGCAGGAGGTTCATCAGGATCTGCGAGAGCTGGTTGGAGTCGGCGGTAATGCTGGGCAGGTCAGCGGGAATGCAGTTCTGCAGCTCGATCTGGCGGAACATTGGTTGATGGCCCACGAAGTTCAGGGTCTCATCGGCCAGACGGCGCAGACTTACTTTGCTGAGCGTGAGCGGCCCGGGACGCGCGTAATCCAGCAGCCCGCGAACAGCGAACGAGATGCGCTTGGCGCCTTCGATGCACTGGTCGATCTCTTCCCTGCGCTCTCCGTCGGCCTCGCGGCGCTCCAGTTCCAGATGCGACAGGATGCCAAGCAGCGGGTTATTGATCTCGTGCGCGGCGCCCAGCGCGAGTTGCGCCAGCGAAGCGAACTTTTCGTACTCGGAGAGCTGCGACTCGAACTGCATCTTCTCTTTCGCCAGCTCGCGCTCTTCTTCCAGGCGTCGCACCAGCTCCTGCTGAGCCACATTGCGCTCGTACTCGCGATGGTTGGCCAATTCGGTGAGGCGTGTGAGTTCGCCCTCGGCGGCTTTCACCCGCGTGCGCGAGAAGACGGCAATCACGATTGCCAGAACGAAGCCCATCGCAAAGCCAGCCCACATGTCTTTGCCGGTTTGGGGATTGGCGTCGAGAGCGGCGCAGGACACGGGCAGGAACAGCCCGATTGCGCCGAGAGCAACGTAGACATGCGGGTTTGCGACCCTGCGCGAGGTGCGCCGTCGCGTCCAACTGCGGCCGATCCGAAGCATCGAGAGGAGCATTTGCCTCTCCTCTATGACCTTCGCCCAGGATGGGCCAAGGGGCAGTGATTGGAGTCACAGGGAGGCGTGACGGGAGGGCGAACGGGAGTTGGTGTTTAAGATCAGCGCAGAAGGTGGAGGCCAGGTGAAAAGACTTCACTACGGAATTGTCATTACGAGCGAAGCGAGGAATCCGCTGTTACCCCTGCCGGCAGAAAAGCGGATCCCTCGCATTCGCTCGTGATGACAATCTTCGGGCTCGTCTCATTGGTACCGTTGACCCCACAAGTCTCGTCAATCGATGACAGGAAACGTCAACGGCCTCACCCCACCATCCCGCGCACAATCGTCTGGCGCACCGTGCCTTCCGGCGTGAACACCGCGATGTCCGCATCGGCGCCGGGCTTCAAGACGCCCTTGCGATTCTCGATTCCCAACACGCGGGCTGGGAATCGAGAATCGC
>Ga0210391_10004499_pt1 | contig 11592 bp, 9 predicted proteins | sample IncBWC12OmetaG_FD_160573 | JGI IMG/M metagenome (GOLD analysis project Ga0210391, IMG submission 160573) | Forest soil microbial communities from Barre Woods Harvard Forest LTER site, Petersham, Massachusetts, United States - Inc-BW-C-12-O ...
TCGTGAGCACGAGGTAGGGAATCGAGCGCGCGGCCAGATCGTTGAGGACCTCGACCGCACCCGGCAGCACTTCATAGCCCCCCAGCGAGCGGTCGCTGAGCAGCAGCGTGCCATCCAGATCGAACATGAAGCCCTTGGGGGCGGGCATCGCATCACCGCGCATGGCGGCGCAGTTCCAATTTGAACCCGGGTTTGGTGACCGTCAAATCCGCGACATCCGACCGTTTCGACAGTTGCCGGATCAGGTTCAGCACGGGCTTCAGTGCCGGGTTGTAGTGTCGCGCCGCAGGGCCCGCCGCCAGCATGGCGTCAACCTGCCCGGCGGGCATGGTGGCCCGCAGCAGAAACTCTTCGTCGCACAGGTGTACACCCAGGCGCTGCCGCAGCTCCGCTATGGAGGCCATGCCGGCTTCCGCACGCAGCTCCCGGGTGCGCGGCAAGGACTCGATGCGCTCCATCACCTTGGCATCGATCGGCACATTCGGCCGGCCGAAGCGTCCAATGGCGTAGCGAATCGCCTCATCCGGAATCACCTTGTAACGCTCCTTCGTGGTCACGTTCATGACCGCCTGCGTCATGACGATCTGGGCAAACGGCGTCATGACGATGGGCCAGCCGAGTTCCTCGCGCACCCGCCCGATCTCCTCGATCACCGCGCCCTCCAGATGCGAGAGCCGGCTCTCCGCGAGCTGCCGCCGCATGGTGCCGACCATGCCACCGGGCAGCTGGTGTTGCAGATACGCGGCGTCGAATCCCTGCGGGCGTCCGATCGGCAGGCCCTCGGCCTGCGCCAACTGTGTGAAATAGCGACTGACCTCTGCCAATGCGACATCATCCACGCTGACCTCATGGCCGAGCGCGCGCAGATTCGCGACGATCCGTTCCGACGGCGGGTTCGAGGTGCCGTCGGCGGCGGCGCCCGAAGCGCACTGCAGGACACTCACGCCATAGCCCGGGGCATCCAGGTAGGCATGTTCGGCCAGACCGATGGTGCAGTGGGCGTGCAGTTCGAGCGGCTTGCTGCCGATGACGGCCTTGATCGCCGGAATCAGAGTCTGCGCGCGCTTCGGCGACAGCAGACCACCGGGATCCTTGATGTAGATCGCATCGATATCGACACTCTCGCTCAGCTTCCTGGCGGCGGTGGCGTAATGGGCATCGTCATGCACCGGACTCAAGGTGAAGACCAGCGCGGCGATCACAAACTCACCGCCGGCCTGCTTCACGAGCCGGGCGCAGGCGACGTTGGAATCGGCGTCGTTCATCGGGTCCGCGAGGCAGAAGCGTCGGATGCCATTGCGCGCCAGCACCTCGAAGACCAGCGCCATGAACTGCGGATGGGCCGTTTCCCAGGAGATGAAGCGAAACCCGGTCGACATGAACTGCAGTGGCGTATTGGGAGTCGCCGCCGCCATCAGCCGAATGCGCTCCCAGGGATCTTCCTTCTTGAAGCGCACCGCCACGCCCATGTGCGTGGAGGTCGTGAAATCGATGGCCTTGAATCCCACCCGGTCCATCACCGGCGCGATGGTCAGGGTGTTCGCGGTATCGACGCCCAGCGCCGCCCACAACGACTGATTGCCATCGCGCAAGGAGGTCTCGACCAGCTGCAGGGCGCTCATGCGCCGCGCTCCAGCAGTCGGGTCACGAATCCCGTATCGAAGGCCCCGGCCTGAAATTCCTCGCTCGCCAGCACCCGTGCCTGAAAGGCCAGGTTCGAGTCGACGCCACGGATGCGGGTGGCGGCCAGCGCCGCCCGCAGGCGCGTGATGGCCCCGGTCCGGTCCGGTGCGTGAGCAATGATCTTGGCCATGAGCGAATCATAGTACGGCGGGATGCGCGCGCCGGTGGCGATATGCGTGTCGACCCGGATGCCGTCCCCTTCAGGCCAACGCGCCTCGGTCACCTGCCCCGGGCTGGGGCGAAAATCAAGGGCTGGATCCTCGGCGTTGATCCGGCATTCGATTGCGCACCCCGCGGTGCGGATGTCCGCCTGACTCAGGCGCAGCCCGGCGCCGCGGGCAATGCCGATCTGCTCGGCGACCAGATCCACGCCGGTCACCGCCTCGGTCACCGGATGTTCGACCTGGATGCGGGCATTCATTTCCAGGAAGTAGAAGCTATCGCGCTCCTTGTCGACCAGAAACTCGACGGTGCCGGCGCCGCGGTAGCACAGACGCTGCGCGAAGCGCACGGCCGCTGCATGCAAGGCCGCGCGAAGTGCCGGCGCAAGGCCCGGAGCCGGAGTTTCTTCCACCAGCTTCTGATAGCGACGCTGCGTCGAACAGTCGCGCTCACCCAGGTGGATCACGTTTCCGGTCCCGTCCCCGAGCACCTGTACCTCGACATGCCGGCCGCGGGCCACGTAGCGTTCCAGGTACACCCTTGCATCCCCGAATGCGGCGCCCGCCTCCGCCGCGGCCAGCTCCAGGGTCGCGGGCAGGTCGTTCAGGGAATCGACGCGCTTCATGCCGCGGCCACCCCCGCCGCCCACCGCCTTGACCAGCAGCGGCGCACCGATCGTTCGGGCCGCCGCCAGCGCCTCATCGGTCGAACCGACGGCGGCACCGGGTACCACCGGCACGCGCGCCGCTTCGGCCTCGGCGCGGGCCCGCAGCTTGTCGCCCACGGCTTCGATCTGCGCGGCGGTCGGACCGATGAACACCACACCCGAGGATTCGCACAGCCGCGCGAGCGCCGCGCGCTCCGAGAGGAAGCCGTAGCCCGGGTGAATGCCCTCCGAGTGTGTCGCCCGTGCGGCGTGCACGATGGTCTCCACCTTCAGATAGCTCTCGGCCGGACGGGCCGGGCCGATGCACACCGTCCGATCCGCGAGGCGCGCCGGAACACTGTCGAGATCGGCGGCGGAGGCGGCGAGCACGGTTTCGATCCCCAGCGCGCGGCAGGTGCGGATGATCCGCACGGCGATCTCTCCACGATTGGCGATCAGAATGCGGCGCACGGCGTCGCTGATCAGCCGGATTTGCGGACGCGCATCAGCGTCTCGCCGAATTCAACCAGCGCACCATCGAGGACGAGGATTTCGGTGACGGTCCCGCGCATGCCCGCCCGCACCGTGTTCATCAGCTTCATGACTTCGATGATGCCGACGATGGTGTCTTCGCTGACCTGCGCACCGACTTCCACGAAGGGCGGCGCGCCGGGCTTTGGCGCGCGATAGAACGTGCCCAGCAAGGGCGCGGGAAGCGCTTCGGCGTTGGGATCGGTGGGCGTCTGAGGCGGCCGAGCGGCTGTGGCAGGATCCGTGACGGCCGCTGGGAGTGCTGCTGCGGGTGTCGCAGAACTTGGCGCAGCTGCCCCGCGGCGCAGGCTGATTTTCGTGCCGTCGATCTCCAGATTCAGTTCATCGAAGCCGGACTGCTCCACCAGGCGCATGATCTCCGCAACGTCTGCGGCGGTCAGACTCATCGACTTCCTCCAAAGATTTTCAGTACGTGCAGAGACGGATCCGCCGCGGGTCGGTCGACAGGCGCTGCCTCCTTCGAAGACCAGACGGTCTCCGGGCGGCTTTGCAGGAGCAGGATGGCGCCGCTATGCCGGTCCACCGCCCACTCGATGTCCTGCGGCCGGCCGTAATGGCGCTCGACCTTGCGCCCAATGGCCCGCAGCGCCTGCAATTCCTCATCGCTCATGCACGCCGTGTGCCGACGCGCCTCGGGGACCTCGACACTCTCGATGCCGCCCTCGGTCAGGGGCACGTGGCAGATCTGCTTGTTGGAGATCTCGCGCACGGAGATCTCGCCGGTGATCTTGCCGATCACCCAGCGATCCGGGGTCACTTCCCCGCCGACCACCGCCGAACCCAGACCCCAGGAGCCTTCGATGGCCATGACCGAACGGTCACCGGTCAGAGGACTGCGCGTAAACATGACCCCTGCGGTGCGCGCATCGACCATGGTCTGAACGACGACCGCCATGGCGACATCGGCTTCGGCAAATCCATGCCTGCGCCGGTAGGTGATGGATTCGACCGAGTAGAGACTGCCCCAGCAGCTGCGGACCTTGTCCAAGGTTTGTTCAAGACTGCGAACCCACAGATACGTGTCCTGCAGTCCCGCAAAGCTGGCATCAGCGGCATCTTCAGTGGTCGCCGAGGAGCGCACCGCGACCGCGGCCTGCTGCTGGGCATTGAGCCGGGTGTAAGCGCGCTCGATCGCGGCGCTGATGTCCGGCGGCAACGGGGCGGCATGGACTCGAGCCCGCAGCTGCCGCGACAGGGCCGTGACGCCAGCCAGGTCCTCCGGGTCGAGCGCCGCGACGCGAGCTCTGATGGGCGCCTCTTGCTCCGCGGCGGCCAGGAACTGTTCGAACGCCGCGGTCTTGACGACAAACCCAGGGGGTACGGCAATGCCGGCCCGCTCGAGTTCGCCCAGGCTGCCGCCCTTGCCACCGACCTGGGGCCGATCGGCGAGACCCAGTTCGGCGAACCAGCCGACAAAGCCCGAATCATTCTGCGCCACGCCGCCGCCAGCTACTGCAGGATGGTGACAATACCGCGCCCGCCATCGACGCGGATACGCTGTCCGTCTTTGATGCGTGAGGTGCCATTGCCGGTGCCCACGACTGCGGGCAGACCGTACTCGCGGGCGACGATTGCAGCATGACTCATGGAGCCGCCGATGTCCGAGACCGCGGCTGATATCTTGCTGAAGATCGGCGCCCAGGTCGGATTGGTGACCTGACAGACCAGGATGTCGCCCTTTTGCAGTCGTGAGATCTCATCCACGCTCTTGACGATGCGCGCGGTGCCTTCGACCACACCGCGGCAGGCGGCAAAACCCTTGAGCTCATTGGGATCGGCATCGGCTCCGGTCGATAACCAGGCATCGAGCGATTCGCGCGTGATCCCCCAGAGCATCACGATGGCGGGATCGTCGATCACATCCGGCACCACCCCGAGCGCCGGGGGCGTCTCGTGCTTGGCCCACTCGCGGATGGCCGCGCGCCGCTCGGCCACGATTCCTGGCCAGCGGCCGGGGCCGCGCGGCGCCGAACCGTTCGACCAGGCGGTCATCAGATCGATGATGGCGGACTCGAGCTCGTAGTGCGTGAGATGGAAGACATCTTCCGCGTCGGCAAAGAAGCCATGTTCCGCGAGCAGTGCCCCGAATTCGCGGATCTTGTTGAAGAACAGGTTGGTGTACCAGTGTTCGCAGTAGAACTTGTGCCCTTCGACGTAGGGGAACACCCGATGCGCCAGCGTGATCATCTGGTCATACGCCGCCCGCTCCTCCCCGGTCGTCAGCAGCTCGCGGTAGTCCTCGATCAGCTGCTGGCGCTCCGCCAGTAGTTTTTCCACGGGGCGATGCAGCGACTCTCCGTCCTTCACCCGCTGGATGTAGTCCGGCAGGCTCGCGAACGGCATGGACAGGTCATCGTTCCAGGCGCGGTGATAGTGATAGAAGCCATCGCCCACATTGATGTTGAACCAGGGATGGCGCGAGACCTCGAGCTCCTTGAGCCATGCAAGACCGGACTGCCCCTGCGTCTGCAGCGTTGCGATCAGTTCGTTCGCGGACAGCCGCTTGCCGAAATGCGCATCGACGCCGAGCTCCACGGCGCAGCGCGCCAGACGTCGCAATTCATCATCGGGTCGGAAGATCTCAGCCTCGATACCGGCCACCATGCGCGCGATGGTCTGGTCGGTGATCTCCGGGAATGCCTTCTTGCAGAAATCAAAGAAGGTCAGGTACGCGCCGTAGCCCAGCAGCAGAAACTCGAAGTGGTGGTGCCACATCCGGAAGTACCCCTCGAGGGTCTTCTGGTAGGTGTCCAGGAGCCGATGATTCGCGGCGATGCCCACACCGGCGTGCACGTTGGCGAGCGGCTCGAATTCCGGCAGCTGCGGCTTGGGCAGCTCCTGGGCCGCCGTGATAAGGCCCATCATCTTCTCGCGCCACTGAGCGTAGAGCCGCTCCCAGTTCGCGTAATAGTAGAACGCGCGCTGCTTGAACTCCTCCAGTCGGCGCGCAATCTCCTGCGGATCGGTAACGGCGTTGCCGCCGATATAGACCCGGCCGTTGATGATCCGATGGTCGATCCCCAGGGTCGTCGGCAGACAGTGCACTCGTGTATTCGATGCCCCGAGGGCGCAGTACGCTGCCTCCGCAGTGACCATGTCGAAGGCCGACATGGGCTCGGGAAAGTGCATCGAGTTGTAGAACCAGAAGCGCTGATCGTCTGCTGGCTCGAACTGGGTGTAGTAGGGATAAGCGGCCTGGGCACTCTCGGTCCCCGGTACGACCTTGAGCGAGCTGGGCAACGGGAACTGCTTCGGCTTGGTGGGCATGTCCATCACCCGAGCATGAGGCAGTGAATCCTGGGGTGCAATCGGCCAGGGCCCCGGTTGCACTCGCAGCGGCACGGATTGCGCTGACAGCGCGAAAAGCCGCTACAAGACTGCGCGGCGGTATTGCAGCGGTGCGTGCCCATACTTCTGCCGGAAGCGGCGTGCGAAGTGGCTGGGGTCGGTGAAGCCGCAGCGGGTCGCGACATCCTCGATGCGCGGCGCGGCCTGCCGGACATCGCTGAGTATTTCGCGGGCCCGTTCCAGGCGCATTTTCATCAACTGTTCGACGAAGGTCGTGCCGGCCGCCGCAAACGCGTAGTGCAGGGTGCGCTTCGAGATGTCATGTTGCGCCGCAACAGCGAGCGGTGACAGGTCCGTTTCCTCCAGCCGATCGCGCAAGGTCACGATCAGGTCGCTGAGCAGCGAGCGGGGGCTGTCGATCTCGCTGCCCCGCCCCAACGCAAGCGTCAGCAGCGAGGCGATCTGTTCCGCCACGGTGTTGCGCGGCAACGCCAGGTCGCTGCAGTTCTCCAGACGCAGACTGCTCATGGCCGCGCACAGGGCGGAGCTCCAGTCACCCTGGGAGAAGAGGGTGGGCGAGGCCACTTCCGGATTGGGCAACCAGCGGCGCAGCCAATCTTCCGGCATACGCAGGATGGCGGCCGTCGTCGCCTGCGGACAGTCCAGTTCATAGGGCTCCGTGCCATCGAGCAGCACGCACTCCCCGGCGCGCGCCTGCAGCTCCTTACCGCGTTGCCGCAAAATTCCATGTCCCACGCGGAACTGCATCAGGAAAAAGGTCGGATAGCGAGTGCGGGAAATCTTGGCCGGCGTGCGGCGGATACGCTGGGTGGCGGCGCCGACGAAACTGAGCGTAGCCGGCCCAAAGTCGATCTGATCGAGGCAGGCCCGAAAGTGGCTGCGCACGGGAGTATCAATGTCGAGTTCCAGGAAACGATCGCAGACCGTGTCCACCCAATAGGCAAGTGCTCTACGCTGGTCAACGCCGTCGGTTGACCAGTGCCCGGGTCGCTCTTGGTCCAGCCCTACCCCCATCTTTCAGGCTCCAGAACTCGCTTGGGTCGGGAATGTGGCACAGAGGCCGAAATGCTTGCAAGACACAATTGAGGTATCAACACCTTAGAAAGTTTACCGCAGGCGCTTTAGCTGTTGACCCATCCACGGTCGGTCATTCCGTGCGACATTTCGGGCGCGACACTCAACCTGTATGTTGCGCACAACAGTATTGCAGATTATGGTGCGCTGTCAGCTTCTCTTTGCGCTGTCGTCCGCGCACCACGGCGAAGCGCCGCGATAGGCTTCGGCGTCGTTGGGAGGCGTCGGAACCGCAGCAAAACGCGCGTCCTTGAACTCAAGGCTCATGGCCGCCTCACGCGGCCGTCCGACTCCACCTCTCGATTCTCAAGATGTTGTTTCAGGGGGACGCAGGATGAGAGACGCAGCAGCTTCGAAGGGACCCGGAACCGGCGCACGGCGCAGCCGTCCACTGGCCTTTTGGTCGATCGCAGGTCTGGCAGCGAGTGCCGGCGCAGTCTATGCACAGACCGCACCACCGGCGGCGCCCGCCACCCCCGCCAGCTCGGACTCCCTGCAGGAAGTCGTCGTGACGGCCGAGCGCCGTTCGGAGAACGTGCAGACCGTACCGATCGCGATCACGGCATTCACCGCCGACGCCCTGCAGCAGCGCAATCTCGTCAGCGTCAACGCGCTGGGCAACCTGACGCCGAGTGTCAATCTCGATGCAGGCTCCCCCTTCTCCGGTGACCGCTCGGTGCTGTCTGCCTCGATCCGCGGCGTCGGACAGGACGATTTCGCCTTCAACCTCAACCCGGCGGTCGGCGTGTATCTGGACGGCATCTATCTGGCCCGCACCATCGGTGCCAACCAGGATTTGTTGGACGTGGACCGCGTGGAAATCCTCAAAGGGCCGCAGGGCACTTTGTTCGGCGCCAACACCGAAGGCGGTGCTATCAGCATCATCACTCACACACCGGGCAATGAGGAGAAGTTCACGGCGCAGGTCACGACCGGCAGCCTGAACCGGCGCGACTTCGGGTTCACGATGGATCTGCCGCTCATCAAGGACACCCTGCTCTCCTCCCTCACGGTGTCGACCCAGAACCGTGACGGCTACCAGAAAGTGATCCCCTACCCGAGCAATGTGCCGGATGGTCAGACGGCATTCGTCGTCGACCCGCAGGACGCCTATCCCAAGGCGGGTTATCAGACCGGGGATGCCTACGGCGGCTATGACGTACAAACCGTTCGCGGCAAATTGCTGTGGCTGGCCTCGGACAAGGATACGGTGACCCTCGCGGCGGACGTGAACCGCCAGGATCAGGAGGCTCTGCCCTACACCATATTGGCGACTTATCAGGGCAATCTGACCACGTCCACCTTTTCGACCTTGTACAACACCTGTATCAGCAGCAACGCTGCAACGATCAACGCGAACGTTCAGAGCGCTTCGGCGTTGGCGCCGGGCGTCTATGCATTTCCGGTCGGTTCCAGTGCCAACGCGGGATTTGCGGGCTTGTGCTCATCGCTCCGGGCACACGTTCCCGGAGTGTCCACAGGTGGCGCGGCGCTGCTCGGTGCCGGCTACGTCGGTGGTCCGCCTGGGCCGTTCAATGCCGCCAACGTTGCCGCCGGACTGCCCTATCTGGGCTCGAACAGCCCGCGGTTGTACGACGACTCGGCTGCCAACCAGACCGGCAACATCGACACCACGTATGCCAATGGGCCTGACTTCGCAGACAACAATTACTTCGGCTTCTCGCTGACCGAGCAGCATCAGTTCAACGACGATCTGTCCTTGAAGTCGATCAGCGGCTATCGCCAGATTACCTGGTCGATCGGCACCGACCTGGACGGCACGCCGGAGACGCTCCAGGAAGTCACCGACCACCAGCACCAGTGGCAGGTCTCCCAGGAGTTCCAGTTGAACGGCAAGGCCTTCAACGACGCGCTCAACTACGTCACCGGCCTGTATTACTTCGAAGAGGCCGGTTTCGTGCACGACTACGTGCCGTTCGAAGCGCTGCTGTACGTGGATGACATTCAGAACGATGCCAACAACAAGCAGGCCGCGTTTTTCGTGCATGCGGACTACAAGCTGTCTGACCAGTTCAGTTTCACGGCCGGCGGCCGCTATACCCGCGTGACGGAAGAGTTCATCGGCGGTCAGGGCGATCTGAACTGCTTCCCGTACGGTTCCGCACTGTGCGAGGCAGCTCTCGGTCCCGGCGGGTTTGGGCTCTTCCCCACTCCCCCAGGGACTCCCGCCGGCGATACCAGCGCCGGCACCCCCGGCAACCAACCCTATGCCTTTCAGTATGGCGGCGGGGTCGTCGATCGCTACTTCCCGGTCGGTGACAACAAGCAGATCTGGAATGTGTTCGATCCCACGGTGGCGGCGCAGTGGCACCTCAGCGATGACGCCATGGCGTACCTGAGCTGGGGCAAGGGCTTCAAGGCCGGTGGTTGGACCACCCGTCTTTCCGCGAACGATACCGCCGCGGCTGCACAGTTCTCTCCCGAGTACACCAAGACTTGGGAACTGGGCATGAAATCCGAGTGGTTCAACCATCACCTGAAGGCCAACGCGGCCCTCTTCTATACGGACTATGACGGCATTCAGCTCGACATCCAGCAGGGCATTTCACCGGTGTACACCAACGCCGGCAACGCCAAGATCAAGGGTGCGGAACTCGAGCTGCAGTCGGTGGTCGGTGGCGGTCTGTCACTGAACTTCTCAGGATCGTACATCGACGCGTACTACACCTACGTCAATCCCAACGCCAACATTCCGCAGGAAATCCTGCCCGGGATCGGCCTGAACGAATGTCCGACGACTGCCATCAACCCGGCGACCGGTGGGCCAGTCTGCGACATCGTCGCAGGCAATCCGCTGGATGCCAGGCTGCCGAAGACGCCGAAGTACAAGATGACCTTCTATCCCGAGTACACGTACCTGCTCGCCAATGAGGCGCAGCTGCGCTTCATCGTCGATTTCACCTACACGGCTGAAATGTTCAACGACTCGTTGAACACCCCGGAGCTACGTGACCCGGCGAGCCGCATGCTCGATGCCTCGGTCCACTACATCTCGCCGAGTGGAATGTACGATCTGGCCCTCGGCGGCACCAACATCACCGACGACCGGTTCATCACCACCGGGTCACCGAACATCGGTGCCGGCGAACTGGGGGGTACTTACAACGAGCCTGCCGAGTGGTACCTGCAGCTCACGGCACACTTCAAGTAACCCACATCACTGGCCCTACAAGACCGAGCGAAAGGCCGCTGCGAAGCAGCGGCCTTGTTTCATTGGTCGGGTCATTCGGGCGCTTTGATCCGCTGCCACTCCGGGCGCGTGACTTCATAGGTGGTAAGCTCGGCTGCGTACCATTTCTCTACCCCGCGATAGCGCATGCCGAGTCGCTTCATGACCGCCTCGGAGGCTGAGTTTTCGGGATTGCAGACGGCGTAGAGCGCCTCGGCATGCAGTCCTTTGAAGGCGAAATCGGTCATGGCGATCGCCGCCTCGATGGCCAAACCCTGATGCCAACGATCCCGCCGCAGACGCCAGCCAACCTCCAGTGGGCAGGCCGGGTCCGGATGGGCGCCGTCGCGCCGAAGATTCTGGATACAGCCGGCGCCAACGACCTCACCGCTCGCGCGTTCCACGAAGGCCCACCACGAGTACCCGTATTTCGCCCAATGACCCTCGACACGTTTGATGATCGCCGCGGTCTGCTCACGAGTCTCAGGTCGACCTGAAATGTATTTCATGACCTCGGCATTGCCATTCACGGCATACAGGCCATCCAGGTGGGCGTCATTGAAGGGCTCGAGCCGCAGGCGCGTAGTGTTGAGTACAGTCACCAGGGATGATCCTTGCCGTCATTGTCCATGAACCGGCCGCTATCCTTGAGGGTTAGACCATCGATGGTCTTGATCATTTTGCCGATCGCCTCGGCCGGAGGCACGAAGCCGGGCAGCTTGTCATCTCCGAAACTCTCCACCTGGACGCCGCCGGGATGAAACATCACGACGATCACGCCCTGATCCTTGAACTGAGCGCTGAGCAGTCGCATGGCGCTGTTCAGTGCCGCCTTGCTGATGCGATACCAGTAATGATCCGGAACCGGTGAGCCATTCGGCATGAAGGGCGGCACCGAGACGGAGCCGGCCGCGGAACTGATGGCGATGATCTTCTTCTGCCGGCTCGCCTTCACATTGCCGATGAAGGTCTCGGT
>Ga0210391_10004500_pt1 | contig 11591 bp, 6 predicted proteins | sample IncBWC12OmetaG_FD_160573 | JGI IMG/M metagenome (GOLD analysis project Ga0210391, IMG submission 160573) | Forest soil microbial communities from Barre Woods Harvard Forest LTER site, Petersham, Massachusetts, United States - Inc-BW-C-12-O ...
AGCCAGTTCGGTCTGCCGGCCTGTTCGCGCGCGACCGGATGCTTCACCAAGCTCTATGCCACCGGTTCGCAGCCCTCAGCCAGCGCGCAGTGGACCATCGAAACCGCCCTCGACGTCGAATGGGCGCACGCCATCGCGCCGCAGGCAAACATCATCCTGGTCGAAGCGAACTCTTACGCGCTCTCTGATCTTCTCGTCGCCGTCGACCTCGCCGTCACGAAAGGCGCGTCGGTCGTCTCGATGAGCTGGACCACTCCTGAATTCTTGGGCGAGCGTTCGATGGATACGCACTTCCTCGCCACCGGCGTCACGTTCCTCGCCGCCTCCGGTGATTCGGGCGCAGGCGTGAATTACCCGGCCGCATCGCCGGACGTGATCTCCGTCGGCGGCACCTCGCTCACCCTGAACGCCCAACAGAACTACCAGAGCGAAGCTGCATGGAGCGGCAGTGGCGGCGGTGTGAGCGCCTACGAGAACGAGCCGGTCTTCCAGGAACAGTTCGGCGTGCCTAACGATCCGGCCGGCTATCGCGTGGTACCTGACGTTTCCCTCGACGCCAATCCCGGTACTGGCTTCGCGGTCTACAATTCAATTCCGTATCAGAACGCGGAAGGTTGGTTCCAGGTCGGCGGCACCAGCGCTTCTACACCGCAGTGGGCCGCCGCCATCGCCATCGTGAACTCGATGCGCGCCGCCGCCCACAAAGCTTCGTACTCGGGCGCCGCTGCGCCGCTCTATCCGATGAACACGCGCCTCGACTCACTTACTTTCAACCCGATCAATCGTCCCGCGGCGACGGACTGCCGTATGGTCTGCCACTCCATCGCGGGATACGACATCTTTACCGGTCTCGGTTCACCGCAAGCGAAGAACCTGATCCCAACTCTGGTCGCTCGTCCCTAGCGAGTACGACCACAGCGCCGAGCGACACGCGGCTGGGCGTTTGTGCCGTGTTTACAACCCTTTAACATCAGGCAAAATGGCCGCTGACGCCCCTAAATTCGCGGAGATTTGTCGTATACTTTTCTACGGCGCGGTATCCCGGAACGCATCATTCGTTATTCACCGTAATCTCAGCCTCGCCACAGGTCTATCTCGATGAAACGGCAATTGCAGGTCATGAAGTTTGGAGGCACATCTGTCGGCGATGCCAAGTGCATCAGCCGCGTCGCGGACATCGTCCAGGCCGCCGCCAAAAACTACTCGGTCGTCGTCGTGGTTTCGGCCATGGCCGGCGTCACCAACACGCTCATTGAAGCTGCGAATCGCTCGGAAGCCGGCGACCGCGACTACGCGCTCGAACTGCTCGAAAAGCTCCGCAAGCAGCACGATGTTGCCCTCACGGAACTGATCAAGACCCCATCGACGCGCGAGAAGCTCTCCGCGCGCATTCAGGAAATACTCGGCGAAGCCAAGCGCCTGTGCGAAGGCACTGCGCTGCTCCGCCAGCTCACGCCGCGCACGCTCGATACGGTATCGAGTCTCGGTGAACGCCTCACTACGCCGATCGTTGCCGCTGTGCTCTCCGAACGCGGCTCCGAAAGCGAAGGCATCGAAGCCACTGAACTGATCATCACCGACTCGCATCACGGCGGCGCCGAACCTCTTGAAGACCGCACGAAAGAGCGCTCCGAAGCGCGTCTCCGCCCCATGCTCGATCGTGGCGCGATTCCTGTCGTCACCGGCTTCATCGGCGCCACTGTCGATGGCGTGCTCACCACGCTCGGCCGCGGCGGCTCCGACTACTCCGTCACGATTCTTGGTGCTGCGTTGGGCGCCGACGAAGTCATCATCTGGACCGACGTCAACGGCGTCCTCACAGCCGATCCGCGCATGGTGCCGAACGCACATACGATTCCCGAAATTTCCTATCGCGAAGCCGCCGAGCTAGCCTACTTCGGCGCGAAAGTTCTGCATCCGAAGACGCTCCGCGCCGTTGCCAGCGCAGGCATCCCGGTCTGGATCCGCAATTCGTTCCAGCCGGAAAATCCCGGCACGAAAATCACGCCCGAAGGCCAGGAAGGTCCGCGCGGCGTGAAAGCGCTCACCGCCATTAGCGACGTTTCGCTCATCGCCGTCGGTGGCCCGGGCATCATCGGCCTGCCGGACGTCGTCGGCCGCACCTTCTCCACCACCGCTGCCATCCGCGTGCCCGTGCTCTTGATCTCGCAGTCGTCCTCGCAGAACGACATCTGCTTCGTCGTCTCCTCCGCGGACGGCAAGCGCACCGTCGAAGCTCTGCGCGCGCAATTCTCGCAGGACCTCATGCACCAGAAAGTCGACCACGTCACCATCGACTCGAATATCTCCATCGTCGCCGTCGTCGGTGAAAACATGCGCGGCACGGTCGGCATCGCTGGCCGCACGTTCAACATCCTCGGCCGTGAAAACGTCAACATCATCGCCATCGCGCAGGGCTCGTCGGAAACCAACATTTCCTTCGTCGTCGCGCGGTCGGACATGAAGAAGGCGCTCATCGCCGTTCACGACGAGTTCGCCCTCGATTCGCGCGCCACTCGCGAGACCACTCCCGTCGCACAATGAACGCGGTGCACTCCACTTCGAGCCCGCGGCTTGGCGCGAACGCCGTCCAGCGCTGCATCGCAGCTGACTGCGGCGAACCGTTCGCGATTACCGAACGCATTTACGTCTGCCCGAAATGTGGCGGCCCGCTCGAAATCGAAATCAACCTGAAAGCGATCGCCGATCCATCGAAGCTGCGATCGATCTGGCGCGAACGCGCGCTTTCCAGCGCCCTGCGCGATAAGAGCGGCGTTTGGCGCCATCGCGAGCTTCTGCCGTTTGCGGACGATGTTCCTGTCGTGACGCTCTTTGAAGGCAACACGCCGATCTACGACGCGCCTCGCTCCGCCGATTACGCCGGGCTCGCCGCGCTGCGCTTGAAGCATCAAGGTTGCAATCCCACGGCTTCCTTCAAAGACACCGGGATGACCGCCGCCGTCACGCAGGCAAAACTTCTCGGCGCGGAAACCGTCGTTTGCGCCAGCACCGGCAACACCGCAGCGAGCCTCGCCGCCTATGCCGCGCGCGCCGGAATGCAATGCGCGATTCTTCTTCCATTTGGTCAAGTGAGCGCCGCGAAGCTCGCGCAGAGCATGGACTACGGCGCAGCGATCTGCGAAATCGACGGCAACTTCGACGATTGCATGCGCCTGATTCAGGAGCTCGCGAGCCAGCCGTCGATCTACGTCGCGAACTCTATCAATCCATTCCGTATCGAAGGCCAGAAGACTGTCGCGTTTGAAATTCTCGAACAGCTCGATTGGCGCGTACCCGATCATGTCGTCGTTCCCGGCGGGAATCTCGGCAATAGCTCTGCGCTCGGCAAGGGCTTCTCTGAAATGAAAGCGCTCGGGCTCATCGATCGTCTTCCGAAAATCAGCGTCATTCAAGCCGAAGGCGCCGCGCCGCTAGCGCACGCATTCGCCAAGTCCGCAAATTCCGTTCCGGACGCGATCGAGTTCGTCGATCATCCGAACACCCTCGCGACGGCCATCAAGATCGGCTCGCCCGTGAGCTGGCAGAAAGCTCTGCGCGCCGTCGTCGAAAGCGGTGGGGAAGTGCTCAGCGTTACCGAAACGGAACTCGCCGACGCGAAAGCAGTGATCGGCCGCGACGGAATCGGTTGTGAGCCTGCTTCCGCCGCGACTCTCGCCGGAATTAAAAAGCGTGTCGCCACCGGAAAAATCAAAAAAGACGAAACCGTCGTCGCGGTCCTCACCGGCCACGTGCTGAAAGACCCCGACTACGTCAGCAACTATCACCGCGGCACGCTCTCGATCGAATCGCACGAACCCGGCAAACCCGCGTCGCGCCAGGCAATCCACGGAAAATTCCCGAACACGCCGTCGCGCGTCGCCGCCAACAAGAAATCGATTCTGGAGAATTTGAAGCACAGATAATTCGCGCGAGCCTTGCGCTCGCGCCGCGACCGACACAATGTCAGCGCCCAATCGATCGTCGTTCGAAGTTCGCGTCCCGGCCTCCACCGCCAATCTCGGTGCAGGATTCGACTGCTTCGGCCTGGCGCTCGATCTTTACCTCACTGTTCGCGCCACCACGCACGACGATCCCACGGCGCCATCCACCGTTCGTTCGCGCGGTGTCGCCGGCACGGCTGAGCTTCCCACTTCGCCGCAGCAAAACTTGATCCTTCGTGCCATGCAGCACACTGCCTCGCGCCTCGACTACAAACTCCCGTCCGTGCGTCTCGCGGTGCAGAACGACATTCCGATTTCCGGCGGTCTCGGCAGCAGCGCAGCCGCTATCGTTGCCGGTATTTCTCTCGCGTTCGCGCTTTCCGGCCGCCGTTTCTCGGAAGACTTCGCGCTCCGTTGCGCCGCTGAAATGGAACATCACACCGACAACGTTGCCGCCTCGCTTCTCGGCGGTTTCGTCGTCAGCTTCCTCCGCTCCGATGGACACATCGTCGCCCTTCGCAGCGGCTGGCCCAAGGATATTCAAATCATCGCCGTCACGCCGAAAATGACGCTCGATACTTCCGTCTCGCGCGCCGCACTTCCCAAATCCGTGCCGCTCGCCGATGCCGTCTACAATCTCCAGCGCAGCGCTCTCTTCCTCGCCGCTCTCGGCTCCGCCACTTACGATCTAATCTGGGACGCGATGCAGGATCGCCTCCATCAACCGTTCCGCGAATCGCTCATCCCCGGCCTCGCGGAGGCGCTAGCGATACCGCATGTCGACGGCCTGGTCGGCGTCGCACTCAGCGGCGCAGGTCCCACAGTCATCGCGCTAGCCACCCACAACTACGACGTCATCGCGCGCTATCTCAGCGACAAGTTCGCCGCGGCCGGTCTTGAGACCACCACACGCATTCTGAACGCCGACGACGAAGGCATCCTCCTCCGCGAAAAGCGCGCCGTCACCTGCTGAACGCGCACACTTCTCCGAAAAGTCAAAATTGAATGAGCACTGATTGGTAGGGACGTCCTTCGAGTAGAAAGTGTCCGCGTCTCGAACGGCTACGCGACAAGGCAGCGCGAATTAAGCGGTCCGCTTTTTGCGCAGCGCGGACGCAGCCGCGACCGCACCGATTCCCGCAGCCAGCATCGCAATCTCGCCAGGTTCGGGCGTCGTGATCGGCGGAGTCGAAGGCGCGCCTGGTCCGGACGGTGATCCCGGTCCTGAAGGCGGAGTGATGACCGGAGGAGGAGTCGACCCCCCCGGCGTCCCAGGCCCCGAAGGAGCTCCTGGGCCGGAAGGTCCCCCCGGACCGCTCGGCCCTCCAGGTTTTGTGGATCCCGATGAAGAAGGCCCACCTCCCGTGGGAACCCACGAGAGTGGCGGCCCGTATCCGCCAAGCACCCCAGGGCTGCCCGAAGTCGGTCCCTCCGGCGAAATCACAATGGCAGTCTTCGGTGTCGGCGCCAGCGGCACCTCTTCCGGCATTGCCGCAGGGAAGGCCATCGCGTCGGCCGGCGGCAGTTCCATCGCCTCGGCCGGCACTGCAGCAGCAGGCGCTTCAACCGGCGCCATTGGAACTTCCGAGATCCGGTTGCCGCAACGCGCGCGAAGCATCAGGTTGCCGTCCGTCACCACGCGCTCGCCCTTCGCGATCCGCACGGCATTTCGAGTCCAAAAAATATCGTCGCCGCGCCGGTAGGAAACGTACGCGAGCTTTGCTTCGTCCAGCCGCCCGAGGCGCGCGCTTGCAAGGTTCATTCCCGCGTAGTGCAGCCGCACCGTGGAGTCGCTGCTCACGGCCGCGCGCAGCTCCGCCGCGCTATGAACGCCGCCGGGAACGACTGAATACGGATAGAGGGGCCGTGCAACCTGCTCGCCGTCTTCCACTTGATCCGAGGCCGGAGCGGCTTCCACAGCTTCACTAGCCGCGCTGGCAAAGTCCGCCGTCGGCGTGAGATCGGCCGTCGCATCCACTACGTTTTCCGTCGCCACACCCGGCCGCGCAGACCAATACTGCGGGCAAACTCCGTACAGCACGGGAACCGTTCCGAGCGCGAGGACCGCGATCGCTACAAGCCGCCGAAAACCTAATTGGATGAGTGCGCCTAGTGACTTCGAGAGAACCCTACCCATTGCCCCTTGGTCCCACGGCAATCCCCGAATGGCCGGTCGTGCGTCTGACCCACTTTGATACGCAATTGGCAAACCAATGGGCTATGGAGCCAAACGTCAGGGTCCTAGTACTTAGGTGTCTTGCAAGTCCCTTGAATGCATCAAATCCATTCTGGGAGCGCTCGTCTACAGGAAACGCTGCACGAACAAAAGGTGAATTTAGGAAGACAACTTCTTAAAGGAGGGAAAATCTCTTCTTGTCGACTCGCAGTCACACAGGGGGATTGCCCTAAATGCGGGCAGTGCCAAACCGGGAAACTTACGCCTGAGGCACGGCTGCTGTGGCACGCGCCGGAGGGGCCATAAAATCCGGTCCGACCGGATCGGTCACGTTGTTCTTCACAATGTGGCACGCCGCGCGACGCGCTTCTTCGTCCAACTGCCATCCTTCAATTCCATCCAACGCGTCGAGCTGCTCCGGATGCCGCGCGCCCCACAGCGCCACGTCCACCGCCGGTTGATCGAGTACCCAGCGCAGTGCGAACTGCAGCACGCGCTTGCCGTAATTCTTCTGCGCGAACGCGTCCAGCTCCTGCACGGCCTTTAAATACTGCGCGTAGCGCGGCGGCTGAAATTTCGGATCCACCTGCCGCAGGTCGTCGCCCGTGAATTGCGAATCCACTCGCATTCGCCCGCTGAGAAGCCCCCTGCACAACGCTCCATAGACCAGCGTGGAAATCTTGTTTTCGCGCGTGAACGGCAGCACATCACGGTCGATCTGTTTTTCAAAAAGATTGTAAGGTGCCTGGTCGCTGTGAAGTGGACCAGCGGCACGAAACCTTTCCATCTGCTGCGGCGAAAAATTGCTCACGCCGATCGCTCGAATTTTCCCCGCTTCGTGCAGTTCGCGCATCGCGAGCGCCGTTTCTTCGATCGGCACAAGCGGGTCGGGCCAGTGAACTTGATAGAGGTCGATGTAATCCGTGTGCAGCCGCTGCAGCGAATGATCTACTTCGCGAAGGATCCGCTCGCGAGACGCGTTCCGCGACACGCCGCCGTTGCGCCACTCGACACCTGTTTTCGTCGCCAGGATCACGCGGTCGCGCCCGCCGTGTTCCTTCACAGCCTTGCCTACGATTTCTTCTGAACGCCCGAACCCGTACACCGGCGCGGTGTCGATCAGATTGATGCCCTTGTCGAGGGCCGTGCGAATCGTCCGGACGCTGTCCTGCTCGTCCGTCCCGCCCCACATCCAGCCGCCGACGGCCCATGTGCCCAGGCCGATGCGCGACGCTTGTAGGTCCAGCCCGTTAATGGCGCGATATTCCAAGGTGCTGTCCGCATTCTGTCAGTGCACTCACACTTCCAATGCTGGCGAAGCGAGAGAATCTTGTCTAACACGCAGAAAAGAAGAGGAATAGTCATGCTTGAGGTGGCCACGCCACGACCTTCAAATCGTCTGTCTGTCAATTGAAATCGTCGAAATATCACGACTGTGACGGCGGGCCGTCACTTCCAGGGCCTCTCGATTCCGAGTTTATTCATCTTGTAGACGAGCGACGTCCTCTTCATCCCAAGCTTCGCCGCCGCGCCGTTCGGACCGCCGATCACCCATTTGCTCTCGCGCAACACTTCCAGGATGTGTTGCCGTTCGACTTCGTGGAGCGTGGCCGGCTTCGGGGCCGTCGGTTCTCCGCCTTTCAATTCCGCCAGCGGAGCGCGCAGCACCGATCCCGGAGTCAGAATCACGGCGCGCTCAATCACGTTTTGCAGTTCGCGGATATTTCCCGGCCAGCTGTAATCGCGAAGCGCCTCGAGTGTAGCTGCCGGAACAGACGGCACTTTCTTGTTCATCGCTTTCGCGTACTTCGCCACGAAATGCTCCACCAGCTTCGGAATGTCGCCGCGCCGTTCGCGCAGAGGCGGCACAGACACTGGAAAAATATTCAGACGGTAGAAAAGGTCTCGCCGGAATTGCCCGTCCGCGATCATTTGGCTCAAGTCGCGGCTCGTTGCCGCCACCATTCGCACATCCACACGCGTCGTCCGAGTGCTTCCCAGCCTCTCGAATTCCTGCTCCTGCAAAACGCGCAAAAGTTTCGGCTGCAGTTCGAGCGGTATATCGCCCACCTCGTCGAGAAATAGGGTGCCCTTGTTGGCGAGCTCGAATCGACCCACCTTCTGCGCGATTGCGCCGGTGAACGCGCCTTTCTCATGTCCGAACAGCTCGCTCTCGAGCAAGCCCGTCGGAATCGCCGCGCAGTTTATCTTCACGAACGCCTGCTCGTGCCGCGGACTCAGGTTATGAATTGCGCGTGCGATTAGTTCCTTTCCTGTGCCGGTCTCGCCCAGAATCAGCACTGTCGAATTCGTCGGCGCCACCGTCTCCACGTGCCGCAGCACCGACTTCAACGCGGGACTGTCGCCAACGATCTCCTCGAAGTTATGCTCGATCTTGATTTCTTCTTTAAGGTAGCGCCGCTCTTCCGCCAACCGCGCGCGCGATTCGCTCATGTGGCTGTAGTCCAGCGCGTTCTCCACGGCAATCGCGATTTGTCCCGCAATCTGGCTCAGGAAATGCACGTCCTCTTGCGTGAAAGGCTCGTTGCGCAACCGGCCCAGGTTCAGGCTGCCGATCGCGCGTCCACGGCTGATCAGCGGCAGAAAGCACAAATTCGTCAGCCCTTCTTTGTCGCGAATGCTTGCGATCGGCGAACTCAGCCAGTCGGGCGATGCTTTGCTCAGCACCAGCGGCCGCATCGTCAGGTACGCTTTCGCCGAACTCGCCTGATCGAAAGGCACAAGCATCTCTTCGTGCAGCAGGCCTTTGCCCTCCGGGAAATCCAACGCGTACATTCGCATCACGCGGTCTTTATCCGGATCGGGCAGGGAAAGTCCGGCGTAGTCGCACGCCATCACGCGCCGGATGCCCGATGAAATTTCGGCGAAAAGTTCCCGCAGATCGAGATTCGAAACGACGCGGTTGTTCAAATCGAGGAGCAACTGCAGCCGGTCGCGGTCGCGCGAAAGTTGATGATGCAGCGTCTGCGCCTGCTCGAAGTTCAGCGCGTTGTCCACCGCTACCGCGAGCTGCGCCGCCACCAGTTGCGGAAATTGCAGCGCGTCTTCTGAAAACACCCCCGGTTCCGCCGCTCCGAAATTCATCGTGCCCAGTCGGCGGTGTGCAGACGTGAGCGGCAGGCTGCAGAACGACCGCACGTTCTGCTCGCGCAATAGCGACATCACGCGCGGAAATTGTTTGTACGTTTCGGTGTCGTCCACGATCAGGGGCTTCTGCGTCTCCAGCACCAGCGCCGACGGCGACTCGTCCATCGTGTACTCATCGCCCTCATGGATCGAACTTGGCGTCGTCGTTTCCAGCACGTGCATCCGCATTACGTCGCGAGCCGGGTCGTACAGCACCAGCGACAAATAATGAAAAGTCAGCAGATCCTTCAGACGCTCCGATAGGTCGTGAAACAGATCAGCGAGGTTTTTGTGCGAGGCGATCGACTTCGATACCTCCAGCAGCGTCGCGTACTGCTGGACTGTCGGCGGCGAGACACTCTGGCTCGACTTGGCAGGTTGGGCCATGGCACGGCGCTGGCGCTCGGGAGCATCCGCACGCTCCATATCGCTCAAGAGCCAGCCCACCTAGAATATCACGTGACGGCCCGCCGTCACGTGTCAGCCCACCGTCTCCGATCGCATCTTCGATGTAACCGCCATCACCCCTTCGCACGTCTCACTACCCGGGAATAATCCCAACTTTATCTTTGGCTTGTGGCGCTGCGGAGAATCGACGCCCGTTTTGGTGACGGGCGTGCATCTTCGGCAGCCGACGTTGTGTCTGATATCGTTCATCGTTTTATCCGGCGTCAATCGTCTTTCCGTTCTTATGGGGGCCGTTTTCGATGTGGATAGTTCGACTCGCGCTTCGTAGGCCATACACCTTCGTCGTCGCGTCCATCCTGCTCTTGATCCTGGGCGTCGTCTCGATCCTGCGCACTCCCACGGACATTTTCCCGAACATCGATATCCCGGTCGTCAGCGTCATCTGGAACTACACTGGTCTTTCCCCCGACGACATGTCGAACCGCATCGTGCTCAACTACGAGCGCGTTCTGACCACCACCGTCAACGACATCGAGCACATCGAATCGCAGTCGTTGCCTGGCATCGCCGTTGTGAAGATCTTCTTCCACGAAGGCGTGCAGGTCGGCAACGCCATCGGCCAGGTCACCGCGGTCTCGCAGACGATTCTGCGCAGCTTGCCGCCAGGCACCACGCCGCCGCTGGTCATTACGTACAACGCGTCCACGGTGCCGATTCTGCAGCTCTCGCTTTCCGGCGAAGGCCTCAACGAAACGCAACTCGGCGACATCGGCTTGAACTTCCTCCGCCTCGGCCTCGTTACGATTCCCGGCGTCGCGATTCCGTATCCCTACGGCGGTAAGCAGCGCCAAGTGCAGGTTGACTTGAACTCCGCGGCGCTCCAGTCGAAGGGCCTGTCGCCTCTCGACGTGGTCAACACCGTCGCCGCGCAAAACCTGATTCTGCCCGCCGGTACCACGAAGATCGGGCCGTTCGAATATCAGGTAGACATAAACGGGGCGCCGCAAACCGTCGCCGAACTCAACGACGTTCCCATCAAGACGGTCAACGGCTCCACGGTCTACATTCGCGACATTGGCCACGTCCGCGACGGTTTTCCGCCGCAGACCAATATCGTCCGCGTGGACGGCAAGCGCGCCTCGCTGATGACGATCCAAAAAATCGGCAAGTCTTCCACGCTGGACATCATCTCGAGTGTGAAGGCCTACCTGCCGACCGTTCTCGCCGGCCTTCCGCCGAACCTGGTGGTCACGCCGCTTTCCGACCAGTCGATCTTTGTGAAGGCGTCGATCGAAGGTGTCATTCGTGAAGGCGTTATCGCCGCCTGCCTCACCGGCCTCATGATTCTGTTGTTTCTCGGCAGCTGGCGCAGCACGCTGATCATCGCCGTCTCGATTCCGCTGTCGATTCTCACGTCGATCATCGTTCTCAGCGCCATCGGCGAGACCATTAACATCATGACCCTCGGCGGCCTCGCGCTTGCTGTCGGTATTCTCGTCGACGACGCCACCGTCGAAATCGAGAACATCAACCGCAACATCGACCAGGGCAAAGAAATCGTTCAGGCCATTCTCGACGGCGCATCGCAAATCGCCGTCCCAGCGTTCGTATCGACGCTGTCGATCTGCATCGTGTTCATCCCGATGTTTTTCCTCTCGGGCGTCGCGCGCTACCTGTTCGTTCCGCTGGCCGAAGCCGTCAGCTTCGCCATGCTCGCTTCATATCTTCTTTCGCGAACCATCGTTCCCACGATGGCCAAGTACCTGCTCGCCAGTCAGACCGAGGAAACCCGCGAAGCCACCAAGAAATCGCGCAACCCGCTCGTGCAGTTCCAGCTGAAATTCGAGCACGGCTTCGAAGGTCTGCGCGAGCGCTACCATGGCCTGCTCGACCGGTGCATTCACCACAAGAAGCTCTTT
>Ga0210391_10004501_pt1 | contig 11591 bp, 6 predicted proteins | sample IncBWC12OmetaG_FD_160573 | JGI IMG/M metagenome (GOLD analysis project Ga0210391, IMG submission 160573) | Forest soil microbial communities from Barre Woods Harvard Forest LTER site, Petersham, Massachusetts, United States - Inc-BW-C-12-O ...
GTCGAATCGAGAAAGGCGTGTGATTCCGGTGTAGCAACCCGCCCACGGGATTCAGCACCTCTTCCATTCGTCGTCTGCGTTTGGTCGGAAATTCCTCTTCTCTTGGCTCAATTTGACCCGCGCCTCGGCCGCTGTTATTCTCGTAGTTTACACTGGGCTCATTTTACCCACTGTATGCCGGGCCTCACAGTAGGGAGCACCTCACCCACGATGGGTTTGAAAAATATCGTCATCCGGGGAGCACGCCAGCACAATCTCAAGAACATCCATCTTGAGATCCCCCGTAACACGCTCACCGTGATCACGGGCCTGTCCGGTTCGGGTAAGTCGTCGCTCGCCTTCGATACGCTCTACGCCGAGGGCCACCGCCGCTACGTCGAGTCGCTTTCCGCCTACGCACGCCAGTTCCTCGACCAAATGGAGCGCCCCGACGTCGACTCCGTCGAGGGTCTCTCGCCCTCGATCGCCATCGAGCAGAAAACCACTACGCGCTCGCCGCGCTCCACCGTCGGCACCATCACGGAAATCTACGACTACCTGCGCGTGATCTACAGCGCCATCGGCGTACCCCACTGCCCGACTTGCGGTAAATCCATCACGCGCCAGTCCACCGAGCAGATCGTGCAGTCCGTGCTCGCGCTCAAGCCCGATGACCGCATCATGGTCCTCGCGCCCGTCGTCCGCGGCCGCAAGGGCGAATACAAAAAAGAATTCGAGAATTTCGCGAAGCAGGGTTACGTCCGCGCCCGTGTCGACGGCGAGCTGATGAACCTCGACGAGCCGATCCCCCTCGACCGCCGCAAGAACCACACCATCGAAATCGTCGTCGACCGGCTACTCCTGAAGAACGGAGTCACGCAACGTCTCGAAAAATCCATCGAGACCGCGCTGAAACTCACCAGCGGACTCGTCACCATCGTGGTTGTAGGTGGCGACGAGCGCGTTTACTCCGAAAAGCTCGCCTGCCCCGATTGCGGCATCTCCGTCCCGCAGCTCGAGCCGCGCTCGTTCAGCTTCAATTCGCCTTACGGCGCGTGCCCTGCCTGCCACGGCCTCGGCTCGAAATACGATTTCGATCCCGCAAAGGTCATCGTCGATTGGACCAAGCCGCTTTTCGAAGGCGGCCTCGGACCCGGCTCCGGTTCCGCCTACCTGCAGCGCGCGATGAAACTCGCGGCCGAAGCGCATGGCTTCGATCTCGACGTGCCCTTCGAGAATCTTTCGCGCAAAACGCAAAACCTGATCCTCAATGGCTACGAATCCACAAGCAAAGCCGACAAACACCTCGCGTTTCAGGGTCTGCTGAAGCACCTGGAATCGAACCTCGACGAGACCAAGTCCGACACCTACCGCGACTGGCTCACGCAGTACATGTCACCCGCGCCGTGCGTCGTGTGCAACGAGCGCCGCCTTCGCCCCGAATCGCTCGCGGTGAAAATCGCGGGTCTATCGGTCGCGGACTTCACCAGCCTTCCGCTCGTCGACGCCCGCGCCGCCGTTGACAAAATCCGCGCGCAGATCACCGCGCGCAACGAAAAGATCGCCGGCCGCCCTCTGAACGAAGTCGCCGAGCGCCTCGACTTTCTTCTCGCCGTCGGACTCGGCTATCTCACGCTCGCGCGTTCGGCTGCCACGCTATCCGGCGGCGAAGCGCAGCGCATCCGCCTCGCCACACAAATCGGCTCGCGCCTTCGCGGCGTGCTCTACGTTCTCGATGAGCCTTCCATCGGCCTACACGCGCGCGACAACGGCCGCCTGCTCAACACGCTCGAAACTTTGCGTGACCTCGGGAACACCGTCCTCGTCGTCGAACACGACGAGGAAACCATTCGCCGCGCCAACTACGTCGTCGATCTCGGTCCCGGCGCAGGAAAAGCCGGAGGCCACCTGGTCGCTGCGGGCTCACCCGATGAAATCGCCGAAAATCCGAATTCGCTGACTGGCGCGTATCTTTCCGGACGCGCCTCGGTTGTAGTTCCGTCCGAGCGCCGCAGCCCGAACGGCAAAGCCATCGCGATTCTCGGCGCGCAGGGCCACAACCTGAAAAATGTCGACGTCACGTTCCCACTCGGCGTGCTCACCGTCGTCACCGGCGTCTCCGGCTCCGGAAAATCCACGCTTGTGAACGACATTCTTTACCGCGCCCTCGCTGCCAATCTCTATCGCTCGATGGAAAAGCCCGCCGCCCATCGCGCGATCACCGGCATTGAACACATCGACAAAGTTGTTCAGATCGACCAGGCGCCCATCGGCCGCACGCCGCGCTCGAATCCCGCCACGTACACCGGCGTTTTCGCGCCGATCCGCGAGCTTTACGCGATGCTTCCCGAATCGCGCGAACGCGGCTACAAGCCGGGCCGCTTCAGCTTCAACGTGAAGGGCGGCCGCTGCGAAGCCTGCCAGGGCGATGGCCAGCGCCGCATTGAAATGAATTTTCTACCGGATGTGTACGTCACGTGCGAAGTCTGCCGCGGAAAGCGCTACAACGCCGAAACGCTGGCTGTGCGGTACAAAGGCCTGTCGATTTCCGATCTTCTCGATCTCCCGATCGAAGACGCGCTGAAGGTCCTCGAAAACATTCCGACGATTCAGTCCAAGCTGCAGACGCTCGTCGACGTGGGCCTCGGCTACGTCCAGCTCGGTCAATCGTCCACCACGATCTCCGGCGGCGAAGCACAGCGCACCAAACTTGCGCGCGAGCTTTCCAAGCGCCAGACCGGCCGCACGCTCTACATTCTCGACGAGCCCACCACCGGCCTACACTTCGACGACGTGAAAAAACTTCTCGACGTGCTGCACCGCCTCGTCTCGCTCGGCAACAGCGTCCTGATCATCGAGCACAATCTCGACGTGATCAAACAAGCCGACTGGATCATCGATCTCGGCCCCGAAGGCGGCGAGGACGGCGGCCGCATCGTTGCGCAGGGCACGCCCGAGCAGGTCGCGCGCGTGAAGAAGTCTTACACCGGCCAAATCCTCGCACGCGCTCTCAACGGCAATGGTAAATTAGAACCGCAGCGCCACTGACCTCTTGAGCGACGCCGAAAACAAGCCGCCCTCGCCCCACCAGCCTCTCGACGCCGGCGTTGCCCGCGAGTTTACTTCCGCGAACTCCGATCCGGCGTTGCCCTCGAGCATTTCGCACGACGACGCCGCGTTTTCAGCACCGCCCCCGCAGGGCGTGTTGCCCGGGTCCCTGGTCTATCCGCATCAGCCCGCTGCGCCCGAGCAGCGTTACGCCAATCTCCCGCCCACGCTCCGTGTTCCGTGGAATTGGCTCACGATCATTGGTCTCGTGGTTGGGACGATCGTTGTCGGCCTCATGCTCAGTATCGCTTTCGGGATGGTGTATGCCGCACTCGGCCACGATCCAGCGAAAATAAATCCGACGTCACCTTCGGTCGGCTTCGTTCTCGTGATCATTCAGGCTTTCCTCGACGTGGCTTTACTGGCCGTCGTTCTGGCGCTGGTGAAGTGGCACTACAGGCTGTCAGCGTGGTCCGGCCTCGGTTGGCATCCGTTGCCCGACGGAAAAACCTCCCGCGGCTCGCTCACCCTCGGCCTGATCTTTACCGGCATTTTTCTTTCGTTCGTGGTCGCTGCCGCATCGCAGCTATTCCCCTCGAAAACGCAGCTTCCCGTCGAACAGCTTATGCAGGACCATCGCACTGCGGCCGCATTCATGCTCATGGCGGTGATCCTCGCGCCGGTTGTGGAGGAAACGCTCTTCCGCGGATTCCTCTACCCCGTCGCTGCGCGCACTTTCGGCATTCCAATCGGAATTTTGCTTACCGGCGCTCTGTTCGGCTTGCTGCACGGCAGCCAGCTCGGGTTCAACGTGGGGCTAATCGGATTGATGACCCTCGTCGGCTGCGTGCTTACCTGGGTCCGCTTCAAAGCCGACACCGTGGTCGCCAGCTTCATCGTCCACACCGCCTACAACGGCATCCAAGTCATCGGCTACGTAGCCGTAACCCACGGCCTAACCAAAGCCATCCCCCACACCTAAGCGACGCCGCTAAATAGGTCTAGTGCACGGAAGTGACTTCGAATTCCACTGACGCGGTCTTTTTCTCGGGGATGAATGTAACGGTCGCGCGATATTTGCCATCGGGCACTTCCGCTGCGGTGAACTTCCACACGTCGTATTTGGCCCACCTTTCGCCCGGCGGGATCGTCACGCTCGTCACCATCATGCAGAACATCTGCCCGTGCGACCACTGCCACACGGGCTGATCCGGCTTGTCCACAGGAGCCACGGCGATATCGTAAGTCTTGCAGCTCGGTGCGGTGCCGTTGTATTCCGTCTTCCCCGAGTTCGCCACCACGAACGTGAATTTCTCTTCGTACGACTTCGCAGGTCCGGGCCCGGGCATCCGATCCACCTGCAAATTTCCGGGCGACATCCGCAACTTGTATTTCAATCCGTTCGTCGCGTCCTGCCGCCCGCTCGCTACCGGCAGCGCGACAGCCACGCCCACCGCGAGCAACAGCACAGCCGCCCCACGTCGCACTATCAGTGCATTCATCAGTGTATTCACAATCCGCCTCCGCAACCGCTGCGCCATTCATACACCACGCCGCGCCACCCGCAAAGCCTCGCCGCACGTCCCGCCCGCCGCATCCGACGCTCGACAAGCGCGCGCCTTCCCCAAGGTGTAAAATGGTTCCAGACCAACTCGCGCACCACCGCGCACGCGAACGGAGCATCATCCCTTGCATCACGTCGAACCGATTGAATGGAAGCCTCAGGGCGTCGTCATTCTCGACCAGTTGCGCCTGCCCGGCGAAGTCGTCTATCACACGTACACGGACTACCGCCACGTCGCGCGCGCCATCAAGGAGATGATCATCCGCGGCGCGCCGGCTATTGGTGTTGCAGCAGCGATGGGCGCGGCACTCGGCGTTCAGCACTCCACGGCCGCCACGCTTGACGAGCTCCGCGCCGAATTCGCTGTGATCACAGACACGCTCGCAAGAACGCGCCCCACTGCAGTCGATCTTTTCTGGGCGATCTCTCGCTTCCGCCGCCGCTTCGATGAACTCGCGCACGACGCTGCACACGCGAGCGATCCCGCCGCCAAAATTGCCAACATCAAAGCTGCGCTGATCGCCGAAGCCCTGCTCGTCCACGAAGAACGCCGCGCCGCCGACCGCGCCATCGGCAAATTCGGCGCCGAGCTGATGCCGCACAACGGCCGAGTGATGACGCAGTGCAACGCCGGCGCGCTCGCCACTGCCGGCATCGGTACCGCACTCGGCGTGATTCGCATGGCCGTTGATTCCGGCCGCTCGCTCGAAGTGCTCGTGCCCGAGACGCGCCCGTACCTTCAAGGCGCGCGCCTCACCGCGTGGGAGCTACACGAGGACGGCATCCCGCTCACGCTGATCACCGATAATATGGTCGGCCACTTTCTCCGCACCGGCAACGTTGGCGCAGTCGTGGTCGGCGCCGATCGCATCGCCGCCAACGGCGACACCGCCAACAAAATCGGCACTTACGGAATCTCCGTCCTGGCACGTGAAAATAACGTGCCGTTCTACGTCGCCGCGCCGATCTCCACTCTCGATCTTTCGCTCGCCTCAGGCGACGCGATTCCCATCGAAGAGCGCTCTTCGCACGAGGTGACGCACATCGCCGGCGTCCACATCGCGCCCGACGTTCACGCAGCCCACCCCGCCTTTGACGTCACACCGAATCGTTACATCACCGCCATCATCACTGAACGGGGCGTCGCCAAGCCTCCCTACACCGAAACCCTCCGAGCCCTGGCACCCACGCATCACTAATTCGCGCGCACAAAAAAATACGGCGCCAACTCCGAAGAGCTGGCGCCGCCAATTCCAGTCCACTCGTGCCAAGTGCAGTGCGAGTCGAAACTACAGATCCTCGCCCTGGCTGTCCTGCATTTGCTTCGGAATAAAACTCGTCCTCAGCCACGAATCCGCGACCTGCACGTCGAAGTCGACTTCCTTTTCGTCGGGCGCAATCGTCGGCTCACCGCCTGCATCCTTCTTCGGGAAGCTGAACACCACGCCGACCACCTTTCCGTCCGCGTTCTTCTGGAACTCGACCTTCGTCGGCGCAATCTTCTTCTTCGTCTTCTTGGCCTCAAGGAACGCCCCAGTCTTGAACGCATCCTCGCCGCGCTGTTGGAACACAGCCATGTTCTGACCCGCCACAAGCACCTGGTAATCATCGGGGGCCTGCTTCAACGCATTGTCCGCCGCGTCCTGCGTCACCGTGCCCTTCAGCACTTGGCTCCGGAGGTTAGCTTCCCGAATCGTCCGCGCCGACCACCAATAGATGTTGTAGGCCTGCACACCACCGGCGCTGGCGTTCTTCTCGGAGCCGCCCGACTGACTCGCCATGGCGCCATTAACGTGCGAAGTATCGTTACTGCTGCCAGCGTATCCAACCGAGCCGCCTGTCATGGGAGTTGTGTCGGAGGGGTGCCACGTTCCCGATGAAGTCACGTTGACTTTCGCCCACGGTGAGGTCTGTAGCACTGCCATGATGTCCTTCTGATCCCATTGCGAATATGGTTTGGATTTCCAGACGTCGCCGCCCGCCACCACAACCGCGGCCGCCAGCAAAACCACGGACGCCCCTGCTAGAAGTTTGCGCATCGCTCTCTCTCCTGTATCCAAAATCCGTACGCTCGTCCCACTCGTTGAGACGCAATTGACCCAACAACGGTTGCGAGCCTGCCGTCGATAGTTGGTAGCTTCCGAGCCCGTCACCCCTCTGATTTTATGCCGCACCAGTAATTATACAGAGAACAGACGGCGTGGTGCGTAGCCCAAATCCGCCGGAGCGCGGAATCGCCGGGCGCAAAAAAAAGGAGCGCCCCGGTATCCGAAGCGCTCCTTTTTGCATGACCGTACGGCGCTACGCCGAGGCGTAGGTTAGAACACGAGCTGAGCCTTCAACTGGATCAGTCGCGGTGAAGCGTCGCCGCCAAGGAACGAACCGAGAATGCTGGTCGGCGGGTTCACTTGCGACTGAATCGTTCCGAACGTACCCGAACCGATGTCGCTGACCGGGTTGGAGAAGTTCGGGTGGTTAAACAGGTTGAAGAATTGGAATCCGAGCTGGAACGAACCACGCTCCCAGTGCGGAATCGCGAACTTCTTCGTCACGGTGAAATCCGTGTCGAAGTAGCTCGGTCCAGTGAAAGCGTTGCGCAATCCGCGCGGTCCGAACCCCGTCGCGCAACCGGGGATTCCGAATTCGCCCTGGGTCACGACCGTGCATGCCGTCGCTGGGGTCGTGCCGCCAGTGCTCGCCGTCAAGCAAGGAGTCGGCTGAACCGCGCCGTAACCTGCGTAGAGTTCGCTGTTGCACGAACGTCCCAGCACTGTGGCATCCACAGGAATCGGAAAGATCGGGCCGTTGAAGTTGTTGCCCCCCAAACCGCCAGACGTCGCTGTATCCACGACCGTGAACGGGAAGCCGGTGCGGTAGAACACCGTACCGGAAACTTGCCAGCCATCCACGAGAGGAGCCCAGCCACGACCGCCCAACGCCTTGCGAAACGGTATCTGCCAGACGTAGTTCGCGTTCACCACATGACGGGCGTCGTAGTCGGCCGGACCGTAATTGTATTTGAAATTGTACGGATTCTCGGGATTCAAAACGCTCGATCCTCCAAACCCGAAAAAGCCGCCGTTCGAAACATCGTCCAGAGCCTTGCTGTAGGTGTAGTTGATCTGAACCAGTCCGCCACCCATCCCGCTGAAGCGGTGCTGGTACGAAGCGGTTACGCCGTTATAATTCGACACGCCGCCACTCTGGACGTCCGTCACGTTCGAAAACTGAGACGTGATGGGCGCCGAAGGTAAGCTGCCGAAGCCGAAGGCATTTATTGAATTGTTAAAGATCGGAATGTGAATACCGTGATTTCCGTTGTACCCGACCGAAATTACGTCGTTCGGGCCAAAGCCCTTCTGAATCTGCAAATTCCACTTCTGGAACTGCGGCGCATAGGTCTTGTGGTCCGTGTAGGTGATGCCCGGCGCAAGATTCGTCGTCGCTAAACCCGTATTGTAGGCGTTCAGGAACGTCGCGTTGTCGGCCGCCGCACACTGGTAAAGGTTACCCGCCTCAGTCGGCGCCAGCCATCCAGGGCAGCTAGGGCTGGCAAACTCAGTAAACGGGTTATAGTACGGTGGATTCTGAGCCAGATTGTCCGCAATCGCACCCGGGAAGATGTCGTAGAAGATACCGACTCCGCCGCGGACTACCAAGTTCGATTTCAGATAATCGGCCGACGAAGCCGAAGAGAAGGGTTGCCACGCAAAGCTCAAACGCGGCGACCACTGAACGCCTTGGTAGTTATTCAGTGCAGAGCCGCGGCCTGCGTCGATCTGCTCGTTGTAAGGAGCCGACGGGTCCGCTCCGACTTCCGCAAGCGTTCCGTTCAACTGCGCGAAGCAGTTGATCGCGCAGTTTGGGTTCGATGCGTGTTCGATGCGCAATCCCGGCGAGATTGTCAGGTTCGGCTTCACCTTCCAATCGTCCTGAATGTAGCCCGCAACTTCGTAAAGGCGCACGGGAACGTTCGTCAGCGCCGAGAAGTTCTGCTGAAGTTCACTGAAGTACGCGTTCGCACCCGCGGGATCGCCGTCGTTTACAAAGTCAGCGAGTGTGATGGGAATGTTGAGACCCTCGATTCGGTTTCCGAAATCGTGGTCGCTCACCCAGTTCTTGTGGAACTTAAAGCCGACCTTAAGGGTGTGATTGCCCACCAACTTAGACACGTCGTCGCCGATCTGAAATTGGGTAACGTTTCGGCCCTGTGGGAACGCAAAGCCTTCGCCGCCCAGCATCAAGCCGCTCGATTGATCGCCCAACGCCACGTCGTCGATGATCAACGAAGTAGGGAACGTTGCAAGCGAAGCCGCCTCGTTCGTTTGTTTGAAGATCGCCGAATACCAAGTGGAAGCCACCAACAACTGGTTCGTCAGGGTCGGGCTAAACGTGTGCGTCCAGTTCAACTGGCCCTGATACTCGGGCTGAATACTGGAGGCATTGAAAACCGGGTTCAGAGGATCGGTGAACGTTGGCTGATCCCCATTGTCGTACTGTACACGCATAAACGCCCGGTCGTTGGCTCCAATGTTCCAGTCTAAGCGGCCTGCGATCTGCCACTCTGGCGCGAAGTTGATCGGAGTTTCACGGAGATTCACAGCGCATGCAGTGGCCGGAACGCCCGTGCCAAAGCCGGAGAAGGGATTGCCGGCAGCGACCGTCGTGTCGACGTTGTCGCAACCACCATTCGGCAGCTGCACCGCCGAACCTTGATTCTTGGCACTGTTCAAAAGGTTGAACATACCGACTCCGCTTCCCGGCACTGCCGTCGCCGTCGGGCACACACCCGCGATTTGTTGGCAGTAGAAGGGAATCGAGTCGGTGTGGCCGAGGTTCGTGAGATTTTGAATTGTAGCCGCCTCAAACGGAAGGGTCGGAACGTTAAACGACGACGGAACCGGAATCAAAACTCGCAGCCCTTCCGTATTGACGAAGAAGAACAGCTTGTCCTTCTTGATCGGTCCGCCGAACGAAGCCGCCCACTGGTTCGCGTTGTCGAACGGCTTGGCGATTCCGGCGTTCTTATCTTCCCAGGATTCGGCGTTCAGCGCGCTGCCGTTCCAGAAGTACACCGCATTTCCGTGATAATCGTTGCCGCCGGATTTCGTCACGTAGTTCACGTTGATGCCCGCGAACGTTCCATATGCAGCCGAAAAGCCGTTCGTAACCACGTCCGCTTCCTGCACTTCGTTCGTGCCAAGCAGGAGGTTCGACGCTCCGGAGTTGCCCAGGTTCAGGAACGGATCGTTGTCGTCCATTCCGTCCATGGTGAAAAGGTTCGACGTCGCCGGCAATCCAAACGCCTCGACGTTACCGTAGCCGCCCTGGTTGTTTGCAATCACGCCAGGCGCGAGCTGGGCAATCGCCGTCAAGTCGTTGCCGGGGTTTGGAACGTTTGCGACCTGCTGTGCAGTCACCGACGTAGCCGTATCGCCGTTGTCGGTCTGCAGCAGCGGCGCCTCTTCCGTCACGGTCACGGTCGTGTTTGACGCGCCGACCGACAGTTGGAAGTTTACCGTTGCGATCTGTCCGACGAGAACATCCACCCGCCGGGTTTCCGTCTTAAAACCTGTGGACGACACGGTGACCGTATAAGAGGACGGCGTCAGCAGGTAGAAGCGGTACGTACCCTGCGCGCCCGTGCTGGTCTCCTGTGTGTTGCCCTTTGTGTCGCTCGAAATCGTTACCTTTGCGTTGGGTACCACCGATCCGCTCGGATCGACCACAGCGCCGGTAATATCACCCGTCGTGTTCGTCTGCGCCGCGACTCGACCGCTACCGATCGAGAAGGCCACCAGGAGCGCAAACATCACGGCCATTACGCGCTTCCAATTCATACACCCTCCTAAGAATTTGAACCGGGAGAAACTCAGAAACCTGTGAACTCACCCCATGAGCCCATCAGAAACACTTCCAGTCGCAGAAGACATTGCAGGTTCGTGCCCACCTTAGCCTAAAAATAAGTAGCCAGCTATCAGCATTTTACAGACACCATCCCAATTCCGCGACCAATTCCATATGGTTTCCCATATTCGTACACGCTATTCCGTATTTTGGAACGCCCAAGGCGGTACTCGCCACGACTCAGCCGCGCCCCATCACTCAGCACACACCTCCTGCCCGCTTCCGGACGCCCACTAAAACAAAAAAGGCCACCCGAAGGTGGCCTTTCGTCCCAATTGAACCTGGATCAGCTTGGCTCGATTTACTGTGCGTCCGCCACTTTGCCGTTCAGGAAGGTGACTTTGATATCTTTATATACATAGATCTGCTTCGGCCCAATATTAAGGATCTTCTCGGGCTGTCCTAGAATCCCGGTCACTTGGTCCGGCGTCATGCCAAGCTGCACCGAAGCCGGTGGCTGTGCCGCAGCCGCAGGCGCTGCTGGAGCTGCCGCCTGCTGTTGCTGCCCCTGATCCGCCGGAGCCGCTGCCTGTTGCTGGTCGCCGCCGCCCGCATCCGCTGCCAGCACCTGTCCGATAATGTCGCCCACTTGCCCCGCGTCCGCCCCGCCTTCGAGGTAGCCCTTCGGGTAGTGGAATACGATCTGCGATTTCATCTGCGACGCCGACTGCACGTTGTTGCACGAGTCGCATTCGACGATCGAGAAAATCACCTTCTCGTCCTTCTGGATGATTTCGATCTTCGTGACGTACACCTTCTCGCCCGAGTTGATGTACTTCGATACTTTCGCCACCGAAAGCTTGCACATCGTGTTGGGAGGTTTCAGCGTTCCATCCTGGTAGTGCGACGGGCAGAACACCATGTTGTCGTACGGCACGCCCAGCACGCCGCCCTTCTGCAGCGTCAGCACGGTTCCCGCTTCGACCACCACCGTCCCCGTCGAGTCCGTTCCCATCTTGGCCGGCTTATACGTCTTCTCCAGGTCCCCTTGCAGCGTGCCTTGCGCGTGCGCTGCCACTCCACAGCTCGCCACCGCCGCCACCAGCGCTGCCACTCGCACCGGCCATTTGAATCTGGAAATCATCGAACTGCC